>Ga0070683_100005955_pt1 | contig 10206 bp, 7 predicted proteins | sample KBSC713LmetaG_FD_64662 | JGI IMG/M metagenome (GOLD analysis project Ga0070683, IMG submission 64662) | Corn rhizosphere microbial communities from Kellogg Biological Station, Michigan, USA - KBS C7.1-3L metaG | ecosystem: Host-associated > Plants > Roots > Rhizosphere ... | reverse complement strand
AACGCCGACGGCAGCCCGCTCTACCCGATCGCCGCGGGAACGGCGCACGACTACCGCTTCCGCCTCGGCGCAGGCTCCGCCGGCACCTATTGGTACCATCCCCATCCGGACCGGCGCAGCGGATTTCAGATCGCCATGGGGTTGTTCGGCGGCCTCATCGTTCGCGCGCCGAACGATCCACTCGCCGCGGCAGGCATTCCCGACAAGCTGCTCATTCTCTCCGACAATCGATTCGATTCCACCGGCGCCGTCGCGTTTCCCGACCCAAAATCGATCCAGGCTTCGATCGACGTCGAGAATGGGCGCGAGGGCAACGTGCTGTTCGTGAACGGCCAGGTGATGCCGACCATTCCCATCCGGCGCGGCGAAGTGCAGCGGTGGCGCGTCGTGAACGCGTCGGCGGGACGCGTCTATCGCTTGGCGCTCGCCGGCCAGCGGTTGGTCCAGGTCGGGACCGATGGCGGACTGTTCGAGCATCCGGTCGACGTCCCGGATGTCATGGTCGCGAACAGTGAGCGCGTTGAATTCCTGATACGCGGCACGGGAGAGCCCGAGCACGGTGCCGCGCTCGAGGACCTGCCGTACGACCGGTACATGCCGCAAACGCGCCCCGCCGATTGGGACAAGACGCGCGAGCTGCTGACGCTGCACTACACGGACGAGCCGTCGGTACGTCCGCCGGAGATTCCATCCGTGCTGCGTCCGATCCCCGCGTTCGACACGACGCACGTCGCCGCGCACCGCGTGATCGTGATGTCGCAAGGCATGATCGACGGCAGGCAGATGGACATGCAACGCGTGGACATTCGCTCGCACGTCGGCGCGACGGAGATCTGGACGATCCAGAACGTGGTCGGCATGGACCACCCGTTTCACTTGCACGGTTTTCATTTCCAGATCCTCGACCGCGGCGGAGTGCCCGAGCCCATCCGCGGTTGGAAGGACACGGGGAACGTGCCGAAGCACTCGTCGATCCGCATCGCCGTCCGATTCGACGATTATCCGGGGAAATGGATGTATCACTGCCACATCCTCGAGCACGAGGACGAGGGCATGATGGGCATACTGCAGCTCCGGTAGGCGCATGCAGCTCGGAAGGACGATTCCAAATTCTCTAACGAAGGAGGAAGCATGACGCACGGACGCGGAAAATCGGCATACGCGATGCTCGCCGTGGTCGCGATCTCGGGTACGATGCTCGTGGCAGCGCGCGCGGCAACGCCGGCCATCGCCAGCTCGCCGACCGAGCGCGATGGTATCGCGGCCGATCCGGCCGTGCTGCTCGGGCGTTACCTTGTGATCACGCACGCCTGCGGCGGATGCCACGGCGGCAACGAGGAGGATCCGAGTGCACCGGGCTGGCTCGTGGGAGAGCGGGCGCCGGACCAGCAGTTCCTGATCGGCCCGTGTGCGGTGACGCCCGGCGCGCAGCCCTGCTTCCACACGCATCCGCGGAATCTCACGCCCGACAATGAGACCGGGCTCGGACGTTTCACCGAGCGCCAGATCTTCAACGCGCTACGCTACGGTCTTCGTCCGGAGGATACGCCCGACGTGAAGATCACGTCCAACACGCCGGGTGAGGGTAACTATCCGCTGCATCCGCACATGCTGGCTCCGCCGATGCCGTGGCCCTCGTGGCGCCACATGCCCGACAACGAGCTGCGGGCGATCGCCGCGTACCTCAAGCGTGGTCTCAAGCCGGTGACCAACAAGGTGCCGGAGAGCGAGGGCCCGCCGGATTTCTGGGCGAGCGAATACCAGGAGATGCCGCAGCTCAAGATGGGGCCGCTGCAGCCGGCGCCGTTCCCGACGGTGAACGAGCGCGGGCCGGGAGGGAAGTAGATCGCGATTCCGGGCGGTATGTAGCCGGACCAGGGCACGCTCCCGGCCGGATCCGGCTACGCCGCCGTGATTGCGCGCGATCGAGGACGTCGTCGCCGGTTAATCAGTCATGCAGCAGTCGTTGTTCGAGAGCGAAGCGACGCCTCAGCGCGATGATCCGTGGCGCAACACCCCGGTCATCGCGCTCGCACTTGCCGCTATCGCCCTACTCGTTGCCGTCGGAGTACTCGGCGCCTTGCTTGCGCGATGAGTGATGTACCTGTTGCACCAGATGCAGGCGACGCATCGGTCGGACGCGCGCGAGCGCTCGCCCGGCTCCTCGACAGCGCCGTCACGGTGCCGGGGACCAATATTCGCTTCGGCGCCGACTCGTTGATTGGTTTGATCCCCGGGCTCGGCGACGTCGCCGGTGCGGTGCTCTCGGCCTATATCGTGTTGGTTGCCGCGCGCCTGGGCGCACCGGCATCAGTCATCGCCCGAATGCTGCTCAACATTGGCGTTGACACGCTCGTGGGTTCTGTTCCCGTGCTCGGCGATTGGTTCGACGTTGTGTGGAAGTCGAATCAGATGAACGTGGCGTTGCTCGAGCGTCACCTCGGCGCACCAGTCGCGACGCGTCGGGCGAGTCGTTGGTTGGTGACGGGCGTGGTCGTCGTGGCGATCGGACTGCTCGTGGCGGCCGGGGTTGGTGTGATCGCGCTGATTCGGGCGTTGCTTCGTCAGTAATCGGCTCGCGCCGCCCAGGCCACAACGATTGAGAACGGACACAAACTGATGAAACGGACACAAACGGAAGGTGATTGGCTCTTCCCGCGATGATCACCGATGCCGCCTCGCTCAGTCGCTTTGATTTCGACGATGACCTTTTGGTCGACGACCATGTCGAGCACCTGCCGTGTAAGCGGCTCTCCGCGACCAACGGCTTCCTTTGCTGGCTCATAACGGAGAATCTGCCGCCAGCGGCACACGCAGGCCGCATCAATTCCTCCCAAGAGCAATCCCCTAACTGCAGTTCAGTTTGTGCCCGTTCATTCCGTTAGTGTCCGTTCTCGATTGTTGAACCCGGCCCGCAAATTACTCCAGCAGGCTCTCCAACTCCGCCGGCCAATCCAGAAGAAATACGGTAATCCGCCGCCGTGAGATTGAGCCCGTGGCCTGATCAAGAAGTGCGGACATGCAGCATCCTCTGAAACCGATCGACGCCCGACGGGCGCTCATTCCAAATTTGGAATGAGCGCCCGGCAATCGAGCCTATCCATTAGGCACACCCATACCGTACGCCCAGCTCGGAGGTCGTCGCAAAAGAACCCACCCCGCGAGGACAAGATTGGACAAGCCCGCGAAGACACTATTTCACGCGTTCGAAGTACCCGTCACCCACGTAGAGGCGCGTCGGCTTGCCGGCGGTCTCGCTGAAGTGCACCACCTCGCCAACCTCGCCTCCGCCCGTCGGCGCCATCACACGGAACCGGCCGCCGCCCAACGGTTCGAGCGTTACGGGCGAGTCGACATTGGCGCCGTTGGGCGTGATGAGCACCAGCTTCTTGTTGAGTAGCACGATCTGCTGATCGCTCCAGCGACCGCGATACAACCCGGCGAAACGCTCCCACGCCGGATCCCACGCCACCGCGACCTCGGTCGGCTTTACGGCTTTCGCGACGGCCGCGCCCACGGTGACGGCCAACTCCCGCGCGATGTCTCCAACATTCGAGTCGTTGGTGTTCGTCAGCACGATCACGCCGACCTTGTCGTCGAGCTGAATCTGCGTCTGCGTCGTATTCCCCAGGTAGCCGCCGCCGTGTCCGACGTAGGTCTTGTCGTTGATGCGGCGCATGTCGAAACCGAGCCCGGTACCCGACTGCCAGTTGTTCTCGACCGCGCGCACGCGGTGCAACTCGCGCCACGAAGCGCCGCTTACGACCTGCGACCCGCCGCGCGGCCCGCCGCGGAAGTTGGCCGAGACGAACTTCGCCATGTCGGTGACGTTCGACGTCACGCCCGTCGCCGCGGCCATGCCGCGCGCGTCGATGAATGGAATGATCTCGCGCGTCCCGTCCGGCATGCGCCGCCCGTAGCCGACCGTTAGACCTGGGACGTTCTTGTCGACGCTCGACTCGTTCATGCCCAGCGGCTTGAAGATGTTCTTGTCGACGTAGTCCGCCCACTTCTGGCCGCTGACCTGTTCCACCAGCAGACCGGCCACCGCGAACGCGAGGTTGGAATACTTCCATCTCACGTTCGGCGCGAACGCCGGCTGACGCTCGGCATAGAGCTTCTTGAGCTCCGCCTCTGTCGGAAACTCGTTCGTCGTCCAGTGATCGCCGGCCTCGCGCTGAAGCCCCGACACGTGCGAGAGAAGCTGCTCGATCGTGATCGGCCCGTCGTCGGGACCGGCCGGCTTGGCGTGGAACCACGGGAGATACTTCTCGACCGGATCGTCGAGACGCAGCTTTCCGTCTTCACGCAGCTGCATGATCGCGATCGCCGTGAACATCTTGCTGTGCGACGCCATGCGGAATTTGGTCTCGGGCGTCATCGGAATTTTGTGCGCGACATCGGCGAACCCAAAGCCCGTTGCCCACACGAGTTGCTGATCGTACACGACGCCGACCGCGATCCCGGGCAACCCGCGATACGCGATCTGCCCTTCCATCCACGCCGAGAACAACCGCTCGGCGCCGAGTACGTCGGGGTCTTTGGCGAGGTTCGACTGGGCGGCGATCGCGTGCGGCGCGAGTAGAACGAGCGGGAGAGCGATCGCGCTGATCAGGCGCGACGGGGAGGGGATGGGGCGGTGCATGGATGCTCCGGAGGGTGGGGAACTGACGCGAAGAATCTGGCTCAGATCGCTTCTGGATGCGAGTTCCTCGAGAGATTACCTATAGATGTGCTGGCGCCACAGCGCTCCAGTGTCGAATTTCGAGCATGTTCAATCATCTACTCCTCGCGCCACTCGGCGCCCTCGCGCTCGCTGCTGTCGCGGCGTCCGCCCAGACCACCCCGGCCGACCTCGTGCTCCGCAACGGCAAGGTCGTGACGATGGACGCCAAGACGCCACAAGGCCAAGCGGTCGCGATCACCGGCGACAAGATCACCGCGGTCGGGTCGAACGCGGCCATCGCGTGGTACGTCGGACCGAAAACGAAAGTCATCGACCTCGAGGGACACCTCGCGATTCCCGGCTTCAACGAATCGCACGGACACTTCACTGGACTCGGTTCGTCGCTGACGCAGCTCAAGCTGATGGGCGTCCCGTCATGGCAGGACATCGCGACGATGGTCGCGAACGCGGCGAAGACCGCCAAGCCCAACGCGTGGATCCAGGGCCGTGGCTGGCATCAAGAGAAATGGAATCGCTCGCCTGGCCGCGTAGTCAAAGGCTTCCAGACGAATGATCTCATCAATCAGGCCGCGCCGAACAACCCGGTCGTACTGGGTCACGCGAGCGGTCACGCACTCATCGCCAACGCCAAGGCGCTCGAGCTTGCCGGCATCGGTCCGGAGACGCCGAGCCCGCCCGGTGGCGAGATCATTAAAGATGAAACTGGAAAGCCGACCGGTGTGCTCGTGGACGGCGCGCAGGGCCTCGTGCGCCGCGCGCTCTCGAAGAGCCTCGCGCAGCGCTCACCCGACGAAACAAAAGGCGACTTTCGTAACGAGGTCCATCTCGCGGTGCAGAATGCGCTCGAGAACGGCGTGACGACGTTCCAAGACATGGGCGAGTCGTTGGCCACGATCGATGGCATCAAGCAAATCGTCGACGAAGGCGACATGCCGCTTCGGTTGTACATTCTCGTGAGCCAAGGCGAGGTGCGGCCCGACAACGTGGACGCGCTCGTTGCCCATCGCATGATCGATTACGGCAACGGCCACCTCACCGTGCGCGCCATCGGCGAGATCACGGCCGACGGCGCGCTCGGCTCGCGCAGCGCGTGGACGCTCAAACCGTATGACGACGATCCAACGAACACGGGCCTCAACGTGACCAAGATGTCGCGCATCAAGGAGATCGCCGAGTTTGGGATTACGCATGGTTTTCAGATCTCGGTACATGCCATTGGTGACCGCGCGAATCGCGAGACGCTCGACACGTTTGAGCAAGTCTTTAATGAGCATCATGTCAAGAGTGACACACTGCGTTGGCGTGACGAGCACGCGCAGCATCTGAGCCCGAGCGACATCCCGCGCTTCGGCAAGATGGGCGTGGTCGCGAGCATGCAGTCGATTCATGAGTGCTCGGACGCACCATACGTGCTGCCGCGACTCGGATTTCAGCGCGCCAAGGAAGGCGCGTACGTCTGGCAATCGCTTTGGAAAACGGGCGCGGTCGTGACGAACGGAACGGACGTGCCGGTCGAGGACATCAGTCCAATCGCGTCGTTCTGGTGCGCTGTCACGCGCGACAAGGTGGGCACGGACTCCGCCTTCTTCCCGGAGCAGAAGCTGAGTCGCCAACAAGCGCTTCAGACGTACACCACCAACGGCGCGTACGCCGCGTTCCAGGAGCACGAGAGCGGGTCACTCACCGCAGGGAAGTGGGCGGACATCGCGGTCCTCTCGCGCGACATCATGACGACGCCGCCCGATTCGATTCTCGGGACCAAGGTGCTGTACACGATCGTCGGCGGAAAGGTGGTCTACGCCGGCCCGCACGCACGGCCGCAGACGTCACGGTGATCGCGCAACGCGTACGGCTCGGCGGCCTCGAGATCAGCCGCATCGGACTCGGCACCAATCGTCTCCGCGACACGGACGAGAACGTCGCGTTCATTCGCGCGGCCGTCGGCGCCGGCGTGCAGATGATCGACACCGCGCATCTGTACACGGGCGGCGCGAGCGAGCAGACGATCGGCCGCGCGCTCTCGCCGATCCCGCCGAACGTGGTCGTCGCGACCAAAGGTGGGTACGGCGGCCCGGGCCGCGGCCGACCGGAAGTGCTGCGCGCGGAGATCGAGGAAAGTCTAAAGCGCCTTCGCGCCGATCGCTTTGCGCTCTATTACCTACATCGCGTCGACCCCGAAACGCCGATCGAGGAAAGCCTCGGCGCGATCAAGGAGTTCGTCGACCGCGGCCGAATCGAGCGCGTCGGCATTTCCCAGGTCGACATTCCTCTGATCGAGCGCGCACGAAAGGTGGTTCCGATCGCGGCGGTGCAGAACGACTACAATATCTCAGAGCGGAAGTACGATGACGTGGTCGACTACTGCACGCGCGAGGGAATCGTCTTCGTTCCGTTCTATCCGCTGCATGGGGAGTCGAATCGCGCGCTAAGGGAGACGGCCAAGCGCCATGGGGCGACGGAGAGACAGGTGATGCTCGCGTGGCTCCTCGCGCGGTCGCCGGTGATACTCCCCATTCCGGGCACGCTCTCGCTCGCGCATCTCGAGGAGAATCTCGCCGCGTTGTCGCTCGAGCTGTCGGAGGCCGAGCTCAAAGAGCTCGCCTGACTAGGAACTCAGCGTCGTTAGGAAGTCAGCGCTTTAGGAAGTCAGCGCTTTTAGGAAGTCAGCGCTTTTAGGAAGTCAGCGCTTTTAGGAAGTCAGCGCTCTTAGGAAGTTGGCGTTGTTAGGAAGTTGGCGCTGTTGGGAAGTTCGCGCTGTTAGTGCTTTGCGCCGTTACGCATTCATGCCCAACGCGGCCGCCTCGCGGCAATCGAGCCCGCCCAGACGAGTACGGGCTCCAGTGCGGTGCACTGTCGCGATCGCTATGATGTTGCGCGAATTCGTCTGATGCGAGGATGCCAACTCGGCGCGCGTAAACTGCCGCGTGCCGAGTTGCTTCCCAATCGCGGGGCCGAGCAGATTATGTCCATGTCAGCAGTCAGTCCGCGTCGCTGGACACGCACCGAGGTCGATCACCTCGTCGACGAACGGCCGGGATACGCGCCGCGATACGAGTTGGTCGGCGGCGAGCTCCTCGTGACGCCGGCGCCGAGTGGACGGCACCAGCGAATTGTGCTGCGGCTTGCGCAGCTGCTCATGCCGTATCTCGCAGAGCACACGCTTGGCGAAGTCTTCCTCGGCCCCGCCGAACTGCCGCTGGTGTCGGGCGAGCGATACGAGCCGGACCTGTTCGTCGTTGCGTTGTCGGACGGCCGGCGCCCGACTCTGCCGCTGGAACGCACGAAACCGATCTTGATCTGCGAGATCCTATCTCCAGGCTCCTCCCGTCACGATCGGATTACCAAGCGCCGCGCGTTTCAGCAGAACGGTGTGCCGCACTACTGGATCATCGACGGCGATGCCGAGGTGTTCGAGGTTTGGCATCCGGACGATGAGCGTCCCTCGATCATCGATCAGCGTTTCATTTGGTCGCCCGTCGGCGCGGCGGCTCGCTTCGAGCTCGACGTCGCTGCGTTCTTCGCGTCGGTCGCGGATGGTGCGCCGCCTAACCGATGAAGCGTTTCGTCGGCTGTGACGAGCGCGTGGAGCTATGTCCAAACGTCGATCTTTCGACCGTCGCTGTCGCGAAAAGAACCCGTGAGGATCATGATCATGTCGATCAGCCACCAGATCCCGAGTCCGCCGATCGTGACGAGTTGAAGAATCCCCGTGCCGATTTTTCCGACATAGAACCGATGCGCGCCGAAGATGCCGACGAAGAAGCAGAGGAGCGCGGCAGGCAGCACGCGCTTGTCGGATTGAAACGCCGCGCTGGCGGTTTGCACACCGCCGCCGTCCTGCATGGCCCCGCAGTTGATGCACATCACGGACTTGGGGTCCATCGGGCGACCGCAGGCGCGGCAGAACACTGTTGAGCCGCCGGAAACGGGAACGGACATGGTATGCGATTGACGGAGTAGGCGCGCTGACCGCGGGTTGATGCCCAGAAAGTGCGGCACAACGGTGCGGCCGTCCAGCCCGCGGAGCGGCGTTCAACTGCGTGCTCGCGCCCGACTACTCGAAATCGATGCGGTGTGGTCGCCAAGCTGCCTGGCGTGCCGAAGGCTCGCGCCAATCTAGGGTCGCGAGCCACCTAGGAAGAGCGTCACGCGGACCGCCTTCGCTCCCAAGCGACGACGTGCTCCCATCGCGGCTTGACGTCGCGCAACATCGCCTGATATCGCGGATCGTCACGAATTGGCGCCAGGAACGGGCTATGGTCGGCGAGATACGGGTAATTGATGAATCCGCGATCCGTGGCGATGCGCGTCCACCGAACAGCATCGTCCAAGCGGCCAAGCACCGCACTCGCCTCGGCGATCGTGAGCGCGAAGAAATCGACGAAGCTCGCCGCGGTCTCGAGCGCTGACGTGAGATGGGCGACGGCCCGCGCCTCGTTTCCCGACAACGCCTCCAAGCAGAAGCTCGCCCAAGAACCGTTGACCGTGCCGTCGAGATCCGAGGCGACTCGTTCGAGCACCGCTCGAGCCTCGCCACGCACGCCGGCACTCGCGAGCGTCCACGCGGAGTAGATGTGCAGCGGAGAGCTCGGACCCGCGAGCTCCAACGCCCGGCGCGCGCCGGGAACCGCGTCGTCGAAACGGCCGTTGTAGTGCGCAGTGTACGCCGGCCCAAACCAGGAGACCGGCATGAGCGGGTCGAGTCGAATCTGCTCGTCGACGTATCGTTGATAGGACCGGAGGCCGGCGGCCTGCGAGAATCGACACAGCTCGAGCCGCACATTCGCGTCGCCGGGCTGCAGCTCATTCGCCCGGTATACATACTCGAGCGCGCGCGCCGTGTCGCCGCGAAAGGCGGCCACGAGTCCGCGAACGAATATGCCGAGGTAATGATTCGGATCGATGACGAGCGCTCGTTCGGCGAACCCTTCGGCGAGCGCGAGATAACGTTCGTCGGGATGCACGCTGACGTTCACGTACATCCAGTGCAGTTGACCCTTCGTCGCCAGCAGGAGCGGGTTGTCGGCCACGATGTCGAGCGCCTTGTCGATCAGCGCCGACGCCCGATCGAGACTGCCGGGCGTCCAAGCGTAGAATCCTTGGCGCGCTCGCAAGTAGTAATCGTACGCGACGACGTCGTCGATCGGCCGCGCGGCGATTTGTCGATCTTCCTTTGGTGTGAGCGTCACCTCGAGGCCGGCGACGATCTTGCGCGCAATCTCCTCTTGGATTCCGAATACGTCGTCGATGACGCCGGAGTAGCTGTCGCTCCAGACGTGCGTGTCGCTGTTCGCCTCCACGAGCTCGGCGGTCACGCGCAGCGCATTGTTCGATCGCCTCACCGACCCCGCGACGATGTGGCTGACGTGAAGCTCACGCGCAATCGTTGGAACGTCCTTGGCGGTCCCCTTGAGCGTCATCGTCGAATGACGCGAGATGACGCGCAATTCACGGAGGCGCGAGAGATGCGCGATGATCTCTTCCGTGAGTCCGTCGACGAAATACTCGTTCGCGCTATC
>Ga0070683_100005954_pt1 | contig 10207 bp, 9 predicted proteins | sample KBSC713LmetaG_FD_64662 | JGI IMG/M metagenome (GOLD analysis project Ga0070683, IMG submission 64662) | Corn rhizosphere microbial communities from Kellogg Biological Station, Michigan, USA - KBS C7.1-3L metaG | ecosystem: Host-associated > Plants > Roots > Rhizosphere ... | reverse complement strand
GAGCAGTTCCGCAACATCATCGTCAAGGCGGACCCTTCGGGCGCTCGGGTCCTTCTCTCCGATGTCGCGCGCGTCGAGCTGGGCGCCGAGAATTATTCGGCGCGGATCCGGATCAACGGCCATCCGGGATCGGGCATCGGGATCTATCTCGAGCCGGGCGCAAACGCGCTCACCACGTCGAGGCTGGTGAAGGCCGAGATGGCACGCGTCGCACCGCGCATGCCCGCCGGCTACAAGGTCGCTTATGCGAACGACAGCTCGGACTTCATCCGGCTGTCGGTGGTCGAAGTCGTGAAGACGCTGGTCGAGGCGATGGCGCTCGTCATCCTCGTGATGTTCGTCTTCCTGCAGAGCTGGCGCGCGACGCTCATCCCCGGAATCGCCATTCCGGTGGTTCTCATGGGCACCTTCGGGATGCTCTACATCCTCGGATTTTCGATCAACACGCTGACCTTGTTCGGCCTTGTCCTTGCCGTCGGCCTGCTCGTCGACGACGCGATCGTCGTCGTCGAGAACGTCGAGCGCATCCTCGAGGAGCAGCCCGAGCTGACGGTCAAGGAAGCGACCGTCATTTCGATGCAGCAGATCCAGATGGCGCTGGTCGCGATCGCGCTGGTGCTTTCCGCGGTCTTCCTGCCGATGGTCTTCTTCGGCGGGTCGACCGGCGTGATCTACCGTCAGTTCTCCGCGACGATCGTCTCGGCGATGGCGCTTTCGGTGCTGCTCGCGCTGACCTTCAGCCCGTCGCTTGCCGCAAACGTGCTGCGCCGCCAGCACGGCAATGTCGAGGAGACGTGGCTCGGCCGCCGCGCACCCCGATTCGCGCATTCGATCGAGACCGGCCGGCGCAAGTTCAACAACGGCTTTCAGCAGACGATCAATTGGTATGTCAGCCACGTCGGCAAGGTGGTTGAACGCAAATGGCTGTTCCTCATCATCTACGTCGTCGTCTGCGCGCTCCTGCTGATCCTTTTGTGGCGGCTTCCGACCGGCTTCATTCCCTCGGAAGACCAGGGCAATGCCTTCGTCCAGTACCGCCTCCCAGCGGGTGCGACCATGACCCGCACGACGCAGGTGCAGCAGCAGGTGGAACGCTACTTCACCCACGGGCCGGACAAGGACAATATCCGCACCTTCTTCAGCGTCGCCGGCGGCGGCGGCGGCGCCTCCGGGCAGAATACCGGTGCCGCCTACATGAACCTCGCTCCGTTCGGTGAGCGCAAGGGATCGAAGAACAGCGCCGAAGCCATTGTCGAGCGCGCGTCGGGGGCATTCCGGGGGCTCCGGGACGCGCAGGTCTTCGCGCTCGTTCCCGGCGCGATCCGCGGCCTCGGCCAGTCTGCGGGCTTCGACATGCAGCTCCAGAACACGAGCGGGATGAGCCGCGAGCAGTTCGCGGCCGCCCGGGACCGGTTGCTTGCCGCGGCTTCGGCCGACCCGCTGCTCCAGCAGGTGCGCCTGAGCGAGCTTCCCGACGTCGCCAGCCTCAAGGTCGACATCGACGTGCCGCGCCTGACCGCGCTCGGGCTGACGGCCGCGGACGTCAATTCGACGCTGTCGACCGCGTGGGGCGGACGCTACGTCAACGACTTCATCGACCGCGGCCGAGTCAAGCGCGTCTACGTCCAGGCGGACGCGCCCTTCCGCTCCGCGCCGTCGGACATCGGCAGCTGGTACGTCCGCAACAAGCAGGGAGAGATGGTGCCCTTCTCCTCCTTCGCGAGCACCCGCTGGACGACCGCGCCGGTGACGCTCGACCGCTTCGAAGGCTTTCCCGCCTTCGAGCTGCAGGGACAGGCCAAGCCGGGGAACAGTTCCGGCCAGGCGATGGCGGAGATCGAGAAGCTGGCGTCGCAAATCCCCGGCGTCGGAGTCGCCTGGTCCGGCGCATCCTACCAGGAGCGGCTCGCCACCGGCCAGGCAACGTTGCTCTACGCGATCTCGCTCGTCGTCATCTTCCTGTGCCTCGCCGCGCTTTACGAAAGCTGGTCGATCCCGCTTGCGGTGCTTCTCGTCGTTCCGCTCGGGCTCGTCGGAGCCGTCCTGTTCGTCACCCTGCGCGGGCTCGAGAATGACGTGTTCCTGCAGATCGGACTGCTGACGACCATGGGGCTGACGTCGAAGAATGCGATCCTGATGAACGAGTTCGCCGAGCGCGCGGAGAAGGAGGGCAAGCGAATTCTCGACGCGGCGGTCGAAGCGGCGCGAATCCGGCTTCGTCCGATCCTGATGACCAGCTTCGCCTTCATCTTCGGCGTGTTCCCGCTCGCAGTCGCGACCGGCCCCGGCGCGAACGGGCGCATCGCCATCGGCACGGCGGTGATCGGCGGCATGCTGACCGCCACCATCCTCGCCATTTTCTACATCCCATTCTTTTATGTGCTGGTTCGCCGCGGAGTCCGCGACGGCATCGTCGTCATCCGCGAGCGCATCCGCCGACGCGGAGAATCGAACGCGTGAACCGCGCCGTCACTCTCCTTGCGCTTCTCGCTACCGGCTGCACGACGATGCAGCCCAAATATGTCCAGCCGGACCCGTCGATCCCGGCGTCGTGGCCGGTCGGCGACCCGTACCTCGTTGCGGCCGAAGCCGGGCTGCCAGCGCTCACCTACAAGCAGGTGTTCACCGATCCGCGGCTGCAGACGCTGATCGCGCAGGCGATCGCCAACAACCGCGACCTGAGGACCGCGGCGGCTAACGTCGCCGCGGCGCGCGAGCAGTACCGGATCCAGCGCGCGAGCCAGCTCCCCACCGTGGACGCGAGCGGCGGCGCGACCTTCTCGGGCGACAAGGACAACGGCGTAAGCGCTCGATACGACGCTGGAATCAGTGTCCCTAGCTTCGAGATCGATCTGTTCGGCCGCCTGCGCTCGCTGACGGACGTCCAGCTCAACCGCTATTTCGCGACCGAGGCCGGCGCTCGCGCGACGCGACTGACGCTGGTCGCGAACATTGCCAATGCCTGGCTCGATTATGCGGCGGATTCGAGCCTACTTCGCATTTCGACGGAAACCGCGGCGAGCGCCGAGAAGAGCGTGCGGCTGACCCGAATCAGGCTCGAAGGCGGCATCGCGCCGCGCACCGATCTCGACCAGGCCGAGCAAATCCTCGCAACCGCACAAGCCGACCTCGCCCGCGAGCGAACATTGGTCGCGCAGGACGTCAACGCGCTCCAGCTGCTGGTCGGCGCGCCGATCGCCCCGCCCCTGCTCTCCGGATCGATCGACGATGCGTTTGGAACGATCGCGCCGGTCTCGCCTGGCCTCGATTCCTACGTGCTGTTGCGCCGGCCGGACGTGGTCCAGGCCGAGTATCAGCTGCGCGCGGCCGACGCGAACATCGGGGCGGCGCGCGCGGCACTTTTCCCGAAGATCACGCTGACGGGCCTGTTCGGTTTCGCGAGCTCGGCGCTGCTCAAGCTGCTCAGCGCCGGTGCGTTCGGCTGGAGCGCGGGCGCGAACGCCAATTACACGATCTTCCAGGCCGGTGCCGGGCACGCCAACGTGCGGCTGACCGAAGCGCAGCAGCGCGCCGCCGTCTCGAGCTACCAAAGCGCGATCCAGACCGCCTTCCGCGACGTTGCCGACGCGCTCGCCCGCCGCGGCACGATCAACGATGAGATTGGGGCGCGGACGCGGCAGCAGGCGGCGACCGCCGACGCCTACCTGCTGACAGAGGCGCGCTACCGCGAAGGCATCGATCCGTTCCTGACGGTGCTCGACGCTCAGCGCTCCTATTACGCCAGCCAGCAGACGCTGGTGAACACCAAGCTCACCGCGGCGCAGAATATCGTCACCACCTATCAGGCGATCGGCGGCGACGCGCTTCTGGAGGGAACGCCCGTCTGCCAGCGGCTACCGGGCGACACAGGCCAGCCGAACGCGGTCCTTGGCCGCGAGTGCCTGCCGGCGTGATCAGGCGGTCTCGACCGCGTAGCCGTCGCCGTAGAATTTGCTCGTGCTTCGCGTGTGAAACGCGATCGCCTTGATCGGTTCGTACTTCGGAGCGCCGAGGCCGGGAAGCACTTCGAGCAGTTCGTTCTCCCACACGTACACCGCGATCGGGAAGGACACGCGCGCGCGGGTCAGGTGCGAGCCGTCGCTCGGCTTGCCGACGCGGTGCGTGGTCGAGGGCAGCCGGTCGTTCGAGATGCGCTGCATGTAGTCGCCGGTGTTGATGATGATCGAGCCGGGCGGCGCCTTCATCCGCACCCACTTGCCGCTGCGGTGGTTCCACACCTGCAGCCCGTCGGTGCGCGAGGCGGGAAGGATCGTGAACAGGTCGACATCCTCGTGCCCGAGCAGCCGGCCGGCGCCCGAGCGATCCTGCTCCTCCGTCATCGGCGGATAATAATTGAAGCGAAGGCCGAAATTCGTCTCCGTCAGCTTGGAGTCGAGCAGGTGCGGGTCGCAGCCGAGCCCCTGGAGCATCGCCTGCGCGATAGGCTTGAACAATTGCTCATGCGCGAGCACGAGGCGCCGCGCCTGCTGCTCATATTCGCGCTTCGGCCAGTAGTCTTCCGGCCGATACGGCGCGTCGCGCTGCTGCGGAATGTCGAAGGCGCGCCTGCACCAGACCCAGCCCTCGACCAAATCGGGATGGATTTCGCTCGTCTCCTCGATCGGGAAATATCCCTGGTTGACCGAGCCGTGACGCTCGGCGCGAAAGCGCATCTTCTCGGCCAGCGGAGTCGACGTGAACAAATCGAGCGTCAGCTCCTCCATCGCCTCGTACAGCGCCGGCTCGACGCCGTGCCCGACAAGCACGGCGAAACCGATCTCCTCCAGCGCTCCGGCGAACTGCTCGGCAAAGCGCGCCTTGTCCTCGGCGCTACCGCGAAGGAACGCCGCGAAATCGAGCGTGGCGATCTCATAATCCTCGTCGAACTCGTCGCTCGGATGTTCGGCAAGCCGGTAGGTGTGCGCCTTGCGCACCTGGTCGAAGCGGGTGAATTGCTGGTTGATGGACTCGATGCCCGGCATTCGAGCGAATTAGACCCGAGCAGCCGCCAAGGCCAGAAGCGCGTGTCCAGGGCTTTTCAGCACGCGGCTGCAGCCCTTATGGGTCGCTCATGGCTGTTCTTGTCACCGGGGCTGCAGGCTTCATCGGCGCCGCCACGTCGCGCGTATTGCTCGAGCGCGGCGACGAGGTCGTCGGGATCGACAATCTCAACGATTATTACGACCCCTCGCTCAAGCAGGCGCGCCTGTCGAACCTCGCTCGCCAGTTCGACAACCGTTTCCGCTTCGAGCGCGTGGACTTCGCCGATGCCGCGGCGCTCCAGCGCATCGCCGACACCGTCGACATCGACGGGATCGTGCATTTGGGGGCGCAGGCGGGCGTCCGCTACAGCCTCGAGAATCCCGGCGCCTACATCCAGTCGAACCTGGTCGGCCATGCCAACATGCTCGAGCTGGCGCGGCACCGCCGGACGAGGCACATGGTCTACGCCTCCTCGTCATCCGTCTACGGCGGCAACAAGAGCCTTCCGTTCCGGGTCGAGGACCGCGTCGATCAACCGCTGTCGCTCTACGCCGCAACCAAGAAGGCGGACGAGCTGCTGAGCGAAAGCTATTCGAGCCTGTACCGCCTCCCCCTCACCGGCCTCCGCTTCTTCACCGTCTACGGACCGTGGGGCCGCCCGGACATGGCGATGTGGATCTTCACCAAGGCGCTCTACGCGGGCGAGCCGCTGCCCTTGTTCAACCGCGGCGAGATGCGGCGCGACTTCACCTACATCGACGATATCGTCCGCGGCGTCATTTCCTGCCTCGACAATCCACCAGCGGACGACGGCGAGATGAAGGCCGGCGGAAGCACCAGCCCGCACGCGCTTTACAATATCGGCAATCACCGCAGCGAAGATCTGATGCGCGTGGTCGAGCTGCTCGAGCGCGAAACCGGTCGCAAGGCGCTGCTCGATCCGCAGCCGATGCAGATCGGCGACGTCAAGGAGACCTTTGCCGACATCAGCGCGATCGAGCGGGACCACGGCTTTGAACCGGCGACGAGCATCGACGAGGGCGTCCCGCGTTTCGTCGCCTGGTACCGCGACTACCACGGCCTTTGATGGCGCTTCCGCCGCTCCTTCAGCGCCTGCGGATCCCGGTGATCGGCGCGCCGATGTTCATCGTCTCCAACCCAAAGCTGGTGATTGCCCAATGCACGGCGGGGATTGTCGGAAGCTTCCCGGCGCTGAACGCCCGGCCGCAATCCTTGCTCGACGAATGGCTGCACGAGATCAGCGAGGCGCTTGCCGCGTGGGACCGCGATCACCCCGAGCGTCCGGCGGCCCCCTTTGCGGTCAACCAGATCGTCCACCGCTCCAACGACCGCTTCGAGCATGACCTCGAGGTCTGCGCCAAGTGGAAGGTGCCCATCGTCATCACCTCGCTCGGAGCGCGCGTCGAGCTCAACGAGGCGGTTCACGGCTGGGGCGGAATCACGCTCCACGACGTGATCGACGACCGCTTCGCCCGAAAGGCCATCGAGAAGGGCGCGGACGGGATCGTCGCGGTCGCCGCGGGAGCCGGAGGGCATGCCGGGCGCTGGTCGCCCTTCGCGCTGATCCAGGAAATTCGTTCCTGGTTCGACGGGCCGCTGATCCTCTCGGGCGCGATCGCCAACGGCGGGTCGGTGCTCGCGGCGCAAGCAGCGGGCGCGGACCTCGCTTATGTCGGATCGCCGTTCATCGCGACCGAAGAAGCGAACGCGCCGGCCGAGTATAAGCAGGCGATCGTCGACAGCGGCGCGGCGGACATCGTCTACACCGACCTCTTCACCGGGGTTCACGGCAATTATCTGCGCTCGTCGATCGCCAAAGCCGGGCTCGACCCCGACAATCTCGCCGGAATCGATCCGACGGCGATGAAGTTCGGCTCCGAAGGCTCGGCGAAGATGAAAGCCTGGCGCGATATCTGGAGCTCCGGCCAAGGCGTCGGACTCGTCGACCGCGTGCGCCCGGCGGCGGAGTTCATCGACCTGCTGGTCGATCAATATGCCGCGGCGAAAGCGCGACTGTGCGGCTGATCAGGCCGAGCCGCCCCCGCTAAGGCCGCGCTCGAGGCGGCCCATCAGCGCGCGCGCGGGGCTTTGCGGCACCTCGGTCTCGACCGTGCCCTCATCGAGTCGCTTCACCCGCGCGTAAAGGTCGGCGCTGGCGTTGATCAGGCGCTGCGCCGATTCGGGCAGCTGGACGACGACCGCGGGGTCGCTGTCCTGGGCATGGCCGAGCCGGCGTTCGGGCCGCCGGCCTTCGCGCGTCGCAATCTCGCCGGATTCGATTGCGCGCTGGGTCAGGAGCCAGGCGACGATGTGCATGATCCGGGTCGTCACCTTCAGCGATTCGCAGGCGAAGCCGACGCGGGCGAAGGGCTCGAGGGTCGAGCGGTCGCTGCGTCCTGCGTCGTCGAAATAGGAACGCGCTTCGTCCGCCAGCAGCATCGCCTCGGTGTACAGCGAGTCGATCAGCCGCGAGGTGATGCGCACCTGGCGCTCGGGATGGTCCGATTCGTCCATTGTTGGCAGATTGCCACTGTTCATCGCTCCAGAAAACGAAAGATGAGCCGCGACGGAAGCGATTCGACACGATTGTCCCCGATCGGGACGCGCAATCAGGCGATGATGTCCGGCGTGTTGGAATCGAGCAGTTGCTGGATCTGGTCTTTCAGAATCAGCTTGCGCCGCTTCAGCCGCGCGAGCTCGAGCTGGTCACCGATCGGTTCGGACGACAGCGTCCGGATGCGCTCGTCGAGCGCGCGATGCTCGGCCCTCATCGTTTCCACGGTGGTCGCGGGATTGTCGTTGGTCATCCCGGCGGCGGTCTACCGCATCTGGCCTTGCGCGGCCACTCGCGCGGCCGTCCCGACCAGCCGTTAGAACGCTCAAGACAAAATCCGCATTTCATGGTTTATTACGGTCCGGTGACACTCACTTTGCGGAAAGGATAGGCACCAATGGACAAGGCAATGGTCGAGGAATTGGAGTCGAAGCATGCCGCTCTTCACGCCCTGATCGAGGAAGAAGAGCACCGAACCCACCCCGATGAAGACCTTCTCCACCGCCTCAAGAAAGAGAAATTGAAACTGAAGGACGAAATGGCCGGCCACCTCACCCACTGAGGCGGCCTTTTTTGTGCGCGGCGGCATTGAGACCGCCGCGCCAAATCCTCTCACAGAATTGCTCGGACGTCCCCCGGACATCCTGCGCATTGATGTGCTCGTCAGTCCCCCGGACCGACTGCGCGCATCAATCGTCGCGCGAAACGCGCTCGATCCGCTCGTGGCGCTCCTGGGCTTCCAGGGTCATGGTCGCGATCGGACGGGCTTCGAGGCGGCCAAGCGAGATCGGCTCGCCGGTTACTTCGCAATAGCCATATTCGCCTTCGTAGAGACGGCGGATCGCGCAATCGATCTTGGCGATCAGCTTGCGCTGCCGGTCGCGGGTGCGAAGCTCGATTCCCCAGTCGGTCTCGCTCGACGCGCGGTCGGCGATGTCCGGCTCGCGCAAAGAGTCGACCGCGAGCTGCGCCATCGTCTGGCGCGATTCCTCGATGATGTCCTCTTTCCACGCCTTGAGCTTGCGCAGGAAATAAGCGCGATGCTTCGCGCACATGAACTCTTCCTCTTCCGAAGGGCGATAGCCCTCGGCCAGGATGAGCCGGTCGAATCGTTCGAATTCGTCGCCGCCGTAAAGATCGACTAGAGCGGTCGCCATTGGTCCCTCCCCCGCACAACGGACCTGCCGCGCCCTCCGCGGAAGTCCTATACGCCGCCGCCCGCTGCGGCCGGCGCCCCGGTGCAGCCGGAGGCAAATTCAGGCAGACATTTTCGGGACTTACCCGATCAGTCGGCCCTTCCCCACGGCGGCCTATACTTACGGTCGCGTGCCTTAACAAGGACTGACGCAATCCAAGTGAACAAATCGCCAAGCTGTTGCGAATATGGCGCAATTTTCGGGACAGCCGTTCGCAGTTGCAGCATCGGAGCGCGCGCCGCATAGCTTGCCCAGTGCGCATCCTGATCACCAACGACGACGGCGTGAACGCCCGCGGAATCAAGCTGCTCGAGTCGGTCGCGCGCAAGTTCAGCGACGACATCTGGGTCGTGGCGCCGGTCGAGGAGCAGTCCGGCGCCGGCCACTCGCTGACGCTCACCACCCCGGTCCGGCTGCGGCGCCACGACGAGCGCCGCTTCTCGGTCACCGGCACCCCGACCGACGCGGTGATGCTCGCGCTCGCCCACATCATGAAGGATTCGCCGCCCGACGTGATCCTCTCGGGCATCAACCGCGGCGCCAACCTCGCCGAGGACGTGACCTATTCGGGCACCGTCTCGGCGGCGATGGAGGGCGCGCTCGCGGGCGTGCGCTCGATCGCGCTCAGCCAGGCCTATTCGCGCGAGGGTATGGGCGACACCGTTCCCTATGCGGCAGCCGAAGGCTGGGCAGAGCGCGTTCTCGGCCCGCTGCTCGACTTCACTTCCGAGCCGTGGACCCTCGTCAACGTCAATTTCCCCGCGGCGGCGCCGGATGAGGTCAAGGGAATCCGCGTCTGCCGACAGGGCCTGCGCGACTATGGGCGCCTAAGGATCGTCAAGCGGACCGACCCCAGGGGCTATGATTATTACTGGTTCGGTCTTGGGCCGATGGTCCAGACCCCCGGCCACTCGACCGACCTCGAGGCGATTGCCGACGATTATGTGACGGTCAGCCCGCTCCATCTCGACCTGACCCACGAACCTTCGCTCGAGGCGCTGCACAAACGATTCGCGGCCGCGCCCTAGGGACGCGGCCGCGAGCCGTTTTCTAAATGTCGGCGCTTGCTCTTAGCGGCCGCGCTCGCCCTTCTGGCCCTGCTGCGGCGGCTGGTTGGTTGCCTGGGCAAGCCAGGTCTCCTGCGCTCCGCACGAGCTGGTCAGCGTCTGCGGCTGCTGTGGCTGGAACGGCGCGTTGTAAGGGACGCACTCCTGCGCGGCACCGACGCCGAGGCAAAGCTGGCCGTTGGCGGCGGTCCAGGTGCCGGGGACCGTATTGCCGTTCGGAGTGATGATGCGAAGCTGTCCGCCCGGATCGAGCGTGACAGTGTTGGTGGTGCCGTTGGTGGTCACCTGGATCGGCTGTCCGACGATTTCGGAAGCTGGAGTCCAGCCGGCTTGCGCCAGCGCCGCAGCCGGAAGCAGTCCCGCGACCGCCAGTCCAACCGCAGTGC
>Ga0070683_100005951_pt1 | contig 10210 bp, 7 predicted proteins | sample KBSC713LmetaG_FD_64662 | JGI IMG/M metagenome (GOLD analysis project Ga0070683, IMG submission 64662) | Corn rhizosphere microbial communities from Kellogg Biological Station, Michigan, USA - KBS C7.1-3L metaG | ecosystem: Host-associated > Plants > Roots > Rhizosphere ... | reverse complement strand
TGTGAGCTATCTCATAGGCCGCGAGGAACATTTCGCCGCACTCTATGCGTAGTTACAGATGAGAGGTGATGAGCCATATCGTCGCCAGCTTCTTCCACCAGAGCGTCTCTGGCAGAAACGTCAGCCAATGGCTAATGCGACGGGGTCGCTGTGGTAGTATATGGTCGGAATCCTGGGAGGAAGTAGAGGTCATTCGGCGTGCAGTATGTTTTCACTCTGCCAGAACACCGGCAGTCGGCGGTCGTGGCCGTCAGCGCATTTGACGGCGTGCATATTCGACACCAGCGTTTGCTGGCCGAGACAATGACCATCGCCAAGCAACTCGATGTGACACCGATTGCGCTGCTTCCCTGGCCACCCGTAATGGCTGAGCCAGGCGAGATGAATGACCAGGCACTCGATGGCCTGCTGACGACCCTTGATGAGCGGCTTGCCCTGCTCGCGCGGATAGCGCCCGAAGCACGGCCAGTGGTACTTGCGGCAGACGCGGCGAAACCATGGTCACCCGCATTGCTGACCGAACGTATTATGAACGGTTGGGATGTGCGAGGCCTGGTGACAGACTCGTTGGCAGACGAAGCGCTCTGTGGCATGCAACTTGCCGACGTAGTCCGCCAACACGGGGTGGCAGTTATTACCCTTCCCGATGAAGCAGCCGCAGTGCCGTTGGGTGCGCAGATTCGCGACGCCCTCTCTGAGGGCCGTGTCGCGCAGGCAGCGCAACACCTGACCTATGAGTACACGCTTTCGGCGGAAGTTGTCGGGGGTGATCGACGGGGACGACTGCTCGGTTTTCCGACGGCGAATCTGCGTGTCGACGCCAACAAGGTGTTGCCTGCCAATGGCATCTATGCCGTTCGCGTGGGGCTGCCTGGTGACCGGTGCGCGTCGCGTCCGGCGGTGGCAAGTGTTGGCGTTCGCCCGACCTTCGGCGATAATAATGCGCGTCTGGTTGAGGTATATCTGCTCGATATGAGCATGGATCTCTATGGAGTGCGCATCACGACGACATTCGTTGAATGGCTACGATCAGAGGAACGCTTTGACACCGTTGAGGCGCTGATTCGCCAGATGTCGGAAGACGTCGCACAGGCGCGGCTGCGTCTCGGGAATATTCATCAGGCGTCGGAGAGCGGCGCGGGGCGACTTCGCCCCCAATTCATGCATCAGGGTGATGCCCATCCGTGATGGGAGAGGACTCATTAATTATGGGCATTGTCGGTAAGTTCGAATCTGCCATGCGCGGCCTGGTTGAGGGGACATTTGGCCGCTTGATTCGGACCTCGCTACAGCGCAACGAATTCGGTCCCCAGGTTGAGCGTGCGATGGAGAGCCACCTGCGTGGCAGCCCCAACGGGCGCGAGGCGCCGACGCTCTACGACATTTACCTGAGCATCAAAGACTTCGGTGAATATGGGAAGGACACCAGGCTGGCTCAGGAGTTGTCCAACCAACTGGTGCAGATGGCGCGCGAGCGCAACTACTGGCTGGAGCGCAACCCAGTCATCCGGTTCCACGAGGATCCACATGTCATCACCGGGCAAATGCGGGTGACATCCTACATCCTCGATGAGGAGGATGCGCCTCCATCCGGTATTGCCAGCATGGATGAGACGCGCTCGATCGCGCCAGCCGAGATTCAGCAGCTCAACGACGAAATTGCCCGCGAGCAGGCGCACAATCAGGCGGATGTTGCGCTGCCACCGGCATGGCTGACACTCTTCCGCCCCACGCGGGGCCAGCCCATGCGCCTGCTGACTTCTCCCATTCACATCGGCAGGCATCTCTCCAATGAAATCATCGTCAATGATAAACGTGTCTCGCGTCACCATGCGGAGATTCGCTACGAGCGCGGGCAGTTTGTGCTGTATGATCTCAGCTCAACGAATGGAGTCAAAATCAACGGGGTGCCGACCCGCCAACCCGTACCCTTGCGCAACAATGATTTGATCACCGTGGGCAGCCACGAGTTCGTCTTCCAGCGGAGGTAGCTTCGGTTGGATACTTATACCGTCTTGCTCATTCTGCGCATCGCATTGGTTGCCATCCTCTATCTGGTCATCTTGCGGGTGGTCGCGGTGGCGCGCCGGGAGATGAAACTGGTGGAGCGCGCGCCCGCGGCGGTGACGCGCGGCAAAGACGTTGTGGGCCATCTTGTCGTCATCGACAGTGGCTCGACCGCGCTGCGTCCTGGCGCGCGTTTGGATGTCGAGCCGATCACCACTATCGGGCGCTCTCCCACCAACACCATCGTGCTGGACAGCACCTTTGTCTCCACCGAGCACACCCGCATCCTTTTCAGGGATCGCTCGCTCTGGGTCGAAGATATGAGCAGCCGCAATGGCACCCTTGTGGATCAGAACCGCATCACTGAGGCGGTTGCCGTGACACCCGGAACCATCCTTCAGGTGGGCGATGTTCGCTTCAAGTTCGCCATTTAGCCGGACCAGTCTCAGGAGAGAGTGAACCGATGATCTATCGTCGCCGTTATCGCTGGACCGAGATGAGTCTGCTGCTGTTTCCAGCAGCATTCATGGCAGTGGCGCTGATTGAGCTACAGTTGGCCCAAAACGCTGCGACACCGCTGACCCGCAATATTCTCAATCCGCTAGATACGCTTGGGCCAGCTATCGGCCTCGTGTTCGCCCTGGCCGTGACGCACGTCCTGCTCAATATCTTCGCGCCTGACTCCGACCAGACCTTGCTCCCAATCGCGGGAACGCTGGCCAGCATTGGCGTCATCATGGCGATACGTATCGGATCATCACCGGGATTCGACGTGCTCTCGCTCGGCGCCAAGCAACTCGCGTGGGTGATCCTGGGTCTGGGCTTTTGCGTCGGAACCGTCATCCTGACCCGCGACCTGCGCTGGGTGCGCAATTATAAGTACACGTGGGCAGTGCTCGGCTTGGCCCTCGTCGGCATTACCTTGGTGAACGCCGTTCGCAATTTCAACACAAATGCGCCAAGCCGCGACGTCCTCACCATCGGCGCTGGCGGACTGTCATTCCAGCCATCGGAGCTTGTGAAAATATGCCTGGTTGTCTTCTTCGCTGGCTATCTGAGTGAGAATCAGGAAATGCTCACCGCTGGCTCCATCCCTATTGGAGCCATCAAGCTGCCACCGCTGAAACAGTTGGGACCACTGCTCTTCATGCTTGGGCTGGCGCTCATCATTGCGGTCGGCATCCGCGAGCTGGGTCTGGCGCTCTTAATCTTCGGCATGGTGCTCTCGATGACCTACGCTGCGACCAGCCGTAAGGTCTATGTGATTGGCGGTCTGGCGCTCTTTACGGTTGGCGCGGTGATTGCCTTCTCGGTCTTTAGCTATGCGCGGGTGCGCCTGAACATTGTCTCCAATGCGTTTGACCCAGATGTCGCAACGAACAGCGGCTATCAGATTGTGCAGGGATTGGTCGCGTTTGGATCTGGCGGCGTCTTTGGGTCGGGCCTGGGTCTGGGCCACCCGACGTTCATTCCCGCTTCTAACACCGACTACATCGCGGCGGCATTTGGCGAGGAGTTCGGCTTCGCGGGCTTGCTGGCGCTGTTAGGGTTGTTCATGCTGCTCGTGTTTCGCGGCATGTTCGTCGCCTTGCGCTCCCGCGACTCATTCAACCAGTTAATGGCCGTTGGGCTAACCTCCGTGTTCGCGCTGCAAACGCTCGTCATTCTGGCAGGTAATCTCAAACTGATGCCACTGACGGGTGTCCCACTGCCATTTGTGGCGTATGGTGGTAGCTCGGTCGTCGCCAACTTCATCATTATCGGCTTCTTGTTACGGCTCTCGGAGAAGAAGACGTAGTTTGCAATCGCAAGCGCAGAGGTAGGCCGGGGGCGGGTCTCCGGCCATTTGCTCGCATATCGCTCATTTGTGGTCCGAGTTGACGTTCATTCGACCAACTCGCAACTGTAGCCTGAACAAATAGGTGACAGACGCGGCGAGACAATGGTAGAGTAGATGACATGGAATATGAACTGGATCTCCTCCATGGCGGGAATTGCGGATGCGCGCGGAGATAACTTGCCGAGGAGCATGGGGTGACCAACACGGCAGACGCGACTACATCACCACCATCCACTGAAGAGCACAGCGGCCACCGGCTGAGCGCATTTCTCTGTTGGGCTGTCGTCTTTGCCGATATTGGCACCTCGGTCTACTACGTGCCGGGTATCCTGTGGAAGCAGGTCCAGTGGCAATCCGGCCTCTTTGTGACACTCACGCTGGTGGCCTTCACGCTTCTTATCTTCGTCTACGCGGAGGTGAGCGTACGCTTCCCTGAAGGCGGGGGTGTCGTCACCGCAGCCGCCAATGGGCTTGCTCCCTGGGCGGGTGTCATCGGCGGTATGTTCATCCTGACGTCCTACTTTCTCACGTCAGCGATTAGCTCGCTCTCCGGTCTCCTCTATTTTTCCACCGTCTTCAAATCAATCTCAGCGTACGTCTTGCCAATAACCGTGGTTGTGGTCATCCTGCTCGGACTGCTCAACTTCTGGGGCATCAGAGAATCGGCGTTGGTCAGCGCGGTCATCGCCGTGGCGGCTCTCATAAGCGACGTGCTGATACTGGTTGTGGTAGTTCTCAATGTGCCAATGTCAGTGATCGGGCAGGTCATCCAGAAGGTCTTTTCCGGTCAACTTGGTGGCGTTTCCATTCTCATCGGATTTTCCGGGGCGTTCCTGGCGTTCTCCGGGCTGGAAAGCATCTCACAGCTTTCACCCGTGATGGCGCTTCCACGCAGCAAGACCGTATCACGGGCGCTGATCCTCGTCGCCATTACCGTCGGCGTTACCAGCCCATTGCTCACGATCTTCTCGACGGTACTGCTCAATTCACCTGATCTGCTCGCACAAACCACGATCCACCTGCAAATCGCTCCGACGCCCGAGACCTTTATCTCCGACCTTGGCGGTACCTACGGAGGGCCAGTGTTGCTGGTAGGAACAGCTATCGCTGCTTCGACACTGCTGGTCTTCGCCTGCAATACTGCCATCATCGGCGCATATCATGTCTTCATGGCGCTCTCGCGCATGGGCTACCTGCCAGGATTCGTCACCGCAGTCAATAGCTGGCGCGGGACTCCACACTTCGCCATTTTGCTGGCGACCGCGATCCCAATCGCCGTCCTGCTCGGTGTACAGGGGCAGATAGACATTCTTGGCGATTTGTACGCATTTGGGCTTCTAGGCGCTTTTTTGGTTACCTGTCTTTCAATATCGGTCATCCGCTACCGCGAACGTCATAACGCTTCACATATTGGCGCAGTGCAGGCCGCTGAACAGGCGGCTGGTCTTGGCGCAGTTCAAACCACGAGTGAGCCATGGCACAGGCGCATCGCCAATGCCACAGGCGCGCGAATGCATCCCCAGGTCGCCGCGCGGCTGCGCACGGTTGGCGCTCAAACCCAGCGGCGCATCAGCCCGTGGACCAAGCGCGCCAGGGATGCCTGGCCAACCACGAAATATTACCTGGGCATTGTGACCACGCTGCTTGTCGCCATAGCCTGGATAACGAACCTCGTCGCTAAGCCCCTAGCAACGGTCTTTGGTGGCGGGTTCACCGTGCTTGGCGTGGGCTTGGCGCTGCTCTATCATCAGCGCCTGGTGCGGCAAGGTGAGGCGCCAGTCGCGCCCATGCAAATACTCCAACGAATGAACGATTCATTGCTGGTCGCGCTCTCATCAGCCAGCGCCCATAACCGGCAAGTGATCGACGCAGCCATCGAAACTGCTGACGATCATCAGCTGGTTTTTCTCTATCTCTCGCGCAAGCCAATACAGTCGCCGCGCTTCATGCAGATCGCTGACCCCTATCTGACTGATGTTGACGCCCAGCGCACGCTCACTTACGCGTCCAATAAGGCCAGACAGGAGGGTCTCAAGGCATCGTTCATCTATCGTCTGGGTGGCGCGGGCCAGGTGATCGATATCTGGCGCATCATTCGCCCGGACGAGATCGTTGCCGAGGCGGAGATCGCCAAGAAGGTGTCAAAGTACGTTCCGCCTGACTATGTACGCTATCAGCAATTTGAAGATGTGCGTGTCGCGCATTATGTGCGCCACCAACTCCCTCACGGGTACCAGACACCACTGCCAGACTCCGGAAGCGGCATTGCCATTGGCGGACAGGCACGCAGCCCTTCAGCGGTCGCGCCACGGCACACGCCGACCACAAGGCAACCATTCGCTGAGCAGCCCCATGCACGACGCCAGCCTCCTATCGAGGTTCCGCCAATGGAGTCGCCAGCAGTGGGGGGTGATGCCGCGTCCGCTGACGACGAGGAGTGGATCTGGACGGGAACTGATCTTGTCCGTAAGACGCCCCGAGACAGCGACTCGGCGGATGGCTGATAGCTAGGCTCTCAGACTTAGACGCTACCGCCGAACGACCTGCTCCTCGCGCGCGAGGGCTGATAGTTGCGTCAGCGCATCTTCCCAGTCGCGAACGGATCGCGCCACCCACGCAGCTGTATCAGGCGTCACCATCTGCGGCTGCCTGGCTCCCAGGTGCGCGAGAGCCGCCAGAGGATTGCGTTTCACCCCCAGGCGCGCCAGCGTCTCACGCGCCTGGGCAAGCTGCGCCTGCACCCACACAATATCCGCCCGAAGCGAGTGATCTTCCTGCGCATCGAGCAGGCGCAGCAGACTGATTCCCATCATCAACCCGGGCGACTCGCTGGATGCCTCGGTGATGTGGTGAGGAACGATATGTCCCTGAAGCGCTGATGATAACTCATACAGCCCGTGATAGAGCGTTGCAATCGGCAAGACGCCAGCGGGCGGCAAGGTGTAGAGCGCGTGCAGGGTCAGCGCAAGTTGCTCCGCGATGGCCTCGATGGCAATACCCAACTGAGTCTCTATCGCGTGACGGTAGCCATAGCCACAGCGACGCAATCGCAGCTCCAGCGGCTCGCTGGTGAGCGCAAATCCAGAGAATGTCGGCCACCACGGCTCCGCCACAGCATCGGCCAGATGCGCCTTGGGGTAACGCGCTTCGAGCGCATTCAGGTAGCCTTGCGTCGCAACTTCGAGCGAGGCCGAGACCGCGCAGATGCGCCGACACGAATCGTCGAGATGTCGCAGAAACTGGTCTGCCACGCTGCGGGTGGCGCCAGCCAGCGATGCCTCCGCGCCTGTCAGCAACAGGAAAAACTCGGCTTCGACTCCAACCTCTCCCAGCGCTCTAGCCAACGCCAGTTGTGGCTCGTCCATCCCAGGCAACCGCAGACCCATATACAGGCGCTGCTCCCACCCACCAGGCTTCGTCATGGTTTCCCCTTCTCAGGATGCCCCCTAGTTGCCGCACAATTGTACGCCAGTCGCTTCATAACGACAATCCTCATGGGCGCACTTTCCCAGTCGGGCAGACGACCTACCGCCGCTCGCTTGACATAGCAACCGATGGCCCGTAGAATGCCAGATTGAAACGTCTGTTTGAGGCTCTCGTAGGAACATCAACTCCAGCACACGAAATAACGCAACGAAGCGGGATATTCACTATGACGAACGACGAAAACGATATTGCCGAACTCCTGCGGAGCCACGTACAAACACTGCGCCAGCAACTGGGAAAGGCGTCGGGACTAGAGGGGGAGCCGGACGATGGCAGCGACGCAACCCTGCTGATCGAATCCCTGACCGGGCTTCCGTCTGATGTCTCCATGCAACGCTTCGAAGAATCGGGGCGCTCGCTCGCGCATCAGGGCGGTCGGCTCGAAATGCGCCTCCAGGGTATTCGTGTCTGGAGTTGCGCACTGGCCGATGTGCTTGGCGAGCAGTTCGCGACCAACCCAGCGACATACGCACGTGCGCTTCGCTCGTTGTTTGAGATCACCACTGAGGCTACCGTTGCTATCAGCCGCGGATGGCGGGACGCGCAAAGCGAGCAATCAGACAATGAGGCTGAGCGCGCGCGGCGCGGCATGACCCGGATGCAGGCGCTGCAGCGCATCAACTCTGCCGCCAACTCAACCCTCGATCTTGATCAAACGCTTGCTACGACTGCCCTCGCCGTCGCCGAGGAGATGGACGCCGACCTCTGCTCGATCTATCTCTTCGATGAAGTGACACGCGAGCTGGCGTTGCGGGCAACCAACGGCCCTCGCAATGCCAGTCACCATGCCCTTGCGCTTGGCACGGGCTACACCGGCTATGTCGCCGAGCATGGGCGTCCGCTGCTTCTGCGCGACGCTCTCAGCGATGGTCGCTTCGCCGACGAAGCCCGCGCATATGAGACACCCTACGCGGGACTCCTCTCGGTTCCCATCATCTTCTTCACCGCCGAAAAGCTGCAAGGCGTCATCAGCGTGCAGACGCGCGAGCCGCATCTGTTCACCGACGACGAGTTGAGCTTTCTGGAGATCGTCGCCGGGCAGATCGCGATGAGCATCGAGAACGGCCGAATCTATGCGCAGACCGATGAGGAGCTACGGCGGCGAGTACACCAGTTGAACATGCTCTATCGGGTCTCAACGCTGGTAGCCTCGACGCTGGTCTTCGAGAACGTACTCCACACCATCGTTGCTCAGGCTGTTCAGCTTAGTGGCGCTGATCGCTCGGTACTGTTTGAGCTTGACCCCGCCAACAAGAAGCTCTCGACCGTCGCAACCCACGGTTTCGAGCAACTCGAGACGGCGCGCGCCGAGGTGCCAGTTGGGCAGTGTTGTGTCGGGCGGGTCGTCCAGTCGGGAACATCGAGCCTGAAGCTCGACTGCATGCGCACCGACGAGGGCTGCTTCCTCTACGGCCATCCCGAAGCGATTGAAGACCAACATGCCGTGCTCTGCGTGCCGCTGACAGCGCGCCAGGGGCCGGTAGGCTCGCTCTGCATCTTCAGCAGCCAGCGCTATATGCTGAATGATCATCAATTGCAGTTGGTGACGACATTCGCCAATGTCGCGGCCATCGCCATGGAGAACGCTCGTCTCTTCGAGCAGACGCGCGAGGGACTACGCATCAAAGAAACGCTGTTGAGCGAAATGCATCATCGCGTGAAGAACAACCTGACGCAAATATCCAGCATCCTCAACATGCGCAGACGGCGGAGCCAGAACCCAGAGGTGCAGCAGGTATTGCTCGAAAGTGTCGAGCGCATTCAAGGCATCGCCGCTACCCACGATCTGCTCTCGACCAACCAGCTCGGTGTCGCGCGCATCGACGAGATTGCCCGTAAGATTGCCATGATCGTGCAGGCCAATCTCGTCCCGCCGCAGATGACCATCCGCTTTCATGTTGGCACGGTTCCCTACTATCTACCAACCGAGGAGGCGACAACCCTGGCCATTGTGTTCAATGAGCTTATTGCCAATGCCATCGAACATGGCTTCGAGGGGCGCGAGCGTGGCGAGATTCGCATGAGCGCCGCGCGGGAGAGCGATCGGTTAGTGGTTCGGGTCGCGGATGACGGCGCCGGGTTGCCCGAGGACACATCACGCGCGACAGAGGGATTGGGGCTTCAACTGGTGCGTGGCCTGGTCGAAACCGGGCTGCGGGGCGTGTTCACACTCTCACAGAGCACGGGTGATCCTGATATTGGCGAACGTACCAACGGAGCGACTGATCCTGTGCTGGCGGCTGTATCTCCATCCAGGGAAGGATTCGGTGCTGTTTCGGAACGAAGCTGGGCGATTGCCGAGTTTTCGATTGCGGCGACGTTGCTCGATACGGTCGAGCCTGCCAGCGCCTCATCGCGCCAGATTGACCAGGGTAATCGCTAGCTCTCACTGATCGGCGCGCTAGTAGGCCCGCTGGCTACTGTGTCGGATGTTATCTGTCGCGTCTTGCGCCCACGCATGGCGCCTGGCCGCCCGCCAAGCCAGCCCATCAGCGCGGCGATTCCCAACGGGATGGTCACCGTCACAAAGAGCGCCATCGCTTGCATGCCGAACCCGCCGGGCATGTTCGCATCCTGGGTGAGCACGTTCGAGGAGCTACCCGGAGCGTAGATGGTGATCAAAACGCCGTAGATGGCGAACGTCACCATGCCGGCGAGTGCGCCCATCCCCGCATTCAAGGTTTCCCGTCCGGTGAAGAATCCCGCGGCTGAAACGGCGAAGAGCAGTAGAAAGATACTCCCGCAGCCAAGCGTTAATTTACCAGGGCTATCGAGCGAGGCGGGGCTGTTGCCGAATATCGCCACGCCAAGCACCGTCAATCCAATGCCTAATAAGAGATATGAGGCTACTCCGACGAGAGCGCCCCACTTTATCGC
>Ga0070683_100005949_pt1 | contig 10210 bp, 9 predicted proteins | sample KBSC713LmetaG_FD_64662 | JGI IMG/M metagenome (GOLD analysis project Ga0070683, IMG submission 64662) | Corn rhizosphere microbial communities from Kellogg Biological Station, Michigan, USA - KBS C7.1-3L metaG | ecosystem: Host-associated > Plants > Roots > Rhizosphere ... | reverse complement strand
GCCTTTTGTGAGTATTTGCGGTTGCCCCGCCGTTTTCCAGCCTGAGACAGCAATCCTGTCGAGGGCGACGTCGAGATCTTCAACCAGCAGTGCAACATGTACGGACCCAATGTCGCACGGTCGAAGATTTGCGCGTTTTCGATCCGCGGGTGCCAGATATTCGAGCAATTCGATTTTGTGGCCGCCCGGCGTTTTTAGGACGGCAAGCTTTATCTCAGCGCCTTCAACGCCGGTGATCTCCCGGGCCAATTCACCTTTTTGATGCGCGGTATGTGAAAGCTCAAACCCCAGCACATCGCGCCAAAATGCCAGTGACCGTTCAAGATTCGAAACTGTGATGCCAGTGTGATCTGCACCCAAAATCTGGAGATGGCCCGCCCTTGGACCGTTCGGTCTGCGGCGCGAGGGCGCGCCGCCTCCATCGTTAGGTGATCTCCGGATGTTCATCGTTTCAAAAGACGTCGGGCATTCTAAACGCAAGCACCTTCCTGTGTGCGATTCATTTTTGTATGAAGACCACAGATAGAGTCCAGGCGAACACCGCTCGGAACGTGAACAGGGAAATTGAAAGGGACGCGGCCCGTCGAGTGGCGCAGGCTGCTGCCGCACCGACACAGGTAATTACGCGCCGGATCGGCGAGCTGGACGAGGAATGGGACATCGAACGCTGGCTGGAAGCCAACGCTTCCGCACTCGCCTTCACGGGAACAATTCTCGGCCTGTTGGTGAACAAAAGATTCTTTGCGATCCCGTGCATTGTCCTGCCTTTCTTGTTTCAACACGCGATTCAAGGCTGGTGCCCTCCCGTTCCGTTTCTCCGCCGCAAAGGAGTTCGCACACGACGCGAAATTGATACCGAGAAATACGCGTTAAAGGCAGTACGCGGTGATTTTTCAAGTGTTCCGGCGAGCACCAACGCGATCGCATCCGCGGTCGTTGCCTGGAAGGCTGCGAACGTCTGATCAGTGATGTATTGTTAGGGTCCGGCATCGCTTTAATCCGTTCGATAGCGGCGCGTCCGCCACAATTGCCATAACACCAGCGCAAAGCCTGCATTGCCGATCAATCCGAGAATGCCGATTTCGGGACCGAAGATTGAAGTGTTCCGGACGCCGAGCGCACCGGTTTTTGTCCCAAAGCCGAAAAACACATAGGCGATTCCATTCCATAAACCATGACTACAACTGGCGACGATGATTGAGCCCGATATCCACCGCAACATCCCCCAAACAATTCCGATCACTGCAGCGTTAATCAGAAAGATCAAAATTTGAGATGTAGCCGGTCTGTAATCAGTGTCCAATGTTACGGCAGAAATGTGCCACGCAGAGAATGCGATGCTGGTGTAAATCAGCACTTGGGCTTCGCTGATTCGTCTACGCCGAAGCGATCCCCATAGCCATCCTCTGAAAAATCCTTCTTCTGTAATGATCGCAACCAAGGCCGTCGAGATCGTCACGATCACAAGGTTGAGAAGAGCTTTCTGCCAGTTCGTTTTCGAGAGATCCACAGCGCCCGCGAATGTCGCTGCGATGACTATCAGCCCAATCACCACCACTGGATAGAGCAACGCGAGAGCAAAATCGGCCGGGCTGCCCCACTTGAAACCCATTTCTGAACGCGACAGCCTTTCGACGTACCAAAATAGAAGCATCAACGGCAGTAGGGCCAATGCGCTGAAAGCGGAGAGTCCGGTGGCGTCCATCGTCGTCGTTACGGCAATTGCGATCAGGACTCCGATAATCGGCAAAGCCAGAGACGAAGACGCGGTGTTACGCGCGGCGGTTCCAACGGCATTATTCATGACAAACCTCTCGTTAGGTGAGATGCCACCGCCAACCGGAATGGAATTCAGCAATATTGAATAATCCCGCTATCCCACAGCAGCGATGACCTTGAGCTCGATCGCAATCGGTGTGGGCAACGCCATAACCTCGATCGTTGTGCGGGTCGGATTTGGTTTGGCGGGGCCTGCGAAATAATCGGCGTAAATACGATTGTAAATCGGAAAATCCTTTTTCATGTCAGTGAGAAAGACCGTGACATCGATGATGTCCTGCCAGGTCGCGCCAGCATCTTCGAGCACAAGCCGCACATTCTCGAATACAGCATGGCATTGCGTTTCAATGTCGTAACTCACAACGTTGCCGGAAGCATCGAGCGTCACTCCGGGAATTTCCTTGCTTCCACGCACACGCGGTCCAATCCCCGACAGAAACAAAAGTTCGCCTACACGCTTGGCGTGCGGAAATGCGCCCACTGGTTCGGGTGCGCGTTCGCTTTTGAAGGTTTCGTTCATCGCTTATTTACTGCCCGACCAGAGGGATTAAGGCAACGCACATTTCGAATTAGCACAAAACGCAATTTATTGATCCGAAGATTCCTGCGGGACGATTGCCGACGCGTCTTGATCTGACCGATGGAAGCTCGTTACCGGCGGCAGGATTTCCCTGAAAGTAGTGCCGTAAATGTCCCAGACAGTAAGAAAGAGTCCGCAGACGATCGGGCCGACGATGAATCCGATCGGACCGAAAAGGAATAGTCCACCCAGCGTGCCAATCAAAATGAGAAGGTCCGGCATTTTCGCGTCTCTGCCGACAAGCACTGGCCGCAGGAAATTATCGACGGTGCCAACCACAGCGGCGCACCACGCCGCCAGCAAGATTGCTGTCAGATTCTGCCCCGTTATAAACAGAATGATAACTGCAGGCACCCACACCAGGGCGGCACCGATCCCGGGGATTATCGAAAGAACTGTCATGATTGTTCCCCACAGAGCTGCTCCTTCGATTCCGGCTACCCAAAAGGCGATGCCGGCCAAGCCGCCTTGGATGATGCCGATCACCAGCGTTCCTTTGACTGTCGCTCGCGTGATGGAAGCGAACTGGGTGAACATTCGTGTCTCATCTTCATCGCTTAAAGGAGTGTAATAAAAAATGCGCTCCAGAATTCTGTGACCGTCTCTGAAAAAGAAAAACATGGCATAGAGCATCACAAATAAATCGATCAAGAACGCGAACGTCGTGGCGGTCATACGCGAGGCGAAACCGACCAGAAACGCACCGGTCGTTTTGGCGGCGGTGCCGACCTGTTCCAGCAGTTGCTCCTGGCTGGGCATGTATTTAGCCAGTGCTGGAGATCTTTTCACCACCCACTCCTGCACATTAAACGTGGTCGCGGCGCCAAGGTGTTGATTCAACCACGGGAGGGCCTGATCACTCATCGTCAGCGCCTGTTGCAGAACGATTCCTAAAAATGCACTGACTGGGCCGAGGCCGAGAACGAGCAACACCAACAACGTGACTGCTGCACCGAGTGACCGCCGCCCGCCCATCACCTTGGTAATCCAGCGATACAGCGGATGAAACAAGCCAGCGAGTAACGCGCCGAGGAGAAGCGGTTTTAAGAAGGGCCAGGTGACGGCCAGGAATAACGCCGTAACGGCGACCACGAGTACTAGCACGAAGGCCGTACGCAAATTCGTGCCGCTTATGGTTGACGGTTCCATGGGTCGGCTCCGATACCTCTATTGAGGCTAATCGCAGATTGCTGATTACAGCGTTTCCTGCAACCCTCGGTCAAGCCGGTTGCAGCAACGGGCGGAAAAAAACTAACAACTCAGCCACGCGCTTCGCTGTAATAAGATGCTCGGCTATAGACGGGATCGCTGACCTCGGTCGGCCAGGCTCAGTCACACCGATTTCTAATAAGTGGTGTTTCTGTAATCGCGAAGATCTGCGGAAATCGGTGGGCAATTCGTCACGCCACGACCGTCTCGGCTGTTCCGTACCGCTTCGCCGATCGCGCTTTCGCCTTCAGCACTTCGGTTTCGCGGTTCCGCGGCGCCGCATTCGAGACGAGCGATTCAAGAAGATGATGCGCGGCATGGGTTATGTCATCGACCGCGCGATTGAATGCTTCTTCGTTTGCGCGAGATGGCTTTGTAAATCCGGAAAGCTTCCGAACAAACTGGAGCGACGAAGCGCGAATCTCGTCATTCGTCGCTGGTGGCGAAAAATTATGCAGGGTCTTGATAGCTCGGCACATCTCTGACACTCAACTCTCAGCTCTCAACCCTCAAGTGCTTTGACTCTGTTCATGTCCGTCGTTCCGGATACTGAGGAAGACCATCGGTGATTGTATCCCACGGCGCGCGATCGCCAACGAAGGTATGAAATTGCGGCCGAATTCCGGGATCATCGTCGAACACACCCATTCGGATCGATACCTGCGGACCGTCCGGCCAATCACCGCCGAATAAACTGGAACCGCAATTCAAACAGAACGCTTTTACCGCGCCCTCGCCTTTTCCATAGATCTTGATCAACTCGTTGCCATGAAGCAGCCGGAACTGCTTGCGCAACACACGTACCTGAGTGCAAACGGCCGTTCCGGAATGCTTGCGGCAACGTTCGCAATGACAGTGGCTCGCTTGAATGAATGGCGGATCAACTTCAAATCGCACTCCGCCACAAAGACAACTCCCGCGAATGCTCTTGCTCATTCACGACTTTCAACACGCAGCCCTCGACTCTCAACCTGAGCCGGTTCAGAAGATTCACTTAGCGATGCAAATATTTTTAGGCTCGGTGAAGAACCGTAACGCTTCTTCGCCGCCTTCGCGGCCGACGCCGCTCTGTTTCATGCCGCCGAAAGGGACGCGCAAGTCACGAACGAGCCAGCAATTAACCCACACTGTGCCGGTGTTGATTTGCTCCGCGACGCGATGGGCACGGCTCAGGTTTTGTGTCCAAATGCTTGATGAGAGACCGTATTCGACGTCATTCGCGTGATCGATCACTTCTTCTTCGCTGTCGAAGGGCGTGATTGTTATGACTGGACCGAAAATTTCTTCGCGATTTGTGCGGCATGAAGCTGACAATTCGGTAATCACAGTCGGCTGGAAAAAATAACCTTCGCGGCAGCGTTCGTTAGGCGCCTGCGGCGCAGAACCGCCGAGCGCGATTTTGCCACCTTCTTTCTGCGCGAGGTCGACATAGAACTTAACTTTCTCGAGCTGCGTCTTGTTCACGATCGCGCCCTGCTCGGTGTTTTCATCCAGCGGATCGCCGAGACGCAACTGTGCCGTTTTTTCGATGAAGCGTTCGACGAAATCCTTATACGCCGATCGCTCAACAAATACGCGGGACCCGCACAAGCAGACCTGGCCCTGATTTGCGAATGATGAACGCACACTGCCCGCGATGGCGGCGTCGAGATCGGCATCAGCGAAAATGATGTTCGGATTTTTGCCCCCGAGCTCGAGCGACACCTTTTTAAACAACGGCGCGCACGCTTCGGCGACTTTGCGCCCTGTGGCGGTGCCGCCGGTGAACGAGATCGTGTTGATTTTCGGATGACCCGTAATCGCCGAGCCGACATTCGGTCCCGTGCCGTGTACGATGTTGAGAACTCCATTCGGCAGACCGGCTTCACGTGCGATTTCGCAAAGCATATAAGCCGTCATCGGCGTCAACTCGCTTGGCTTGGCGATGGCAGTGTTTCCGACAGCGATGGCCGGCGCGATTTTCCAGCTCAACAAGTAAAGCGGGAGATTCCATGGCGAAATCAGGCCCACGACACCGCGCGGCTGACGCAGTGTGTAATTAAACGCGACGTTGTCGGTGAGATGCGCTTCCGATTCGGTGTGCAGGATCGCCGTCGCAAAGAATCGGAAGTTTGCCACCGCGCGCGGAATATCCAACGAACGCGCCAGTGAAATCGGCTTGCCTGTATCGATCGATTCTGCGCGCGCGAATTTTTCAAGGTCGCGTTCGATCAGCTCGGCAATTCGCAGCAGAAGGCTCGAGCGTTCTGAGGCCGATTTTCTTGACCAATCAGGAAATGCCTTCTCAGCGGCAGCGACTGCAAGATCGACATCGTGCGCATCGCTGTCGGCCACCTCCGAATAGGGCTTACCTGTGGCCGGTTCGATGTTGTCCAGATATCGACCACCGATCGGCTCGACGAATTCGCCGTTGATGAAGTTGCGGATCTGCGGTGATTCAATGCGCATGTGAGCCGGAGAGCTGCCTATGGTAAGTTGTAGCCGTCGTAAATTTTCGGTTTGGCCGTTTGGATATGTCGGTCAATTAGCGCGCAGAATTCATCGGTATGCCAGTGTTTTCGTGTAGCCCACCATGTTTGAAATCCGGGATAGGCTACCGTGTCCGCGATTGTGCGCTCATATCCCCGCCACAATCGTTTGTCGAGCGTTCCATCCAGCATGCTTAGATAGAGGCTGTCGGCAAACCGCAAGAAACGCCCCAGATGCGCGCCGAACCTCAGCTTCGACTGGGCATCCAAGTCGTCGAAACGTCGCAGAGCACGAAGCCAGAGCACGGACATTTCGGGATTCTCCACAAGGGTTCTATTCAAATCACTCCAGTGCGTAGTCAAAACATTCATCGCTGCGCGTTGGCTTTCCTTGTTTTGATTCCGGATTTGAGCCGCCAGATAAACGATCGAAATAATCACGCCAATAGCGCCAAGCATCTGCCCCACCGCGCTGATCATCTCCCAGTTCATCGTTTGTTACCTTAGCGGGAACTCAACAATCCTAAACACCTAACGTCCAGGATCAGACGCGCAACGAAGACGATTGTTTGAGGCAGGGGCACGACGTCGATACAAAACTGGCCCCTATGACAGCGATTAACAAAGCCGCGCATGACACGCCTGATCGCTCTGGAGGGTTTGGATTGTTCTTGCCGAAAAAGGAGAATTTGTAATTAACTGGTGCCAACAACTCAACCGATCCTGAGATTACGATGAATGATAAAACTGCCGTCTCGAATGTGACTGAAATTGCAAAAGCTTCCGGGAAAAATGCTTTCAAAGGGCCTAGCCGGCGGAATTTTTTACGCCAAGTGAGTGCGGCGCTGACGGGTGGCGCAGTGCTCGGTAAGGCTGTTTTTGCTTCCGCTGAGTCTAATAAGACGACTGTATTCGGCGATGGCGTTCGTGTCCCGGCTTCCAGAGGGAATCCGCGCCTTAGACAATGCTTCGCACTCCGGCTGGGGACTGCGAACGATGAAGCGCGAATTCCCGCTGCTCCCCAAACAACCAATGGCGATGAAGAACGTTATCCCGATAAGTGCGGCACATATAGCAAGGGCATTCTTCAGAATGGCATCGGCGTGGTGAATTTGAATGCCTTCCAAAGCTTCAAGACGGCTTTGAATAGTGGGAATCCATCGGATTTCCAACACATTGTCATGGGCGGCACGCGGACGCTAAACGGCCCACAAGGCGGCCTCGCTTTCGGCTTGGAGGGCAGCGATGCAGTGCAGTTTGGCAACGCGCCATGTCCAGACAACCAGGAGGGCACCGTAATTGTCCCGCCCGCGCCAGCTCTAGCCAGTGCTGCTTATGGAACAGAACTGGTCGAGATGTACTGGGCCTCGCTCCTCCGCGATGTTGCGTTCACCGATTACATTTCAGATGCAACTGCTGCCGATGCAGCACAGGAGCTTTCGGCTATGCCGAGCTATGCAGGCCCAAGAGACGGAAATGGCCATGTCACGCCAGCTCTGTTATTCCGTGGTGGCTATCCCGGCGAGACCATTGGGCCTTACATCTCGCAGTTGTGCCTAATCCCCACTTCCCTGGGGGCACAGGAAATGAACCAACAGATGATTACCTACGCAGCCAGCCTCGATTACATGACTGACGCTGCAAGTTTCCAACAAGTGCAGAATGGCATCGATACTGGATTGCAAAACCAGCTGGGGCCGCAACGTCGCTACTTGAATAATGGTCGCGCTTTCGGCGCATATACTCACCTGGATGTGCTCTATCAGGCTTACTTCACGGCTTATCTGGTGCTTAACACGCTCGGTGTCCCGCTGAATCCTGGAAATCCCTATGTCAATTCAAACACGCAGAACGGCTTTGGCACCTTCGGTCAACCCGATTTTGCGGCAACGGTGGCCGCCGTCGCGGGCTTTGCGATAAACTGCGTGTGGTATCCAAAGTGGTACGTCCATCTCCGTCACCGTCCTGAATCCGGGGGCGCCATCGTTCGGCAAATTCTGACTGGTCATGGGGGAACGCTCAATGGCCGCGTCAACGACAACGTTCTCAATTCCATGGCGGTGCAAAGGAGCTTCAGCAGATATGGGGATTACTTTCTTTCTCAAGCATTCCCCGAGGGTTCGCCAACACATCCGGCCTACCCTACCGGACATGGCACAGTTGCTGGCGCTTGTATTACCATCCTGAAGTTTTTCTTCGATGGTGATTTCGTAATTCCCAATTCAGTAGTACCTAGCAGCGACGGACTTTCACTCGTGCCGTATACGGGCGGAGATGCAGGACAAATCACAGTGAACGGCGAGCTTAACAAGCTGGCGCATAACATCTCCTTCGGACACGGGATTCACGCCGGCATTCACTGGCGGAGCGACACGGACTCATCCATACAACTCGGAGAAGCGCTGGCGATCAGCGTCCTTCAGGACAGAGCGCTGACTTACAACGAAAAGTTCACAGTTCATTTCAAGAAAATTGACGGAACCACGGCGACGATTTCCAATCAGTAACTGTCACAGTGGTGAACCAGGTTTCGCGAATCTGACATCTGGCGGTGAGGGTGGGATTCGAACCTACGGTTAGATCGCGGTGTCGCGAACGATGCCGAGGCGAATGTCAACGTGCTCGGCGCACGTATGCACCGAGCGTTAACACCGCTAAGCCGACAAACAACCTGATGCGTCTAACGAGACACACCGGTGGTAGCCTCCTACGTCGGCCGTCGCCCTGGCGTTGAGCGCGGTCGCGGCGTCGGAGTAGCTCTTGTAACCGGTGTCGGGGTGACACTTGCTGTGGGTGTGGGCGTCAATGTCGCCGTCGGCGTCGGACTGGCGGTAAACGATCAGCGCCTAGCTCGTACGCAGCTGGTACCGTGGCTTGCCAAGATGGATTCCAACGGCAATTACCTGTGGCAATATTTCTACTTCGACATTGGACCTACCACAGGGCGTATTCTCAGTGAGTATTTCGCCTCCTCGGCTTACGCTAGCGACGGCGGCTTCCTATCGCTGGGGGAACACTGTGAACGATGACAACAACCACGGCGAGTTGTACGCCGTCAAGACAGACAGCGCAGGCATTGTGGAAGGGAAATGCGATCAGCTCCACGATCCTACGGTGTATGATACGTTTGATCCTCTTATGATCAGCTTTTCTCCGTCTCTCCCGGTGCAGACGACGGTCACTCCCGGCGAAATTATCCAAACTCGCGCCCAAACGACCTCGATCGTGGTCCGTGCTAAATGTGACGCCCAACCTAGTCCGTCGCCGACTCCGACACTTACTCCGACACCTACAGCCCCGGCAACTGCTACACCAACAGCAAACCAGCCGTCGTTGACTTGAAGGAGAGAGAAAACCTGTGCGCCGCCATGGAATTGCCGGCCAAATTCAGAGTACACCCGCTGCCACACAATGTCACCAGTCTAAGTGAGTTTTAGAAGCAATGCTCCCCCATAGGCACCCAGTCCCATGCCGTGTCCCCAGTTGCCTCCGATCAGATATCCGCCTTCTGATGTTTGAATGATGGAGTCGGCGTGCTCAGAGCTGGTGGGTGATAGATCCGGCGAGTCGAGATTGTTATAATTTTGTTGCCATCGCACGGTACCGTCTGCGCCGAATGCTACGAGTAACACGCTCGTAACAGGTAAGGGAGTGCCGGTAACATAAGACTCTCCGAGCACCGCGTACCCGCCATCGGAGGTTTGAAGGACTGCGTTAAAATAAGCCGCCGTAGTACCTGATCCGAGTTCTCGCTGCCACTGCACTGCTCCATTGGCATCAAGTTTAAGAACCAAAGCCGCAATCAGGCCGTCGACGTTTTGGGCACTTCCAACAGCGATATACCCGCCATCGGTTGTTTGCCTGATCTGGTTGATGGAGGTGGACGCCGAGACGGCATACGCCAAAGCCCACAGAGGCGTCCCATTTGCATCAACCTTCTCCACCAACGCGCGTTGAAACGATTCTCCGCACCCGAGAACGCCGCCACCAACTATGTAGCCTCCATCGGTCGACTGCTGGATCGAAACGCCAAGGGCATAATCTCCGGGTGCCCCGTTGCAGCCGACGTCGCTTTGCCAAGCTGGCTCACCAGCGGCGTCCAGCTTCAGGAGCCAACTGGCCCCACCAGTTGGTGACCCCGTAAGCGCCAACGCAATGTAACCCCCGTCAGAGG
>Ga0070683_100005944_pt1 | contig 10212 bp, 13 predicted proteins | sample KBSC713LmetaG_FD_64662 | JGI IMG/M metagenome (GOLD analysis project Ga0070683, IMG submission 64662) | Corn rhizosphere microbial communities from Kellogg Biological Station, Michigan, USA - KBS C7.1-3L metaG | ecosystem: Host-associated > Plants > Roots > Rhizosphere ... | reverse complement strand
ATCAGCGGCGTCCTCATCCTCACCGCCGCGTTCACGACCGGGCACGTGCGAGTAGCGCTCTGGGTGATCGCGCTCACGATCGACTACGGAGGCGTGCTCGTCGGCCGCGGAGCCGGCTGGCGGCTCTCACCCGGACACTTCGCCGAGCGACACGGGCTGATCGTGATGATCGCCCTCGGGGAGTCGATCGTCGCCCTCGGCGTCGGGGCGAGCGGGACACCGCTGTCGGCCGGCGTGATCACGACCGCGCTCGTCGGGATGACGATCGCCACGGCGATCTGGTGGACCTACTTCGACTGGGTGTCGATCGTCGTGGAGCACCGGTTACGACAGGCGACCGGCACTGCCCAGACGACGCTCGCCCGGGACGCGTACAGCTACCTCCACTTCGTAATGGTCGCCGGGATCGTGGTGTCCGCGATGAGCCTGAAGAAGGCGCTCGCGCACTACGACCACGAGCTCGCGGTCGTTCCCGCGACGGCGCTGTGTTTGGGGCTCGGCGCATACCTGCTGGCACACGTGCTGATTCGACTTCGGGTTTCCGGGACGATCGGCCACGGCCGCCCCGCGGCACTCGCGGCGCTGATCGTCTTCTGGCCTTTCGCGGACGACGTGCCCGCGCTCGCCGCCCTCTCGGTCACCGCCGCCATCTTCGTGATCCTGATCGCCTACGAAGCGGTTCGCTATCGGGAGCCGCGCGCGTACATCAGGCGCGGCGAGATGCCGACCGCGGAGCTTCTGACCGGTCGAGGGAGAGTTCCTCGTCAATCGCCCTCCTGAGCTCGACGAGGCCTGCCCCGAGCGCGTTCGTCTTGCCCTTGCCGAGTCGCTGCTCGACCCCTTCCGCGTACCGACGGAAGCGTGGGCGCGCCTTGTTGAGGAGGCGGCGGCCCGCGGGAGTGAGTCGGAGCAGGAACGAACGCCCGTCGTCCGGGTTCGCCACGCGCTCCGCATGGCCGCGGCGCTCGAGCCGCCGCACCCGGAAGATGACGGTCGAGAGCGGCATGTCCAGAATCTCGGCAATCCGGGTCGGCGTCAGCGGGCCGTCGGCGCCGATCGTCACGTAGAACGGATAGTCCTCGGGCGGCAGGTCGATCCCGGTCAGGGCGACCTCGATCAGACGCTTGCGCTTCTGCTGCGTCCAGAAGACCTCGAAGAGGATCGTCGGTGGGCCGGCGGTTGGCAATTTAGTGCAAGGTTGCTCTAGATTTGCTACAAGATTGTAGTACATGACCCGGATGCTCTCAGCCGCGAGCCTCGTCGCCGTCGTCTTGCTCGCCTCGGCCTCCGCGGCCGCAGAGCCTGTGGAGAAGATCAAAGTCGGGATCTCCTCCGGCCTCGTCCTTTCTGCGGCCGGCTCGGTGTGGACGACCGACCTCATCTCCCCTCGGGTCGTCCGCATCGACCCGGCCACGAACGCGATCGCACGACGCATCAAGGTCGGCCAGCGGCCGTTCGGGCTCGCCTTCGGGGCGAAGAGCCTGTGGGTCTCCGATCGCAACCTGAACCGTCTCTCGCGGATCAACCCGCGCACCGGCAAGGTGCAGGCCCGGATCAAGATCGGCTTCAGCTCGTACGGGCTCGCCTTCGGGGCCGGAAGCGCCTGGGTGACGAGCGAGAGCGACGGAACCGTTCGCCGCATCAACCCGAAGCGCAACCGCGTCTCGGCCAAGATCAAGGCGGGCTCGCAGCCGAACGGCGTCGTCTACGCCTTCGGAGCGATCTGGGTCGCGGATCTGGGCGGCGGGAGTGTGCTGAAGGTCGACGTCCGGCGGAACAAGGTCGTCGCGCGCTACCCGGTGCCGCAGGCCGACTGGATCACGCCGTCGGCGGACGCACTCTGGGTGTCCGGCGAGAGCAACGTCGTCGTCAAGCTCGACCCGGCGACGGGCGCCGTGCTCGCGCAGATTCCCGTCGGCCACAACCCCCTCGCGTCCGCCTGGGTAGCGGGAGAGCTTTGGGTGCCGAACATCGACGACGGGACGATCTCGGTGATCGACCCGGCGACGAACACCGTACGCACGACGTTCCCGGCCGGCAGCGGGACGCTCGCGGTAGCCGAGGCGGGCGGCGACGCGTGGATCTCGGCCTCGAACGACGGCGAGATCTGGCGCGTGCGGCCCTAGCTCCAGCTCTCGACGATCGGATAGCGCGCCACTCCGTCGATGCAGTCGGCGGCGTACAGCGCAACCCCGACGTCGCCGGTCCAGAGCGAGTAGCGGCCGGTGCCGCGGCGCTCGACCTGGCCGAGCGCGTGCATGGCGAAGCGGCGCGCCCGATCGAGCCACTGCTCGTCGCCGGTCCGCTCGAAGACCTTCAACAGCGCGAAGCCGTTCCCGGACGTGCCGTGACAGATCCCCGAGCCCTTCTCCATGCTCGACGGCCCGGCCCGCCAGACCAGCTCGGCCCCCGCGAGCAGGAGCCCCTCGTCGAGATACTCCCCGGCCGCTACCAGGATCCCCGGGGCGCCGTAGCACCATTGGAGATGGCCGGGCTCGCCCCCTTCTCTCGCGGGCCAGTTCGCGAGCCCGTCCTCATGCACCGCCGCGCGAGCGAGGATGTCCGCGGTCTCGCGCTCGAGCGCCTCGCGCCGGTCCTCGAATGCACTGCGCAGAACGTGGACGTTCCCGACGAGTCCGTGCGGAGGGTTGAGGCTGCGGAACGTCTCGCCGTACAGGCGGTTCGTCCAGAGCCCGTCGGGATCGCGCGTCGCCAACACGGACTCCGCGCTGCCCAGCCAAACGTCGCGCCAGCGGTCTTCGCCGGTCCAGTCGAGCATGGCCTTCGCGGCCAGCGCGGTGCCCGGAGCACCCCACATCACCTCGACGGCTTCGTTCCCCAGGTTCTCGCGCACGCGTGCGAGGAGCTCGTCCGCGAGGTTCACGGCCCGAGCGAGGCGCCACGCGACGATCAGCGGGCCGCTCTCCCCGGTCAGGAGAGCCGAGGCGGGAGTCGCGGGGACGTCCTCCCACTGCGCGTAGTCAGGGAGCTCCCGGGACAGCTCGAGCGTCCGAAGCGCCGCCGCGGGCAGATCGACCACGGTCTCGGCGAAACCGCGCCGCCGGAGGACATCGAGCGCCCAGATCACACCCGACGCGCCGACGTAGAGATCCTTGAGCGGGGCCTTCGCCTGCCAAACGTCCCACTCCGCAGCCGGCCAGAGGCGCTCGCGGTCGAAGGCCGCGTCCGCGTCGGCGACGATCGCCCGGATCCGATCACGGGCCCGGCCGGCGTCCCAAGGCTCGTCCGTCAGCGGCTCGTGGTTCGCCGGATCGTAGAGCACCCCTCGATGTTGGCATGCCTCGCGCGGAGCCGCGACGGCCCCGCGCGAGGCGCCCTCCCCCTAGAGCTGCTGCCGCTCGCCGGCGTGGACTTCGCCGCGCCAGGCGCCGGTCTCCGAGCCCATCGTCTCGACGATCTCCTTGAAGCGCCCGAGGTCTTCCTTGACCTGGCGCGAGTCGAGGCCGACCTTCGCGCCGAGCTGCTCCTTGAACCCTTCCGGCTCGTAGGACATCTCGACGGTGACCAGCGTCGTGTCCTGGCCGAGCGGCTCGAACGTGACGATGCCGTTCGGACCGTTGCCGTCTTCGGCCCGCCAGGCGACCTTCTGGTCGGGAACCTGCTCGACGATCTCCGACCGCCACTCGCGGGTCTCGCCGCTGATCTCGGCGGTCCAGCGCAGGTGTGTGTCGTCGAGCTGCCGGACCGACTGGACACCTTCCATGAACTTCGGGAAGTCCTCGAACTGCGTCCACTGGTTATAGGCCGCGCTCACGGGCACGTTGAGCTCGGTCGTCTCCTTGATCGTTTCCATGGGACCCCTTTCTCGGTTGCTACGAGCTAGGAGACTTCCCGGCGCGGTGGCCCCTAAACGCGGCCTACGTGCGCCCGCGACACGTTGTCGGGCGAGGCGCAGCCGGAAAGCGCCAGCGCGAGCGCGATCTCCTCTCGTAGCAGCTCCAGCACCGCCTGCACGCCCTCGGCTCCGCCGGTCGCGAGGCCCCAGAGCGGCGCCCGGCCCGCGAGCACCGCCTCGGCACCGAGCGCGAGCGCCTTGACGACGTCCGCCCCGCGACGGATGCCGCTGTCCATGAGCACGACCGCCCGGTCGCCAACTGCCTCGACGACCTCGGCCAAAGCGTCGAGCGCCGCGGCGACGCCGTCCAGCTGCCGGCCGCCGTGGTTCGAGACGACGACGCCCTGGGCGCCCGAATCGACTGCGAGCAGTGCGTCCTCGGCGGTGAGGATCCCCTTTACGAGGAGGGGCAGCGACGAGGCCGAGCGCAGCCACTCGAGGTCGCGCCAGGTCAGCGATCTGTCGACCGCCCAGTTGATGTCCGCGGGCGAGATCGCGCCGACGCTCTCGGCGAGCGCGAGGAAGATCGGCACCGGGATCTCCTCGGGGATCTCGAACCCGGTGCGCAGGTCGCGCTCCCGGCGCCCGAGCTCCGGTAGGTCGACGGTCAGGACGAGCGCCGTGAACCCGTTCGCGGCGGCCCGGTCGAGCAGGTCCTGGACGACGCCTCGGTCGCTCGACCAGTAGAGCTGGAACCAGCGCGCGCCGTCGGCGGAGGCCTCGGCGACGTCCTCGATCGTGGCGGTCGCGAGCGTGGACAGGCACATGACCGTCCCGGCGGCGGCGGCGCCGCGTGCCATCGCGAGCTCGCCGTCGGGGTGCGCCATCCGCTGGAAGGCCGTCGGCGCCACGAGCAGCGGCATCGAGACGTCGGTCCCGAGCACGCTCGTCGCGGTCGTCACCTCGGAGACGTCGACGAGCATCCGCGGCCGGAGCACCCAGCGCTCGAACGCCGCGCGGTTCTCTTGCATCGTCCACTCGTCATTGGCGCCGCCCGCGAAATAGCCGAACGAACCGGGGTCGAGCCTCTCCTCAGCCGCACGCTCGTAGTCCCAGACGTTGAGGAGGTCGTCGCTCAGGGCGGGCTCCGCAGTCAGCCGGACGTAAACCGGGCCGCTTCGTCCGAGCCTCCGGTTGCGTCGCCCTCGCTGTACGAGTGCGCGCCGGCTCCGGCGAGATGGCCGCGATCGACGATCAGGTACTCCTCGCGAATAGGGCGGCCGTCGAACCAGCATTCGAGGATCTCGCGCGTCCCCGCCGCGTAGCGGGCCTGCGCGGAGAGACTCGAGCCCGATGTGTGCGGGGTCATGCCATGGTGCGGCATCGTCCGCCACGGGTGATCCTGGGGCGCCGGCTGCGGGAACCAGACGTCGCCTGCGTAGCCCGCGAGCTGGCCCCTCTCACACGCGGCCGCGACCGCGTCCCGATCGCAAATCTTCCCGCGGGCCGTGTTCACCAGATAGGCGCCGCGCTTCATGCGGCCGATCATGTCGGCGTCGAAGAGATGCTCGGTCTCGGGATGGAGTGGCGCGTTGATCGTGACGACGTCGCAAACTGCAACGAGCTCTTCGGGAGTCTCGTGAAAGGTGACCCCGAGCTCCTGCTCGACGTCAGCCGGCAACCGGTGGCGATCCGTGTAGTGGAGTCCAACCTCGAACGGCTTCAGGCGCCGAAGAACGGCCGAGCCGATGCGGCCCGCACCGACGGTCCCGACCTGCATGCCCTCTAGGTCGTACGACCGCGAGACGGCGTCTGCGATGTTCCATCCCCCCTCCACGACGATCTGGTACGAGGGCAGGTAGTTGCGGACGAGCGCGAGGATCATCATCACGACGTGCTCGGAGACGCTGATCGAGTTCGAATAGGTCACCTCGGCGACCGTGATCCCGTTGTCGATCGCTGCCTGGAGGTCGACGTGATCCGATCCGATCCCGGCGGTCACGGCCAGCTTCAGGTTCGGCGCCTTGGCGATCCGCTCTGCGGTCAGGTACGCGGGCCAGAACGGCTGCGAGATGACGATCTCGGCATCGGGAAGCTCGCGCTCGAAAGCGGAATCGGGCCCTTCCTTGTCGGATGTGACGATCAGCGTGTGTCCGCGCCCCTCGATGAAGCTCCGAAGACCAAGCTCGCCGGAGACGCTGCCGAGCAGCTCGCCGGGCGTGAAGTCGATTGCCTGTGGCGTCGGGGTCGTCTGACCGCCGCGGTAGCCCGCGATCTCGGGGACGCCGTCACGCGCGTACTTCGGCGGGTAGCCGTCGACGGGATCGTCGTAGAGGACGCAGAGGACCTTCGCCACAGCGCTATCTTGGCTGGAGTTCGACGTGGATGCGGCCCGAGGCGTCTCTGAGCCGCCCGCCGGAGCGCCCCGCGCGCACGGCGAGGATCTCGGCCAGGATCGAGACTGCAGTCTCGGCCGGCGTCTCGGCGCCGAGGTCGAGACCGGTCGGACCCGACAACCGATCGCACTCCGCTTCCGAGAGGCCCTCGCCGAGCAGCCGCTCTCGGCGGCTCTCCTGCGTCCGGCGCGAGCCGATCGCCCCGACGTAGAACGCGCCGCTGCGCAGCCCACCGAGGAGCGCGGGCAAGTCGAAGCGCTCCTCGTGCGTCAGGACGACGATGGCCGTCCGTTCGTCCGGCTCGACCTGGGCCAGTACCTCTTCAGGCCACTCGACGAGCAGCTCGTCGGCGCTCGCGATTCGGTCTCTGGTGGCGAACTTCGCGCGCGGGTCGGCGACCACCGTCTGCCAGCCGAGCTCGTTCGCGGCACGACAGAGCGACTCGGCGATGTCGACGGCGCCGAACACGAGCAGCCGGTGCGGCGCGTCCTCGGCGAAGTCCTCTAGCTCGCTGAGCAGGATCCGCTCGATCGTCACGTCGATCTCTCCGCCGCATGGGAGCCCGACCGTCCCTGCCTGCTCGTCCGTGATTCCGTACGTCAGCGCATGCGTCTCACCAGAGGCGAGCACTTCGCGCGAAACCGTTGCCACCTCGCCCTCGACGCAACCTCCCGATACCGAGCCCGCCAGCTCACCCCGCTCCGAGATCGCGAGCTTCGAGCCGACCGGCCTGGGCGCCGAGAACCGCGTTGCGACGACGGTCGCGACGGCGGCATGCTCGTCCCCGCGATCGCGCCAGCGCTCGAGCTCCGCCTGCACCTCAGTCATGCACTCGATTCTTGCTGATGCCAACGAGCTCGGACGTGCTTACGAGAGCGCCGATCGGGAACATCCAACGGGATGACAGAACCTGTCGAAACTCCGAAACGGCTCTACCGCAAGGCAGCGCGCGGCAAGGACGACGCGGCGCTCCCGATCGTGTTCGGCGGCGTGACCCTGTTCGTGGCGATCGTCGTTGCGATCGTGACGGCGCTCGTCTTCCTCGTGTACTTCCTCGCGTAGGGAGGGCCTAGCGCTCGAGCTCGAAGACGAGCTCGAGGCCGTCCTCTTCGTCGACGGCCTCACCGGTGTGCCGGAAGCCGAGCCCACGGATGATCGCGAGCGACGGCTCGTTGTCGGGCGACGTGCAGGCGACGAAGTGCCGGATCCCGCGCGCCTCTGCGCGGCGCAGCAGCTCGCTCGCGGCCGCGGTCGCATAGCCGTTGCCGCGCCATGGCTCCTCGATCGTGTACCCGATCTCGATCGCGTCCGGGCTCTGCTTCGCGTTGACGCCGGGCGGACCGTGGTAGCCGGCATGCCCGATCATCCGCCCGTCCAGCACGACGGCGTGCGGGCACCACTCGCGGAACCGCTCGTCCTCGCGCATCTGGCGCAGGCGGAGCGCGAAGAACCGCATTCCCTCCTCGGGCGGAAACCGGTCCGGCAGGTCGACGTCGAGCGCCTCAGAGGCGCGCTCGCGGTCACCCTCGAGCAGAGCCTCGAGGAACTCCGGGGTCATCGGCCTGAGCTCGATCGCGCTCAATCGCAGGCGGAGTCGCGGAGCGGAAGGCGCTCGAGCAGCGAGGCCAGGGTCTCGAGCTCGTCCTTGTCGAAGCGCTCGGAGAAGAGCGCGCGAACGCTCGCCACGTGCGTCGTCCGGGCCTCGTCGAGCTTCTCCTTCCCCTCGGGCGTGAGCACGGCGTACGTCACGCGCGCGTCCTCGGCGCAGGGCCGGTTGCTCACCCAGCCGGCGGCCTCGAGGCCCTTCAGGAGACGCGTGATGCCCGACGGCGTCAGCAGCACCCGCTCGGCGAGCTCGACACGCTTCAGGGCCTGCTCCGGCGCGCGGGAAAGCTGTGCGAGCACGTCGTAGTCGTTGATCGTGAGCCCGTGCGTGGCCTGGAGCTCAGCGTTGAACTGACGCGTTACGGCCGAGTGCGCGCGCAGGAAGTTGATCCACGCCTCGAGCTCGATTCCTCTGAGTTGAGTTACTTGACTAGTCAACTACTCTCCGCTATTCTCTTGATTGCTCAACTATTGAGCACACAAATATTAGCACCAGATCCGAAGGGAGACCACAGTGTCAGCAATTCAGACAGAGACCGCCACCCTCATCCCCACCGGGACGTGGACGGTCGACCCGGTGCACTCGAGCATCCGCTTCGACGTCGTCGACACGGACTCGATGATGAAGTCGATCAGCGGCCGCTTCACCGACTTCGAGGGTAGCGTCGAGGGTGGCGAGGAGCAGTCCGCGAAGGGCGTCGTCCGCACCCAGAGCGTTCTCACCGACAACGAGATGCGCGACGAGCACCTGCGCTCGAACGACCTCCTCGGGACCGGGCGGTATCCCGAGATCACGTTCGAGTCGAGCCGCATCGAGCACGTGGAGGGCGACCGCCACACGATCTTCGGCGACCTGACGGTCAAGGAAGCGGCCATGCCCGTCGAGCTGGACGCGAAGTTCCAGGCCAGCGGCACTGACGCCGACGGTGTCGAGAAGACGCTCTTCCGGGTCCAGGGCGAGATCGAGTGGGGCCCGACGCGCGTCGAGATCACGGCCGACATCACGGCGATCCGTTCGTGACGAAGATCCTCGGCATCTCTGGCAGCCTGCGGGAGCGCTCCTACAACACGGCGCTCCTGCGGGCTGCGGCCGAGCTCGCGCCGCCCGCCGTGGAGCTCGAGATATTCGATCTGTCGCGGATCCCGCTCTTCAACGACGACGTGGAGGCGGCCGGCGACCCCGCGCCCGTCGCCGCCCTGCGGGCAGCGGTGGCCGAGGCCGACGCGCTCCTGATCGCGACTCCGGAGTACAACCGGGGCACCTCCGGCGTGCTCAAGAACGCGATCGACTGGCTCTCGCGCCCGGCGCTCGCCTCGGTCCTTCGCTGGAAGCCGGTCGCGATCATGGGCGCCTCGAGCGGTCGCGGCGGCACGAAGTACGCGCAGCAGCAGGTTCGGGACGCCCTGCTCTTCCCCGGCGCGGTCGTGCTCGAGGAGCCGGTCGTCCAGCTTCCGGTCGCCTGGGAGCGCTTCGACCCCGATCTGCAGCTGATGGACGAGAACATCGGCGCAGCCGTGACCGAGCTGCTGGCCGGACTGGTCGGGCTCGCGCATCAGCGCCAGCCCGTCGCTGCCTAGCCCCTTCGCTGGATCTCGACCGCTCGGCGCAGGATGTCGCGAAGCGCGCGCTGATCAGAGGCCGGCAGCGCCGCGATCGGTGGCGGCGGTTCGGACATGACCTCGAAGACTCGCTCGCGCAGGCGTTTGCCCTCGGCCGTCAGCGCGAGCGCCTTCACGCGCCGGTCGCCCGGGTCGGGCTGCCGCTCGGCCAGGCCCTTTCCCTCCAGCCGGTCGGCCAGCGAGGTTACGTTCGAGGCATCGCAGAAGAGCACGTCGGCGAGCTCCCGCATCGGGCGGGGCTGGCCCGGCTCGAGCAGACGCAGCGCATGAGCGAGCGGAAATGTGAGCCCCAACTCGGCCAGCCTCACCGCGGCAAGCTTCCGTGCCTCCATTCCGATCTCGAAGAAGAGCTGCTGCGCCTCATGGGCCGGGGACTTCGGTGGAGCCATCACCGCCATCAGAAACCATGATACTTGAACTAGTCGATCTGTGCAACTATCGATATTTGACTCCTTCAAGCATCGTCATGTAGAGTCGCGAAATGCCGCAAGCACACGGAATCGAGGCCGAGGGCCTCGTTCGTACGTTCAAGGGCGACATCAAGGCGGTCGACGGGATCGACCTCCGTGTCGAACCTGGCGAGATCTACGGCTTCCTGGGGCCGAACGGCGCCGGGAAATCGACGACCGTGCACATGCTCACGACCCTCCTGCCCCCCACCGCGGGCACCGCGCGGGTGGCGGGCTTCGACATCGTCAAGGACGGCCCGAAAGTGCGGCAGGCGATCGGAGCGGCCCTGCAGGAGGCCGCGCTCGACAACCTGCTCACCGGCCGCGAGCACCTACGGCTCCAGTG
>Ga0070683_100005938_pt1 | contig 10218 bp, 7 predicted proteins | sample KBSC713LmetaG_FD_64662 | JGI IMG/M metagenome (GOLD analysis project Ga0070683, IMG submission 64662) | Corn rhizosphere microbial communities from Kellogg Biological Station, Michigan, USA - KBS C7.1-3L metaG | ecosystem: Host-associated > Plants > Roots > Rhizosphere ... | reverse complement strand
ACGCTGGAGCTTGGGCCAGATGACCAAATACTGCAATTCAGCGCCGGGTTTGGCACACGTTGCGTTATGTTTCCAATGTACAAAACGGCCAAAACCCCCATCTGCACGCATCGCGTGCGCACCATCGACGCGCTGGAACACATTTTACAGACGTGCTACTTGATCAAGGCCACTATCCATGTGGGTGATGTCATCCACTACATTTTGCGTCGTCGTGAAACCAACATGTACAAGACCAAAAAGGGAGCCAAGCTGACGCTAACCAAGGCTGCCATGTCGTTGCTGCATATTGGCGTCCGCGCCGGCGTGTCCATTGCCATTTCGGGTCTGATCGGAGGGCGCGCGATCTGGGACATGTTAGCGCTGGCCAGCGACTTTGTTGGAATCCTGTGGGAGTTTCCTTCCTTACCACTTGCGTCCTTCATCAATGCCGTGATCTGGTGGCACCTGTGGCGTCAATGGGCTGAATCACCAATTATGAATTATGTCCTGTCCAAGGCCTTTCCGACCATTTTTGGAACGGACACTGTCGAGGACCGCCGAGTGCGTGTTAGCATGGCTGTTTTGCTTGCATGGATTCCCTACTTGTCAGGCAATATGATGAGGGCGTTGGCAGGCACGACCACCGCGTCTGGAAAAGCGGGTTTGGGTGTGTGGTACGTGCATCCACAATCCTATGTGATGCAAAGCCTTCTCGGGATTATGGAGACCGTTCGAATGAAACCTTACTCCATGGAATACGGAAAGCTCAATATCAAGACGTCCATGCATGGACGGCAGAACATTTCGCTGCAGTATGCGGGCGCCTTGACCGATACGTTTGCGGACATGACCGTGGCCTTGGTTTCACTCGCCACCAGCAATGTGATGGGCGATTTAACAACGTATTTCGAAAGCAAGATCAAAGGGAACAAGTTTTCCGAAATGAAGGTCCACGAACAAGATTTGAAGGATGCACTGGCTGCACTGGAAGATGAATCCGCTTTACGACAACAACGCGAACAAGATCCGTACAGTAATCCATCGTCGACTGAACGTAAACGACTTGGGGCAGCAGCGAGCGCCGTTTCACAATCGGCTGCCTATCAGCGAAGCGTGGCGCGTCTGCGGGGAAGCCAGCCACAAGAGCCACTTGAACAAGGATCGGATGTCTCGAGTTTTGAATATCGTGCAGACTTAAATCTTCGTACCGGGCACATTGATGGAATGGGTCAACTTCGTGGGTCTGAATCACGTGGACGACTGCAAGCTCTTGTTCTCGACTTAAACTACCCATCGCTGTTGCCACAGGGAAGCACACCTTTGCAAGTGCTGCCTGCGTCAACGTCAGCGTCTTTGTCAGAATCGTCCGTTCGGTCAACCGGCGATGCCTCATCTGCACCACTGTCACGCCAGGTTCGTCGACAAATTCAACCAACGGAATACAAGGAACCTGAATTCAAGGGGCCACCGGTCAGCCAGCCGCGTGGCGATGTCAAGCGCTCGACGCGAGTGGAAGAAAAGATTCCACCGCTCGAACCAGACCCACGACAAGGTGTGCAAAACCTGGCCTTGGAGCAATACCGACAACTATCGGCGCAAACACATCGTACATCGTCACTGACGAATCCACGGCAAACGACAACATCATCGCTATCGCGTCGTCCTGGATCGAGGTTGCATGCGGAAAATTACGCGCGCATCGTCAAACGCGAAAATTGATGTCCATCAAGAGTTTGCGTTTTTGCTCTTTTGAAAATAGCACAAACATTAAATATTTTACAGCTACCGTTATTGAATGTAATTTCGACAGCACTAAAGCGCAAATTTGTCATTTCGTATTTTGCCGACGCCTTGCCGTTAAAATCCCGTCTACATTTTGTGCCCTTTTTCTAAAAGGGCTGGAGGGAGTTGTACCATTGCACCAAATTGTCCATAACAGGTGGACCGCCACGGAAAAACAAGTCACACACCATTTGCCACGACATGTCTGGATTCATGTGCCACAATGTCGCAATGATCTCATACGCCAAGACTGCTTGATCGCTTGGAAACACTGCAGATTCCATGCATTGCACTGCGCTGGCTGCTTGAAAGCCTCCAAAAACTGAGTGAAAGTCGTGAAGATCGTCGCTCTTGTAATAGGGCGTCAAAAGCACCGCGTGGTGGATACGCTTGGTTCGCACACATCCAATTTCGCGTCGGTGCTTGTTGATGATGCCATAGTCGCCAACTCCATCGTTCCAGATCAGGATCTTGATCTCGGGATCTTTCAGCAAATCATGCGCTTGCTGTGCCATCAAATGTTCGTCCACATTCTCAATCACGGGGACCTTGGGAACGTGTATTTCGCCCTGCCAGTCATTCATATCCTTGGGCCAGTCCACGTGGACATACTTCAGAACGAATGGTGACCAGCTTCGCAACGCATGATGCAGCACGGGTTCCGTGCCGCGAAGGAGCCAGCTGTCGTCAAACGAGTGACCAAATCGTTGTTTGTACGCAGCCAGCTCAAGGTCGCTGACACTCGCGGAATGCAGTTGCAGACAAAAAGACTCGAGCTTGTCATTGGGCTTAAAATGCATGCCCGCTGGATGGGCGCAACTTTTGATGAACGCATGGTCAAGTTTGACCTCGAGATGGACCAAGTCGGGATTCTGCTGGCAAAAGACATTTATTGTCTGGTTGTTGATTTCATAAAAGCCACGGCTGTCGTTTTGTTTCACGTCGACATAGAACCGGCGCAGATTTCGAAACGAGAGCATGACTGGCTCATCCACGAGCAGCTTGGTTCCTGACAGATCGACCGATTCGAGTTTGGCCAAGGAAGCCCATTTGTTGAACTGGAATACACCCGTGAGGCCCGCCATCTTGATGCTGACCAGATTTGGCATGCAGGCAATCAATGGATGAACGAGATGATCTTCCAGTGTCTCGGCTAACATGTTCAAATGACGAACATGTTCGAGATGAAATTTAGTCATGTTCGCAAGTTCGCCGGCACTTGGATTCCGAATCGTCAGGCGCGACACGTGAAGCATGCGCAAAGCGGTGGACAGAAAGGACATCTTGTCAAAATAGTGACCACCGCCCATGCCAATTTGCACAGCATATCCCTCTTGTCCAAGATAGCGCAAGACAATGGCAAGGTGACCATTGAATGCGACTTCGACCTCGTCGACACCAGTCTTGATCATTCCAATCAGTGGTTCAAGCTCCTTTTGAAGCGTCCACTTGTCGGCAGTGATGCGAAGTCGCATCTCACCCATGCTTTGCAGACATGTTTTCTCGTCCAATAGACCAGCCAGAAACGACACTTTTCGCTGGTCACCGCTCCATTCCAGACGGTCCAGACGCCCGAGCTTGTGCAAAACGGTCGAAAAATCCAACAACTCATATCGCACATGATGCACAAAGAATCCATGTTTGGTTGGTCGCTGCCGCCATGCGTGCTGAGTCGTTTCGGGCACGGGATAAATTCGATGAAAGCCGAGCACACCGCGTCCGCTGCTCAATTTCATCGTCTCGAGTTGTGGTAAAAGCATGATTTGACACATTTCCGATGGTGATGGCCATCGGTCCGCGTGGTTGATTTGCCATGGACACAAACTTGCCGTGTGGTCCGTCGCCAGGTGCAAACCACGGAGATTTTTCATGCGTCCAACCAGTTGAAGCAGAATGTCGCGATTCCAGTTCACATCGAGCTCTAGCCATTCCATGAGCGGATGGGCTTCCAGAAAGCTGTCGAGCAATGAGGCCTTGGTTACGAATGGGTCATCGGAGTGTTTCAATTCCAAGTGACGCAGCTTGGCGAGTTGGGATGAGTTGGCCTTTAAAATATCCGTCGTAAACTGGACAAGGACTGACGCCTTGAAGATGTCGGACCAGCATCGCGCCTTGAGCTTTTGTAAATGAGTCAGTTTGTACATCACGTCACTTGACGGAAATGGAGAACCGTCCGACTGCAGATCGAGTTCGCGCAGATTGGTCAATGCGTCCGCCACACTCGCTGTGGCGCTGGTTCGCCACTGTTCTGCCGCATCATGACCAAGTTCGATTTGCCGAATGCGTGCAATGTCATCTTGTGCTTCTTGAGACAGAGACCTCTTGGTCAAGGAAAGTAGCTTGGGGTAATGAAGTTCCAGGCGCTGAACTCGGTGCCCAAATGCAAACAAATCAATCCGAGGGCGGGTTCGTGGCACCGACTCTGTGATTGGCCCCCAGAATGACCCACTCAATGTATTGATCAGCGAATGTGCCTGGATGCTGATTTCCACACGTTGACGCTTGCCGCCACTACTTTTTATAAAGGCAAAATGCTGCGAAGCGTGCACGGCTTCCTCGACAATAGTGACGAGTGGAACCAAATCGTCGCATGACAAGAACTGCAGCACGACGCTGCCAAGGCGCGACGGTGCAATGCACAAGATCAAGCGAAGCCATCGGTTGCGTGTCGACAGACATGACGCCACTTCCGACAAGGTCAAGATGTGCGCGTGCTAAAACAGCGCGGTAACACATTTTGACGAAATGAGATGTTGACGACGAAGTGATTGACGTTACCTTGCTATCAGCCGACATCGCTTGTGCGCTTTTGCAAGACGCTTGATGGTCTGACGCGCGTCTGTGTCTGGATTGTAAAATTCGTCAAGTGCTGTCAAGACAATGTCTTGTTCATCAATCACGAGTACATTCGACTGAAACGAGATTGCTCGGTACGACAATGGTCATGCACCAGCGTTCGTCATTTGACTTGGGAACAGCCATTTGACAGTCCTCATGTCCTGTGTGATGATAGATGAAACCACGAGGGTATGTTTCTGAACGGTGTTCGAGGTCCAACCGAATCGTCGTGGCCAAAGGCGCCCGGACAAGCAACTGGTGAATCGAGTCGGTGCATCCGTACTGAGTCAGCGCAGTCTGCAACATGGTGCACGTGTCGTACGAGACCGGCTCAGGTGAAATCATCATGAAGACATGATGTGGATAGGTGCATCTTGAATCATTGGGTCGCAACACCAATTGGTGCCGACCGCTGAACCATGGTCCGCTTGTTATCTTCTGATGCGTGTCATCCAGAGTTGCGATTGTCATGTCTTGGTCGGCGGTGTATTCTGCAACCAGGCGTCCCAGACTTGGCGGCAGGGGTGTCATGGACATGACCAGCTGTGCCACGCAGGTTTTACGCTCGCTCGTGTTAAACAAGGGCTGGCCACTGACGCATGTCAGCAAACGAGCAATGGGCTTGTGCATGGACATGGCATCTTCCAAATTCGACATGACCAAAGCCTTGACAGAGTCTGCGCAGGCGTCAATGTCGATGCTTGCCACATTTTCGGGTTTGACCACGGCCGACGAAGCCGGTCCATTGTCCAGAAAGAGGTCATAATTTGAATCATACTGAACGGTGCCAAGTTTGGCACGCTTCACCAGGCGCCGTGCCCATTCACTTCCTTGACAGTCGCGGACCATTTGAATGGTTTTTTCCAAGACAGTCTGTTCCCGCGGACCTGACATGAATGTTTTGGATTTCGGCAAATTGTGTACCAGCGCTGTGTGTGCATGGTGTTCACCACTGATATTCATGATGTCAACACTGTACAATTGTGCAAACAGTCAAGTCGGTTTCAAAAAGGCGTCGGAAAACAGTGGAGCCGTTGGTGCAGACAATTCCGATGCGTGCCAAAGCTCGTGCGATCCATCTGGCATTTTTCGGTCAATGATCAATGGAATCTTGCCTTGTTCCAGTTCCTTGACCGCTGCATCTGCACAAGTGTCGCTGACCTTGACGCCACTTGCCGTGGTCAAGTCATCATGTTCCAATGCCTCGGTGCGCCAGGCAATCGCGGCCGTGCACTCGAAGTCGCTCATTCGCTGTCGACCCTACATCATCATGGAGTCAACGTGATGAACATCACGCATTCGCAGCGCGTTTTCACATTTTGCGACATTACCTTGCGCTCGTGAGTTGGAACAATCTTGACATCGTGTGAAAAAGTCGGTCGCATCTTGTCCATGTGCACACGTGGATTCGCTCGAACCATGACCATGAGATCGGTTCCGCCCGTTGGACCACCGCTCGACATGAGTTCACGCAAGGTCTGCTGCTTGCGCGGCTCCAGCAGCACTCCTCGACACCAGCATTCGCGGTTCTTCATGTCCCATTTTTGCTCGGTGCAGACTTGTTCCACCAGCGGATACAAGGCTTGTTTCGAATCGCTGGCCTTGTGTTGAATGACATGATTGTACTGGTCATACACGACACGAATGGAAATGGTCTTTTCCTTGGCGCGCGCAAGGGACGAAATCAATTCCCGTCCCTTGTTTTCAATTTCGCGCACTTTGCGCAGCTCAGGGAAATCCATCTCGTGATCTGCGGCACTCATTTGGCCTTTTGCGCTTTTGAAAAGCGCGCAAAACAGATTGATATGTGAAATGAAATCGTTCGTTTTGTGTCTTGTTGGTGACAAGAATTCACGTTCACAGCAATAAACATGCACTCTACCATTACCGGCACTCGCGCTCATTTCAACATCACATCAAAACATCACTGTGAACGCTGCTTCAAGTGTGCCAAACGAGCGGCGCGTTTTTGATCCTTTTTGAGCTTCTTGAGCTTGGTCTTGTTCTCCGCCGTCGAGGTGGTGCCTGTCACCGCCGCACTTGATGACGACGACGATGAAGACGACGAGGATGACTGGATGGCGGTGATGGCCGTGCTGTTGACTTCAACGGGCAGCCGAAAATCAAACTCGCTGCAAAACGTGTCCAGCATGGTCTGTTCGCGCTTGGAGATCTTGACCTTTTCGTCAAATTCCTTGTACTCGGCATACATCTCCACCACTTCCTGGTTGGGCGAAAAGACACGAATGTCCAGACCTTCTGCGATCGCCAGTGCGTTGCCGGACGGCAGTGCCGCCATGGCCGTGTACGCATGACCATCATGTCGTAGATCGTTTTGAAGATTGAGGATGCCGCGATCCAGCTTGAGGCCTTGAATCGAATAGACCGTCAGTGCGAAACCAAGCATCAGCGGCATGCGCCGACAAATAATGATGCCATACACAGGATCGCGTCGCTCGAAATTAAACGGTCGGACAATGGCCTCGCCGTCGGCAAATTTGACACGCGGGTTCGCCACACCGGTCAAGCTGGTTTTGCCATCCGCGGTCTCGGTGAGCACGCCGTCTTGTTCAAACCCAACCACCACACCGCGAGAACCACGTGGAAATCGACCACATGGAGCCGTCAATACCACCTGTGCCTGCGCGCGGAGCTGGAGAACACCTGTGCCACCAAATGTCGCAAGCAAGGTCTTTTTCTGCCTTTGTCCTTCGTTCACATTGATGGGCGCAAGAGACGACGTTCGCGAGCGAAAATCAAACTTGAGATCTGGCCGATAGGTGTAGGTTTCGTTCAGGGCCAGCTCCGCAAACAGCTTGTTGTTGATGGTGTCGGGATCACGTGACGTGATGACGGTCCACCAGATACCATCGTCTGGTACCTGGACTCCCACTCGCGACTGCAACCATTCAATGTCTTGTTGCGTCAAGTCACCCGTTCGCGCACGGGAAACAAGCTCGGCATAGGCCTGGACAGATCATGCACAAGATACATGACGTGTTTGCAAAATGATGGATCGCGGACGTGACCTTGTCTGTCTTGCGATAAACATGCGTCAATCGAACGTGCTTAAAGTCGGCCACCTTCCACGACTCGAGCTGAAAGGCAAAACGAGGCGGACGCTTCTTTTGCGAAGTCGAATGAGATCGATGCTGTGTGATGTGCGGCATGCCATAGAAATCAGTCACAATAACGACTTGAATGCCGCCAAATGGCTTGGTATTATGTCGAATGGTCTGGGCAATCGCATCCAGATCGTCAATCAGCGTGGGTTCAACCGACTGTCCTTCGTCAATGATCATGACATTGGTTTCCTTGAATCGTCGTTTCAAATGGTCATTGTTACGGACATTTTTGATGATCTCCTTGATGTCATGTCGCTTGAAGGCTTGGCCAATGAAACTGTGCACCGTTTCTCCGCCAATCAAGCTTGCCGTTGCATGAGTCGGAGCCAGCATGGCCACTTGCTTTTTGCAATATTCGCGCAGAAAACATCCCAGTGCCCAGCACAGCAACGTGCGGCCCGTGTCGATCTCGCCGTCGATGCAGACATTGTAACCACGCAAGACCAGTTCAAACACACGCAATTGTTTTTCGTTAAAGGCCTTGGGCTGTTGAACGATACCCGTGTAATTATCCGCGTCGTCATCGCCAAAGTCATTGACACAGGGCACCTCTTGCACTGAATCTTTCGATTCTTGTACCTCGATCGATTTGTCTTCGTCGGCATCGGCTGAATCTTGTGATTCTTGCACCTCGATCGATTCGGTTGACATTTCTTCGTCGTGGTCATCGCGGCTGTCTGAATGTCGTGGGCGCTTGGGTGCCGGATCGTCCGCTTCAGGGTCCGCCTCGTGTCGGCGCTTCATGACGATCAGGTCACACGTGTTGCCCAAATGACGTGGGTTTACGCCCCCTGGTTCTCGACTAAAACCGTGCTTTATACTACCCTTCAAGCAAATGGCAAATCAAGTGTCGTAAAATCTGGTCCATCTCGTTTGCAACTGTGTCTTGACGCTTTGAAAAGTCCATGAGCAAGGAAGCCAAGCTGCCAAATGAGACTCTGCAGACGCTCAAGTCACTCCACGGCATGCTGACGCCACAAACCAGTGTCATGATGTGGCATGCGACGGGCGGAGATGGAAAAGCTGCCTCGTTTGATACCAAGAGTACCGAATTGTCTGGCCAAAAGTGGAACGTCCACACCAAGCTGCTGTTCACGGACCATCAGCCAGAGGTCTGCGATGTATCGTTTGATCCGAACCCGAAAACGGTGGACGAGTGTGTTCATCGGGCCATGACGCATATTTTTCATCGCGAAAAGGCCTTTTGTCATTTTTTGGCCCACGCGGCACAGACCGATCTGAAGGCTTCTGATTTGTTGAGTGTATGGAAAAAGTGGACCAGCGACACCAAGATTGAAGTGACGATCCGCTAAGCCCTTTTAGAAAAAGGGCGCAAAATATGAATGAGTTACATTGACTTTGGTGGGCAAGGATTCAAAAGGGACGGCAGCCACTTTGTTGAAGAAAAAACATTAACGTGTTGGACGAACAAAAATGTTGTTCGAATCAACAAAACACATTGTCATTGAAGCTTATTCTTCATCGTTTCAAGGATGGATATGCAACGATTCGTCACTCGTGTGATGACCTCGTCGTTTGTCTTGTCCACATGAATGCGACCCTTGTCCACTGTCATGCCCTTGAGCATGGCTTTCGGAAACGATGTGGACCATTGTGCCGATTCATCCAAACGCATGCGACGTGTCAAATCATGGACCATTCGCACGGCACGCCCGGCTGGATGAAACGATGACTTGTACCAATCCATGACAAACTCGCTGTCGGCCAGCGCATCCATCCATTCGCTGCTGTCATCCAACACAAGCGCGTCCTTTCGTGGAAAACGCTTTTGCACATCCTCCATGGCTTGTTCGACGTCGCCCATGGTGATCTTTTTGCCCTCGCCGCCCGATGTGGCAGCCTTGTGTTCCAAGGTTGTCTGTGATGTCGACGAGGGTTCTTTTGACCAGTTCGACTTGACAAACTCGAGATCCGGCCCGCCTGACACCACGATCACTTGCTTGCCGTCCTTTGCAATGTCACATGTGACAAACGAGCGTTTTCCAAATGGGCTTTCGCCTTTTGGATAGCTTCTCGATTCAATCGAAATGTGATCCACGACCGTCGTAATTTTTGGCAGAATTGTGGCCAGATCGGGAACCACTTGGCCAAAATCAACTTGCCGGTGCAGATTCAACTGGCCGATGGATCGCTGATCGAGCTTGGCATCGGACAAAAGACGTTTCATGTCCTTGGAATCAATCGCTTGCTCGAGTGTGATGATGTGCCAATCCAAGCTCAGGCGGAGGATGAAATCCAGCGAGTAGATGTCCGTTGCAATGGACGGAGCCTTGGCCATCCGTGTCGGCTGTCTCCACGTGGTTGTCATGTCAAGATCGTCTGGAAAGCGTTGCCATTCCAAGTAGCCGGTCCCTTGAACATCCAAACCGGTACTCTTGTTGGAAAGCCTCAGCTTGATGAGTTTTGGAAAGTCGTGGATGATGGATTGCAGCTGTGCATTCGTTGGCCATGCCACATGGTCGCCTTCCTG
>Ga0070683_100005930_pt1 | contig 10227 bp, 8 predicted proteins | sample KBSC713LmetaG_FD_64662 | JGI IMG/M metagenome (GOLD analysis project Ga0070683, IMG submission 64662) | Corn rhizosphere microbial communities from Kellogg Biological Station, Michigan, USA - KBS C7.1-3L metaG | ecosystem: Host-associated > Plants > Roots > Rhizosphere ... | reverse complement strand
TTCAATGAAGTCGATGAATGCGCCGGCCTCGACGGCCTGATGACCCACCGTGTGCACCGCGCGCTCGGCCAGCCGGTCGAGAACACCTTGCACGATTTACGCTGGGGCGATTTCGATCGGAGCGGCACGACCGGCGATTACGTTTGGGTTTTCCTTATTTCCGGCAGTGCTCCGCCGGCCCATCATGTTGGCGGTTACAAAGGCACGGATTCGCATCGCCAGCCGCCGATGTACTTTCGCCTCGGCGGCGGCACGGTGCGCGGCATCGCGAAACCCGGCGAAATTGTCTGGAGCCGGATTTTCGTGGAGAACGGGAAATTGAAAATGGACCTCGGCCGCGCGAAAGTGATCGCATTGCCAGCCGAAGAAACCGAGCGCCGCTGGCGCGAGACGACGTCGCAATGGCCGATCATGCACGCTGTGACATATGGAATTTCGCGCGACCAGATGATGGCACGCCACAAGGCGAATCACATCCAGGTGGCCTACGCGAACAGCGCCCGCGAAGCGGATCTCGCGCTGTATACCAAGGCTGCATTCGCCCGCGAACTCGGCCTCGATGTATCGCTTTGTGGCACGCGCGCCGACGGGACTTCGTTCTAAATCGTAGCGCGAGCACTTCGCCGACGCGCCGGTCAAACGGCCGCTGCTCGCACCCAGCCAATGAAACCCACTCCTGCTTCCCCTCTGAAAACCCTGCTCACGCTTTCCCACGAACTCGGCCGGGAGGAGCGCAGGCTCGCGATTCTCGGCGAGGGCAACACGTCCGCGCGCAGCGGCAAGGAAACGTTTCTCGTTAAAGCGAGCGGCAGCAATCTCAGCCGGCTCGACGCCGAGGGCGTCACCGAATGTCGGTTGCGCGACCTGCTCGAATTAATTGAACAAAACGGCGCGTCCGACGCTGCCGTCGACGAAGCGTTGTTCAGTTCGCGCGTCGAGCCCACGGCGCGGAAACCCTCCGTCGAAGCGATGTTTCACGCCTGGCTGCTCACGCTTCCGGGGGTGAATTTTGTCGGGCACACCCACCCGGTCGCGGTAAACGGAATCCTCTGTTCGCCTCGTGCCTCCGCGTTCGCGAAACGGCGTTTGTTTCCCGATGAAATCGTCTGCTGCGGCCCCGAGTCCGTGCTGGTTCCCTACTCTGATCCCGGTCTCAAACTCGCCCAGGCCATCCGTCGGCACGTGGAAATTTATCGCCGGCGGACCGGTTTCATTCCCCGCGTGATCCTGCTGCAAAACCACGGACTGATCGCGCTCGGTGCGACGTCCAATGCTGTGCTCGCGGCGACGTTGATGGCGGTGAAGGCGGCCGAAATCACGCTCGCCGCCGCTGCCCTCGGCGGACCGCGATATTTGTCCGCGCGTGACGTCGCGCGCATCGCCGGCCGCACGGACGAACATTACCGGCAGAAAGCCCTTGGTCTCTGATGAACGAGCGGCTTTACGCTCGGATGAACCGATTCGCCCGATCTTTTCCGCAAAACATTGCTCCGTGAACGCGGTGTCTCGGTGGTTCAATTTCAACTACCTGAACTCATGATCGTCGGTCGAGCCGCGACGAAACACTTGTGACGTTGCGCGCCGGAAAATTTCCCGCCACGTTTCACAACCCCAGCGCTTTCTTATCAACCAATGAATAAATTCGTTCTCCTCCTCGCGCTCGCACTTCTGCCGTGCGCCTACTCCGCCGAGCGCATCGCCGTCATCCCGAAAGGCACGACGCACAGCTATTGGAAATCCGTCGAGGCCGGCGCACGCAAAGCGGGCGCGGAGCTCGGCGTCGAAATAATCTGGCAGGGCCCGCTCAAGGAGGACGACCGCGCGCAGCAAATCGGACTCGTGCAGGAATTCGTCGCCTCCGGAGTTTCCGCGATCGTCCTCGCGCCGCTCGACGACATCGCGCTGCGCGGTCCGGTCAAGAGCGCCGCTGAACGGAAAATTCCGGTGGTGATCATTGACTCCGCGCTGAAGGGCGAACCGGGCAAGGATTTTGCGAGTTTCGTTGCGACCGACAATCACCTCGGCGGGCAGATCGGCGGCGCGGAACTCGCCCGGCTGCTCGGCGGCAAAGGAAAAGTGGTGCTGTTGCGTTATGCGGAAGGCTCCGCGAGCACGCTCGAACGCGAGGCCGGTTTTCTGGAAACGATGCAAAAATTTCCTGGTATCACCGTCACCGTCAGCAACCGCTACGGCGGTGCCACGGTTTCATCCGCGCAGGATTCCTCGATGAATTTAATCGACAAGATTCGCGAGGCCGACGGCATCTTTTGCCCGAACGAATCGACGACTCAGGGCATGCTTCTCGCCCTTCGCCAGACCGGTCTCGTCAAGAAAAAGCAATTCGTCGGTTTCGATACTTCGCCCGCCCTTCTCGCCGCTCTCAACAAGGGCGAAATTCAAGCGCTCGTGGCGCAGAACCCGGTCAAAATGGGTTACATCGGAGTGACGACAGCGGTGAAAGTCCTCCGCGGCGAAAAAGTTCCCGCCGCCGTCGACACCGGTTGCGTTCTTGTGACGCGGACGAATCAAAACGAACCCGCCGTGAAAGCGGTGCTCGGCAAGTAGGAAACCATTGCCCCAGGCGCCGAGGCGTTGCGCAGACATCATGCCCGCGACTTCCTCCCTCGGTCGCAGTACCCGGCAGGCCAAAGCCCGCGGCTATTTTTCAAATCATCGCATGCGAGCGGACTCGTGCATCCCGACCGCGCCGGTATCGGAATTCCAATGACGGTCCCCTGTCTCGAACTTAACGGCATCCGAAAACGTTTTGGCGCGACCCTGGCGCTCGACGGCGTCGATTTGAGCGTCGCGCCCGGCGAGGTGCACGCGCTCGTCGGCGAAAATGGCGCCGGCAAGAGTACGTTGATGAAAATTCTTTCCGGGGTGTACGCGCCGGATGCCGGGGCGATGCAGCTCGATGGACGCGCCTTTGTTCCGCGCGAGCCGATCGACGCGCGTCGGGCCGGCGTCGTGATGGTCAACCAGGAACTCGCGATCGCGCCCCATTTGACCGTCGTCGAAAATATCGTGCTCGGCGCGGAACCATCCGGCTTTTTTTTGCGCCACGCCGAAGCGCGCCGCGTCGCCGCAGAAGCGCTGAATCAGCTCGGCCGGCCTGATATCCCGCTCCATGCCCGTGCCGGCGCATTGAGCCTCGCCGCGCAGCAATTCGTCGAGGTCGCTCGCGCGCTCGCTCTCGGTTGCCGCGTGCTCGTCCTCGACGAACCCACGAGCAGCCTCTCGAAATCCGATGCGGAAAATCTTTTCCGTCTCGTGCGCCGCCTGCGTGATCAAGGCCAGTCCGTCATCTACATCTCGCATTTTCTCGAGGAGGTCCAGGCACTCTCCGACCGTTACACGGTGCTGCGCGACGGCGTTAGTGTCGCCACTGGCAGGACTGCCGAAACTACGGCGGCCGAGCTTGCGCGACTGATGGTCGGACGTCAGGTGAGCGAAATTTACGTGCACACCACGCGCGCTCCCGGCGCCGTTGTGTTGACGGTGAACGAACTCGCAGGCGTGACCAAACCCGTTTCCGCGGCGCTGGAACTACGGCGCGGTGAGGTCCTCGGTCTGGCCGGTCTCGTGGGCTCGGGTCGGAGCGAGTTGTTGCGCGCGATTTTCGCGCTCGACCCGGTGCGACGCGGCGAGGTGCGCGTGGGCGCTTTCGCAGGCGGCGCGCCCAACCCGCGCGCCTCGTCGCCTCGCGCGACGCCGGCGCTCCGTTGGGCGGACGGCGTCGGTTTTTTGAGCGAAGACCGCAAGGCCGAAGGCCTCGCGCTCAATCTCTCGCTCACGGAAAATCTCGTTTTGCCAGGCCTGCCGTTTTTCGTCCGCCCGGCCGCACTCGACGCGGAAACCGCCGAGTGGATCGGCCGGCTGGGCGTGCGTTGCGCCGGGCCCGGCCAGCCGATCGGCCAGTTGTCCGGCGGCAATCAGCAAAAAATTGCCCTCGGCCGTTTGCTGCGAAACGGCGCCGATGTGCTCCTCCTCGACGAACCCACCCGCGGGGTCGACATCGGCGCGAAGCAAAACATTTACCGGCTGATCGACGATCTCGCCAGTTCCGGCAAAGCCGTGCTCATGGTCAGCAGCTATCTTCCTGAATTGCTCGGCACCTGCGATCGCATCGCGGTGATGTGTCGGGGCGTGCTCGGCGCGGCCCGGCCGATCTCGGAGTGGAACGAACACGCCATCATGCTCGCCGCGACCGGCGCCGCGGCGTGATGAATATTTTTATCGATGCGCTCCCAACTTCGCCAGAACGCCGCATGATCGCCGATCTTTGCCTGCTCACTGAACCACGCGGCTACCCTAAGTCAGACGTAGGTTACCCGGCACTGTATGGACGCTAACTCGAAAAAACCTTCCGCGCCGATCGAAATGCTCAGTCGCCTGCTCGCGACCGCGGGGCCGTTCATCGGACTTGCGGCGGTTTGCCTGCTGTTCGCGGTGCTGCGATTCGAGACGTTCGTCACGTTCGACAACTTCGCGATCGTGCTCCAGCAAACAGCCGTCATCGGCATCGCGGCGCTCGGCATGACTCTGATCATCATCGCGGGCGGAATCGATTTATCCGTCGGTTCGATCATCGCGCTGGGCACGGTCGTCATCGCATTATTGATCCAGCGCGGCTGGTCGCCCTTGCTGGCCGCCATTGCCGGCGTCGGAGCGGCCGCCGCGTGCGGCGCCTTTTCCGGACTGCTCATCACCCGGCTGCGACTGCTGCCGTTCGTCGTCACGCTCGGCATGATGGGCGCGCTGCGCGGAGCCGCGAAAGGACTTGCCGGCGAGCAGCCGATTTATCCGGACGATACGTGGTTGAACAACTTGATGCGGCTCGGCGGGAAAGGTTCCCTGCCAACCGGCGTGTGGCTCGCGCTCGTCCTCGCCATCGTCGTCGGGATCACGTTGCGACACGCTCGTTTTGGTCGGCACGTTTTCGCCGTCGGCTCAAACGAGTTGACGGCGCGCCTCTGCGGTGTGCCGGTCGAGCGGGTAAAGCTGCTCGTGTACCTGCTCGGCGCGGCCTTCGCGGGCATCGCCGCGGTGCTGCAATTTTCCTATCTCACGGGCGGCGATCCGACGACTGCGGTCGGGCTTGAACTCAACGTCATCGCAGCGGTCGTCATCGGCGGCGCCAGCCTCGCGGGCGGGCAGGGCAGCGTGGTCGGCACCCTCGTGGGCGCGATCATCATGAGCGTGGTCGCCAACGGTTGCACGAAACTAGGCCTGCCCAACTGGGTGCAGGAAATTGTCACCGGAGCGATCATCGTCGCCGCGGTGCTGCTCGACTACATCCGCCGCCGCGCGCCGCAAACCGGCTGACCACTTCGCTAAGAACGATGCTTCGAACGCGAGCGAACCGTGATCGGCGGCTTGCTGAAGCGTGCCCAACCGCATTATTTGAATTTCGCGCCGATTTCTTCTGTTCACCGCGAAAAATCTGCGGGAAAAATCATGCACTTTTCCAAGTTGACGTTGTTCTTCGCTCTCGTGCTCACCACCGCCGGCCTCCACGCGCAGGAATTGCGCAAAGTACAACAACGCATCACCAGCGGCCTCCTCGAAGGCGTGATCAGCGCCGACGGAAAAGTGCGGACGTTCAAAGGCATTCCGTTCGCCGCCCCGCCCCTCGGCCCGTTGCGCTGGAAGCCGCCGCAACCCGTGGCACCGTGGAGCGGCGTGCGCAAGGCGATCGAGTACGGCCCGCGTCCAATGCAGGGCCGCATCTATGACGACATGGTGTTCCACGATTCCGGGCCGAGCGAAGACTGCCTTTATCTGAACCTCTGGCTGCCCGAGGATCAGCCGCACACCAAGCTTCCGGTGATGGTCTGGATTTTCGGCGGAGGCTACCTGGCCGGTTCCACGTCCGAGCCTCGCCAGGACGGCAGCAACCTGTGCAAGAAAGGCGTGCTGGTTGTCAGCATGGGCTACCGGCTCGGCGTATTCGGATTTCTGGCACACCCGGAGCTCACGAAGGAGTCGGCGCAACAGGCGTCCGGTAATTACGGGCTCATGGATCAAATCGCGGCGCTGGAGTGGGTGCACCAAAACATCGCGGCATTTGGCGGTGATCCGGACAACGTCACGATTTTCGGCGAATCGGCCGGTTCGTCTTCCGTGAGTGCAATCATGGCTTCGCCTCTGGCGCGCGGGCTTTTTCATCGCGCCATCGGCGAGAGCGGTGCGATCTTCAGCACTTCGCAGCCGTTGAAGTCACGGGCGGATGCGGAGAAGGCCGGAGTGGATTTTGCCCAGTCGGCGTTTGGCAATTCCTCGCTCGCGACCTTGCGGGCCCAATCCGCCAAGAAACTCCTCGATGCGACGCTGAAAAAACCCCGGCCGCATTTTGGGGCGATCATCGATGGTTACGTTTTGCCGGCCGACAGCCGTTCGATTTATGGAGCCGGGCGGCAGGCGCACGTCGCGCTCCTTGCGGGCTGGAACAAAGACGAGGGCAACTATCACACGTTGTTGAACGATGATCCGCCGACTCTCGCAAATTATGTGAAGCACGTGAAAGCGCGCTTCGACAGCCGGGCGGACGAGTTTTTAAAAGTTTATCCAGCCGCGACCGACGCGGAGGCCAAGCGGGCCGCGCAGGATTTTGGCGGCGATGATTTCATCGCCTATTCGACTTGGAAATGGCTCGAATTGCATCGCCTCACCGGTGCGTCACCGGTTTATCGATACGAGTTCGATCAGACTCTGCCGCTCCCGCTCGACGCGCCAGCGGGCGCGGAACCGACGGCCTCGCATTCCTGGGAAATCGAATACGTATTCCGCGTCATCTCATCGCGCCACCTTCCATGGCGCCAGGAGGACCGCGACGTCTCGGAGCTGATGTCTTCGTATTGGACGAATTTCGCGAAAACCGGCAACCCGAACGGTCCCGGCCTGCCGCACTGGCCGGAGTACGATGGCGCGAGCGGCTTTCCCGTCATGCATCTCAGAGCGCACGCGGTCGCCGAGCCCGACACTCATCGCGCCCGCTACCTATTCCTCGATCGACCAAAACCGACGACGTAACGCGCCCGCTATTGGCGAAACGAACCGGAATGATTCGATTCGCCCGGAGTCGGACGCTGGCGAACAGCCGATTTGCCGATCGAAAAAATTCGGGCCGATCCAGACGGATCGACGCGGCTCCGGTGACGAGACGCACGTTAAGCGCGTCAAAGAGTGAATCAGTCGTGATCAGTTGATCCTCACCATCGCTGCACGTTCAGCGGTGGTGAGCTGCGAGGTCATGACCACCACGAAGCCGTTGCCCGCTTTGATCAAGGCGGCCTGCGAACTCTCGAGCTTCTGGTCTATTTTATCCGGCGCAATATTCCACATCGAACCGGTCACGGGATCGACCGCCAGCATTCCGATCAGTCCGCCGAAAAGGATATTGCCGAAAAACCAGCCCGACATCTCTGAATGTAATTCCACGTTCGCCGTTCGATAGCCTGGTAACTCCAGCTTCAACTGGTAACTCTGGCCCTTGAAATAGCCGCGTTTTGGATCGAGCGAAACCGTGCAAGGAGTGTTCGTCACGGACACGACTGGTCCTTCGAGTTTGCTGATCGTGGCCTTCGCTCCCTCTGGCTGAGTGCTGATCGTCATCAGCCGATTGCCTCCATGGACAATCGAGGCACAGCCGCCGGCAAACGCGGCTGCGCACGTGAGAAGGAGAACCGAAGCAGACTTTTGGATTTGGTTTTTCATGCTGGAAAAATTCGGACCACCGCCCGCGCCGGCAGGCGAAGTTCGCCGGAAACGACGAAATCATTTCGCGGTTTTCGAGCGCCAGACGTCACGGGAGAGAAGGCAGGAGTTGAACTGGAGGCGCGAACAGTCGCGCTTGGACGTCGTGTTAATGCAGATTCCCTTCAACTGGGGAAGCCTTAATCACGCGCGTTTTTTGCTTTTTCAAAAATGGACCCAGTTCCGCCCGGACCGCCGCCGAAGCACTTGCGATCGAGCGAGGCGCGTTCATTTTTGTCGCATGAGCCCATCTCCACAAAACACCTTTACCCTCGAACTTGGTGCGGCGGCGCCGGATTTCCGACTCCCCGCGACCGACGGGCGTACTTACAGTCTGGCTGATTTCAAAAGCGCCAAAGTCCTCGTCGTTTTCTTCACGTGCAACCATTGTCCTTACGTCACGGGCTCGGACGAAACAACGCGGCAGACCGCGCTGCGATTCGAGCCACGCGGCGTGAAGTTCGTCGGGATCAATTCGAACAGCCAGAACACCTACGAAGAGGATTCGTTTCCACACATGATCGAACGGATGAAGCGGGAGAAATTCCCCTGGATTTACCTGCGCGACGAGTCGCAGGACGTCGCGCGCGCTTACGGCGCTTTGCGCACACCGCATTTCTATGTATTCGATTCCGCACGACGGCTGGTTTATACCGGCCGCGGAGTCGACAGCCCGCGCGATCCGTCGAAGGTGACGCGCAACGATCTGGCGGACGCGTTGGAAGATCACCTCGCCGGAAAGCCGGTTCGCACTCCGAAAACAAATCCCATCGGCTGCAATGTGAAATGGGACGGCAAGGATGCCCATTGGATGCCGGCCGAGGCTTGCGATCTGGTTTAACTTCAGCTCACGCGCTTTGGGAGTCCTGCAGCGTTCGCATGGGTGCGAACACAGTTCGACTGCCGGCGCGACCAGAGTCAGCGACGGGGAAACATGGAATATTTTCCGCACCTACTCGAATGCATCGCCGGGTGGCTGCTTTTTTGGAGGTCGACATTCATGCAATCGGAACTGCAGTGAGTTAGGAGAGCCGGGCCTGCCTTATGTTTCGAGAGCTGAGGGGACTTAGCCACGAAAGCGATCGCGTGAGAACACGGGCGTTCGCGGCAGTACGCCTCCGCGCCGGTCGGCAGAACCGCCAAAAAATGCGGTTTGCGTCGAAATTTTCCTGTTACGAAAAGCACGGAAAATTTCTTCACGGACGATTTTGGCCGATATAAATTTGGCGACACACCACAACGTGCCGGATCGCCTGATTCTTTCGTGCATTTTCCTTTCAACAAAAGAAACCTCCTCCTCGGCGGCGGTGCCGCGCTTTGGCTGATTGGCATCGGCTTCGGCTCGTGGGTCGTATCCGCGCGCAATTTTGCGCCGGGTGTCTCCGGTCATCCCGAGCCCGTCTGGCCGGAGCAAAGCGCGCTGCGTCGCAACCCGGCCGGCTTCACGCTGGTGGTCGCGCTTCATCCGGAATGTCCGTGTTCGCAAGCGACGCTCGAGGAACTCGACTCCATCATGGCGCAAAATCGCGGCCAGTTGTCGGTCCACGTGCTGTGTTTGCAATATGATCGTCTGCCCGAGCCGGTCGAACGTTCGGCAATCTGGCGGCGGGCGCAGCGGATTCCGGGCGTCACGCTCACCAAGGATATGGACGGAGCCGAAGCGCGTCGGTTCGCGGCACTCACGTCCGGAGAAGCGCGGCTTTATGGCGCGAACGGCGCGCTTATTTTTCATGGCGGGATCACGGGCTCGCGTGGACACATGGGCGACAATCCGGGATCCGCCGCTGTGTTGGATTTCATTTCCGGACACGCCACCGCTCTCACGCCCACCTCCACGCCGGCATTCGGCTGCTCGCTCTAAACCCTTTTTCCATTCCATGACCGCCACCGAACACGAGCTCGAAATCGCGCAAGCGCACAACCGCGGTCATGAACTTTGGTTGGAACACCGCGATCAGATTAATCGCCAGACTGATCGCATCTTCGCGGGATTGCTGCTGGTGCAGTGGCTCGCCGGCATCGGCATCGCGCTTTGGATTTCGCCGCGGACGTGGATCGGCGCGACCAGCGAAGTTCATTTTCACGTCTGGCTCGCAATTTTTTTCGGCGGCGCGATCGCGATCCCGCCGGCGATTCTGGTGTTGTGGCAGCCGGGTCGCGCGCTCACGCGCCACATCATCGCCATCGCCCAAATGCTGGCGTCAGCGTTGCTCATTCATCTGACCGGTGGCCGAATCGAGACGCATTTCCACGTCTTTGGATCGCTCGCGTTCCTCGCTTTTTATCGCGACTGGCGGGTGTTGATCACGGCATCGGTCGTCGTGGCGCTGGATCATTTCGTCCGCGGCGTGTGGTGGCCGCAATCCGTCTTCGGCGTGGCGAGCGCGTGGTCCTGGCGCTGGCTCGAACACGCGGGCTGGGTGATATTCGAAGATGTTTTTCTCGTCTACGCCTGCCGGCGCAGTCAGC
>Ga0070683_100005922_pt1 | contig 10231 bp, 10 predicted proteins | sample KBSC713LmetaG_FD_64662 | JGI IMG/M metagenome (GOLD analysis project Ga0070683, IMG submission 64662) | Corn rhizosphere microbial communities from Kellogg Biological Station, Michigan, USA - KBS C7.1-3L metaG | ecosystem: Host-associated > Plants > Roots > Rhizosphere ... | reverse complement strand
CCGGGAAGCAGTGAAGGACCGAAGCGGAAGCCCGGGGAGAAGGCGATCGGCGCGTTCTTCTCGGCCATCAGCGCATCGAGCAGCAACTGGTCGAGCGTGCCGTTGAAGTTGCCGCGCCGGTACAAGAGCTCCTCGGTCACCGCGAGCTTCTCGCCGAGCTTCGCCGCGTAGGGTGCGCGCACGCGGGTGATCAGCGCTTCCATGTCGCGATCGGCTGCGAGCAGGTTCGCGAATACCGGAATCAGCCGATAACGCAGGTCGGCGATCCTGCCTCCGCGCACGTCGAGCTCGAGCAGGCCGACGAACTTGCCGTTGCTGCCCGCATTGGTGACGAGCGTCGAGCCGCCGCGATTGGCGATGCGCACCGGTTGCGGCACGGCGTCGTGCGTATGGCCGCCGAGGATCACGTCGATGCCGGTCACGCGCGAGGCGAGCTTGAGGTCGACATCCATCCCGTTATGCGACAGCAGCACGACCACCTGCGCGTCCTTTGCGCGCGCATCGTCTACGGCCTTCTGCAGATTCTCTTCCTGGATGCCGAACGTCCAGTCGGCGACGAAATAGCGCGGATTGGCGATCGGCGTGTACGGAAACGCCTGCCCCACGACGGCCACGGGCACACCGTTGATTTTCCTGATCACGTACGGCGCGAAAACGGCATCGCCGAAATCCGCGGTGCGCACGTTCTGCGCAACGAAGTCGATCCGTCCGGCGAAATCCCTGTCGACGATCTGCTTGACGCGCGCAGCACCGTACGTGAATTCCCAGTGGCCCGTCATCACGTCGACACCGAGCAGCTTCGCGGCGTCGACCATGTCCTGGCCCTTCGTCCACAAGGCGGTGCCCGAGCCCTGCCATGTGTCGCCGCCGTCGAGCAGCAGCGCGCCGGGGCGCTCGCCGCGCAGCCGCCTCACGAGCGTCGCGAGCGGCGCAAATCCCCCCATCGCGCCGAACGTGCGCGCCGCGTGCGCAAAATCGAGATACGTGAAGGCGTGCGCATCCCGCGTGCCCGGCGCAATGGCGAAATGCTTCAGCAACGCTTCGCCGACCAGATGCGGCGGCTTGCCGCGCGCGTCGCCGACGCCCAGGTTGACGCTGGGCTCGCGGAAGTACGTCGGGCGCAGCTGTGCGTGGCAGTCGGTGATGTGCAGCAGCGCGACGTTGCCGAACGGCCGAAGGCCGTCGTAGAAGCGGTCGCCGACGCCATCCTCGGCGGCGCGCGCAGCTTGCAGCGGCAACCCCGCGACGGCGGCGGCCGCGAGCGCCTGCAGGAAATCGCGCCGCTTCATCCGTCCTGCCCTCTCAGCCGCCTCGCCAGGCGCCGCTCCCTCGTCCGGCATGCGGGACGAGGGCTGGGGCGTAGCGTGCTGTCACTGGTTGACCGGCGATGCGGGATCCACGAGCAGCGCGACCACATCGCGGATCTGCTGCTCGGTCAGGATGTGGTGCTGCCCGAAGCGCGGCATGTTCGAGCAGGCCGCGAACGCCTCGGCGTTGTAGATCTTCTGCCATGCGTACCTGCGCGTCTCGTCGCTGTAGCCGCGCAGCTTGCCAAAGCGGTAGAGCGACGGGCCGATGGTGCCGTAGGACAGCTCCTGCGGCGTCAGCTGGTGGCAGGCGTAACAGTTCGCACCCGCCGCTTTCTTCGGATCGTCGGAATACTGGAACCCCTGGCCGCTCTGCGCAATCGTCTCGCCGCGCTTCCAGTCGCCGACGAGCTTGCCGTCGGCCGGGTAGCGGATCGTCGCAAGATTCGCCTGCCGGATGCGTTCGGCGATCGGCGCGGGCAGCGGACGGCCCGCATATTCGCTGCAAAGACGCTGTGTCTCGTCCTGGTCGAGTCGATCGAGCGTCGCCTGCCCGCGCGCCTTGAACGATGACTTCATCATCGCTGCGGCGCGGTCGCTTACGCCGCGATCCTCGGGTGCGCTCGCGCATCCGTGCAGCACCGCGAGCGCCGCGGTCACGATGGCCGCTGCCGCGAGGGCGCGCTGCACAAGGATGTTTCGCACATCGACCTCCGTTCAGCGCTTGATCGCGGGACCGTCGTACGCGGCGCCATTCGCGCGGCCGGCAAGGTACGCGGTCAACGCAATCGACGCATCGGATCCGAACTCGAGCTCGGGGAAGCGCTGCTGGCGAAAGCAGTCGTTGAGCCGCCACTGGAAGGTGCGCAGCTCGCCCTGCGACACGCGGTACGCGGGCCACGTGGTGTACGCCTTCTGCGCGCCTTCGATCTTGGTCAGGTTCGGCAGGTCCTGCAGCCGGATGCGCTTGCCGTCGTCGCCATGGCAGGTCGCGCATGCGAAATCGTGCGTGCCGCCGCGGTAGTAGAACATCTTCTCGCCGAGCCGATACATGTCGTGCATGTGCGGCTCGTCGAGCGCGACGTTCATCGCGACACCTCGCGATTGCGAGGTGACGTACGCTGCGAGCGCCTCGAGATCGGACCGGTGCGCGCTGCCGTTTCCGAACGTGTTCCTGAGCGCGTCGGATTCGCTGTAGCCCTGCTGGCTCACCATGCAGTAGACGAGCCGCGTCTCGAGATCCATCACGCGCTTCGCATCGGGAAAATAGCGCGGGAGCTCCGCGTAGGCGCCCTTGACCACGCCGGGCCCGAGTCCGAGGTCGCAGCTCGCGAACGAGACCTTGTTCGGGCCGCGCGGCGCTTTCCACATCTCTTCGCCGCGCGCCTCCCACAGCTCGGCGGGATTGCCGTCCTGGAGCGCCTCGCGGTATTTCGCGATCTCGTCGCTCGTGGATTCGGCGAGCGCCGCGCTCATCACCGCGGCCAGAGCCGTCGCTGCACAGCCGGCGGCGAGCGCGCGCTGCATCATGGTTCGCATGCTTTCCCTGCCTTCTACGCGATCGTTGCCTCGTCGGTGCGCGTGTCGTTGTGGTTGTCGGTCCAGGTGATCTTCACCTTGTCGCCCTTCGCGCCGCCCTTGAAGCGGAACGACAGGAACGGATTCTTCGCCACGGCGGGCCCCCATTGCGCCGCGAGGACCACCTTGTCGTTGTGCGCCACCTTGACGTTCTGGATGAACCACGCGGGAATCACCTTGCCGTCGGCGTCCTTGCGCTGCCCGGTTTCCATCTCGTGGCTCATCAGCACCTTGACCTCGGTGGCATCGCCCACGAGGTTGGCGCGGATCTTCATCGGGTCTGCCATCGTCTTCTCCTCGCATCCGCGCTGTCAGCCGCCGCAGCCGCCGAGCGTCACCTTGATTTCCTTCGACGTCACGTAGTACCTGCCGTTGGCCTTCACCAGCGCATACACGCTCGACGTCTGGCCCATCTTGATGCGCGTGGACAGCGATGGATCGGTCCCCGGCGGGATGTCGAACACCGCGGCGAGCATATTCGGATTTTTCTCGATGAGGATCGCGATCGAGTCGGTCTGCGGCACCTTGCTCGTGATGCCGATCGGCACGACGGCGCCGTTCTCGGCGATGTCGGGTGTCGCGACGAACACGATGTCGTTGCTGGGCACTGGCGTGCTGCCGCCGAGCGCCTTCATCGTCTCGTCGAGCGAGTGGGTCTCGAACGCGCCCTTGTTCCAGGATTCGGCCGCGGCCGCCTCGCGGGGGTCGAGCCAGCCGGCCGCTGCGACGAGCGTCAGCAGCGAGAAAGCGCTTCCGGCTTTGAGCGCCTGCCTGCGGTGGGTATCCATTGCGCCTCTCCCGCATCCCGCGGAAAAGGCGTCATTGTAATCGGCGAACGATCAGTGCACGGTGGCGCTGGTCAGGAAGCGGACGAGGTGGCCGTCGACCAGCCGGTAGAAGCCGTCGGCGACGTGCTCGGCATCCTCGAAATCGGCTTGCGTGAATGCGAGTTCGGTTTCACCGTGGCGCGCTTCGAGGACCACGTCGTCGGCCACCGTGAACTCATCGGGGATCCGGACGTAGGCGGTCTCGAACACGACGCCGTCGATGACGACGAAGTCGGCGTCGTGCATCGTGTCGGACAATTTGAGCGTCATGACGTCGTCACCTTCGATTGGCGGGACCGCGGAGAGCGCCGGCCCATTTCGTAAACGATAGATGCGGCCCGAAAGGCGGACGTTCAAGGCTGGCTGGTGACTCTCGGACCTCCGGCAGTGACGGTTCGATGATGCCGTCGCCGCCGCACGGTGTCGAGCCGACGAACCCGCTGAATTGCGTCGGCTTTCCGCCTACGGCCGCGACACGTCCGCGGGCGCCCTGGTGTGCGCGCCGACGAGGTCACGAATGAAGTTCGGCAGCGCGAGCGCCGCGCGATAGGTGTCGCCATTGATGTACTGCAATCGCCCGATGCCGCGCGCAGCGATGCGCTCGTCGATCAGCGACGCGGACTGCTCGAGCGGATCGAGGCGAGCCGCGCAGCAAGCCATCATCCACAGCCCGCCGTAGAGCGGCACCGACGTCAGATACGGCGTGACGCGCGGGAATGCGTGGCGCAGTTCGGCGAGCACATCGCGGATGCGCGGCGCGTGCGCGACCGGGCTCGCGATGTGCATCGTCATGGCGCCCGACGGGGCAAGGCGCGCCGCACAGGCATCGTAGAACTCGGCGGTGTAAAGCGCCGTGGACGGGCCGCCGGGGTCGGTCAGGTCGAGCACGATGAGGTCGTACTGCTCGCGCGAGCGCGCGACGAAGCGAAAGCCGTCCTCGATGCGCACCGCAACGCGCGGATCGTCGAGCGCGCCGCGATGCACCTCGTTGAAATGGCGGCGCGAAATGTCGACGACGCTGGCGTCGATCTCGGCAATGGTCACCTGCTGCATCGACGGATGCTTCAGGAGTTCCTCGGCGGAGCCACCATCGCCGCCGCCGACGATCAGCGCGCGCTCGGGCCGCGGATGCGCGAGGGCCGCGATGTGGACGAGATTCTCGTGATAGAAAAACTCGTCCTTCTCGGACGTCATGAAATGGCCGTCGAGGCGAAACAGCCTGCCGAACGGCACGCTGTCGTGGACTTCGACGTCCTGGTACTGCGAGCGGAACGATTCGAGCGTGGCGCGTGAACGGACGAAAAGCCCCCAGTCGTCCGTCATCTGCTCGGTCAGGATTCCCGGTGCGATATCAGCCGGCGGCAACGCGTCGTTGCTCATCGTCGACCACCTCCCTGCCGCCGCGATGGATCGCCTGGAAGCGCTTGCGCCGCGGTTTAAATGCAGCCTCGAGCGCCTTGAAGACACGCTCGGCCTTGCCCGTGTTGTCGGTCGTGTAGTTGCACACGTACACATCCACCGTGACGAATCCCGCCTCGGGCCACGTGTGGATCGCGAGATGCGATTCGGCGAGCAGAACGGTTCCCGTGACGCCTTGCGGCTCGAACTGGAAGAAGCGGTCGCCGACGATCGTGAGGCCCGCGTCGTCGACCGCACGGCGACAAAGATCGCGCAATGCGTCTGCCTGCGTCAGCAAGGGCTCGTTGGATGGGCATCCGTACCACTCCCCCAGCAGATGGATTCCGTACATGGCGTTTAGCCTCCACGCGCGGGCGTCTTCCGGATACCGGAGCAACCGTTGCCGATGTGTTTTTCGAGAAGATGACGAAATCGCCCCGCAAACCGGGCGACCGCCGCAGATTTCGATACAGCTCCCGCGCGGGCGCGCGAATCCGAAAACGTGAAATTATGGCACAATAGTGGTGCTTCCACGCGTGTATTCAATCCCTTTGCCTTCGTGTTATGGGCAAAGATCCCGGGTTCCGCCGTTTCGTCATGCTCGATTCCTCCCGCCCGTCGAACAACCGTGAAGCACCGGTGCGCGAAGCCGATCTCGCGAACGCCATACGCGTGCTCGCGATGGATGCCGTCGAGAAGGCGAAATCGGGCCATCCCGGTATGCCGATGGGCATGGCCGAGATCGCCGTTGCGCTGTGGCAGCGCCACCTGCGGCACAACCCCGCGAATCCGCACTGGCCCGATCGCGACCGCTTCGTGCTGTCGAACGGGCACGGATCGATGCTGCAATACGCGCTTTTGCATCTGTCCGGCTACGACCTGCCCATCGAGGAGCTCGCGCGATTCCGGCAGCTGCATTCGAAAACGCCCGGCCATCCCGAAGTGGGCGTCACGCCGGGCGTCGAAACGACAACGGGGCCGCTCGCGCAGGGACTCGCGAACGGCGTCGGCATGGCGCTCGCCGAACGCCTGCTCGCCGCCGAGTTCAACCGACCCGGCCACGCCGTCGTCGATCACCACACGTATGTGTTCGTGGGCGACGGCTGCCTGATGGAAGGGCTGTCGCACGAGGCCTGCTCGCTCGCCGGCACGCTGGGCCTCGGCAAGCTCATCGTGCTCTACGACGACAACGGCATCTCGATCGACGGTCCGACCGCCGGCTGGTTCACCGACGACACGCCGAAGCGCTTCGAGGCGTACGGGTGGCATGTCGTGCCGAACGTCGACGGTCATGACGTCGACGCCGTCAGCGCGGCCATCGATGCCGGCAAGGCGCAGACATCGCGCCCCACGCTGATCTGCTGCAAGACGATCATCGGCAAGGGCGCACCGACGAAGGCCGGCACCGCCGACACGCACGGTGCGGCACTCGGCGAGCGCGAAGTCGCCGCGACGCGCGCAGCACTCGGCTGGCCCTCCGCGGCGTTCGTCGTGCCGCAGCCCATCTACGACGCGTGGAACGCGAAGCCCCGCGGCGAACGCGCCGAGCGCCAGTGGACGGCGACGTTCTCCGGATACGCGGCCGAGCATCCTGCGCTCGCACGCGAGTTCGAGCGGCGCATTGCGGGCAGGCTGCCCGACGACTTTGCAGCCACCGCCGCGAAGCTCGTGGCAACGCAGGCCGCCCGCGCCGAATCGATCGCCACGCGCAAGGCATCGCAGCAGGCGATCGAGGCTTTCGCGAAGGTGCTGCCCGAAATGATCGGCGGCTCGGCGGATCTGACGGGCTCCGTCTTCACGAACTGGTCGGGCAGCGTGGCGGTCACCGCGCAGCACCCGGGCAATTACGTGAACTTCGGCGTGCGCGAGTTCGCGATGGCCGCAATGGCGAACGGGCTCGCGCTGCATGGCGGGTTCATCCCGTACGTCGGCACCTTCCTCACGTTCTCCGACTACATGCGCAACGCCGTGCGCATGGCGGCGCTGATGCAGGCGAAGTCGATCTTCGTGTTCACGCACGATTCGATCGGGCTCGGCGAGGACGGGCCCACGCATCAATCGATCGAGCACGCCGCGAGCCTTCGGCTCATTCCGCAGCTCGATGTCTGGCGGCCGTGCGACACGGTGGAAAGCGCCGTTGCCTGGTCGTCGGCGCTCGCGCGACGGGGTCCGAGCGCGCTCCTTTTCACGCGCCAGAACGTGGCGTTCGCCGTGCGCGACGCGGATGTGCAGGCGAACATCGCGCGTGGCGGCTACGTGCTCGCCGATTTCGGCGCGCACGACGTGCGCGCGGTCGTCATCGCCACCGGTTCGGAAGTGCCGCTCGCGCTGGGCGCGCGCGAGCGTCTCGCGGCCGAAGGCATCGGCGTGCGCGTGGTGTCGATGCCGTGCACCGAGCAGTTCGACCGGCAGGACGAAGCGTATCGCCGCAACGTGATGCCCCCCGGCGTGCCGCGGCTGGCCATCGAGGCGGGTGCGACCGACGGCTGGCGCAAATACGTCGGCGCGCTCGACGATCCTCACGCGGGCGTCATCGGGATCGATCGCTTCGGCGAATCGGCGCCGGCCGCGGCGCTGTTTGCGTTCTTCGGCTTCACCGTCGACAACGTCGTCGAGGCGGTGCGCCGCATCAGCGGCCGGCAACGACCGGCGCCATGACGCTCACGATCCGCCCGGCGAGCGTCGACGACGCGCAGCCGATCGCCCGCGTCCGCATCGACTGCTGGCGCAGCACGTACCGCGGCCTGATTCCCGACGCCTATCTCGATGCGATGGAGATCGACGCCAGCGCCGCGTTGTGGACGCGCGTGCTCTCGGCGGCGACGGACCGTGCGAGCGTCTTCGTCGCCGACGACGACGGAGACGTCGTGGGCTTCGCCGCGGGCAACCTGCTCGAGGAACCCCGGCACGGACTCAATGCCGAACTCTCCGCGGCTTACGTGCGGCGCGACCATCAGCGCGCCGGCATCGGGCGGCGCCTTGTCGACGCGGTGGCGCGCGCGCAACGAGCGCAGGGCGCGCGCGGACTGATCGTCTGGGTCATCGCCGGGAACAAGATTGCGCGGGCGTTCTACGAAGGGCTCGGCGCGACGCTTCTGGTCGAGCAGCCGTTCGAATGGGACGGGATGCCGCTCGTCGAGGCCGGCTACGCTTATCCCGACATCGACGCACTGATACGGGCGTGCGAAACCGGCGGAGCACAAGGACCGACGGTGCACTGATCCACAACGGCCCGTGCGCCGCACGCCGGGAAACGACGAAGAGGAGTTTGCATGACGATCAAGGTTGCCATCAACGGTTACGGCCGCATCGGGCGCAACATCCTGCGCGCCCACTACGAGGACGGCAAGAAGCACGATCTTGCGATCGTCGCCATCAACGACCTCGGCAGTCCCGAGACGAACGCGCATCTGACGCGCCACGATACGGCGCACGGCCACTTCCCCGGCCGCATCGAAGTCGAAGGTGACGCGATGGTCGTGAACGGCGATCGCATCCGTGTCTTCGCCGAGCGCAATCCGGCGCAACTGCCGTGGGGGTCGCTCGGCGTGGACGTCGTGCTCGAATGCACCGGATTGTTCACGACGAAGGAAAAGGCGTCGGCCCACCTGAAGGGCGGCGCGCGCAAGGTGATCATCTCCGCGCCCGGCGGCAAGGACGTCGACGCGACCGTCGTCTACGGCGTCAATCACCAGATCCTGAAGGCGTCCGACACGGTCATCTCGAACGCGTCGTGCACGACCAACTGCCTCGCGCCCCTCGTCAAGCCGCTCAACGAGCGCATCGGCATCCAGAACGGGCTGATGACGACCGTTCATGCCTACACGAACGACCAGGTGCTGACCGACGTCTACCACGAGGACCTGCGGCGCGCGCGCTCGGCGACGATGAGCATGATCCCGACGAAAACGGGTGCGGCCGCGGCGCTGGGCCTCGTGCTGCCGGAGCTCAACGGCAAGCTCGACGGTTATGCGATCCGCGTGCCGACGATCAACGTGTCGATCGTCGATCTCACGTTCATCGCTGCACGCGACACGAGCGCCGACGAGGTGAACGCGATCATGAAGTCGGCGTCGGAGGAAGGCCCGCTCGCGGGCGGCATCCTGCGGTACAACACCGCGCCGCTCGTATCGGTCGACTTCAACCACGATCCCGCGTCGTCCACGTTCGACGCGACACTGACCAAGGTGTCGGGCCGTCTCGTCAAGGCATGCAGCTGGTACGATAACGAGTGGGGATTTTCGAATCGCATGCTCGACGTCACGATGGCGTTGATGGCCGCCGCCAAGTAACGGGGATGGATTTCCTGCGCCTGTCCGACGTCGACGTGCAGGGGCAGCGCGTGTTCATCCGCGCCGATCTCAACGTTCCGCGCGACGGCGATGGACGCATCAGCGACGACACGCGCATCCGCGCCTCGATCGCCGGCATCCGCGATGCGCTGGCGCGCGGCGGCGCGGTGATGGTGACCTCGCACCTCGGACGCCCGGTCGAAGGACAGCTCACCGAAGCCGACACGCTCGCGCCGGTCGCGTCGCGGTTGGGCGAGCTGCTCGGGCGCAACGTCATGCTGATCCGCGACTGGGTGAACGGCGGCACGTGGCACAGCGGGCTTGCGCCGGGCGATCTCGTGATGCTCGAGAACTGCCGCGTCAATCCGGGCGAAAAGGCCGACCGCATCGAGCTCGCACAGCAGATGGCGAAGCTTTGCGATGTCTACTGCAACGACGCATTCGCCACCACGCATCGCGCCGAAGCGACCACGCACGCGATGGCGCGCTACGCGCGAATCGCCTGCGCCGGTCCGCTGCTGACCGCGGAGCTCGACGCGCTCGGACGCGCACTCGAATCGCCGGCGCGCCCACTCGTCGCCATCGTCGGCGGCGCCAAGGTGTCGACGAAGCTCACGCTGCTGCGCGCGCTCGCGGGCAAGGTCGACACACTGGTCGTCGGTGGCGGCATCGCCAACACCTTCCTGCTCGCGGCGGGCCGGCGCATCGGGCAATCGCTTGCCGAACCCGGTCTCGTGGGCGAGGCGCGATCGATCCTCGACGCCTTCCCGGGCAAGGTGCCGCTGCCGGTGGACGTCGTGTGCGCGAAGCGATTCGCCGCCGACGCTGC
>Ga0070683_100005921_pt1 | contig 10233 bp, 9 predicted proteins | sample KBSC713LmetaG_FD_64662 | JGI IMG/M metagenome (GOLD analysis project Ga0070683, IMG submission 64662) | Corn rhizosphere microbial communities from Kellogg Biological Station, Michigan, USA - KBS C7.1-3L metaG | ecosystem: Host-associated > Plants > Roots > Rhizosphere ... | reverse complement strand
ATAGACACAAGCCGATCCCTTCAAAGAGATCGCGAACCTCGCCCATCACTAACGACAAGAGAAGGTGGGGGAGGAACGACGCTTACGGTGCAGGAAGCGTTCACGCGAGACCCGCACGGCGGCGATCTCTATGTGTTCCGTGGCAAAAGCGGCAAGCTGATCGGGAACGCCCGTCGGATCGATGCTGGAGAAATGGATCGATTACGACTAATCGCAGAGAAAACGGAGTTGGCCAACGCTATCGGGTGCGTCGAACGTGTCAGGAGAAAGATGCTGGCGTCACGCTCTGCTCCTTGTCGTGAGGCTGCCGCCGCCCTGGGTGCAGCACTGAACGCCCTAGATGCCGATGCAAACGGAACCGGGCCCGCTTTTTAGGGACGGTAACATTAGCGGATAGGTACGTCCTTTTAGTTCATTCCAACCCGAACATGCGGGAAGAGATTCACTCCGTTTTGCTCCCGCCCAACACGTCTTCATCTGGCACGATGGGTGCAAGACCGGCGTTGGATGGACCGCTTCGAGATTTGTACCTGACAGCGACTGAGGCCATGCTTATGAGCAATCTGGACGCGTGCAATCGATTGCTAAGTTTCCGCTCGACCTTATCGAACCAGTCGCAAAGGGCGGAGCCGGCGGTGACATTGTTCACACTGTCAATTGGCAGATTGGTTCGCCTGCTGGCGCCATTTTGTGGGATCTCAAGAACACGAAGCATTGGTCTGACGGCTGGCTGGCCAAGCTCCGTGACAACAAACGTGCCGCCAAGGCCGACGTAGCGCTCCGTTCGGCGGGGTCTATATTACTCAGACGATTGAACTGCTTGCGGTCGAACATGCATTGGCGCGCGCTGGCAGAGCATCCCTCTGCGGCACCGCTCGCACTTACGAAATGCCGTACTGTGCGCAATTGAGTTGACCGAACAGTCCAATCAGGCATGAGACGTTCGACGGCAGCGCGCGTTCCATAACATCTGTCCTGCTACACGTGCTTCCAGGGAATTACCAAGCGCTCCACCAAATCGATTAGGAGATTGAGCGCAAATCCGATCAATGCGATGACAAAAAGACCGACATACATTGTAGCGACGTCGAAGATCTCCCACGCATTCCAGATCATATACCCCAGGCCATTCTTAGCGCCGACCATCTCGGCTATTGCAATCAGTACGAGGCTCATACCCGCTCCGAGCTTGATACCTGTCATGATAAATGGAAGCGCTCCCGGAAGCGCGATGGTGCTGAACATGCGTAACCGGCTAGCCTTAAAATTCCTTCCGACGTCCAAAAAAATGGTAGGGATCTGGCGTACGCCGGCAGCGGTATTTATGACGATCGGATAGAATGCGCCGATCGCGACCATCACGATCTTAGAACTTTCACCGAGGCCGAATATCAGCAGCATAAGAGGCAGAAGCGAACTCTTGGGAATCGGATATGTCGCGGAAATCAATGGATCTACTGCCGCATAAATTGGCCGATAGAGACCCATTGCAATGCCGATAAGAACCGCAGGAATGCCGCCAAATACCAACCCAATAGCGAGCCGCTGCATACTGGCGCGGAGGTGCTCCCAAAGTTCGCCAGACGCACCCATCTGAATCATTTTATCGACGATCACGGTCGGTGCAGGAAAAAAGCGAGTGTCGATGATGCTGCCGCGAGCGCAAATCTCCCACAACAACAACAACAACAATGGCGACGCGATACTGATCAGCCTTTCGGATATGCGAAACTTCATTGCGCGAGCATGCATGATCTTGTGTCGACGAGTGACATAATCATTTCCCCCGCGCGCTCCTCGCGCGATCAACCTCTTCACGCAGATGGCCCCATATTGCGTAGACAAGCTCACCGTAGACCGGGTTGTGGCGCAGTTCGAGCACCTTTCGTGGACGGGGAAGGTTGACATCCACCATCGCCTTTACCCGACCCGGCCCTGCAGTCATCACCATTATGCGATCACCCAGCGTAACAGCCTCATCCACGCTGTGAGTAATGAATACGACCGTCTTTCGGTCAGCCTCCCAGATGCGAAGCAACTCTTCTTGTAGCAATGTCTTGTTTTGCTCATCCAACGCGGAGAACGGCTCGTCCATCAAAAGAATATCGGGGTCGTTTGCAAATGCTCTTGCAATGGAGACGCGCTGGCGCATCCCTCCCGACAGCTGGTGGGGATAGCGATTGCGCGAGTTCGTCAATCCCGTTTTTTCGAGATACTCGGAAACGATATCGGAGACCTGTCGTTCCGCCAGACCACGCATGCGCAAGCCATACGCCGCATTGTCGTAAACTGTCATCCAGGGAAACAGCGAATCTCCTTGAAACACCATCGCATTTTGCGGACGTCCCGGGGTGACCGGAGCAACGCAAAGTTCACCTGAGGTCGTATTGTCGAGACCAGCGAGCATGCGGAGAAGTGTCGTTTTTCCGCACCCGCTCGGACCAACGATCACAAAAAAGCTTCCAGTCGGAATCCCGAGGGAGATATGATCCAGAGCAAGAAGCGAGCCATGCCGCTTGCACACATCGCGCAGGACAATCTTCGTATCCGTACGCCGGCTCATATTCGCCGTTGCGTCCCGCATTACCTCACCACCGCTGATGTCATGATTGATGCCGGTTACAACGCTCACCGGGATTTCTGCATGCCACCGAGAGAACTTACAGCTTGTTTCACCAAAGAAGTGTCGACGATTTCATTCAGATCGATATCTTCGGCAACGAGTTTCCTCGCTCGAAAGTACTCGTAGTCCGTCCTGATGCTGTCCATGGTGAGATTCCCATCGGGATTTATGAAAGTCGGTACACTGTCCTTGAGTAGCGAAAGATCACGAATGCCGGTCATCTCGCTCAGCAAACCGACCATCTGCTCTGCGCCCGGTCCGGCAACCTTTCCTCCTGAAAGGGTGGCCACATAATCGCGCACGCCCCTGAGATACGCCTTCACAAATTTGGCCGCAGTTTGCTTGTCGGAAAAGAACCTGCCGTTCATAAGAAGCACCGCCGTTTGCTGTACAGGATAGAATGCATCCAACCCTGAAAAGCGAACTGCAGCCTTTTGCTTGGTCATAATCGATATGGAAGGCTCCGACGATATGGACGCATCGATCGCCTTGTTGAGAAACGCGTTAAGATGCTGCGAGAAGGGAAGAAAGACCCGCTCGATGTCCGTATCAGCCAACCCCGCCTTGAGTAGCCCCTGATTGATCACGGATTCGTCCGCCGCGCCCTTCGCAACAATAGCGACCTTTTTCCCTTTAAGATCGGCTAATGACTTGAATTTTCCTCCATCGATCAAATCCGTTCTAACCATCAGCGCCTTGTAACTATACTCGGCGGTGTTGGTCCCTTTGTCTGCCACGACCTTGATCTTCAAACCTCGGTTCACGGCATTGAAGAGACCAGCAGATATCGCCCCCGCCCCGACATCGAGATCGCCCGATCCGAGTGGAGCGATCATCTTGGCGCCCGAATCAAAATGGATAAGCTCGACCGACAATCCCTCATCACGGAAGTAGCCCCGCTTGCTGGCGATGAACAGGCCAATATCCGAGCTTAGATCGGTCGTTCCAACCTTGACCGGGATTGACGATTCCGCCTTCCCTTCCGCCGTTCCGACTAAGACGAGCGCCGCAGTCCATAGCGCTAGGGTCCTCAACGACCTCGAGATCTTGAACATTGCAACCCCCTCCCTTTGCTGTTTCTTTAAGTTCATCCCGCCAGTCGCGAAAATACCCGCCTGGGGTTTGCATCCGTAATCTGTTCGATCTGCATCGCCGAGAAACCCGCAGCCCTAAGACTACCGACCGGATCCATATCGGCTGGCGGAAAGGACTCATCCGATCCCAAGAGCAATTGACCGAAACCGACCTGGTCGGCGAGAAATCGAAGGACCTTTGGCGAATGAACGATTGTGTCGTAGTTGACCCGCGCCGCGTAAGCAGATGGCCTTTCACGCGAAACAATACCTTGGGCCTTGGCGTTCCCACGCGAACTCACCAGATCGAAACGACCAACTAGATACGGAAACGTTCCGCCTCCATGGCTAAGAACAAGCCTCAAATCGGGGAAGCGATCCAGAATGCCGCTGAACACCAGTGAGCCGAATCCGACGGTGGTGTCAAAGGTGTATTGAGCGATTTGCCTTAACCCAAATCGCGCAGTTCTCGGTGCCGTCTCGACCAGAACGGGGTGGAGGATGACCGGTAGACCCAGCGCTTCGACCTTTTGCCAGAATGGATCGAGTTCGCATTCGCCGATGTTCCGGCCTTCAATGTTGGCCGGTACCATCACGGCGATCGCACCAAGTCCAACAGAGCGCTCCAACTCCGTTACCGCCCGCTCAAGATTCACCAGTGGGGCAGAGCAAACAAAAGAGAAACGGTCACGATTGTCGAGACACCACTCGACCAATGTATCGTTGAGCATCCGATGCCAGTGATCACAGGAACTTGCATCGAGACCATATCCATAAAGATCGGGCCAAGTGGCCACCAACTGTCGATCAACTCCCTGTCGGTCGAGACTTTCTCGACGACTGGCTGCATCCTCGACTAGCTTCGCGAAAAGAGGGCGCGTTGCAAATCCGTAGTGAAACGCTACACCCGGCTCGTTGCTAGCGGACCGCTGCAACGTCACCCCGATCTCACGACCACTCTTCTCGATGCGCGAAAGGAGTTGACGCGGAACGTAATGAGCATGAATGTCGATGGCCATGGCGTGCTAGCTTTCGTGGGTAACAGTGGTTGCTTCCTGGATGCTTTTCCATAGCCTCGCTGGCGAGAGCGGCATGTCTCGAATTGTGACGCCCATCGGCACCAGCGCGGCCGCGATAGCATTGGCTGTGGCCGCGGCGACGGGGACAATGCCTCCCTCGCCGGCCCCCTTGGCGCCGAGCGGATTAGATGGAGACGGTTTCAACTCAAGCGTCACCGCACGAATTTGAGGGAAATCGGTTGCCGTGGGGACCAGATAGTCGGCCAAAGAGCCGTTGAGTAACTGACCTTCCGAATCATAGATCAGATGGTCCAGAAAGACACCGCCAAGTCCTTGAACTAAGGCGCCGATAGCTTGACCATGGACGATCAGCGGATTCATCACTCGTCCAACATCTTCCACGGCGACATAGTCGAGAAGCGAGACAATACCCGTCCTCGGATCTACGGCCACATGCGCAGCGTGAGAGCCATAGCTATAGGTGCGAACGGTATTCGAAAAACTGCCATCGGCCGTCAGGCTCGTCGATGCGGCAAGGGTCGCGAAGTCCACACCGTCGCCGCCGGCAATCTCCACACGCCCGTCCTTCAGCACCAATTCGACATTAGGTCTGCCGAGATGATCGGAAGCCGCTTCGATCAACATTTCCTTGAGCCGCTTCGCGGCGTCGAGAACCGCCGACCCTCCCATCACCACACCGCGCGAGTGATAGGTACCGAAACCTTCATGGAGAAGTGTGGTTGAACCGTGCAGCACCCGGATCCGCTCGATCGGTACCGACAGAACATCCGCAGCGATCTGAGCCTGGACGGTCTCCAAGCCTTGGCCGAGCATCGATGATCCTACCGACACGATGATGGAGCCATCGCTGGCGATTTGAATTTTGGCATTCTCCCGAGGACCGGCGCCTCCGCTTTCGACGAAGCAGCCAATTCCGAGTCCGTGATAGCGCCCGCCCACGAGCGCCCCCTGCAGATGCTGCTTGTCTGCCCAACCTATCTCCTCAAGGCAGCGGGCCAGCGCTTGCGGATAATCTCCGGAGTCGAACGCCGCTCGGGTCTCATAAGGTACAAGGCGGCCAGCGTCCCAAGGAAGCTGATCCTCAGAGATCAGATTTCTTCGCCGGATCTCGGCACGATCGATCCCCAGATCGACCGCCACCATATCTAGCAACCGCTCACGGAAAAAATTCGCCTCGAACCGGCCAGGCCCTCTATAAGTGCCGACCGGCGTTTTGTTAGTGACGTAAGCCTGCACCTCAAGAGCAATATCCCGGATGCGATAGGGTCCAGGCAAGAACTGCGCGGCTTTCGCGGGGACCACGCCGCCATTCGTGCGGATATAGGCTCCCATGTCAGCTTCGATCCGGCCACGAATGCCGAGAATGTGTCCTTCCCGCGTGCACGCCATCGACAACTCGCAATGCATTTCGCGAGAATGATTGGTTGCCATAAGGTGCTCACGGCGATCCTCTATCCATTTGACAGGCCGACATAGCTTGCGGGACGCGAACGGAACCAGAAAGTCTTCCGGATAGAATTCACCCCGAACACCGAAACCGCCGCCGACATCGACTTCGATCAAATCCACCTGCGATGGATCTAGCCCCAACATATTGGCTAGCGTCTTGCGGTTGAAGAAAGGGACCTTTGCCGCTCCTATGACGCGAAGATGTGCCGTGTCGGCGTCCCACTGAGCGAGTAGACCGCGGGTCTCCATCGGCAGTGGGGTCTGCCGGTGCATCGAAAAGCGCTCCGTCCGAACATAGGCCGCACGCTCGAAAGCCGCATTTGCGTCTCCCATTGCGCTAAAATAGCGTACAGCTAGGTTGCCCGAAGGCTGATCAAACAGACACGCCTCGCCTTGGGCAGCGGAAGCGGCCGAGATATCCGCCACTGCCTCAAGACTGGAAATCTCCAAATCAATCAACTCTAGAGCGTCTTCGGCGACCGCTCTGCTTTCTGCAATGACGATCGCTATGGGCTCTCCCACATAACGCACCTTGTCGCGCGCAATGACCGGTTGACGGAAGGCTTGAAATTCGGGCAACGGCGCTAACCGAATCGGAATTAGCGGAATGTCGTCTCCGACGTCCGCTGCGGTATAGATGGCATGCACCCCATCGAGGGCCATCGCCGCCGTACTATCAATCTTCTCTATCGTTCCATGAGCTACGGAACTGCGCAATACCGCGGCGTGCAGCATGCCGGGAACAATAAGATCATCAACGAACGTTGCAGTCCCGGTGAGCAGTCGCGCATCCTCAATGCGCGCAATGGGCTGTCCCATATATTGCCCGCCATCTTTCGGATTGGTCAACGCTTCCATCTCAGTGGCTCTCTTTCAGATAAGCACGACGGGCGTCGAGCGCGGCGGCCACAATGGAGATATATCCTGTACATCGACAAAGATTACCTGACACCACGTCACGAATCCGATCCTCACTCGCATCTGGCTCCTTGCTTAAAAGAGCATGCAGTGTGGTGAGTATTCCCGGCGTACAAAATCCGCACTGCAAGGCATGATGTTTGTGAAAGGCGGCCTGCAGCGGACCAAAGTCGCCCGGCGCTCCGAGTCCTTCGACAGTCGTAACTTCGGCGCCATCGGCCTGCACCGCCAGCATGAGGCAGGAACGAACGGCTTCTCCATTCACAATTACTGTACAAGCACCGCATACCCCGTGCTCACAACCAATATGAGTGCCCGTTAAGCGAAGATAATCCCTAAGGCCGTCCGCCAGCGTCGCACGTAGCGGAACTTCGGCCGCAACCGATCGTCCATTGACCACCAGCTCGATATTGACCTTGTCCATCGGTTAACCTTCACACGTTAGCGCGACGCCGCCTCTCGCAACGCCCGCTCAAACAGCACTCCTGCCAGGGCGCGCCTATAGTCTGCCGATGCGTGAATGTCCTCTGGAGGATCGACGATCGACGACACCCTTGCGGACGCCTCCATAATCAGATTCGACCCAATCAGCCTTCCCTCAAGCAAGTTCTCGACCTCGCGCAGCCGCTGAGGAACCTCCGCCGCACCGAAAACCGCGACGTGAACATCCATCATTTTCGCTTCCGCATCCAATTCGTAATGAAGCGCAATCCCGGCGATTGCAAAGTCTCCCCTTCTGCGGGAGATTTCGCTGAAACCCCATCTCTTGGAACTCGTCCACGGCTTGAACTGCACAGCCACGATCATCTCATCAAATTCGATTGCGGGCGAAAGCGCTTCAGAGAGAATCTCGCGCGCGGGAGCAACGCGGCTGCCTGCCGGCCCGACAACCACAATCTCGGCATCGCACACAATCGCGAGCGTAGGCATCTCGGCTGCGGGGTCGTTGTGCGCTAGGCTGCCGCCAACGGTGCCACGGTTGCGAATCTGATAATGTGCCACATGAGCGATTCCGGCCGGCAATAACGGAAGCTTCTCCATCAGAACTTGGTTTCGCTCAAGTTCGCACCAGCGCACCAGTGCACCGATCCGGATAACATCGCGCTCGACGGTGATCGTTTTGAGTTCTTCAATGGCTCCGATGTCCACCAACATCGAAGGGCGCAGAAGACGAAATGCCATCATCGGCAGAAGGCTTTGCCCTCCTGCGATGAGGCGCGCTTCACCGCCGCCTTCGACAAGATGATGAATCGCGCCCTCGACGCTGGTCGGCCGCGCATAGGCGAAAGACGGAAGCTTCATCGCACCCTCAAAACTCCTGGAACAGTTTACGACCTTTCACAAGCTTTCCCTCCATCGAGCCGGGATCCGTCAAACAGCATAGAAACGCTCTCACAGATATTGCTTGTGTGCAAGTTATAATTTTTCCGTATATCGCGCCGATGGCCAGCCGGGCTAAAATGAGCGGTGCGCGCGCCTTCCCCCATCCAAGGTCATTTTGATCACTATACAAAAAACACTCGTAGTGAAGTAATTTTTACCTGTGACGCAGGCTGAAACGAACGGTTGAGGACGAGATGGTGACATCGCTCATAACGAAGAGCGGCACCAGATTGCATTGAGAGGCAGCGGCGTACCGATCATCTTCGTCCTCTCGCGGCTCCGTCCGGAATCGGCGAAAAAGTGGTCAAAACCGGCAACGGAAGGCTTCCGGTACTTCAAGCGATGATTTATGAAGTGTGCGAGTTCAGCATTTGCGGACCGCCAATTTTGTCGATGTTTTTTGTCGTTTAAATCAGACGAGCCGCATCTCTGTGAACACTCAACTCGACGGCACGCCGGGGGCGGCTGATCATCACCTCAAAGCGTTTCAGGCGGTTTCTTGGATTTGTCGACGCACGAACAATTCTCCGGGGCGTGACCAAGGTTTTCGGATCCCCCGAATACGGTTGTGAGGAACATGAAAGCTAAAAGCGCCAAAATAAGCTTGCGGAGTACAGGCGCTCCGGGTTCTTATGATCTCGATGAACAGATCGGGTTTCGATTGCGGCTGGCCATGCAGCGGCACACCGACATCTTCTTCAAGAATATGGCGTTTGGTCTTACCCAGCCACAATTCGCAGCATTGGCTCGCCTCAATGCAACCGGCCCTTGTTCGCAAAACCACCTTGGACGCTCAGTCGCTCTTGACTCAGCCTCAATCGTTGGGGTTGTCAGTCGTCTTAAGGCACGCAAACTTATATCTGTTTCAAAGGACAAAGAAGATCGCCGGAGAATTGTAATAGACCTTACGGCAAGCGGCCGCGTGATAATCAATAGTGCAATACAAAAAGGCGCTCTTGCGAATGAGCTGACTTTAGCTCCGTTAACAAACGAAGAGCGCAAAAAACTAATCTGCTTGTTGAAGAAAATAGCTGCGTGGGAAGAAATACCAGGTCCGGCCGTAGATAGTTGAGTTGCGTCCAGCCGTGGCTGGTTATCGTTAAATTTCTCCGCTTGCACCACGGTTTTCTGCCCCGTACAGCCCCGCGCCAAGCTCGCTGTGCCGACGTCGCGGGTGAGATACGTTCGAATTGCCGCACTTGGCGGAAATGGCATCTTGGGCAAGCGCGTGCGGGTCAGGAATGACCCGGGCCCCTTGGGCATGATCAACAAGATTCGGCAAGTTAATTGCGCAGGAAGTTGATCAGCGCAATCCGTTGCGGGACGCGACAGCTCGCGTGTTTGATGCGCCGTCAAACCTGCTCGCTGCACGGCGCTCTTAATCTCGACACGCCGTATTGACGGCCGCGTGACCACCTCGCTTCCGCATCGGCCGTATCATTCTTGCCGCGTTTGACATAGGGCGTAACGTACACGGCCGACATCAGCCGAACGCCGTGCCGGAGCGCTGCCCACTCGCGCCCTGATGCGAAGAACGCGTCAACGCCGCTGATCGTGATCCTGAACCTCCCGTTCGTGGCCGGGAGCGACTTTTTCTCGATCACCGTGCGGATAAGGTAGGCGTCAGGTTCCGGTGAAACGCGGTGACCTTTTCTCGGCGAAGGCCAATCGGCCTTCGGCGTAGTCCGCGCTGGCATCGGCCGCGGCATAGAACCGCTCGGCCTTGGCCATGAGATCGGTGTCATTG
>Ga0070683_100005918_pt1 | contig 10235 bp, 7 predicted proteins | sample KBSC713LmetaG_FD_64662 | JGI IMG/M metagenome (GOLD analysis project Ga0070683, IMG submission 64662) | Corn rhizosphere microbial communities from Kellogg Biological Station, Michigan, USA - KBS C7.1-3L metaG | ecosystem: Host-associated > Plants > Roots > Rhizosphere ... | reverse complement strand
ATGGGTGGCACAATTGTGGCCCCGCTGCACTCGTGCGAAACCAGTAGCTTCGCGATCCGCGGAGCTTCGCCTGGCCGCCGCGCTCGGCAGCGGTGAGTGCGGCGTCCGGCGTGATGATCTCTCGTTGCAGTACCGCTGATGGACGCGCGACAGCGTGGGTGTCCGTCCGTACGACATCATCAGGCGCGGCCGCATCGCGACCGTGGTGGTCTGTGGGGTGCTGCTGTTTCTCGCGAGCGCGTTCTTCCGCGCGCAGGTCGTCGAGAATCAGGGCTACACGGCACAGTCCGAGCAGAACCGATTGCGCGAGGTGCCGACGCCCGCGCCACGCGGTCGCATTCTGGATCGCAACAATCAGCCGATCGCCGAGAACGTGGTCGGCTATTCCGTCGCGCTCCTGACGCAGCGTGAGGACACGCTGCGCGCCACGCTCGCTCGCTTGCGCGCCACGATCAGCCTCACCGACAAGCAATTCGAGGACGCGATCAAGCGCTACCGGCGCGACCCGACGCGGCCGACGGTCATCATACCAGATGCGTCGTTCGACGTCGTGTCGGAGCTCGAGGAGCACCACAGCGACTTCCCGAGCCTCATCATCCAATCGGCGCCGAAGCGCATCTATCCCGACGGCGAGGCGGTAGGTGCGATCTCCGGCTACATCGGCGAGATCAGCGACCGCGAGCTCGCCAGCCTCGCGAGACAGGGCTACAAGCCCGGACAGCAGATCGGCAAGAGTGGTCTCGAGAAGCAATACGAATCGTTGCTGCGCGGGCGCGAAGGGATGCAGTACGTCGAAGTCGATGCGCGCAATCGCATCGTCCAAGCAGGAGTCCTGCACCAGGGAGTCACGCCGCAGGAAGGCCCGCCGCTCTATACGAACATCGATCTCGACCTCCAGGAATTCATTCACAACCTGTTCGGCGATTCGATCTCCGGCGCGGCCGTGGCGATCGTTCCACAGACGGGCGAGGTGCGGGCGCTGTACAGCTCACCGGCGATCGATCCCAATCGCTGGATTGGCGGGGTGCCGTCATCGTACTACGATTCGCTGCGCGCCGATCCGCGCAAGCCGCTGCTGAACTGGGCCGTGCAGACCGCGCAGCCGCCGGGGTCTACGTTCAAGCTCGCAACGTCCGTCATGGGGCTCGCGGACGGCCTCGTCGACTTCGACAGCCACATGCCGCAGGCCTGCAACGGCTATTACTACTACGGCAATCGCGCGTGGCGATGCTGGAAGAAGGAAGGGCATGGCAGCCTGAACCTCACCAACGCGATCGCGCAGTCGTGCGACGTGTTCTTCTACCAGCTCGGGCTGCGCATCGCCCTGAACCGGTACATTGCCGGCGGCGTCGCCCTCGGCTTCGATAAGAAAACTGGAATCGACTTGCCCGAAGAGAGCACGCCCAGCTTTCCACCCGCGGATTACGCGGCGTACTTCAATCGGAAGTATGGACGGGGCTGGAGTGGCGGTGCGATCAACCTGAACCTCGCCATCGGGCAGGGCGAGAATGCGCAGACCGTGGTCAGCATGGCGCGATTCTACAGCGCGCTCGCGACGGACGGCACTCTCCCCGTGCCGATGATCAAACGCGGCGCGCCGCAGCACAGCAGCCGCATTCCGCTGCGGCAGGACCAGTTGGCGCAGCTACGCAAAGCGATGGTGGGCGTGGTGGCCGAGGGTGGGACCGCGGCCCGGGCCGCGATCAGAGGCGTGAACATCGCCGGAAAGACGGGCACGGCGCAGACGATGCGGTACGACGCGAACGGCAAGCCGCTCTACTACGCGTGGTTCGCCGGGATGGCACCGGCGGAGAATCCACAGATCGTGGTCGTGGTCATGGTGCCGAACGTGACGTTCGAGGGCGCGACGTCGGCGGGCTTCGCGACGCAGATCATCGCGCACTATCTGCACGTGCAGATCATGAACACGATCGAGAACACCGGCTGAACCTGCGTCGCCGCGCGCTGTCGTCGCGGGCACGAAGCGTTACTGCCTGACAAGAAACGATCGCGTGCGTGGCTCATTTCGTTCCGCCGCGTTCCCGCGCCGGATCTCACGCGTCTGACCCGTGGGGACAGCCTCGGCGCCGAGGCTGCCGCCGTGCATCGGGGCCCGCGTCAGGGCGTGATGCGCGAGTCCCACAACGCCGATGCGGTCGCGGACAGTGTATGCGCCGCCGGCCGTTCTGCAGGCTCATGCCGCAATCGAATCGCAGCTCGTACGTGACCGTCCGCGCCCTCGAGCGCGCGCTCTTCATGGGCGCGCTCTCGCTTGGCGTCGTCGCCATCACCGCATTGCTCGTCCTCATCGCGAAGTCGGATGAGAGCCGCACGCTGCTGTCGGTCGCCGTCCTCGTGGAGATCGTCGCGATCGGCGCCGGCTTTGCCCAGGTGGGCGGGTCGCTCATCGAGACGCTCGCACGCGTCGCCGAGAACCAGACGGAGATTCTCGATCGCCTCGCGGGCGCCACGGAGTTTCGCGATGACGACAGCGGGCGTCACACCCAACGGGTCGGCGAGCTCGCCGCACGCATCGCCGACGCGCTGCACCTACCGCCCGTGCGGATCGAGCTCATTCGCCGCGCCGCGCCGCTCCACGACGTCGGCAAGATCGGCGTGCCGGACGGCATTCTCTTCAAGCCCGGCAAGCTCACGGAGCGCGAGACCGCGATCATCCGAAGTCATACGCTCATCGGGTCCCGGCTCCTCGCCGGCGGCCATTCGGATATTGTGAAGATGGCGGAGCGAATCGCGCGCAGCCATCACGAACGGTGGGATGGGACGGGATATCCGGATGGGCTCAAAGGGAACGCGATCCCGCTCGAGGCGCGCATCGTTGCCGTCGCCGACGTCTTCGATGCGCTGCGCTCGGATAGACCGTTCCGCAAAGCGTGGAGCCTCGAGATGGTGCTCGACGAGATCCGGCGCCTGCGCGGACGCCACTTCGATCCCGCGGTCGTCGACGCATTTCTCTCCATCGAGAACTATCCGCCGCACACCGCGGAGCACGAGGCGAAGACGCGCACCGCGTGATCAATCCGATCGAATGACCGAGATCGGGCTCAGGCGCGTCGCGCGAACGGCGGGCACGAGGCTCGCGGTCACGCCCACGACGAGCACGACCGCGACGACGCTGGCATAGACCACGGGCGATCGGGCCGAGGTCTCGAAGAGCAACGGTTGCACGAGGGGCGCGAGCACGATCGCGCTCAGCGTGGCGATGCCGAGCCCGATCGCGACGAGCGTCGCGCCCTGGACGCCGACGAGCCAGACGATGTCGGCGGCACGAGCGCCAAGCGCCATGCGCACGCCCAGCTCGCGTGCCCGCCGCGCGGTGCTCTGGCCGATGACGCTGTAGACCCCAAGCGCGGAGAGCAGCAACGCAACGCCGCCGAAGATGCCGAACATCGTGGCACCGATGCGCCACGGTCGAAGTTCGGGATCGTGGTGCGCTTCCATCAGCCAAACCTCTGGAAGAGGAATGGTCGGCTCCGCGGCGTGAACGGCTCGCCGAATGGACGCGATGGTTGCATTCGCCGACGACCCAACGCGCGCGACGAGCATCCGCGCCCCGACGGTATGACGGCCCTGACTCAACGGGACGTAGACGATGGCTGCATAGGGATCGTCTGAAGCGGACACCCGTGCGACCGACTCGCGTGTGTCTTCCGCGACTCCGACGATCCGCCGGCAGGGCATCGAGTCCGTGCCGAGCCGGATGCATCGGCCAATCGCATCGCCGGCGGGCCAGATCGATCGCGCGATGGACGCGCTCACGATGGCCACGAGCTCGCCATCCGCGCGGTCTTCCGAGTTGCCGAATACGCGTCCTTGAATCACGCGAGTACCCATCGTCGTGAAATACGGACTGGTGACGGCGCGAATGAATGCGCCCTGTGCGATCGCGGGAAGCGTCGACGCCCGGCCTGGCACGGCGATGCCCGTCGCGAGGAACCACTTGCTGAACGGCGCACCCTCGACGAGGGCAACGCTCTCGACTCCCGGAACGCGCGCGACGCTGGTTCGCAGTTCGTCGAACAACTCGTTCGCGCGCGGTCCCAGTGAGCGCAGCGTCCGTCCATCCAGCGTGACGGCGACGGCGTGCGCCGCATCGATGCCGAGCGGCACGTCCCGAACGCGCGTCAGGCTCTGCACGAAGAGGAGCGTGCCGATGAGCAGCAGGGCAGAGAACCCCGCCTGCGCGACGACGAGCGCCGAGATCATGTGATGGTGTCCACCGACGTCGCCGCGCGGTGCGCGACCGACCAGGCTCGTGAGATCGATCCGTCGCAGCGCAAACCACGATGGTGCGATCGCCGTGATGAGCGCAACGAGCGCACTCGCGATTGCAATGAAGGCAACCGTTCGCCGATCGACGAGACGCCCGGCCCAGGTGAGGCCGTCGAGCAAGACGTTGCGCATCACTGCGGTGCCCGCGATCGCGATGACGACTGCCGCGACTCCCCCGAGCGCCGCGAGGATCGAGGATTCGGCGAGCAGACCGAGGGCGAGTCGCCGGCGTGAGATGCCGAGTGCGATGCGGATGCCGATCTCGCGCTCGAGCTGGAGCACTCGGGCGAGCATCAGATTCGTCGCGTTGGCGCAGGCGATCAACAACACGAGCAGCGATACGGCGCCGAGCAGCGATGCGATCCTCGCTTCCGGCGTCAGACCAGCGCGTTGCGGGAGGATCGATCGGAGCTCCGCGGTCGCCGCCGTGTCGCGAGTTGCACGTTCGCGTGCACTCGTCTGGAGAATGCTGGTCACGCGCGCCTGCATCGCTTGGGCCCGCGTATCGTTCGTGATGCGGACGATCGGGGTCAGCCACGCATTGTCCGCGGTGCGCCATTGCCACGCCGCGCCGCCGCCAGGCAGCAGCCCCGCCGCGAGCGTGATGGGTATCCACAAGTCGATCGGGTGATCGCCGACGCCATTGAAGCCGTCCGGCAGCACGCCAGCGATGCGAACATGCGTCGACGAGACGAGGAGCTCGCGCCCGACGACGGCCGGATCGCCATCGAACGCGCGTTGCCACAGCGCATAGCCGATGACGACTTCGGGTGCGGCCGCGTCGTCGGCGGTGAAGAACCGGCCGACAACTGGCTGAACGCCGAGCAGCCGAAAGTACTGATCATCGACGAAGATGGCCTTCGCCGATTGTCCGTCGTCGCCCCGGCCGATGGGAAGCGGCCACGCCATTGTCTGCACCGCGATCGACGCGGACGGCGCGAGTCGCTCGCGAAGATCCATGAACGCGGGAAACGAGATCTGATGCCGAGGCTCGCCGATCAACGTATAGACTCGTTCCGGGCTCGCGACGTGCGGCGGTGGGCGGAGGAAAAGCCGATCGAGCACCGCGAACATCGTCGCGTTCGCGCCAATCCCGAGGGCGAGCGTGGCCACGACGCCGAGCGCGAAGAGCGGAGCGCGTTGCAAGCGTCGGAGCGCGAGCCGTGCTTCGACCACGACCGAATCGAATCGATCGACAGTGTCGAGTTGTCGGTCGCGCTGTTCCGCCTCGGCGAGCAATACGGTGCGCTGCACGGCCGGATCGCCGAAGCGCGTCACTGCCTCGGCGGCGGCGTCCTCAAGCGACCACCCGCGCGCGACGAGTGCGTCGATGCGCGCTTGAAGATGAAACGCGATCTCGGCGTCGACGTCGTCCCGGCGCCTTGCGGGCGTTCGCTCGTGGACGCGAAACAGGCGGCGAAGGATCAGCATCAGCGTCGTCAACTGCTCACGCGGGTGGAGAGAATCGCGCCGATCGCCGCCGCGTATTCGTTCCACTTGGCGGATTCCGTGCGCAACTCGGCGCGACCCTTCTCGGTGAGCTGATAGATCTTGGCGCGGCGATTGTTGTCGGTGACGCCCCACGTGGCTTTGACGAGCCGCCGTCCCTCGAGGCGATACAGCGCTTGATAGAGCGCGCTGTCCGCGAGCGCGAGCTTGCCCTGCGCGCGCTGCTCGAGCCAATCGGTGATTGCATAGCCGTGCATCGGCGCCGCGGCGAGCGCCTTGAGCACGAGAATCTCGAGATTGCCGGGCAGGATGGGTTGGGCCATGCGTCGCTCGAGCTGGGGCTTCTCTATACAGCCGCTGTATAGTGCGCCGAAAGTGCCTGATCTGTCAACCGGGTTGGACGCCCCTGTCGAGCGCTTCTCCATTCAGTCGCTGCACAGAAGCAGATCCCCGTCATCGCAGGGCCCGCGCCGCTCCGTTCACCGCGGCGAACATCGTCGGCCTGGCGGTCTATCCGGCCGACGCTGCGCGACCACTCCGCTTCGAGGGCGATCCGATGTGTGGCGCGGGTGTCGCCTGGACGAAATGAGCGTCCGCGAGAGCCCCAGTGCGATGGCGCGCGCCGCGGTCCGTCGAGTACATTCCGCGCGTCCCACCACAACCAACGCAATGTCCCTCCGCCGACGCCTCGCCATCGCCTGGCTCGCGGCGCTCGCAATCGGATGTGCCCGTAACGAAGGCAGCTCGGGCCAACGCATCGTGTGCGTCTCGAAGCAGATCAACGAATTCATGTTCGACATCCACGCCGAGTCCGTGCTCGTCGCGCGGGATCTGACGTCGATCTATCCGCCGCAGATCACCAAGCTGCCGTCGGTCGGATATCATCGCGCGCTGAGCGCCGAGGGCATCATCTCGATGCACCCGACCATGCTGCTCACCGACGGCAACCTCGGCCCCGACGCCGTCGTGAAGCAGGTGAAGCAGGTCGGGATTCCCGTCGTGATCATGTCGCCAGGCAACACGCCGGACAGCGCGCAGGCGCTGATGCGCCGCCTCGGCCAGGAGTTCCATCACGAGGCCACAGCGGACAGCGTGATCTCGAAGTGGACCGCTGACATGAACGCGGTGCTCGCCGACTCGGCCAAGTGGGCGAATGCGTCCAAGCCGCGTGTGCTCATCATGCACATGGGGCAGATCGCGAACAACTATCTCGCACTCAAGCGCGGGAGCGCCGGCGACCAGGTGGTGCGCTGGGCCGGCGGCGTCAACGCGGTCGACTCGGTGGGCGGGATGATGCGACTCACGCCGGAGCTGATCGCGAAGGCGGCGCCCGACATCATCATCGCGACGGACGTGGGCTTCGATCGCCTGGGGACGGCCGACAAGTTCGCCGCGATGCCTGGCGTCGCCGAAACGCCGGCCGGGAAGAACAAGCGGATCTATCGCGTCGACGAGACCGAGGTGATGTACTTCGGGCCGCGCACCGCCGCGAGTGTGCGCAAGATCGCCGGATGGCTGCATCCGTGACGCGCGCCTCGAGCGAATCGTGACAGAGCGTCATTCCTTCGCGGGCACGTATATCGTGCTCGCGGTTCTGTTGTGCGTGGCGGTGTGTGCGTCGGCGGGAATCGGCGCGTTCACGTTCACGCCGCGCGACATGGCGAGCTACATCGGCCAGGCACTCGGCTGGATTCCGCTGAACGCGTCCGACACGCTCGGCCGCAATGTGTTCTTCGGGCTTCGTCTGCCGCGCGTCCTGATGTCGGGGCTGACGGGCGCGGTGCTCGGCGTGTCGGGCACGCTGATGCAGGGATTGTTTCGCAACCCGATCGTCGAGCCCGGACTTGCGGGCACGTCGGCGGGCGCGGCATTCGGCGCGGCGCTCGTCTTCGTGCTTGGCAGCGGCACCATGCTCGCGTTCACGACGGTGCTCGGCGCGCTCGCGGTGCCGTTCCTGGCGTTCGTGGGCGCGTTTGCGGCAACGATGCTCGTCTACCGCGTCTCGTCCAGCTTCGGAAAGGTGAACGTGTTCACGCTGCTGCTCGCGGGCATCGCGGTGAACGCCGTATGCAGCGCGGGCACGGGATTCCTGTCGTACATCGCTCGCGATCCGCAGGCGCGCAACATCACCTTCTGGAATCTCGGAACCTTCACGACGGCGGATTGGCGCGGCGTGACCATCGTTGCCGTGTGCTTTGTCGTCTGCTTCGGGTGGTCGCTGCGCTCGGGGAAGGCACTCAACGCACTCATGCTCGGTGAAGACGAAGCGGCATTGCTCGGCTTCAATACCGATCGGCTGATCATGCGGCTCCTGCTCGTGAACACCATCATGGTGGCCGCGGCGACGGCGATGGTCGGCGTCATCGCGTTCGTGGGACTCGTGGTCCCGCACGTGCTGCGCATGCTTCGTTCGTCCGACTACACGTTCCTGCTGCCCGCGTCGGCGCTGCTCGGCGCGTTGACCATGGAGGTCATCGACGTCATCGCGCGCCTCCTGATTCCACCCGCCGAGCTGCCGGTTGGAATCATCACCGCGGTGGTGGGCGCGCCGGTGTTTCTCTGGATTCTTCTTCGCGACAATCGTCAGGGCGCGAGCGGGTTCTATGGTTGAGCTGCGCGATGTGTCCTATCAGATCGGCGACGCGCGCATTCTCGATCGCGTGAACGTGTCGTTCCAGCCCGGGCGCTTCAACGTCGTCCTCGGGCCGAACGGAGCAGGGAAGTCCACGTTGTTGCGCATCGCGACCGGGCTCGCGACGCCGACGTCGGGAGTTGTGATCTACGACGATCGGCCTCTCGAGTCGTTCGACGCGAGTGAACTTGCGAGAAAGCGAGCTGTGTTGTCGCAGCATGTGTCGCTCGCCTTTCCACTTCCGGCCGCTGACGTCGCCATGATGGGTCGCTATCCACACTACGATCGTGTACCCACGCCGCTCGACCGCGACATCGTGCGCCGCGCGATCGACGTCGTCGGCATGACGGACAAGCGGAATCAGTCGTATCCGACACTCTCCGGCGGTGAGCAGCAGAAGATCCAGCTCGCGCGCGTGCTCGCGCAGATCTGGAACTACGATGCGCCGCGAGAGGGCGAGCATCGTGCGCATCGGTATCTCTTTCTCGACGAGCCGACGAGCAGCCTCGATGTGCACTACCAGATTCATCTGCTCGACACGGCGCGCGCGCTGCTCGACTACGACTGCACCGTCGTCGCGATCCTGCACGACATCAACGTGGCACTCGAATACGGGCAGCACTTCGTGCTGCTCGAGCGCGGCCGGGTCGCCCTCGACGTCGACCACGCGGATGCGATCGCGCAAGCGGATCTCGAGCGCATCTTTCAAGTGCGCGCGCATCGCATCGACGACGGCGAACGCGGATTCTGGCGCTTCTCGCTCTAGCCGTTGACCGCGGGTCGTCGCCCGCAATACGTTGTCAAAGTAGACCGATTTGAATTCTGCCGAACGTGCGGTGGCACTTTCACCGCTCGGCGGGGGACCCAGGTTCGTTGGGGTGCATCGAGCGTGAATCGCGCTCGAGGGAGACTTCCCGCTCCTAACCCGTCAGCTAACCCCGTAGGCGTCACGAGGAAGGATCGAACGAGATCCGTCCGCTGACCTCGTCAGCGCGATGGCCGCCGTCGTTCCTGTCCGCACAACCGCTGCGATGGATCCGACGACGCTGCCGCCGATCTCCGGCCACGCCATCTTTCTTCTGCTGCTCCAGCTCGCCGGTGTGCTGGCGCTCGCGCGCACGCTCTCCGAGCTCATGCGGCGCTTGCGTCAGCCCGCCGTGATCGGTGAGCTGCTCGCCGGCATTCTGCTCGGGCCGACCGTCCTCGGACACTTTCTGCCCGCCCTGTCCGTCGTCGTGTTTCCGCCGACGACGCGCCAGTTCCATCTGCTGGAGGCGATCTCGTGGATCGGCATGGTACTGCTGCTGCTGCTCACGGGGCTCGAGACCGATCTCCGTGTCGTGCGAACGCTCGGCCGCGCCGCGCTGTACATCTCGCTCGGCGGCATGCTCGTGAATTTCACGGCCGGCGGCGTGCTCGGCTGGATGCTTCCCGATCGCTATCTCGTCGACCCCGCGACGCGACCCATGTTCGCGGCGTTCGTCGCGACGGCGATGGCGATCACCGCCATGCCCGTCGTTGCAAAAATTCTCATCGATCTGAGAATCGTTCGACGAAACATCGGCGTGTTGATTCTCTCTGCCGGCGTCCTCGACGACACGACCGGATGGCTCGTGCTCTCGGTGATCGCCGGCATCGCCGGTGCGGGGGCGTTCTCGGCGCTGCGGCTCGGCGCGACGCTTGGCGGGCTCGTGCTCTACGTGATCGCGATGCGGTTCGTCGTGTTCCCGTTGTTCGCGCGGATGCTTCGGTACGTGAACGAGCACGTGCAGCTTGCCGGAGCGGACGTCACCCTGGTTCTCGCCTTCACGTTCTTGAGTGCGGCGACGACAGAAGCGATCGGCATTCACGCGGTGTTCGGCGC
>Ga0070683_100005916_pt1 | contig 10236 bp, 8 predicted proteins | sample KBSC713LmetaG_FD_64662 | JGI IMG/M metagenome (GOLD analysis project Ga0070683, IMG submission 64662) | Corn rhizosphere microbial communities from Kellogg Biological Station, Michigan, USA - KBS C7.1-3L metaG | ecosystem: Host-associated > Plants > Roots > Rhizosphere ... | reverse complement strand
CGGCGGACGTGAGCTTGTGAGCGGCGCTGCGTATGGCCGCCAACCGCTGCGGCACCACAACGGCCGGCCCGCCCCACGGCTGCGGGTAGTCCTCGCACAACGTGCTGTCATGGAGGCCCTGGCTGAGAAACGTGGCCGGCAGCGAGTCGCCGCGGTGCACCGCGGCCACGAGGCGGTCGAGCCGCTGCGGCCGCCCCGCACGTGCCTCGCTCAACGCGCGCGGCACGGCGCGGAAGGCCGGCTCGGCGATGCTCAGCGTGACGAGCGTGTCCAGCAGCGCCGGGCCATCGTGGCGCGCGCGGATCACGGCCGCGAGGTCCGCCGCCGGATCGCTCCCGCAGCGCCGTGTCGCGCACGCCGCGCGCAAAACCCGCGGCACGGCGTGGATGGTCCCGAGCTGGAACGGGTTGATCCCCTCCTGCGGCACCACGGAGTCGAGCACGAGCCGGGCCACGTGCGCCGGATGCGCGAGCGCGTAGCGCTCGGCGGTAAAGGTGCCGTACGAGACGCCGTCGAGCGTCCAGCGGTCCACGCCCAGCGCGGCGCGGAGCTGGTCGAGGTCGGCCGCGGTGTCGGCCGTGGTGAAGAAGCGGCGCTTGGAACCGATGCGCGAGGCGCAGTCCCGTAGCGCGGACAGCGGCGGGACCGTGAGGTCCGAGGCACCCACGGCGCGTTGAAGCGCCGGGCAGCTGAGGGCGTCGCGGCCGGTGCCGCGCTGGTCGAGCATCACGAGGCGGTAGCCATCGAGGGCGGACCCGAGCCTGATGTCGATGGTCGGCAGGTACCGCGCGCCGGGCTGCCCAGGTCCGCCCGTGAGGAACACCAGCACGCCGCGGGCCGGATGGGCCGGTCCAACCATCGCCACCTGCAGGCGAAGCCGCCCCGGCGAGCGCCCCGAGTGGTCGAGCGGCACCGCCAGCGTCGCGCAGGTGGCGTGCAGCGATCGCATGCAGGCGTGGACTCCGCTCAGCCGGGGCCGCGTCCCGTGATGCCCGCCACCGCCGCAGCCCGCCGCCAGCGCCGCCGCGGCGACCACGGCAGCCGCGTACTTGCTCACGGCCTGACGGCGGCCCGAAGTGCCGGCTCGAGCTCCGGCCAGCGATAGGTGTAGCCAAGCTCCTCCAGCCGCCGTGGCATCACGCGCGCGCCGGTGGTCACGATCGAGGCCATCTCGCCGTATAGGAACTTCACGGCGAAGGCCGGAACGGGGGTGAGCGCCGGCCGCACCAGCACGCGGCCGAGCGTCTTCGACAGGACCCTGTTGGTCACCGGCTCGGGCGCGGTCACGTTGATGGGTCCGCTGGCCGCATCATTGTCGAGGCAGAACACGATCGCGCCCACCACGTCGTCGAGATGCACCCAGGGCACGTACTGCGCGCCGCCCGCCACCGGCCCACCGATGCCAATCTTGAACGGCGGCAGCATCTTCTCGAGCGCGCCGCCGGCGTCGGCCAGCACCACCCCGGTGCGCGGCAGCACCACGCGCATGCCCAGCTCCTCCGCGGCCCGCGCCTCGTGCTCCCAGGCCACTACCACGTCGGCGAGGAAGTCGCCCGTGGCGGCCGGTGTGCTCTCGTCCACGGGCTCGTCGCCGTGCGGCCCGTAGATGCCGATCGCGGATTGCGAGACGAGCACGCGCGGCCGCGCCTCAGCCGGCGCAGCGCGCATTCCCTCCACCAAGTTGCGCGTGCCGAGCTCGCGCGACGCTCGGATGCGCCGCCGTGCGTCGTCGGTCCAGCGCTGCGCGATCGGCTCGCCGGCCAGGTGCACAACCGCGTCGCGACCGGTGAACGCCTCGGGCGGCGCCGGCTCCCGCGACGGCCGCAGCCAGCCGAACACCACCGCGCCCGGGAACTGAGCTACCGCGCTCTCCTCGTCGCGGGTGAGGACGGTCACCTCGTCGCCGCGCGTCTGGAGCTGGTGGACGAGCGCGGTCCCGATCAGCCCTGTGGCGCCGGTGACCGCTACGCGCATCGCACGCCTACGAGGTCGGCACCCGCGCGCCGGAGCGCGCCGTGCCGCTGCGCTCTGCCTCACGCGCCACAGCGCTCGCCACGCACGAGCTCACATAGCCGTTGAAGACGCTCGGGATGATGTAGTCCTCGGCCAGCTCGTCGTCGGTGACCACGTCGGCGATGCCCTGAGCCGCCGCGAGCTTCATCTCCTCGGTGATCCGGCGCGCCCGCGCGTCGAGCGCACCACGGAAGATGCCCGGGAAGGCGAGCACGTTGTTGATCTGGTTCGGATAGTCGGAGCGCCCGGTGGCCATGACGCGGACGTACCGTGCGGCCTCCTCGGGGTTCACCTCGGGATTGGGATTGGCCATCGCGAACACGAACGGATCGGGGTTCATCCGGCGCAGGTCCTCAGCCTGGATGATCCCGGGCCCGGAGAGGCCGACGAACAGGTCCGCGCCCTCGAGCACCTCGGCCGGCAGGCCGCTGCGGCCGTCGGCGTTGGTGTTCTCGGCCAGCCACGTCTTCGGCACGTTCATCGAGCCGTCGTCGTAGTCGCGGCGGCCCGTGTGGATCGCGCCGTGCCGGTCGCACGCCACGATGTTCTGCACGCCGCTCGCCATCAGGACCTTGGCCACCGCCACGCCGGCGGCACCCGCGCCGACCATCGCCACGCTGAGGTCCTCGAGCCGGCGGTCGGTCAGGCGGCACGAGTTGATCAGCGCCGCCAGCACCACGATCGCCGTGCCGTGCTGGTCGTCGTGGAACACCGGTATGTCCAGTTCCTCCACGAGGCGCTCCTCGATCTCGAAGCAGCGCGGCGACGCGATGTCCTCCAGGTTGATCCCGCCGAAGGTGGGCGCGATCAGCTTGACCGCCTGAACGATCTCGTCCGGGTCCTTCGTGTCGAGGCAGATCGGGAAGGCGTCCACGTCCGCGAACTCCTTGAACAGCATGGCCTTGCCCTCCATCACGGGCATCGCGGCCTGCGGGCCGATGTCGCCGAGGCCGAGCACCGCGCTGCCGTCGGACACCACGGCCACGGTGTTCGACTTGATCGTGTACTCGAACGCCTTCGACGGCTCCTCGTGGATGGCCATGCACACGCGGCCCACGCCGGGCGTGTACGCCATCGAGAGGTCGTCGCGCGTGTTGATCGCCTCTTTGAGCCCGGTGTAGAGCTTGCCGCCGCGGTGGAGCTCGAAGGTCCGGTCCGCCACGCCGATCAGCGAGCAGCCGTCGACGTCCTGCACGGCGGACACGATCGACTCGGCGTGCTCCTGGTCCGAGCACGACACGGTGAGCTCGCGAATGGCCTTGACTTCGCCGGTCTCCACCGTGTCGATGGCGCCGATCGAGCCGCCGGCAGCCCCGATCGCGGACGCGAGCATGCCAAGCTGGCCCGGGCGGCGGTCGAGCTCAACCCGGAGCGTCAGCGAGAACTGTGCGCTCGGTCTTGGTGCCATGACTCCTCAGAGAACGGAGCCGATCATATATAGAGCCCTCAATTGCAGGGACTCTTCGGGCGGCCCGCTGCAGGCCGCGTCCGTTCATAAGATCAACGCGTGGCAGACAACGGGCGCGAGCTCTTCCTGATCGACGGCAACAGCCTGGCCTACCGGGCGTTCTTCGCGCTGCCGGAGACGATCGCCACCTCGCGCGGGGTGCCCACCAACGCGATCTTCGGCTTCGCCTCGATGCTCGTGAAGGTGCTCACGGAGTACGGCGTCAACCCGACGCTCGTGTGCTGGGACGCCGGCATGTCCGGCCGCGAGACCGCCTACCAGGAGTACAAGGCCGAGCGCCGTTCCCGGCCCGATCTGCTCCAGGAGCAGTGGCCGCACCTGCATCCGCTGGTGGAGGCGTTCGGCTACACGAACGTGCGCGTTGATGGGTACGAGGCCGACGACGTGATCGCCACCCTCACCCTACGCGCGCGCGAAAAGAAGATCCCCGTGATGATGGTCACCGGCGACCGCGACATGTTCCAGCTCATCGAGCCGGGCGTGCGCGTGATGGCCACGAGCCGCGGGATCACCGAGACCAAGATCTACGACACGCAGGCGGTGATCGACCGCTACGGCATCGCGCCCGACCTGATCCCCGACTTCTACGGCCTGAAGGGCGACACGAGCGACAACATCCCGGGCGTCCCCGGCATCGGCGACAAGACAGCCGCGCAGCTCCTCCAGGAGTTCGGCACGCTCGAGGAGGTGCTGGCCAACATCGACAAGATCTCCGGGGCCAAGCGCAAGGAGAACCTGACCAACCACGCGGATGACGCGCGCGTGTCGAAGCAGCTGGCCACCGCGATCCGCGACGTGCCGGTGGACATCGACATCGAGCAGCTCGTGGGCCAGGAGCCCGACCGCTCGCGCTTGCGCGAGTTCTTCCGCGAGTTCGAGCTGCGCGACCCGCTGCGGCGGCTCGAGGAGGCGCTCGGCGGCGAGGAGGAAGCAGCGCCGCGCCAGCGTGCGGTCGAGGAGCTGGAGGCCAGCGCCGTCGAGATCCCCACCGCGGACCTCGTGCGCATGGACGGCGACCACGCCACGCTGGCGGCGGAGCGCCCGCACGACGACGACGGCGTGCCTGTCCCGCACGCGCCGCTGCGCTTCGCCGCCTACTCCGGCGGCACCGACGTGATGGTGGGAGAGGCCGAGACGCTCGCGGCTTTGACCTTGGCCTGGGGCGACCGGCCGCTCGTCGCGCACGACTGGAAGTCGCTTGCGTCGGGTGAGGGTCCCTGCGACACCCCTCCGCTCGAGCACGACACGATGGTGGCCGCCTACCTGATCGATCCCGCGCGGCGCAAGTACCCGCTCCCGGAGCTGCTCGAGGACGAGGGTCTGAGCGCGGCCATCAACGGCGCCAACGGCCTGGCCGAGCGGGCTGTGTGCACTCGCGCGCTCGCCGAGCGGCAGCTCGAGCGCATCGAGGAGATGGAGCTCACCCGGCTTTTGCACGAGGTCGAGATGCCGCTCGTGGAGGTGCTGATCGACATGGAGCGCGCGGGCGTCAAGCTCGACACCGAGCGCCTCGCCGGGATCAATGCGGGCTTTGGCGATCGCATCGCCCGGCTCGAGCGCGAGATCTGGGAGATGGCGGGCGAGGAGTTCACGATCGGCTCGCCGCAGCAGCTCGGGCAGGTGCTGTTCGAGAAGCTGAGCCTGACCAAGAAGCGCCGAGGCAAGACCGGCTTCTCCACCGACGCGCGCGTGCTCGCCGCGATCCGCGACGAGCACCCGATCATCGGCAAGGTGGAGCAGTGGCGCGAGCTGACCAAGCTCAAGTCGACCTACCTCGACGCGCTGCCCGAGCTGATCTCAGACGAGGACGGCCGCCTGCACACCACCTTCAACCAGACCGCCACCACCACCGGGCGGCTTTCCAGCACCAACCCAAACCTGCAGAACATCCCGATCCGCAGCGAGGAGGGTCGCGAGATCCGCGCCTGCTTCGTGGCCGAGCCGGGGAGCAAGCTGATCTCGGCCGACTACTCGCAGATCGAGCTGCGGGTGCTCGCCCACATCGCGGAGGAGCAGGTGCTGATCGACCTCTTCAAGCGCGGCGAGGATGTGCACGCGGCCACGGCAGGGGAGATGTTCGGCGTCGCACCCGAGCACGTCGATCCAGGCACTCGCTCAAAGGCGAAGATGATCAACTTCGGGATCGTCTACGGGCTGTCCGCGTACGGTCTCGCGGACCGGCTGAACATTCCGCAGGACGAGGCGGGCGAGTTCATCGAGCGCTACCTCAACCGCTTCCCCAAGGTGCAGGAGTTCATCACGAGCACGATCACCAGCGCGACCAACGACGGCTACGTGAGCACTTTGTTCGGCCGCATGCGACGCATTCCGGAGCTGCGCGCCCGGCAGCGACAGACGCGGCTGCTCGGCGAGCGGTTGGCGGTGAGCACGATTATTCAGGGCACCGCTGCCGACATCATCAAGGTCGCGATGGTGCGCTGCTGGAAGCGGCTGCGCGATGAGGGGCTGGCCACGCGGCTCGTCCTCCAGATCCACGACGAGCTCCTGTTCGAGGCGCCCGAGGCCGAGCTCGAGCAGGCCTCGAAGATCGTGCACGACGAGATGGTGCGCGCCTTCGAGCTCGACCCGCCGTTGGGCGTCGACGTGGGCGTCGGCGACAACTGGCTCGAGGCCAAGTAGCCGCGACCTACTGACCTACGCCGGGCGCCGACGGCGGAGACCCAGCCGATCGGCCGGGGCGCCACGAGCGCCTTGAACGGAGTTGTAGCGGGTCGGCGCGACTCGGCTTATATTGGCCGCATGCCGGCTCGCACACGCACCGTCACGGCGGTGGCGATGGCCATCTGCGGCGGCCTCGCCGTGCTCTACCTCTTCGTCGCCCTGATCGGCAGCGTCGATCTGACGCGTGCCGCGGTGGCGAGCTGCGTCGCGCTGGCCTTGGGCGGCGTCTGGCTCGTGGGCGCGGTCGCCCGCGCCCGAACCGGCGCCACACGCGTGCAGCGTCACGACCGCGAACGCCGCGGCTATTAGAAGTCGCGGATCGGTTCCTTAGGGCTTGAGCAGGATCTTCACGGCGCCGTCGTCCTTCTTCTGGAACATCTCGTAGGCCTGTGGCGCGTCCTCGAGCGGGACCCGGTGAGTGGCGAAATCGTCGGTGCCGAGCGGGTCGCCGTCCTCGAGGAGCGGCAGGATCTCCGGCACCCAGCGGCGCACGTTGGCCTGGCCCATGTGCAGCTGAATCTGCTTGTCGAAGATCGTCAGCATCGGCAGCGGATCGGCCATCCCGCCGTACACGCCGCTGAGCGAGATCGTGCCGCCGCGGCGCACGATGTCGATCGCCAGGTAGAGCGCACTCAGGCGGTCGATGCCGGCCTTCTGCATCAGCGGCTCGGCCAGCGCGTCCGGCAGGAAGCCCGTCATCTGTTGCGCGAGCTTTGCCGCGGGCGACCCGTGCGCCTCCATCCCCACGGCGTCGATCACCGAGTCCGGCCCGCGGCCGTCGGTCTTCTCGCGGATCGCGTCGGCCAGGTCCTTCTGGTGCTGACTGAGGTCGAACACCTCGATTCCCCGTTGCCGGGCGCGGTCGAGCCGCTCGGGCACGAGGTCCACTCCGAATACGCGGTAGTCCTTGTGCTGCGCGATGCGCGCGGCCATGTCGCCGATCGGGCCCAGCCCGAGCACGCACACGCTTCCACCCTCGGGCACGTCCGCGTACTCCACCGCCTGCCAAGCGGTGGGCAGCACATCGGACAGGTAGACGAAGCGGTCGTCCGGCGGACCGGCTGGCACCTTGATCGGAAGCGTGTTGCCGAACGGCACGCGCAAGAGCTCGGCCTGCCCGCCCGGCACCTGGCCGTACAACTTGGTGTAGCCGAACAGTGAGGCGCCCATCCCGTGCTCGTGCACCTGCGTGGTCTCGCACTGGGAGTGAAGACCCTGGTTGCACATGAAGCAGGTGCCGCACGACACGTTGAACGGCACCACCACGCGGTCGCCGGCCTTGAGCTCGGTCACCTCGCTGCCCGCGTCCTCCACGATGCCCATCGGCTCATGGCCGAGGATGTCGCCCTCCTCGAGGAACGGCCCCAGCACCTCATACAGGTGCAGGTCCGAGCCGCAGATGCCGCTCGAGGTGATGCGCACGATCACGTCGGTCGGATCCTCGATCGCCGGGTCGGGCACGGTGTCCACCCGGACGTCTCGCTTTCCATGCCAGGCAAGCGCCTTCATTGCAGGCCTCCTGTTCGAAAGTTCGCCGCAGGCGAGACTGCCCGGGTCGGGCGGCGCCAACCATGCAGGGCTAGCCTGCGCGAGATGACCGACGACCTGCGGCAAAGCGTGGTGCGCCTGGACGAGGTTGAGCCGATCGCCGTGGCCGGCGTCAACTGGCTGCCGTTGCGCCGCGCGCTCGGCGCGACGGGATTCGGTGTGGCGGCTTTCACGTCCGATGCGGCCGGCGAGCGGCTGATCGAGCCGCACGACGAGACCAGCGGCGGCGCCGGCGGGCACGAGGAGCTCTACTTCGTGGTGTCGGGGCGCGCGACGTTCACGCTTGGAGAGGAAGAGCTCGATGCGCCGGCGGGCACACTCGTGCTGGTGCCGGTGGGCCTTCACCGAACTGCTGTGGCCCACGAGCCGGGCACGACCGTGCTCGCGGTCGGCGGGGTGCCGGGAGCGGCGATGCCGCCGTCGCCGTTCGAGTACTGGTTCCTGTCGGAGCCGGCCTACCGAGCCGGCGACTACGGGCGGGCGATCGAGATCGCCTCGGAGGGACTGCAGCACTACCCGGACCACCCCTCACTGCGCTACCAGCTGGCCTGCTACTGCTCGTTGGCCGGGCGTGGCGACGAGGCCATAGAGCACTTAAGGGCGGCGTTCGCGGGCAACGATCCACGCGTGCGCGACTGGGCGGCGGACGACTCGGACCTCGATCCGATCCGCGACCGCCCGGACTATCCCAACTAGGTGCCCTATATGGGCGTCAAGTCAGGACAGTGGCCTCAAAGCAGCCCGTTATTGCGTAGTTCGTCCAGCGCAGCCGGACGCTTCGAGAGGCCTTCGAGCCCCATCCCGCGCATCACGGAGTCGGTCTTCATGAACTGGATGTCGCGGTAGTCCACGACCTGCACCCGGTTGCCCCACGGGTCGCGGAAGTCGAGGAAACGTCCCGGGAGGATCTCGGCGCCGGCTGCGGCCAGCGCCTTCCTCACCGCTTCTTTGTCGTCCACCACGAGCCCGAAGTGCCGCGATGTGTCGGGCGGCTCCGAGCGCCGCTCGGAGAGCGCGATGAACTGATCGCCCATGTCGAGGAACAGCATGCCTGGCTCCCTGTCCACCCGCTGGATCTCGAAGATCTGGCTCCAGAAGTCGAGCGCCTCCTCGAGGCTGCCGACCTCAAGCGCCACGTGGTTGATGCCGACGAGACGCGGCATGGGCGCTAAGCGGCCGCTGCGGCCACCGGCACCGGTGCCGGAGCCTGCGCCGCCGCATAAGAAGGCGGCGCGATGTTCAGGTAGTGCGTGAACGACCAGTCCACGAAGCGCTTTGACGACATCGCCACGATCGCCGGGCCGAGCAGCCGCGGCGGCACTCGCGGGATCAGCCGCTGCACGCGCAGCATCGCCTCGAACTTCCGGCGGTGCGCCGCGCTGAACGACGCATAGCGCCGCAAAGCCTCGTCGCGCGACGAGCGACCCTCGATCACGGAACGCAGCTCACCCCCGCACGCCAGCCCGAAGTAAAAGGCGGTGCGAATTCCCTCCGCGGTCAACGGCAGGCAGTGCCCGGCGGAGTCGCCCACAAAGAACACGCCGTCCGAGGCGGCCGGCCGCAGCCGATGCGGAATCCAGTTCCCCTGGTAGCGCACCGCTTCACGCTCGAGGTCGTCAGCCAGCAGCACCGTCGTGTCCTTCACGTGGAAGCGAGGATCGAACGAGCCAACGCCCACCCGCACCTCGTCGCGCGCGGGGAAGCTCCAGCCGTAGCCGGCGGGCACGTAACGGCGGTCGATCCAGATCTCGAGCTCGTCGCCAGCACCATGTGGATGCACCTCGAGCCCGCGCGACAGAGGAGCGTCCGGCGGCTGGAAGCCGTCGGCCGACAAGACCCGCCGCCAGCCGAGCGCATCCACTATCAACGGCGCCGACAAGTCGCCGCGGTCGGTGTGAACCGTGAAGCCGGTGCGGCCGTTCACCTTCGCGGTCTCGAACAGCGCGTCGTTCTGGTCATCGAGAAGGGAGCACAGCGACCGGTAGTCGAACGTGGAAAACGTCCAGGGGAGCCTGTAGCGACGCGTCGCGAACGGCGTGTGGATCACCAGGTCCGGGAACGTCTGCTTGATCGAGTCCTGCAAACCGAGAGCCACCAGCCAGTCGGTCGGCGCGGCGCACGCGGAGGTCTGCCGCTCGCCAATCTCGTAGCGGTCGATCATCAGTACGCGCGCGCCCGAGCCGGTGAGCTGGCGCGCGACCGCCAGACCTGCAAAGCTTGCACCGCAGATCAAGACGTCGAAATCGCCGCTGAGAGGAGTTCGTTCCGCGCCCCTCTTGGTGCGTCGTCTGGGCATTGCGGCTCAGCCTAGCCGCATGCGGCCACGCGTGGCCGCTAACCTTCGCGCAAGTGTCAGATACCGAAGCAGTAACTCAAGCCAAGCCAGTCGAGGGGTCAAACGGGCTGCTCCTCGAAATCGATGGTCAGATAGTCCCCAACTACGACGCCACCCTCGTCCCCTTCGAGGAGGGCGATGTGGTCACCGGCAAGGTGGTCCGCATCGACAAGGACGAGGTGCTCGTAGA
>Ga0070683_100005914_pt1 | contig 10237 bp, 6 predicted proteins | sample KBSC713LmetaG_FD_64662 | JGI IMG/M metagenome (GOLD analysis project Ga0070683, IMG submission 64662) | Corn rhizosphere microbial communities from Kellogg Biological Station, Michigan, USA - KBS C7.1-3L metaG | ecosystem: Host-associated > Plants > Roots > Rhizosphere ... | reverse complement strand
GCCTGAATTCGCTCGGATGAGAGGGGGTGGTTACTGTCGAAGCTGTCTTTCGAGTAGACGGCGTAACGATATTCCTCGTTCTGCAGCTTCGCGAAAAAGTCGAGCAGGCCCTTGCCGCTGATTCCCGCCTTCGACAGGAACCGCGCGCCCGATGCGTCCGCGGTAGCCTCCTGAGCGCGTGTGAAGGCAAGGAACTCGCCGAGCGCCGCGCGCTGGCCCGCCTGGAGTATGCCCATTCCGGCGTCGGCGCCGCCGCCCGCGGCGATCGCAACCGCGCCCAGCAGCAACGACAGGATTTGGATTCCGGTGGCCTGTTTCACACCCTGGCCGCTGCGGATTGAATCTCCGGCAACGATGTGGCCTAGCTCGTGCGCGACAACGCCCTGGAGCTGGTTCACATTGTCGCAGGCCTCAAGCAGCCCGGACTGGACATAAACCGTCTGGCCTGTCGCCACGAACGCGTTGATCTCGGGGTCGTTGACCAGCACCACCTTGGCACTGTTCGGGTCGAGACCGGCGGCGACGATCAGCGGCGTCGCCATCTGCTTGAACATCAGCTCGGTCTCGGTGTCGCGCAGTACCGAGGGCCCCGAGTCCTGTTGTTGCTGGGCGAGCACGGGCTGGACGGACGCCATGCCAAGCATCAGCGCCAGCATGAACATGCGCGCGAGGCGGGCGGGCGGCGAGTTCATCGGCGCGGCTCTAGCATTTTTGCCGGTGAACCGACGATTAAATACTGCCCGGTAGAAGGATCATCCGAACGTCCGCTGCCACCAGCCGCTGCGTCGCGGCTCGTCCGAAGTCTCTTCAGCGATGTCATTGTTGGCGGCGGGGACGGGGACTGGCTCGGGAGCCGGCGTCGGATTTGCCTCAGCCGCCTCGGCCTTCTTCGAGCGTCGCTTGCGCGCGGGCTTTTCGGCGGGTGCGGCCTGGTCAGCGGTCTCGGCTGGTGGGGCCTCGGCAGGCGCGGGCTCTGGCACGGTCATTTCTGCCTCGGGCGCGGCCTTCTTGCGCCGCCCGCGTTTCGCGGGAGCGGGTTGCGGCTCTTCGGCCGGCGCGGTTTCGGCGATCGCCGGCTCCTCGTCGATCGGTCGCTCGACCATCGGTGAGCTGTCAGGTTCGACCGCCTCGACGGTCTCAGCCGGCTCGTTCGAAGCACCACCGCCGCGACCGCGGCGTCTGCGTCGGCGGCGACCACCCTGGCGCGGCTCCTCCGCGGCAGTTTCGGCTGGAGCTTCGTCGCGCGCTTCCTCCGCGGCTTCCTCGGCTGCTTCGACGGCGACGGCTTCGCCCGCCTCCATCGGCTCGCCACCCTCACGGCGGCCGCGGCCTCGTCCGCCACGGCGGCGACGGCGACGGCGACGGCCGGCGCGCTCGCCCTCGCCCTGCTGTTCGCGGGCTTGAGACTCTTCTTCTTCCTCTTCTTCCTCTTCTTCCTCGTCCTCGATCGCCTCAAGTTCGGTTTCGTCCTCTTCCTCGGCAGCCGCAGGGGCCGCTCTCGGTGCGGCGACCGGCCGCGGACCCGAGCTTTCGACGGTCATCCGGGCGCCTTCGAAGCTCTCGTCGATGATAATCTCGATGAAGACTCCGTAGCGCCGCTCAATGTCGGCAAGCTCCGAGCGCTTCTTGTTGAGGACGTAGACCGCGGCTTCCTTGCCGGCGCGCAGGCAAATCCGTTCGCCGCGGCCGCGTGCAGCCTCGTCCTCGAGGATGCGCAGCGCGGAAAGACCGGCCGAAGCGGCGGTCCGCATGAGCCCCGTGCCCTCGCAATGCGGGCAAGGCTTGGTCGATGCCTCCAGCACGCCCGTGCGCAGGCGCTGGCGGCTCATTTCCATCAGTCCGAAGCTCGAGATACGGCCGACCTGGATTCGGGCGCGATCGTTCTTGAGCGCGTCCTTCATCGCCTTCTCGACCTTTCGGACATGGCTGTTCTGCTCCATGTCGATGAAGTCGATGACGATGAGGCCGGCCATGTCGCGCAGGCGCAGCTGACGCGCGATCTCCTGCGCCGCTTCGAGATTGGTGTTGTAGGCGGTCTGCTCGATGTTGTGCTCGCGGGTCGACCGGCCCGAGTTGATGTCGATCGAGACCAGTGCCTCCGTCGGGTTGATTACCAGGTAACCGCCCGACTTCAGCTGGACGATCGGCTGGTACATGGCGCTGAGCTGGTCTTCGACGCCGTAGCGCTGGAACAGAGGCGTCGTTTCGCTGTGCTGCTTCACCCGGCGGACGTGGCTCGGCATCAGCAGCTTCATGAAGCCGCGCGCCTGCTTGTAGCCCTCGTCGCCCTCGACGATCACGTCCTCGATCTCGCGGTGATAGAGGTCCCGGATTGCGCGCTTGATGAGGTCGCTGTCGCGGTAGATGAGCGCGGGCGCGGTGCTGCCGAGGGTCCGCTCGCGGATCTCGTCCCAGAGGCGCGCGAGATAGTCGAAGTCGCGCTTGATCTCGGTCTTGGTGCGCGACAGGCCCGCGGTGCGGACGATCAGGCCCATGGTCGTGGGCAGCTTCAGGTCCGTCATGATCGACTTCAGGCGCTTGCGGTCTGCGCCGTTCGAGATCTTGCGGGAGATGCCGCCGCCGTGGCTGGTGTTGGGCATCAGCACGCAATAGCGGCCGGCGAGGCTGAGGTAGGTCGTCAGCGCTGCGCCCTTGTTGCCGCGCTCTTCCTTCACGACCTGGACGAGCAGGACCTGGCGGCGCTGGATGACGTCCTGGATCTTGTAGCGGCGGCGCAGCGCCTGGCGCTTCTTGCGAAGCTCGTCGGCGGCGGACTCGTCGACCGGCGAGCGGTTCGATCCGGTGCCGGCCTCGGCAGGTTGGTCGGACTCGTCCTGCTCACCGTTGCCGTTTTCATCGGCTTCGGGCGCTTCTTCATCGCTCTCGACTATATCGTCGCCCTCATCGGCATCGAGCTCGGCGGCCCTCAGCCGCTCTTCCTCGGCGGCGTGCTCGGCTTCCTCGCGAAGCAAGGCGTCGCGGTCGGCCTTCGGGATCTGGTAATAATCGGGATGGATTTCGCTGAAGGCCAGGAAGCCGTGCCGGTTTCCGCCGTAATCGATGAACGCCGCCTGGAGCGACGGTTCTACCCTGGTGACCTTGGCGAGATAGATATTGCCTTTGAGCTGCTTGTGCTCGGCGGATTCGAAGTCAAATTCCTCGATCCGGTTTCCCTTGACGACCGCGACCCGGGTCTCCTCCGGGTGGCGCGCATCGATCAGCATGCGCATGGACATTGAAAATTCTCCGGGCGCGCCGATGCGGCGGAACATAGCCGTGGCGCGCGATGATGATGGCCCCGCTGCTTAGCTGGGCAGGATGAATGGAAAGCGCCTCTGCTCTAAGGGCCATCCCGCAGTCGTCCGCGGGGAACGCGCCGGCCGCACCTTTCGGGAGCGGAGGATGGGCGTTCTGTGGCGTCATTCGAGCGTCAACCTCGTGGGCCGCGGACCATCGCACTGGCTGCGGCTAGATTTCTCCGGCGGCTGCCGAAGATCGAAATTGCGGTTAGCATCACCGGTTTGACGCCGCAACAGCGGACAATAGACAAACGAGTGCATTGCTGATCGAAGCGCCGGCTGGGGCTGTCTCAATTTCGCATTAACCATGGGCGCGTGATACATAGCGTTTGATGTTCAATGGCTTGGCGGCGGATGCGTAACAATCTCGGAAGGCGAGGGGCGATTGCAGGTGCGGCCGTGACGATCCTCGTCGCCGGCACGATCGTGTTCGCGCTCGCGGGGCGGAGCAGCGACGCGGCAGCCCAGACCAGTCTCACGGTCAATCTTCCGCCGCCGGCCAGCGACCGCATCTATGCTTCCCCGGTCGCGCGCGGCCGCCCGATCGTGGTGATCGACGCCGGGCACGGCGGGCGCGATCCCGGCGCGACCAGCGTCTCCGGCCAAGTCCACGAGAAGGACTTGACCCTGGTTCTTGCCCAGGCGCTGCGCGACGAGCTGGTCAAGCGCGGCAGGGTGCGTGTCGCCATGACCCGCGACGATGACCGCTACCTGACGCTCGATGACCGCGCCGCGGTCGCCCGGCGCCTCAATGCAGCGATGTTCGTCTCGATCCACATCGACAGCGCCGCCAACCCGCTGGCGCGCGGGGCGAGCGTCTATTCGCTGTCCGATATTGCCTCCGACGCGGAGGCTGCGAGTCTTGCGGCGCGCGAGAATGGCGGCGCCGACTCCGACGCCGGCGGTGGCTCGGTCGATGCGGTGCTCGCCGATCTCGCGATGCGCGACCAGATGAGCGCGTCGGCAGATCTTGCTGCAAAGCTGGTTAGCAAGGCCGCGGGCCGGCTCGAGCTCAGGCCCAATCCGCACCGCTTCGCCGCCTTCCACGTCCTTCGCCGGGCCGATGCGCCGGCGGTGCTGTTCGAAGCCGGCTATCTCAGCAATGTGGATGACGAGATTCTGCTGCGCAACCCGGCCGAGCGCGCGAAGATGGTTCTTGCCCTCGCCCAGGCGGTCGAAGCCGAGGTTGCTGCCCGTGCGCGTCATTAGGGGCATTAAGCGGCTTTCCGCGCTCCGCTCGACAGGCTAGACGCACGTCGGACATGAAGTTCGAGCGCCTGAACGTTCCCCAGTGGCCGCTGCCCGATCTCGTCGCCTTCAATCAGAGGGTGCACGAGTGGATCGATCCGTGGTGGGCGCGCAAATGGGTGCGCTGGACGGGCTGGGCGGTCGCCGCGTTGTTCGCGCTGGTCGCAGCGGCGTGGATCTATTTCGGTTCCGGCCTTCCTTCCGCGCAGACCCTGCTCGCGTATCAGCCGCCGCTTCCGACCAACATCCGCGGCTATGACGGCGAGCCGGTCCAGACCTTCGCGCGCGAGCGCCGGGTCGATCTTTCCTATGACGAAATTCCGCCACTGGTGGTCCGCGCCTTCATCTCGGCAGAGGACAAGGACTTCTTCCATCACCACGGCATCGATTACACGGGCTTCGTCAAGGCCGTCTTCAACTACACCACGCACATCGGCCGCGCCGGCCGAGTGCCGGGCGGTTCGACGATCACTCAGCAGGTCGCCAAATATCTGCTCAGGGACACCAGCTACAATGTCGGGCGCAAGGCGCGCGAAGCGATCCTCGCTTTCCGGCTCGAGGACACGCTGACCAAGCAGCAGATCCTCGAAATCTACCTCAACTCGATTTTCCTCGGGCGCAATGCGTACGGAATCCAGGCCGCGGCGCGCGCCTATTTCGACAAGGACGTCGATGAGCTGACGCTGCCCGAGGCTGCCTATCTCGCGATCCTGCCCAAGGCCCCGTCCAACTACGATCCGGTTCGGGCGACTCAGAAGGCGCTCGACCGGCGCAACTATGTGCTTCGGGAGATGTACCGCAACGGCTACATCACCGAGGATCAGTGGAACGCGGCTGCGGCCACTCCGCTCGGCACCATCCGCTACGGAAGCAACGAGAAATTCCAGCAGCGCGGCGGCTATTTCATGGAGGAAGTCCGCAACGAGCTGATCAAGCGCTTCGGCTCCGACGCCAAGGACGGCCCCAATAGCCTCTACGCCGGCGGGCTGTGGGTGCGCAGTTCGATGAACCCGATGATGCAGGACGCCGCGGCCCAGGCGCTTCGCGACGGCCTCGTCAAGTTCGGCGGCAATCGTGGCTGGGCGGACACGGGCTTCAAGGTCGATCTCGGCAAGGATTGGGCGGGGCAGCTCGACCGGACGCCGGCCGGCACCGGCTATCCCGATTGGCTGAAGGCGGTCGTCCTTCAGAAGGGCGCCGCAGAGGCGACGATCGGCTTCACCAACGGCTCGACGGGAACGCTCGCCGCCGCCGATGCGGCGATGCCCAAGCGTGGCGTCGGCGGCAACGCGTTCGATTTCCTCCAGCCCGGCATGGTGATCATCGTCAAGCAAACGAGCGGCAACAATTATGCGCTCCGCACAGTCCCCGAGATTTCCGGCGGGATGCTGGTCGAGGAAGTCCATACCGGCCGCGTTCTCGCGATGCAGGGCGGCTTCGACGTGATCGGCTCCCCCTACAACCGCGCGATCCAGGCGCCACGGCAGCCGGGCTCCGCGTTCAAGCCGATCGTCTATGTGACCGCGCTTCAGAACGGCTTCACCCCGGCGACGATCGAGCTCGATGCGCCCTACTGCATCTGGCAGGGCGCGGGGCTGGGACAGAAGTGCTTCGTCAACTTCGACCATCGGTCGGCCGGGCCGCACACGCTGCGCTGGGGGCTGGAGCAGTCGCGCAACCTGATGACCGTCCGCGCCGCGGCGACCATCGGCATGCCCAAGATCCTCGCCACCGCGCGAACGCTCGGAGTTGGTGATTATCCCAACTATTTGTCGATCGCGCTCGGCGCCGGCGATACAACCGTGCTTCGGCTGACCAACGCTTATGCGATCCTCGCCAATGGCGGCCGTTCGGTCACTCCGACGACGATCGATTATGTCGAGGACCGTAACGGCAACGTAATCTACCGTACCGACAAGCGCTGCGCGGTGATGGGCAATTGCAACGCGCCCGACTGGGACGGAGGACCGATGCCGCGGCCCCCGAGCCGCACTCGCCAGCTGGTCGACGCCATGGCCGCCTTCCAGATGGTGCATGTGATGGAAGGCGTGATCATCCGCGGCACCGCGACCGTCCTCCGCGACCTCAACCGGCCGCTGTTCGGCAAGACCGGCACGACCAATGGCCCGACCAACGTCTGGTTCGTCGGTGGAACGCCGGACATCGTCGCCGGCGTCTATCTCGGCTACGACCAGCCGCGGCCGATGGGCGGCTGGGCCCAGGGCGGCCGGATCTCGGCACCCATTTGGAAGCAGTGGGCGCTGACTGCGCTCAAGGACCAGCCCAAGGTCCCGTTCGTCGCTCCGCCCGGGATTCGCTGGGTGCGGATCGACCGCGCGAGTGGCAAGCCGGTGTTCGGCCAGTTCCCGACCAAGGAGGACCCGCAGTCGCCGGTGATCTGGGAGGCGTTCCAGCCGCAGACCGAGCAGCAGCGCAGCGATCACCCGACCATGGGCGATCCCTACAACGAACAGCGGCAGCAGCAGGCGCTGATCGCCGCCCAGCAGGCGATCCAGCAGCAACAGGAAGAGCAGCAGAAGCAGCCGGCCGGAACCCAGGCGCCGGCATCGGCCGCTCCGCCGCCCCAACCAGGGCAGCCGGGTGCCCAACCTGCGGCCGGCTTGCAAACCGTCAACACGTTCTAATAGGGCCGGCAGCAACAACCGTTTGAAGAAAGCTTGACCATGCGCGCCGAGGCGCAGGCCCATATCGATCAGATCAATGCGGCGACCGCGCTGCTGCGCCGGTTCCTCGACTGGGATCGAGCGCTGCGGCGGCTGGAGGAGTTGAACGCGAAGGTCGAAGACCCTTCGCTGTGGAACGATCCCAAGGCGGCGCAGGAGGTCATGCGGGAGCGGCGCAGGCTGGAGGAGGCGATCGGCGCCACCCGCTTGCTCGAGCGCGAGCTCGCCGACACGTCGGAGCTGATCGAGCTTGCCGAGAGCGAGGGCGACGATGCGCTCGTCGACGACGCGATCCGCAGCCTCGCCGAGCTCGCCGAGCGCGCTGACCGCGACAAGGTCGCGGCTCTGCTCGCCGGGGAAGCGGATGCCAACAACGCTTATGTCGAGATCAACGCAGGGGCGGGCGGCACCGAGAGCCAGGACTGGGCCGAGATGCTGCAGCGCATGTACACGCGCTGGGCCGAGCGCCACGGCATGCGCGTCGAGCTGATCGACCACCATTCGGGCGAGCAGGCGGGGATCAAGTCGGCGACGGTGCTGGTCAAGGGCGAGAACGCCTACGGCAATCTCAAGACCGAAAGCGGCGTGCACCGGCTGGTGCGAATCAGCCCCTACGATGCCAATGCACGGCGCCACACCAGCTTCTCGAGCGTCTGGGTCTATCCCGAAGTCGACGAGGACATCGACATCCAGGTCGAGGACAAGGACCTTCGGATCGACACGTACCGCTCGTCCGGTGCTGGCGGGCAGCATGTCAACACGACCGACAGCGCAGTCCGGATCACCCATATCCCGACCGGCATCGTCGTCGCTTGCCAGAACGAGCGCTCGCAGCACAAGAACCGGGCCTCGGCGATGAAGCAGCTGAAGGCGCGCCTGTACGAGGCCGAGCTTCAGAAACGCGAAGCCGAAGCCGATGCCGCCAATGCCGCCAAGACCGACATCGGCTGGGGCCACCAGATCAGATCCTACGTGCTGCAGCCGTACCAGCTGGTGAAGGATCTGCGCACGGGCGTGACGTCGACGTCACCGTCCGACGTGCTCGACGGCGACCTCGACCGGTTCATGGCCGCAGCACTGTCGCAGCGGGTCACCGGCGAACGTGTCGAGGTCGAGGATGTCGATTAATCTTTCCCTCCCCTTGATGGGGAGGGGCAGGGGTGGGGTGATGTCGATCATGGAACGCTACGCCTGCAATCACCCCTTCCTTACGCATCGAGGGGGAGGGTTCTTATTGCTGGCTGCCCTCCTCACCTGCTGCAGGGCGCAACCCGCCGAGCCGCATTTCCCGAGCGCCCACCGCGACATCGCGCCGACCGTCGGCAGCGCCTTTTCGACCGAGGACGCGCGCGACCGGCTGGGCGAAGCCGAGGAGGTGATGCAGCTCGCCGGCGTGAAACCCGGCATGTGGGTTGCCGATGTCGGTGCGGGCCAGGGCTATTATACGGTGCGGCTCGCGCGAGTGGTCGGACCGAACGGGCGCGTCCTTGCCGAGGACATCGTCCCCGATATCCGCGACGCGCTTACAGACCGCGTGCAGCGCGAGCGGCTCGACAACGTGGCCGTCAAGCTCGGCACTCCCGACAACCCGATGCTGCCGGCCGGTTCGTTCGATCGCGTGTTCCTGGTCCACATGTACCATGAGGTCGAAAGCCCGTACGCCTTCCTGTGGCACATGCGCGAAGGGGTGAAGCCCGGCGGGTTGGTGGTGGTCGTCGACGCCAATCGGCCGGTGAAACAGCACGGAATGCCGCCGGTGGAGCTCCGGTGCGAGTTCGCGAGCCTCGGCATGACGCCGGTCAAGTTCAGCATGCTGACGGGGGGCGAGGCCTATTTCATGGCCTTCAGGCTTTCGGGCCCGCGGCCGGCGCCGGAGCAGATCAAGCCGTGTAACGGTTGAACGCCCGAGCAGAAGGGCGCGCTACAAATACCCCAGCCGCCTCAAGCTCGTGCACTCGGTACCAGCAAAGACCAGGTGGTCGAGCACGGTGCAATCGAGCGCTTCGGCGACGGTCGCGAGCCGCCGGGTCGCGCGGAGGTCGCTCTCGCTCGGACGCGGATCGCCGCTCGGATGGTTATGCGCGAGGACGATCCCCACGCTTCCGTGCTCGGCCGCGTCGGCGATGATCTCTCGCAAAGGGAAATGCGCGCCAGTTTCGTCGCCGGCATGGCGAGACAGGTGAAGGCAGCGTGCCTCCTCGTCGATATGCGCCACCCACAAGTTCTCGCGTGCCGGGTCGACGTCGGCCATGCACCCGGCAAAGAAGTCGCGCGCCGCCGCGAGGCCGTCGAGCTTCAGCGGGAGTTCGGCACGCTGATAACGCATACCGGACTAGCTATGGCGTGCGGCTGCTCGCCGCCACCGCAACAGAATCGAGGATGCACCTAGTCTTATCCACAATGGAGATTTCCGGCCGTATTGGAGGCCTAGCCGACAGTGGATAGATTGGCGCCAGGATGCGCCAGTATCTCGACCTCATGCAGCTGATCCTCGACCGCGGAGTCGAACAGCAGGATCGTACCGGCACGGGCACCTTGTCGTGGTTTGGCGCTCAGATGCGCTTCGACCTTGCCGAGGGGTTTCCGCTGCTCACCACCAAGAAGCTGCACCTGAGGTCGATCATCACCGAATTGCTGTGGTTCCTGCGCGGCGACACCAATATCCGTTGGCTAAAGGATCGAAACGTCCGCATCTGGGACGAATGGGCCGACGCCAACGGGGACCTCGGCCCGGTGTACGGCAAGCAGTGGCGCGACTGGGAGACGGCCGACGGGCGTCACATCGACCAGATCGCCAATCTCGTCGAGTTGATCCGCCGCGACCCGCATTCGCGCCGTCAGATCGTCACCGCCTGGAACCCCGGCGAGATCGAGCGGATGGCGCTCGCTCCGTGCCACTGCCTGTTTCAAACGCAGGTCGCCGCCGGGCGGCTAAACCTGCAGCTCTACCAGCGCAGCGCCGACATCTTCCTCGGTGTGCCCTTCAACATCGCTTCCTATGCGCTG
>Ga0070683_100005913_pt1 | contig 10239 bp, 6 predicted proteins | sample KBSC713LmetaG_FD_64662 | JGI IMG/M metagenome (GOLD analysis project Ga0070683, IMG submission 64662) | Corn rhizosphere microbial communities from Kellogg Biological Station, Michigan, USA - KBS C7.1-3L metaG | ecosystem: Host-associated > Plants > Roots > Rhizosphere ... | reverse complement strand
TTTGATCAAACGATTCCGGAGACCCATCGTGTCCACCTCGGCGAATCTATCTGGAGAACCGGCTCCGGCGTTTTTTGCTGATATCGATGCCCGCATCGTTGCCGGCGTCGATTATGTCGCGGCGCACCGGCGTGATGACCGGACACCCCGGGAACCGTCCGCCATCATAAAATGGAAAACAGGCGGCGCCCCGACGATCATACGGTCCTGATGCGCTGCTCACCCGGCGCGGATTGCCTATATTTGCGCGTGAAAAGGATTCTCGTCATACAGACGGCCTTCATCGGCGATGTGGTCCTGGCCACGGCGCTGATCGAAAAATTGCATGGCTGTTTCCCCGATGTACAGATCGACTTCCTCGTCCGGAAAGGGAATGAAGGGCTTCTGGCCGGTCATCCGTGGCTGCATGAGCTGCTCGTGTGGGACAAAAAGAAAAACAAGCTGATCAACCTGTGGGCGATGACGCGTCGCATCCGCCGGAACCGTTATGACAAGGTGATCAATGTCCAGCGTTTCGCCGCAACGGGTCTGCTCACTGTTTTTTCCGGCGCAAGAGAGACGATGGGTTTCGACAAGAATCCGTTGAGCCGGTTCTTCACGCATCGCGTGCCGCATGTCATCAGCGCTGCTCCCGCCGCCCCCGGCGGACCGGCGGTCATTGAGCCGAAACCCGGAGAGATCGTTAAGGGGCCGGCGATCCATGAGACCGGGCGCAACCAGGCATTGATCAGCTCCTTTACCGATAGCCGGCCCGCGCGGCCGCGTCTTTATCCGACATCCGGGGATGACGCAAAGGTGGCGCCCTATAAGACGGGGCCTTACATAACGGTCTCGCCCGCCAGCGTCTGGTTCACGAAACAATACCCGAAAGAAAAATGGGCGGACTTCATCCGAAGCGTACCGGGGGAATTCATTATTTATCTTTTGGGAGCCCCCTCGGATCGTACGCTGTGCGAGGCATTGGCGGGTTACCGGGAACATGTGATCAACCTGGCCGGCCACCTGAGCTTTCTGCAATCAGCAGCCCTGATGCGCGATGCGGTGATGAACTATGTCAACGACTCGGCTCCGATGCATTTTGCTTCGGCCGTCAATGCGCCCGTCACTGCGGTATATTGCTCGACCATCCCCGGTTTTGGGTTTGGCCCGCTTTCGGACAAGAGCTATATTGTGGAGATCGAAGAGCCGCTCAGTTGCCGTCCCTGCGGGCTCCATGGCTATAAGGCCTGTCCGCTCGGGCACTTTAATTGCGCCCATAAAATTCAAAACCGACTGCTGCTGCAAGCCCTGAAAGCCTGATCTATGGATATCAATTGCTCAGAAAAGGAATTATTCGTCTTTGACAAAATAGCCCGGGCCGCCGAAACCCTGGGCACGCCCGCTTACCTGATCGGCGGTTTCGTTCGTGACAAACTGATCGGCCGGCCGACCAAGGATGCCGATATCGTTTGTGTAGGCGATGGCATCGCGCTCGCCCATGCCGTCGCGGGGTTATTGCAACCGCAACCCCCGGTATCGTATTTCAAGAACTTCGGAACGGCCCAGATCAAATGGAGCGACTGGGAAATAGAATTCGTGGGTGCGCGTAAGGAAAGCTACCGGGCACACTCGCGCAAGCCGGCCGTGGAACCCGGTACGCTGGCGGACGATCAGCTCCGGCGGGATTTCACTATCAATGCCATGGCCATCAGCCTGAACAAAGAAGACTATGGCCGCCTGATCGATCCCTTCTGCGGCATCGGTGATCTCCGGACCAAAACGATCCGGACGCCGCTGGAACCGCTGCAAACTTTCAGCGACGACCCGCTGCGGATGTTGCGCGGCATCCGTTTTGCAACACAGTTGGGTTTTGCCATCGCGGGAGACACTTGGAAAGCCATCGTGGCGGATGCGCATCGCATCAGGATCGTTTCGCAGGAACGGATAACCGATGAGATCAACAAGATCGTGATGGCCACCCGGCCTTCGGTCGGGTTCGATCTCCTTTACCGGAGCGGGCTGCTGAAGATCATCTTTCCCCAGATGATCGATCTGGCGGGAGCCGAATACATCGACGGCATGGGACACAAGGATAATTTTTATCATACCCTGCAGGTGCTGGATAATATCAGTCGTGATACGGACGATCTCTGGCTGCGCTGGGCCGCTATTTTGCACGACATCGGTAAGCCGGCCACGAAAAAATTCGAGAAGGACCATGGCTGGACCTTCCATGGCCATGAGGTCGTCGGCAGCCGTATGGTCCCGAAGATCTTTACCCGTCTGAAGCTGCCGCTCAACGAGAAGATGAAATTCGTGCAGAAAATGGTGGAATATCATCTCCGGCCCATCAGCCTGACGAAAGAGAATATAACGGATTCGGCCATCCGCCGTTTGCTTTTCGATGCCGGCGACGACATCGATGCGCTGATGACGCTTTGCGAGGCGGATATCACTTCGAAGAACCAACAAAAGGTGAAGCGGTACCTGGACAATTTCGAAATGGTCCGCCAGCGTCTGAAAGAGGTGGAGGATAAGGACCGGATCCGGAACTGGCAGCCTCCCGTCACGGGAGAATTGATCATGGAAACCTTCGGTCTGCCGCCGGGTCCGGTCGTCGGCGAGATCAAGAACGCAATACGGGAAGCGATACTCGACGGCGTCATCGGAAACAATTATGAATCGGCCCATGCCTTCATGATGAAAGTGGCAGCGGAGATGAACCTTGCAGCGGTAAAATAACCCGGCCGGCCCGCGGGGCGCAGGGGATAGCAAAATTGCTGAATTTATGTATCTTGTGAACTTAAAATAGTCTTGTAGCCATGGCGATACTGAAATTCCGGGTTTATTTGGAGGAAGACGATAGCGTTTACAGGGATGTGGCTGTACGACACACGCAATCTTTTCTGCAATTGCACCAGGTGATCCTGAAAGCCTATGAATTCGACAGCAAGCACCAGGCCACTTTTTACCGGAGCAATGACCACTGGCAGCGTGGCCGGGAGATCTCGCTGGAACGGTACGACAAGAGCTACCCGAACAAAGAACCGCTGCTGATGGAGTCCACGACCATCGGTTCGGAGATTCGTGATCCCAACCAGAAATTCATCTACGTCTACGATTTCACTAAGAACTGGTCTTTCCTGGTCGAGTTGATCAATGTATCCAGGGAAGAAGGCAGCAAACAGGATTACCCGGCCGTCGTCAAGGTCGAGGGCATCGCTCCCTCGCAATATGGGACGAAGGGGCTTGTGGGTGACAAGCTCACCGAGATCGAAGAGAAATATGACCTCACAAAGGGCACCGAGGGTTTTGGCGAAGAAGGGGAACCGGAAGAAGGGGAGTCGGAGGAGGAAAGGGGTGAGGAAGGCGGCGCGGAAGAAGACGTCCTTTAACCACGCCACTCTTGCAAACGCCTACCGTAATAATCATCGTCGGGCCGACGGCAGTCGGCAAAACGGCAGCCGCCATTCGTCTCGCCCGTCATTTCAAAACCAGCATCATCTCTGCGGACAGCCGGCAATGCTACCGGGAGCTCGATATAGGCGTAGCCAAGCCGACTGCTGAAGAGTTGGCGACCGTCCCGCACTATTTCATCAATTCGCATTCCATTCCGGACGAAGTCGATGCCGCCACTTTCGAAGAACTGGCGTTGCAGTGGACCGCGAACCTTTTCCGGCATTCTCCCGTCGTCGTGATGGCAGGAGGAACGGGACTCTATATCCGCGCTTTCACCGACGGTCTCGATCCGATCCCGAAGATCGACCAAACTATTCGCAGTCATATCCGCCTCCATTATGAAGAGCATGGGCTGGAGTGGTTGCAGGAGGAGGTCCGGAAATACGATCCTGCATTCTATGCCGCTGGAGAAATACTGAATCCACAGCGGCTGATGCGCGCCCTCGAGGTACGGATGTCCACGGGTCAGTCCATTCTTTCTTTTCAGACCAGGCAACGCCGTCAGCGACCTTTTGCTATCCGCACCATCGGTTTGCAGCTGCCGAAGGAACAGTTGCACCGGCGCATCAACGACCGTGTGGACGCCATGATCGGCGCGGGTTTGGTCGCGGAGGTGGAGCGCCTTGTTCCTTACCGGTCGCACAACGCGCTGCAGACGGTGGGTTACCGGGAGCTATTCGATTATCTCGACGGAAAATGTTCGCTTGAAGCCGCGGTCGCGGCCATAAAGACCAATACCCGGCAGTATGCCAAACGCCAGCTGACCTGGTTCCATCGCGATCTTTCGGTCCGGTGGACCGACCCTTCGACGCCGCTGGATACGCTGCTATGAGCCCGGAAATTTTTTGTATATATTCCGGTTACCAGCTGGCCGGCCGGGTCTGAACCGACGCCTTCGGCCACCTTTTCCCCTGTCTTAGCGGATTTTTTTCCCAAGACGGGGTGGTTATGTAAAAAAGTTGCATACTTTTTATTTATTTTATAAAAGTTTATTAACTTCAGGTCAAATTTAACAAAGACCAGCACTGCCTACTATATGCGTGAGAAAGACTTGCTTTATAAGGGAAGGATTATCAAGCAGCTGTATTTCGCCAGTGCGTTGTCCTGTTCTGATCTCAGCACACGTATAAAAATGAGTTTACCCTTGACGACTAAAATGGTGAACGAATTGATCAGGGATAATGATATCGTCGAGACCGGTTATGCTCCTTCGACGGGTGGAAGGAGACCTCAGATGTATTCGTTGCGTCCGGACAGGATGTATACAGTGGCGGTCGCCATGGACCAGCTGTTCACGCGTATCGTCATCATGGACATGCAGCGCGGTTATGTCACCAGGGCAGAGAAATTCGGACTGCCGCTGGCGAAGGACCCCCGGGCCCTCGAGGTGCTTGCAGAAAAGATCGATGAGTACATCTATCGGTCAGGCATCAAGAAAGACAAGCTGGCGGGCATCGGCATCGGCATGCCGGGCTTTGTCGATTTCAAGAAGGGGATCAATTATTCATTCATGAGCACGGGTGAAAGAAGCATCACACAATATATAATGGACAAAGTGGGTGTCCGGACCTATATCGAGAACGACTCGAGCCTGATCGCGCTGGCCGAACTGAGTTTCGGGGCGGCCTATCATAAGAAAAGCGCCATGGTCATCAACCTGGGTTGGGGTATCGGGCTTGGATTGATCCTCAATGGCGAGCTGTTCAGGGGCGCCAATGGGTTCGCGGGGGAGTTCAGCCATCTGCCCTTGTTCTCCAACAACAGGCTTTGCAGCTGCGGGAAGAGCGGCTGCCTGGAAACGGAAGCTTCCCTGCTGGTCGTGGTCGAAAAGGCGAAAGAGGGCATTGCAGGCGGCCGGGTGACGATGCTGACCAAAGGGCAGCTGGAAGACAATCTCGACGAGGCATCGAAGGCGGTCATCTCCGCGGCGGACAAGGGCGACAAGTTTGCGGTAGAATTATTGTCCGAATCGGGTTACAACATCGGACGCGGCGTCGCGATCCTGATCCATCTGCTCAACCCCGAGACCATCGTCCTGGGGGGGAGGGGCGCCGCCGCCGGAAAGATATGGCAGACCGCCATACAGCAGGCACTGAACGAACACTGTATACCCAGGCTTTCAGCCAATACGACCATTGAGGTGTCTGAGCTGGGTTTGGACGCAGAACTCATCGGGGCAGCCGCGCTGGTAATGGAAAATTATGTAAAAGGATCGATAAAGAAAGGAACGAGTACAGTCATGGCGCGCTGAGGATTGAACCGCATTGGAAAAACGATCGAACGGCCATACGAAAGATTAATGAAACAGCATTTTCTTAAATCAAAACTACAACGTAAATGAGAAAGTTAAAGGCTCATTTGCTCCTGTTCATGCTAACCTGCATGTGGAGCGCAGCACTACTTGGCCAGGACCGGATATCAGTAACCGGGACCGTCAGGGATAGTGTTGGAAATCCCCTCACCGGTATTAGTGTTACTGTCAAAGGTACCAAATCGGGCACCTCGACTGATGTCCTCGGCAATTTTACGATCAGGGCACAAAGGGGTGAGCACCTCGTGTTTTCGGGTATCGGGTTCTTGTCGCAGCAGGTCGAAGTGACCGGCGGCGCCATTACCGTAGCGATGCACGGAGACCCGAAGAGTCTCAGCGAAGTAGTCGTGACGGGTTTCGGTGAGCGGAAAAACCTGAGAAAGGTCCCCTACTCCGTGACCGAGATCAAGGGAGACGAGATCACCCGCGCGAATAACGCCAACTTCGTCGATGCCCTTCAGGGCAAGGTGGCAGGCGTATTCATCAGCCAGGGCACCGGCGGTCCCTCCTCCAGCGCGAAGATCCGTATCCGCGGTAACGCCAGTTTGAGTAACAATACCCAGCCGCTGGTCGTCATCGACGGGATCCTCATCGAGCCCGGCACTACCGGAGCCGACTCCTGGGGTCAGAACCGCGACTTCGGCAATATCATCAAGGACCTCAATCCTGATGACTACGAAAGCATCGATGTATTGAAAGGCTCCGCGGCAACGGCGCTGTATGGCAGCAGGGGTCTCAATGGCGTCCTGCTGATCACCACCAAAAAGGGACGGGCCCGTAAAGACCTCGGGATAACCTTCACGCATACCGAATCTTTCGATCACGCCTACAAGCTTCCCGACTATCAGAATATCTATGGCGGCGGCATCAAGCCCACTTTCGATAAGGACGCCCAGGGCAACGACGTCGTCGACATCCTGAACGCCAGCATCTACAATACCCCGGACGCCAACCAGTCATTCGGCCCGAAATTCGACGGTCATATGGTCAAGGATATCGACGGTCGTATGGTGCCCTGGGTAGCCAATAAGCCGCTCGACTTCTTCCAGACCGGAAAATACATCAATACGAACCTCGCCATCGAAGGCGGCGATGAACGCAGCACCTATCGTTTTTCGGTATCCGATCTGCAAAACAATAGTATCATGCCGAACAACAAGCTGCAAAGAGACGCTTTCTCGTTGCGGGCAACTCACAAGATCGGCAGCCTCATCAGCCTGGATGCCAGCGTGAGCTATACGGTCTCCACGATCAAGAACCCCATTTGGCAGGGTGGTAACTTCAGCCCGCTGTTCGCGTTTGCCTATTTTATGCCTCGTAACGCGCCGATCGACTGGTGGCAGCACAACTATATCGACACTGTCAATGGCGGCCGGAAGACCGGTCCCAGCGGCGACCCGTATTATCTCGCGCACACGATGTGGAACTATTACCAGGATAACAGCACCCAGCATGAGAACAACCTGCTGGCAGATGTAGACCTGACTATCAAGCTCGCACCCGGTCTGAGCGCCCTCGTCCGGAGCAATGTCAATACATATAATTTCTATATGGAAGAAGACGTCAACGGCACCGGAAAGGGGTTCTCCGGCGGCAGCTATACGCTTACAAAGGGTAGCTACAACAATATCCGCGTACAGGGATTGTTGAATTATACCAAGGAATTCGGTGGGGATTTCGCGCTGAATGCATCCGCAGGGGGCGAAACCTATCGCAGGCTCGGCGGACAGCTGATCTCGCTAAGCACGAATGGCGGTCTCCTGGCCCCGGGGCTCTATACGATCACCAATTCCGTCGCCCCGCCATCCATCTCGGTTAACAATACGGATGCACCCTATTCGAGCTACCGCAACGACGCCGTCTATGTGATGGGCGACCTGACCTGGAAAAATATGCTGACGGCCAATGCCACCCTTCGTAATGACTGGGTCTCTTCACTGACTTACAAGGACGGCCACGGCAAGGATTATGCGACCTATCCGGCGGTTGGTCTGGCCTGGACGTTCACGGAGCTGCCTACCTTCAAGAATTCAAATAGCATCCTGTCCTTTGGCAAGCTGAGGGCCAGTCTGGGTTGGTCAGGTTCCTACCCGCAGGCATATTATACGAATACGGCAGGTTTTTACTCGCCGAACGGCACTTTCAACAACGCCGGCAATTCGAACCAGCAGCTGTTTACGTTCCAGGGCTCGAACCTCGGCAATGCGAACCTGGTGGCAGAACGCGCCCGCGAGCTGGAATTAGGCGCCGATATCCGCTTCTTCCACAACCGCCTGGGCTTCGATGTGGCCTGGTACAAGAAGAATTCCTTCGACCAGATACTGAACCTGAACACGCCGGTCGAGAGCGGTGCGAGCTCGCAGGCGATCAACGCGGGTAATATCCAGAACGAGGGTGTCGAGATCCTGATGACAGCCACACCGGTCCAGTTAAGGGATTTTACCTGGAATTCCACCATCAATTTCACCCGCAACAGGAACAAGGTCATCAGCCTTGCCCCCGGCGTCAAATCTTACCAGTTGGAACTGGCATTCGGCGCGGACGAGCAGGCGGTGGCCGAGGCCGGCAAGCCCTATGGTACCGTCGTAACGGGATATGGCTATGCGATCTATAACGGAAAGAACAGCGCCGCTGCGGGCAAGAAAGTGTTGGGCCTCGCTCCCTATGGGACTACCGGCGGATACTATTCTTTCCTGCGTAGCCAGGACTATGACGGCAGCACCAAGGAGTTGGGCACGATCATGGAGAACTGGCTGGGCAGCACGACACAGTCTTTCCGATTTAAGAGTTTCAACCTGAGCGTTCAGATCGATGCCAAGTACGGCGGTCTGATGGCCTCTGCCAGCCACCAGTACGGCTCCGCAGGCGGCACCTTCAAGAATTCGCTTCATGGCCGCGACGCCGCTTCGGGCGGTATCGCTTACACTGACGCATCCGGTCCGCACAACGACGGCATCATCCCTGATGGCGTTTTCAACGACGGTATCGTGATCAACGGCGTCGATGTCAGCGGCATGAGCTATGCAGACGCCGTAAAGGCAAAGCTGGTGACACCTGTCCCCGCTTATGCTTATTATGGCAACCTGAGCCAGTGGTCCAGCGGTATCCGTGAATATTCGACCTTCGACAACTCCTGGATCGCGGTCAGGGAAGTTACGGTCGGTTATGACCTGCCGGCGAGCATCTACAAAAAGATTAGTTTCAGTTCGCTGCGCGTAGCCGTCACCGGACGTAACCTTGGTTATCTGTACAAGGATGCGAAGGATGGCATCAATCCCGAGGGTTTCTATAATAATAATTCAGCAGGGTTCGCCGAATACGGCGGTCTGCCCTACACCCGCAGCCTTGGGTTCAGTGTCAAAGCCGGTTTCTAAAGTCTAACAACACGAAAATTGAACTTATGAACAAGAGAAAATATATTGTATCGTTTTCAATAGCCTGTCTGGCGCTGGGGGCTTGTAAAAAGTCCGCTTTCGTCGAGACCAACCTGAACCCCACAACGCTGTATTCAGTGGACCCTGCCGACCAGTTCCTCGCGGCGGCAGCGGGTTGCCAGGACGATTTCGAATATTTTTATGATGTATACCGCTCGGAGAATAACTGGATGCAATATACGACCAGTCCGGCCGGCAATACCCCCGGTTTCGCAAGGGTGACCGGCAACTTCAATGAACGGTATGGCAAGATCTTTTATGGCAGGGTCGGCACTGATCTGACGGACATGACCTACCTCGTTTCCCAGATGAAAACGGGGGACCAGGCAAAGCGCGTCTATCAGCTGAACATTGCCGCTATCTTTAAAGCCTATTACGCGTTCTATGTATCGGATATCAATGGCGATATTCCTTACTCGCAGGCCTTCCAGGCGCGTTATGGAGGGACACTCACCCCGGTGTATGACCGCCAGCAGGCGCTGTTCGATACCCTGGACGCACAGATAAAGGCGGCTGTAAAAGTACTGGAGACGCCTCAGACTGCCACACAGGTCGCGATAGGCGCCAAAGATCCCTTCTTTCCTCAAGTTATAACCGATCCCACGAAGGAAGCGGCGCAATGGGCGAAGATCGGCAACGCCGTCCGTCTGAAAATGGCCATGCGTCTTATGAAGCGTGACGCAGCCAAGATGAAGACGATCGTGACGGAAGTCCTGGCCGATGCGTCGAACCAGATGGCTTCGACAGACGACAGCTGGGCGCTGTATGCGGGTCCCGGCTACGCCAATGGCGCGGGCAATTATAACCCGGTGGGATTCTGTGCCGGTAAACCCGTGGTCGATTTCATGAACCTGACGGGTGATCCGCGGGAGAAAATGTTCTATCGTCCTGCCCTCCGGACGGGCACTTTTGTCGGCGCCCCTACCAGCCCCGACGACGTTGCTCCCAATGCCCAGCTGTTCCTTCATTCCGACAGCGCTTTCTCGCAGCTGCAGCACCGGCTTTTTGCGCCGAACTATGACGAAGGCGACGGCAACGGTGCAGGCACCGGCGTTG
>Ga0070683_100005912_pt1 | contig 10239 bp, 17 predicted proteins | sample KBSC713LmetaG_FD_64662 | JGI IMG/M metagenome (GOLD analysis project Ga0070683, IMG submission 64662) | Corn rhizosphere microbial communities from Kellogg Biological Station, Michigan, USA - KBS C7.1-3L metaG | ecosystem: Host-associated > Plants > Roots > Rhizosphere ... | reverse complement strand
GGCGGCTGGCTTCTTCGATGGAGAGGGCTACGTCGGCGTGCGCTTGAACGGACACGGACGTGGCCGTTACCTCGAATGCAAGGCGTCGAACACCGAGAGAGAGCCGCTTGATGTGCTGCGTCAGCATTGGGGCGGAAGCATCTCGTCCCATCGCAGCTCGGCGGTCGGTGCGAAACCAGCCTGGCAGTGGACGATCACTTCGCGTGCCGCTGGACTCTTCCTGGTAGCCATCGAGCCCTATCTCGTGACTCCCAAGAACCAGCAGCGCGTGGCGCTTGCCATCGAGTTCCAGGCTGGCAAGCCGCGACCTGGTAGCAGGACCACTGAGGATCGCATCGATATCGAAACCGATCTTCACGAGCAGATCAGAAAGCTGAATGCTCGTGGAGCGCTGATCCCTTCGTAAGCAGCAATGACGGTATCTCCCGGTGATGGCGGTCGGCACCACACCTGGTTCGCAGTCGAGGTCACGTCTGACCACGTTGAACCGGGAGATTTCCCCTGGCCTACTGGCGCGTCGTTCGAGGTCGAGGTTGACACAACCCCGCCAACGATCGACGTCTTCCCAGGCACACTTGAATTCCAGCCTGGTGATCTAGTTGAACTCTCTATTGATGTCACCGATCCGCTTGCCATCCAGGAGCTTGAACCGCCCGAACTGGTGGCCATCTTTGTCGGCGACGATCCCATCGACTTCACACAGACGGGGACGTACAGCTATACCGCCTCATTCATCGCTCCTGACAGCAGTACGTTCGTCATCTTGCGAGCGATGGATGACGTGCTCAATATGCGCGAGGTCTCGATCCCGCTCATCATCGGTGGCGTCGTACCCGAGCCACCTGCGCCGCCTGTCGCTCCTGCTGCACCAGCATCACAGGAGATCTGGCCGCAGGCGCCTGTCGTCTTCCGCCATCAGAGCACGTTCCCAGCGAGCTTTCGCAAGGTCGAGCGCAACGAGCAGACCTTCACTGCAACGTTCGCAGTTCGTCATCAGCAGACCTTCACGTCCTCGTTCAGCATCGTGCAGCGCAACCAGCAGGTGTTCAAGTTGGAGGCGCAGATTGTCGATAGACTACGGCAGGCACGCCTTGAGGACGACGACTTCGACATCCTGTTCTGAGGAGTGACATGACAGTAGACATAGATACTGAATCTCTGGAGCCCGAGCAGTTCGAGACCGTCGTCTTCGATCCCACACTCATCGAGCCCGGGATGCTGGCAACCTCGTACTCCAACGGGCGGCTTCCCAAGAGTGCGTTGCTGTCGATCGGCTCGGGTCTGTACCTGGAACGACACGCTGCTGCTGCTTGGCTGGCGCTCGAAGCTCGGGCTCGTCAGCGCTATGGCAACAGCATTCATGTCAGCGATGCTTACCGTGTGCTTGGATCGCCTGGCGACCTCGGCCGTGGCCGTTGGTCACAGTGGGCGGCGTGGGAACGCTACAAGCGTGGTGGCAACCTTGCTGCCTATCCTGGCACCAGCAACCATGGCTGGGGACTGGCCGTGGATATGGCGACCAGTCAGCGCTACATCATGGACGCCATCGGTGCACCGTTCGGCTGGGCCAAGAAGTGGTCGGACGCGCCGAGCGAGGCGTGGCACATTCGCTACAAGGCTGGCGTGTGGAACGGCAAGATTCCGCACAGTGATCCCGTCCTGCGCTACAGGATGGCCGGCCCGTCCGTGGAGAAGTTGAAGATCCTTCTCTACGACAAGGGCATTCGCGACTTCAGCTCGGACAAGCATGGCAATCCGAGCAGCAATCGTTACAACCGCTTCTTCGGGGAGTTCACGAAGCGCGCGGTGCAACGCTTCCAGCGAGCCCACCATCTGTCAGCAGACGGGGTGGTCGGGCCGTCAACCTGGAAGGCTCTGCGGTCATAACACAAGGAGGTGCTGTAGCAATGCAGTCGAACGACCTGGGCATCCTGTCCAGGCTCCCCGTAGGGACGCTGCTCGCTGTCCTGGCCACGCTCGCCCTGGGCGCCGTGAGCCTGTTCAGCGACAAGCTGAACTTCGATGACTACACGACCCAAGTGGTCGTGCTGTGGGGCTTCCTCGCCGTTGGGCGGGGCCTCACCGGCAGCGTGCTCAACCAGGAGGGCGAGCCGAACGCGCTCATCCGTGCGATCAACGCCTTCCCCTGGGCAACCGTCGTCATCGGCATCGTCGCCATCGTCGGCTACGTTGCCGTGCTCGTCAACCCTGACGTCATGACCTGGCAGCAGCTCGGCATCAAGATCGCCGTCGTCATCGGCGCTCTCGGCGTCGGCCGGGGCGTGCAGGTCGCGCGCAAGAACAGCGACCTTGCCCGACTCATGACCGTCAACAACGCAGATGCCCCGTTCGATCCCGGCACCACGGTCGCAGCGGCCGATGCCCGGTACGCACAGGGCGGACAGATCAAGCCACCTACGCAGGGGGCGTAGCCATGAAGCCAGCGTCACAAGCAGAGGTCGATGCCGCCATCACGCGGTTCGGCAACTACCGAACGAAGCGCACGCAGACCGTGGCGCTGGAGGGGGAGCCCGATGGCATCTCGGGCTCCCTCCTCATGGCGTTCGGTTGCCGTGAGACTTGGCTCCAGAACATCGAAGGTGGGGCCAAGAAGGTAAACAACGAGTGGGTGCCGCTCGACCCGAAGAACCCAGCCGATGCTGCCATCATGGATGTCGGTTGCTTCCAGCTCTCACGCAAGTGGCAGGAGGATGGGCTCAGGGCGCTCGGGCGTGCCGTCAAGACCAACACCTGGAAGCCCTACGACTACTCGCACTCGCCCTTCGACGCCGGCTACGTGCCGCTGTTCGAGGACAGTTTGCGATACACGATCGAGCTGATGCACGAGCACATGGCCTTTGCCGAGGACGACGGGATCAAGAAGCTGGACGATCGCGTTCTCATCGCCATCGGCGCACACAACCGGGGCTACGACGGCGCGCTCAAGGGCTTCAAGCAGAACGGCATCGCGGGCATCGATGCGGGCACTACGGGTGGCGACTACGTGTCATGGGTGCTGGCTTGCCGCACTCAGATCAACAAGTGGCTCGGGCAGCATCCGGGCTGGAAGGTAGGATGACGTCGTTCGTCAATCCTGACGATTTCCAGCGAGGCGAACTGATCGGGTTCGACGGTATGGGCCGAGGCATGGTCAAGTACCCGGGCAAGGATCAGCTCGTACCGCATCGGATCTTCGTTCAGAGGGGACACATTCGTGCGGTCCCCGAATCCATTGACACGCGCCCTGATCAAGTAGGGGCACAACCACGCGCTGCCGCCATGCCTGCTGCTGAGCGGTGGCGTTTGACTGACCAAGGATAGGAGCGTCAGGCTGTGACTCTATATCGCTTCCTCGGAGGCAAACAACGCGGCGATCGAACAGAATCGATCATCACTCGTGACATCGACAACGTTCTTCGCACCGTTCTGTACGGGCAGAATATCGACCTCTCGCCTGCGCAGTACGCTGCGCTCTCGCCTTCGTGGAACTTTGTAGAGTCCAGCCTGCCGGTCACGTCCAATCCCACGGTCTCCGAGCTGCTGTATGCCGGTGGCCTCGGGCCTGATGGCACGGTTCTCACGAGCAACGGGCCGGACACAGATCCGACGTTCCAAGATCCCACTGGCGGAAGTGGTGGCGGTACTCCGTCAGGTGCAGCCGGTGGCGTGCTGGGCGGGACATACCCGAATCCCAGCTTCGCTGCTGACATGGCTACCCAGGCTGAGCTGGATGCCCATGTCAATGATACTACCAATGCTCACGCTGCATCATCCATCGGCTTTACTCCGACCGGCACGATCGCTGCCACCACGGTGCAGGCTGCTATCGCTGAGGTAGCCTCCGAGGCGGGCACTGGTGGTGGCGCACCAACAGGTGCGGCAGGTGGCGACCTCACCGGCACCTACCCGAACCCAGGCATTGCAGCCGGTGTCATTGTTGATGCTGATATCAACGTGTCCGCTGCAATCGCAAGGTCGAAGCTCAACTTCGGTAGCGGTCTCGTCAATGCAGATATCGCCACAGGCGCCGCCATTGCGCTCAGCAAGCTGGCAACTGACCCTCTGGCGCGTGCCAATCACACCGGCACCCAGCTCGCATCTACGATCAGTGACCTGACCGAGAGCGTCCAGGACATCGCTGGTGCCGCTATTGTCGCTGGCAGCGGGGCTACTGTCACCTACAATGACACGGCCGGCACCATCACGATCGCCTCCACGGGCGGCGGCAGCAGTACCTCGATCACTGGATTCTTCTACCCGGAGACCTACGGTGCGGTCGGCAACGGCACGACCAACGACACGACTGCTGTTCAGTCTGCTGTCACTGCCGCCATCGCAGCCAAGGGCATTGTCTGGCTCGACCCATCCAAGACCTACCTCGTCAACGAGATCGCCTGCAACGGCGACTTCGTAACGATCTGGAGCAACGGTGGCACGCTGTTGCAGGTCTCGGGTGTGGCCGACAACACGACGATGCTGCGGCAGGACGGTACGACTACTGACACAACCGGTAACCGTTCGCGCTTCCACCTCCGTGGCGTGCGCCTGGTGGGCAGGATTGACACCGATGCGGCCACGCAGTACGTCCACCTGGTCGCGCTGAGCGGCGTCAGTGATGTCCTCATTGAGCGCTGCTTGCTACGTGGCTGGCGTGGCGATGCCATCTACCTGGGCTCTGGCTTCCCGACCAACGTCGAACGCCACAACGAGCGCGTGCACATCATCAACAACGTGTTCGATGGCATCAACAAGCTCAACCGCAACGGCATCACCGTCATCGACTGCACGGACCTGCACATCAAGCGCAACAGCTTCCGTAACTGCACGGCGACCAACCGTCCGGGCGCCATTGATGTCGAGCCCAACTCCAACGCCTACCACCGCCTGCGCAACCTCCACATCGAGGACAACGACTTCGACAACGTTGGCGGCAACGTCGGCAACATCTGCATCGACCTCAACAACACGTCGGTTACGCAAGCACTGCTGACGACGAAGATTCAGGGAATCTTCATTCGGGGCAACACGATCCGAAACACGACCAACGGACAGTCGGGCATCTTTGTCCGCCACATCCAGACGCCGGTTATCACCGATCCGCCCCACAACGTCATCATCGAGAACAACCACGTCCTCGACTACGCAGGCGCCGGCACTGACGTCAGCCCGATTTACACCGAGGGCCTGCGCGGCTACAAGATCCGCAAGAACTACTTTGGCTCTTGGCCGTCCGGCCTGGCGTTCGGTTACGCCGCCGCCACCATGGACGGGGAGATCACCGAGAACCATCTCCAGAAGACCGGCTCGGTAGACGGCACGGCGATTCACATCTACAGCGCCTCGCGGATTATGATCGCCCGCAACCTGTTCGACAACATTGGAGACCAGGCGGGCACAGGCCGGCTGATGGCCTTCGATTACAACGCCGCTCTGTCAACAGCGTCGAGCGAAATCCACATGGTCGAGAACCGCGTGATCGGCACGCAGGCCACGACCTTCTCGTCCAAGAACGCTAGCCACACGACCACGCCGGGGCTGAACATCGCCTCGCGCAACGACACGGCGCTGGCGATCAACCCGCTGCACTACGCCAAGGGCGCGATCCAGCAACTCAATCTCCTCGACGCATGGCCAGGCATGGCGGGTGCCAACGCCACTCCGGTGCGTACGCTGACACCGACTGGCTTGAGCGCCACGGTTGCGCGTGTGTTCCCGTTCTTTGTCCCTGACAATATGACTGTCTATCAGGTTGCGATGGAGACAGTCGCCGCAGTCACCAACGGTCTGATCCTGGGGATCTTCGACTCGGCTGGCGCCCGTGTCTGGACGTCAGGCGCGCAGTCCACGGTGGCCGGAATCATGGTGGTCACGACGAGCCTGCCGATCACGCTCAAGGCAGGGATCTACTACTTCGCGACCACCAACAACAACGTCTCGTCGGCCACGGCTGCGTACCAGACCACGCCGCCATTCACGGCTGCCTCCGTGCCGCGCTGGGGCACGGTCGCTACGACGAGCGGCGCGATGCCTGCGTCGATCGACCCGACCGCCATCACCGAAACGGTGGGTGGCTTCATGTGCTACGGCGTGCTCAGCTCATGGACTACGTAGTGAACTGACAGGAAGGATTACAATGCCGGACAAGATTCAACTCAAGGGCGGTCACTTCACCAGTGATCCCCGGCTTGATCGAATCCCCGAGTTCGATGAGCAGAGCCGCAAGTTCAACGTTGCTGATAGACTCGGCACGGTGGTGGCGCTCAAGGGGAAGACGTGGAGCATCAACGTGTGGCTCGATCAGGGCCAGGACGGCGCGTGCGTGGGCTTCTCGCGCAGCTACGACCTCAACGCCTACCCGCGCAGAGAGACGGCTGACGGTGGCATCCCCGTCAACAACGAGTCCGCCTTCGCTGTCTACAAGCAGGCGCAGAAGCTCGATGAGTGGCCGGGAGAGGACTACGAGGGCACGAGCGTGCTCGCCGGCTGCAAGGCTGCGCAGAAGCTCGGGTACGTCGGCTCCTACCACTGGGCCTTCAACATCGATGACATGTGTCGAGCGATCAGTGCGATCGGCCCCGTCGTCGTCGGCACCAACTGGTTCAACTCGATGTTCGATCCCGAGCCCGGGACGAACCTGCTCAACATCGATCCCAGCTCTGGCGTGGCTGGCGGACACGCCTGGTGCATCCATCGCATCAGCGTGACCAAGGACGGCCAGCGTGGCTGGCTGGGCAAGGGCGCCAAGCTCCATGACGGTGTGCCGCTGCTGGGCATGCGCCAGTCGTGGGGGCGGTCGTGGGGCAAGGACGGCTCTGCCTTCCTGTGGGCCGACGACTTCGAGCGCGGGCTCATGAAGGGCTCGGACATGTCGATCGTCACCGAGGCGTTCCATCGCAACATCGCGCGCTGAGATCTGCTAGGGTCCGTTGCCTACATACGGTGAACTGCCCCCGAAGCGCTCACCGGATCAGAGGACAGGGAGAAGGGGCTCGGCTTCGGCCGGGTCCTTTCTCTGTCATCATTACTTCAAGTGGCGCCGGGTGATCGCGTGTGCTAAAGTGCCGCGATCATGGCTGATATCGCCCACTGGCCCTGCGGATTCCGCTTGTCCGACTGCTGCGGCGGAACGGTGTGGCGGTTCTCGTTCTCAGGTGGCAGAGATGAGTACGTCTGCCAGACCTGCATCAACATCTGTCAACCAATCAAGGATGGTGACATATGGCCATATTGTCGAAGATCAAATTGATTGTCCCCAGTAGCGACGACATCAGTGAGATGGTTCGCGTTGAGGAGAAGCGACAAGACAGGCGAACTGTTATCGAGATCGAGATCGAGGCCATGCTGTTGGTGGCGTTCTTTCGTTCCGATTCCGAGGCATGGGCGCTGTTTCAGGATCGTGTCAACAAGCAGGAGGATACCGATGGCGGTCTACTGTAGAAGCTGCGCCGAACGCAACGGCTACCCCCGACCGTCAGTGAGAACGGCACGCGACATCAAGTGCCAGTTCTGCGGGCAGATCGATTACATCACTCGCAACAAGCCTGACGGTAGCGTGGTGAAGCAGCCGATCGGCAACTACTCCTACCCCGACCACTTGCTGCCTGGCAACCCTGCTGGCAGGGACGCACAGGCCGAGCGTGAGCGCGAGGGACGATGATGGAGCACAAGCTCGACGGACCCAATCAGCACCTCATCAACGAGGCCGGCGATGGCATGAACCTGATGGCTCGTGTTATCGGCGCCACCACCGAAGAGAAGGGCTTTCGGGACGACTGGAAGCTGGCCGATCAGCTCGATGCTCTGGCCGAGGAGTATCCAGAGATCGACACCGATGAGGCTGAGCGCATCCTCACCGCCGCAGCCAACGCCCTGCGCATCAACATCATCGGCATGAAGCTGATGCTGACAGTCAGCGAGCTGTCTGAGGCGCTGGAGGAGCTGCGCCTCGATGGGCTCGAAGGAGTGACGGGGCCGGAAGGTGGCCCGTTCGATGAGGAGCTGGCCGACGCACATATCCGCTTGCTCGATCTTGCCAACATGCTGGGGCTCGACACTGGTCCGCAGACGGTGCGCAAGATCCGCAAGAACATGGACCGTCCTCGGATGCATGGCAAGAAGGTCTAGCAACCAGATCGGGGACGAGCTGGAGAACGACCTCCGCTCAGTCCTGGGTGGCAGGCGTGTTGCTCAATCCGGTGGCGGCGCCTTCTGGAAGGGCGATGTCGGTGATGATGACAAGTTTCTGTGGATGGCCAAGGCCACCGACAGGGGCGGATTCCGCATCACGACATCACTGTTGCAAGAAGCCATCCGAGCGGTCCGTGGCACGCTCGGTCGGGGCGATGGCTGGAAGCCTGGCGTGGCAGTAAAGGTGGAGGAAACGGGCGAGATCTGGTGCTTGATCCGTGCAGCCGACCTGGCCGAGCTGATGACCCGTCCCCCGGAGGATCGGCCGAAAGAGGCCGGCAAGGCTGCTGAAAGGCGGGCTCGGGCCATTCGCAGGCCCTTGTCATCCTAGAAATTGGGTAAACTGTGAGGTAGCTACCAGGGGAGCTGCCTCATGCCCAAGTTGGTGTCAGCAATCAAGCGTCACATCTACCGATTCCGGGACACAATCACCGGTCGATACGTCAGCAGGGAGAAGGCCGAGTCCATGCCACCGGAGCAGACGGTGCGCGAGGATGCCGGATACCGCAAGGACGAGAGCGATGGCACGCCGCAAGCGTAAGCCCATCAAGATCAAGAAGTCCCGTCGAGGCAAGCTCCGTAAGGCTGCTGGTGCTAAGAAGGGTGCCAAGATCCCTGTCAGCAAGCTGCGCCAGATGAAGAAGTCGAAGGACCCCAAGACCCGCAAGCGGGCAACGTTCGCCCTCAACGCACGGAAGTGGAAGAAGGGGAAGAAGTCATGATTCCTGAAGACCGCATGCAGGAGATCATCAACAGCAAGGACGCCGAGAAGGCGCGCGACTGGGTGCGCAAGCACCGGTACACAGAGAGCTGGACCATCGTGGATGGCGTCATGGTGATCTACGATCTCAACGATCCTCCGAGCTGGCTCAAGCCCATCCTCGCAGCGCGGGACGAGGATGGCAATACTCCTTCCTTCTACAAGAAGGCGGCGTAGTGCCGGGTCGGCAGGTAAAGAACTGGGAGAAGTACCACAAGTTGCGCAAGAAGGGCATGTCCAAGAGCAAGGCCGCGCGGATCACCAACGCCCAGGCTAAGCGTAGCCGTAAGAGGCGAAAGGGCAAGGGCAAAAAGTAATGATGACACTCGATGAAATGATCGAGAAGGCCGTCCCTCGGGATGACTTTGACAAGATCATCGAGCAGATGGAGTTCGATTCGGTCCCCGATGAAGAGGGTGACGATCAGAAGGTGGGCCTCAGCATCCAGGAGCTACGCGACCTGGACATCGAGGAAGACTTGCCGCCAGACACAGACCTGCGAGCCGGCGCGATCGGGCTCAGCGCCAGGCAGCGGGTCTACGCGCGCAAGCGCATGAAGCGAGCCATGGTGCTGTCGTGGCAGCATCGTGGCAATGTGCACTACACTCAGCGCGTTCCTGGTCGCTGGCCCATCAGCACTGGTGTCCGCTCCAAGCGTCATCAGTACATCAGGAATGCTGACTGCTCAGGCGGCGCGACGTATATCCACTGGGATGCCACGGTCGATCACCACCTCCGCGACTTCGTCAACGGGTTCTCGTGGAAGTACGGGTACACGGGCTCGATGGTCCTGCATGGTGTCAGGATCAGGAGGCCCATGCTGGTCGGGGACTGCGTCTTCTATGGCGGCAGCTACATGCTCCCCAAGCATGTCGCCGTCTATATCGGTGCGGGCAAGGTCTGGTCTCATGGGCAGGAGTCCGGTCCACTCATCCTTCCGTGGAACTACCGAAGCGTCGTGCAGACACGGCGCTATCTACGATAGGAGGGATAGCCGGTGAGCGTCACTGATGACAACGCCGTCGAGCAGCAGCAGTTCACGTTCGAGAAGAACCTCGGGCGGCTCAATGTCGAGGAGAACCCAGGCAAGGCCAAGGAGTTTGTGAGGACTCCTGACGGAAGGGCGTGGTACACCCGCAACGGCAAGATCTGTGTCTTCCCCGATCAGTACGACGACGATCTGTGGAATGACATGGAACCACTGCCTCCCGGGGAGTATGTCAATGCCATTGACGGATCTAAGCACTGGGTGATGTGATGGCGAACAGAGTCAGAGGCGCACGCAAGGCGGC
>Ga0070683_100005907_pt1 | contig 10246 bp, 11 predicted proteins | sample KBSC713LmetaG_FD_64662 | JGI IMG/M metagenome (GOLD analysis project Ga0070683, IMG submission 64662) | Corn rhizosphere microbial communities from Kellogg Biological Station, Michigan, USA - KBS C7.1-3L metaG | ecosystem: Host-associated > Plants > Roots > Rhizosphere ... | reverse complement strand
GTCGAACGGAGCGGTAGCCGGCAGGAGAGTGTGGTGTTCGGTCATGCCCCAGAGCATCGTCCGGGGGTACGACAATTTTGCTCAGGCCGAGCGAGCCGCGCAGAGCAGTCCCTCGCCGATCGGAATGAGCGCCGGCGTCCACTCCTCGGCGTCACGAAGCGCCTTCACGACCTCACGCAGCATCACCGTTTCGGGGTCGCGGATCGCCGGGTCGGTGACCTTGCCGCCGGCCAGCGCCGCCCCGAGCACGAGCGTGCCGCCCGGGCGCAACAGCCGGGTCGCCGCGTCGACCGCCGCCCCGTACTCCGTCGGATCATGGTCGACGAACACCAGGTCATAGGCCCGGTCGGCGAGCCGGGGCAGCACGTCCAGCGCGCGTCCGGTGATGATCCGCGTGCGCGAAGGAGCATTCCCGGCCGCCGCGAACACCCGCCGGGCCACCCGCTGGTGCTCGTTTTCAACGTCGATCGTGGTCAGCACCCCGTCTTCGCGCATGCCGCGCAGCAGCCAGACGCCGCTGACCCCGGTGCCCGTGCCGACCTCGACCACGGCCTTGGCGTTGCCGATCGCGGCGACCAGCCGCAGCGCGGCCCCGGCCCCCGGGCTGACCGCGGCGATGCCGAGCTCGGCGGCCTGCTCGCGGGCGGCGTCGAGGACGATGTCCTCGACCACGTATCCGTCGACGAAGTCCTGCGTCTTCGCGGCCAGCTGTTGAGCGGCCTTGGTGGGCGCGGCGATCACGCACCTCCCTGGGGAATCAATCGCGTCGAGGAAAGAGCCTAGGCCCCCACGCGCTGAGGTGTGGGATGCCGAACCGTGTAATGCTGGGATGGCGGAAATGGACGGAGGAGCCGATCGTGACTGACGGTTCGGCCTGGCAGCGGCCTGGCCAAGGGGAGCAGACCGGCGGCGGCTGGTCCGTGCCGGGCGCGCCCGCGCAGAGCTCACCGGCGGTCCCGACCTCCAGCGCGATGCGCGGCCCCGCCTTTCTGCCACCCCCACCGCCCCCGAAAGCGCCGCCCCACCGGCCGGCTGCCTGGACCCCGCCCCGACCGCAGCCGCCGGCCAACTCGTGGTGGTCCGACGCCCTGGCCGACCCGTGGCGCGATCCGGAGGCCCCGGTCGTCGTCGTGAAGACCCCGCCGAGCGACCCGCCGGCGCTGGAACGGCCCCTCCCGCCCGGCCAGGGCGCCCGCGTGAGCCTCGGCCTCGTGCTGATTGTGTCGATCGTCACAGCGCTGCTGGCCGGCGCTCTCGGCGGCACGCTCGGTTACGTCTTCGCCAGCGGCACGCCCGGCGCCATCGCCGGCCCGCAACTCGGCGCCAACGCCCCGCTCGCCCAGCGCCCGCCCGACTCGGTCGCCGGGCTGGCCAAGAAGGTCCTGCCCAGCGTGGTCACGATCAATGTCCGATCGGGCGAGGGCGCGGCCATCGGCTCGGGCTTCGTGGTCTCGCCGGACGGCTACGTGATCACCAACAACCACGTCGTCGAGGGCGCGACCGGCAACGCCATCGTCCGCTTCACCGACGGCCAGGTCGCCACCGCGTCGATCGTCGGCAGCGACACCGAGGCCGACGTCTCGGTCATCAAGATCGATAAGTCGGGCTTACCGGACAACGAGATCGTCCCCGTCGAGATCGGCAACTCCGACGACGTGCAGGTCGGTGACCCGGTGCTGGCGATCGGCGCGCCGCTCGGGCTGAACAGCACGGTCACCTACGGCATCGTCAGCTACATCGACCGGCCGATCCACACCTCCGAGGGCGGCACCGCGCGCTACTACGCGGCCATCCAGACCGACGCCGCGGTCAACCAGGGCAACTCGGGTGGTCCGCTCTTCGACGCGGCCGGCCGCGTCGTCGGCATCAACTCGGTGATCGGCACGCTCTCCAGCGACCAGTCCTCGGCCGGCAACGTCGGCCTCGCCTTCGCCATCCCGATCAACCAGGCCAAGCGGCTCGCCCAGGAGATCATCGACACCGGCAAGGCCCGCCGCACGGTGCTCGGCGTCGAGTTCGACAGCTCCTTCGCCAGCCCGCAGGGCGGCGCCCGCGTCAGCGCCGTCACCCAGAGCGGCCCCGCGTTCAACGCCGGCATCAAGGTCGGCGACGTCATCCTGGCCGTCAACAAGCGGCCGATCGACGAGGCCAACGACGCGACCGCGCTGATCCGCAAGTACGCGCCGGGCGAGACGGTCCAGCTCGACTACCTGCGGGGCAGCGCCCGCCAGTCGGCCAGCGTCACCCTCGCCGCCGCCGCCAACTGACCAGACGACGCTGTGCGTCGGGGCCGCGGGTCAGTACGCTGGCGGCATGGGCTTGGAGAACATCGGCGGCTGGGAGCTGATCGTCATCATCCTGGTCGGCCTGTTCATCTTCGGGCCGGAAAAGCTGCCCAAGGCGATCGGCGACGGCATCCGCATGCTGCGCACGGTCCGCAACATGGCCCGCAACGCGACCGGCGACCTGAGCCGTGAGCTGGGCACCACGGTGGAGCTCGAGGACCTCAACCCCAAGACGTTCTTGCGCAAGCACCTCCTCAGCGAGGAGGACGAGGCGGCCCTGCGCAAGCCGCTGCAAGACATCTACAGCGACGCCCGCAGCGTGGTCGAGTCGGTGAAACTGGACACCGACGACAAGCCGGACGAGGCGCCGGCGGCGAAGCCGGCCATCGCCCAGCGCTCCTACGACGACGTCACCTAGGCCGCAACCCGAGCGGCTTGCCGAGCAGGCTCTCCCGCCGCACGGCGAGCTTGTCCGCGACCGCGATCAGCGCGACCGCCGCTGGTGAGGCCGGGTCGCGCAGCACCAGCGGCACCCCCTCGTCGCCGGACTCGCGCAGGCGCGTGTCGAGCGGAATCTGACCGAGCAGCGGCACCTGGGCGCCGATGACCCGTGAGAGCGAGGTGGCGACCGTCTCGCCGCCGCCGGCCCCGAAGATCTCCATCCGCTCGCCGGTCGGCAGCTCCAGCCAGGACATGTTCTCGACGACCCCGACCAGGCGCTGATGGGTCTGCAGTGCGATCGCGCCGGCCCGCTCGGCGACCTCGGCCGCCGCGATCTGCGGCGTGGTGACGACCAGGATCTCGGCGTTGGGCAGGAGCTGGGCGAGGGAGATCGCCACGTCCCCGGTGCCCGGCGGCAGGTCGAGCAGGAGCACGTCCAGCTCGCCCCAGTACACGTCGGCCAGGAACTGCTGGAGCGCCCGGTGCAGCATCGGCCCGCGCCACACCACGGCGGCGTTGCCGGGCGTGAACATCCCGATCGAGATGACCTTCACGCCGTGCGCGGACGGCGGCATGATCATCTCTTCGACTTGCGTCGGGCGGCCGTCCGCGCCGAGCATGCGCGGCACCGAATGGCCGTAGATGTCCGCGTCGACCACGCCGACCGACAGCCCCCGGGCGGCCAGTGCGGCGGCCAGGTTGACCGTCACGCTCGACTTGCCGACGCCACCCTTGCCGCTCGCGACCGCGTAGACCCGCGTACGGGAGGTGGGCTGGGCGAACGGGATCACCGGCTCCTGCGCGTTGCCACGGAGGCTGGTCTGCAGGTTCTTGCGCTGCTCCGGGCTCATCACGCCGAAGTCGATCTCGACCGCGCGGACGCCCTCGACGGCGCCGACCGCGGCGGTGATGTCGGTGCGCAGCTTGTCGCGCAACGGGCAGCCGGCGACGGTCAGCAGAATGCCGATCTCCGCGACGCCATCGGGCCGCAACTGCACCGAGCGGACCATGCCGAGGTCGGTGATCGGGCGGCGGATCTCGGGGTCGTCGACGGTGGCCAACGCCGCCGTGATGGCGGACTCGACCGTTGCGGCAGGAGCGGACATGTTGGCCATGCTACTGCGCGGTCCGAGACGGCCGGAGACGCCCTAATTGGCGAATTTTGTCGGAAGGGACTTGTCGCCGTACCCAAGCGGGAGGACCATCGTTAACGACGCCGCGCGCCTAGCCCCTTGAGGCGCGCGGCGTGAACTATCTGCGGGCACCCCGGCGGGGCGGCGGAGCCGGCTCCTCGGTGAGCTCGTCGTCCTCGACGATCGGCTCGTCGAGCGGCCCATTCGCAGAAGGCGCCTCATCGATCTTGTTGCTCAGCTTCTTGAGCTGCTTGCGCTCGAGCTTGGCCCGGCGCAGCGCGGCCTCATCCAACTCCTCGGCCACCCGGGAGAGTTCCGAGCGCAGGAAGTCGCGCGTCGCCACGTCGCCCAACGCGATGCGCAGCGAGGCGATCTCGCGCGTCAGGTATTCGGTGTCGGCCTTCTGCATGGTCGCCCGCCGGCGGTCCTCCTCGGCGGCCAGCCGGTCCCGGTCGGCCTGCCGGTTCTGCGCGAGCAGAATCAGCGGCGCCGCGTAGGACGCCTGCAGCGACAGCACCAGCGTCAGGAACGTGAACGTGTACGGGTCGAACCGCCAGCCCGGCGGCGCAAGCACGTTCCAGCCGAGCCAGCAGGCGATCACCACGGTCATGTAGACGATGAACTTCGCGGTGCCCATGAACCGCGCGATCGCCTCCGACCATTTGCCGAACGCCTCCGGGTCGAAGCGCGGCAACTGAATGCGGCCGGGCTCCTTCGGCTGATCCAAGCGACGAGTGTCAGCCACGGACACCTCCGTTCAGTTGCAGCGGCTCGTTGTGGTCCCGGTCGCGCCAGTCGGTCGGCAGCAGGTGGTCCAGCACGTCGTCGACGGTGACCGCGCCGACCAGCCGGTTGTGGTCGTCGATGACCGGCATGCAGACCAGGTTGTAGGTCGCCATCCGGCGGGTGATCTCGGCCAGCGTGGTCGCCGGCTCGAGCGGCTCGATGTCGTTGTCGACGACCCCGCCGAGCAGGCTCGAGGGCGCCTCGCGTAGCAGCCTCTGGAAGTGCACAACCCCGAGGTAACGCCCGGTCGGCGTGGCCGTCGGCGCTCGGGCGACGAACACGGCGGCGGCGACTGCCGGGGCCAGCTGCGGCTCCCGGATGCGGGCCAGCGCCTCGGCCACGGTCGAGTCGGGCGTCATCACGATCGGCTCAGACGTCATGACCGATCCCGCCGTACCCGGCAGATAGTCCAGCAGCGCACGGACCGGCTTGGCCTCGTCCGGCTCCATCAGGTCGAGCAGCACGTCCTGCTCCGGCTTGGGCAGCTCGGCGAGCAGGTCCGCGGCGTCGTCCGGGTTCATCTCCTCGAGGACGTCGGCCGCGCGCTCGGGCTTGAGCGCGGCGATGATCTCGAGCTGGTCGTGCTCGGGCAGCTCCTCGAGCACGTCGGCCAGCCGTTCGTCGTCCAGAGCGTGGGCGACCTCGACCCGGCGGCTCTCGGACAGGTCCTGCAGCACGTTGGCCAGGTCGGCCGGGCGCATGTTGTCGAACACCGCGAGCAGGCCGGCCGCGCCCTGCGAATCGGGCGCGCCGGTCAGCCCCGAGACCTCGGACCATTCGAGCTGGCGCAGGTGGCCGCGGCGGGTGAGCCGCCCGCTGTGCTCCCGGACGGCGACCCGGGCGAGCGCCCATTCGCCGGTGCGGTCCTGCTCCATGGCCACGTCGACGACCGTCCCCGGCGTCGCGCCGGCGGTGATCGTGACCCGCCGGTCGAGCAGTTCCTCGATCACCAGGATCTCGCCCGCCCGCTTTTCGAACCGGCGCAGGTTGAGCGTCCCCGTGTTGAGCACCACCGAGCCGGCCTCGATTGCGGTCACGCGGCCGATCGGCAGGAAAATGCGCCGGCGCATGGCGATCTCGGCGATCAGGCCAGTCACCCGCGGCGGCTGGTTTCCGGTGCGGGGTCGGGCGACGGCGTCCCGCACCCGCCCGACCTGGTCCCCATTGGGATCGTAAACATTAAGGCTGGCGAGGCGCGCGATGTAAATTCGCGGCAGGCTCACGATTCTCAAGCGTAGTTGCTCATGTGGCAAGCCGTATCGTGGGAGACATGATCACGCTCTCCTACGAGGTTGTCGACGTCTTCACCGACCGTCCGTTCACCGGCAACCCGCTGGCCGTGGTCTTCGGTGCGCAGAGCCTGGCGACCGAGCAGCTCCAGACGATCACGCGTGAGTTCAACCTGTCCGAGACGATCTTCGTCCTGCCGCCGACCGTGTCCGAGGCCACCTACCGGGCGCGCATCTTCACCCCGGCCCACGAGCTGCCCTTCGCCGGCCACCCGAGCGTCGGGGCGGCGGTCACCCAACTCCGCCGTGGCCTGATCAAGGCCGGCGAGGTCGTCATGGAGTGCGGGGCTGGCCTGCTGCCGATCCAGGTGGACGACGCCGGCCGGGCCACGGTGACCGGGGCGACCCCGACGCTCGGCGCCGAGCTCGACCCCGGCGACCTGCTGGCCGGGGTCGGGCTGACCGGCGACGACTACCGCGGGCCGGCACCGCGCTGGGCCGGTTGCGGCGTCGAGTTCCCGTTCCTGCATGTGACCGCGGAAGCGGTGGCCCGCGCGGTCACGCCGCCGCCGCAGATCGTGGACACGATCTGCGTGTTCGCCTGGGATGCCGAGCGCCGCGAGTCGCACGCCCGTGTGATGTCACCCGGCCATGGGGTGGCCGAGGACCCAGCGACCGGCTCGGCCGCATTGGCGTTCGGGGTCTGGCTCGTCGGCTCCGGCTTGCTGCCGGGTGACGGGCTCACCAAGTACACGGTGCGCCAAGGTCTCGAAATCCACCGACCCTCCACATTGGACTGCACGGTCACCGCCGTCGGCGGGAAGGCCGTGCAGGCCACCGTCACGGGTCACGTCGTGCCGATCGCATCGGGCGAGATCGTGATCCCGCCGTTTGTCGGCTGAGAAGGCGGCGAAGAGCGGCGGCGCGGATAGGCGCCCAGCACGACGACGGCGACGCCGATCATGAGCAGCGCCAGCCCGGGCACGCTGCGCGCGGGCGGCAGCTGCCCGAGGAAGACAAAGGCGATGAGCGCGGCCCCGGGCACCTCGAGGAGCAACACCACCGCGACCGTGGTCGCCGACACCCGCTCGAGCGCGTAGTTGATCAACGAGTGCCCGAGCAGTTGCGGGCCGATCGTCATCGCGACCAGTGCCAGCCACGTCGCGCCGCTGAAGCCGATCAGCTGCACGCCTCCGATCAGGCAGACCAGGGCGATGATCACTCCGCAGACGGCATAGCAGAGCAGCGTGTACGTGGTGGTGCTGGTCGACGCGCGCGCCCGCTCGCCGAACGTCGTGTATACGGCCGCCGCGATGCCGCCGATCAGCGCCAACGCGTCGCCCATCAGCGCTCGGCCGGACACTCCCACGTCGGCCCCGGTGCCGACGGCCACGCCGAGCATCGCGACGCCGATGCCGATCCAGGTCGGTCGGGGGACGTGTACCCGCCGGGCGACCGCGATCAGCGCGGTCCAGACCGGGGTGGTGCAGACCAGCGCGACCGACATCGCGACGCTGGTCAGCTTCGCGCTGGGGACCCAGGTGCCGAAGTGCACGGCGAGCGCCAGCCCGGACAGCACGCAGACGAATGCGATGCGCCGCCCGTCCGGGGTGTCGAACAGCTCGCGCAGCTCGCGCCGGCGCACGGTCGCCGCGAACGGGGTCAGCGCCGTCACCGCGAATGCGTTCCGCCAGAACGCGATGGCCAGGGCGGGCGCGGTCGCGTACGCGATCATCGGCGCGGACGACGAGATCGCGACGACGGCCACGGCCAGAGCGGCCGCGGAAATGAAACCGGGTCGGCGCATAGGTCAGAACTTTTCACTCAGTGAAAACTGTCGGTTTCCTGACACTCTTCGACTACGCAAGTAGGTAGGAACCTTTACGGAGCGTGAACAGGGGGAATAACGATGCGGTTCCGCGCGGTCTTATTCGACTACTTCAACACGCTCACCACCGCCGTCCAGCGGGGACCCCGGCACGCCAAGGTAGCGCAGTTGCTGGGGTGTGACCCGACCACCTGGGTCAACGCGTTGGATCGGTCGTTCATGGAGCGCGCGCGGGGCGGCTACGGGCCGGCCGTCGAGGGCCTCCGCCGGCTCGCCGCCGAAGCCGGCGGCCAACCGAGCCTCGCGCAAGTGCTGGCCGCTATCGAGGCGCGGGTCGAGGCGGTGCAGGCCGACGTGACCCTGCGACCGGACACGATCCCGACGCTCCTGGCGCTCCGGTCGCTCGGGCTGCACACGGCCGTGATCAGCGACTGCTGGTTCGAGCTGCCCATGTTTCTGCCGCGCACGCCGCTGGCCCGGCTGGTGGACGCCCAGGTCTACTCGGTGGCCGTCGGCTCGACCAAGCCTGACGCGGTCATGTACCTGACCGCCTGCGAGGCACTCGGGGTTGAGCCGGACGAGTGCATGTACGTCGGGGACGGCGGCAGCCACGAGCTCACCGGGGCCCACCTGCTCGGGATGACGGCGGTCCGGCTGGCCGCCCCCGACCTGGGCGGCCACCTCACCTTCGAGGCCGACGCCAACTGGCACGGCCCGGTGATCACCTCACTCGCGCACCTTCCGCTGATCCTCCAGCGCACGCCGGTGCCAGCGTAGAGTCAGCGGTATGACCCGGGCCGTGGCGCTCGCGGAGGGTGCGCTGCTGGCGAAGCTGGCCGCGGCGGCGGTGAGCGCACGGCTCACCGGCCTGCTCGTCGAGCCCATCGAGATGCCGCCGATCCTTGTCGAGCCGGGTGCCTCGTTCGTCACCCTCGAGCGCGGGGGCGCGCTCCGCGGCTGTGTCGGCACGCTGGAAGCGATCCGCCCGCTCTTCGACGACGTCCAGCGCAACGCGGTCCGGGCGATGCGTGACCCGCGGCTGCCCCCAGTCACCACCGACGACTGGCCCGATCTGGACGTGAAGGTGTCCGTGCTGACGGCGCCCGAGCCGCTGCCGGTGGCCGGCCGCGACGAACTGCTCGCCGTCGTGCGACCGGGGATCGACGGGCTGATCATCGCCGACGGCGAGCGGCGGGCGACCTTTCTGCCGGCGGTGTGGGCGAAGCTGCCCGAGCCGGAGCGGTTCCTCGACGCGCTCCTGGCCAAGGCGGGCTTCACCGGCTGGCCGGAGGGGCTGGCCGTGCGGCGGTACGAGTCGATGGAGTTCCGCGATCCGGCGCCGCGGGCCGCGCTCATGGTTTGATTGCTCCTTATGGAGCCGGTGGCGTTGATCGAAGAGGCGGCCAAGAAGGCGGCCGTCGCCTGGCTTTCGGTGCCCGACGGCGGCCCCGACTACCTGGTGTGGACGACGTGGATCGACGGCGCACTCTTCGTGGTGAGCGGGCCCGGCGAGCAGGCCGCACCCGGGCTGGCCGCGGCTGGCCGGATCGAGGTCAGCCTGCGCGGGGACCACGGCGGACGGATCGTCACCTGGCCGGCCGACGTGTCCACAGTGGACCCGTCCGGTCCGGAGTGGACGCAGGTCGCGCCGCAGCTGGCCGGCAAGCGCCTCAACGCCGCCGGTACGACCGACGAGACGGTCCAGCGCTGGGCCAGCGCCAACGTCATGTCGAAGCTGACCCCGGCCGGGGAGCCGGAGCCTTTGCCATCATCGTCGCTCGCGGCGGCCCCGCGGCCGACCCCGGCGACGCGGCTGCCGAAGCGGCCGTTCCGCCTGCATCGGGTGCGGAAACCTAACTGAGGTCCACAGCCGCCAGGCTCGCCTCCCACAACTTCGCGGCCAGCTGCGGGTCGGCGGCCTGTCGGGCCGGCCGTTGCTCCTTGCGCTGGTAGTAGTAGCCGCCGTTGGTCAGTTGGGCTTTCGGCGTACTCGCGAGCCACACCATTGTGTCCGCGCCCTCGACCGGCGTCTTGACGAACCACAACGGCAAGACGATCCGGTTGATCCCGATCACCGAGCCGAAGCGGGACCGCACGAATCCCGGGTGATAGCTCGTTGAGAGGATGTCCGGCCAGCGCCGGGCGGCCTCGGCCGCGAAGAGGATGTTGGCTTGCTTCGAGTTCCCGTACGCGCGCCACATCCCGATCTTCTGCTCGCCGCGCAGGTTGGCCGGGTCCAGCGCGCCGATCGCATGGGCGCCCGACGCGGTGTTGATGATCCGTCCGTTGCGCAGTTGCTCGCGCAAGAGGTTGCTCAGGAGGAAGCCGGCCAGGTGGTTGGTCTGGATCGTCATCTCGAAGCCGTCGGCGGTGACGCTGTGCCGGCCGGCCAGCCCGCCGGCGTTGTTGGCGAGGACGTCGATCCGCTCGTACCGCTGCTTGAGGTGATCGACCAGCCCGTGCACGTCGTCGAGCCGGGTGAAGTCCGCTCGGTAGGCGACCGGCTCCTTTTTGCCGGCTTCCGCCCGTACCAGTGAAAGCGCG
>Ga0070683_100005905_pt1 | contig 10246 bp, 8 predicted proteins | sample KBSC713LmetaG_FD_64662 | JGI IMG/M metagenome (GOLD analysis project Ga0070683, IMG submission 64662) | Corn rhizosphere microbial communities from Kellogg Biological Station, Michigan, USA - KBS C7.1-3L metaG | ecosystem: Host-associated > Plants > Roots > Rhizosphere ... | reverse complement strand
CCACGTCGCCTCCACCGGGCGGCCGGGGCCGGTCCTGCTCGACATCCCGCAGGACCTCTCACGGGCCGACATCGACTACACGCCGCGCACCGAGCCGGTCGAGCTGGCCGGGTACAAACCGCCGAGCGCCGGCAACATCAAGCAGATCCGGATCGCCGCCAAGGCGATGGCCAACGCCCGCAAGCCGATCCTCTACACCGGCGGCGGCGTGGTCAACGCCAACGCCTCCGAAGAGCTGCGCGAGCTGGCGGCCTCCGATCGCTTCCCGCTCACCTCGACCGTGATGGGACTCGGCGCCTACCCGGCCTCGGGCGAGCAGTGGCTGGGGATGCTCGGCATGCACGGCACCCGCACCGCCAACTACGCGATGGACGAGGCCGACCTGATCGTCGCGATCGGGGCCCGCTTCGACGACCGCATCACCGGCAAGCTCTCGGAGTTCGCGCCGCGGGCCAAGTTCATCCACATCGACGTCGACCCGGCTGAGATCTCGAAGAACGTGCCCGCCCACATCCCGATCGTCGGCGACGCCAAGCTCGTGCTGCCGGCGCTGACCCGCGAGTACCGGGCGCTGCAGACCGACGCCTCCCGCCTCGACGGCTGGTGGCAGCAGATCCGCGCCTGGCAGGAGGAGTACCCGCTGCGCTACGACGAGGGCAAGGACGGTGAGATCAAGCCGCAGTTCATGATCGAGGCGATGCACCGGGCGACGGGGGGAGACGCGATCGTCACCTCCGACGTCGGTCAGCACCAGATGTGGGCGGCGCAGTACTACGGGTTCGAGAAGCCGCGCCGCTGGATCAACTCCGGCGGCCTGGGGACGATGGGCTTCGGCCTGCCGGCCGCGGTCGGGGCCAAGGTGGCGTGCCCCGAGGAGACCGTCGTCTGCCTCGCCGGCGACGGCAGCCTGATCATGAACTGCCAGGAGCTCGCCACCTGCGTCGCCGAAGAGATCCCGGTCAAGGTCTTCCTGATGAACAACGGCTACATGGGCATGGTCCGCCAGTGGCAGGAGCTGTTCTGGGACCGTCGCTACAGCTCGGTCGAGATGGGCCCGAGTCCCGACTGGGTGAAGCTGGCGGAGGCCTTCGGCGCGACCGGGATGCGCTGCGAGGACTCCGGCGCGCTGGAGGAAACGATGGCGAAGGCCCTCGAAACCGACGGGCCGGTCCTGCTCGACGTGCGCGTCTCTCCGGAGGAGAACTGCTTCCCGATGATCCCGGCCGGCGCCGCGGCCAGGGACATGGTGGGCTGATGGAGGCGGGGACTCCACAGGTGGTGAAGCTCGAGGACCTGCGGGTCCCCGGTCAGCTCAGCGGACGCAAACACATCCTCTCGATCCTGGTCGAGAACAAGCCCGGCGTGCTTGCCCGCGTCGCCGGCCTCTTCTCGCGGCGCGGCTTCAACATCGACACGCTCGCCGTCGGACCGACCGACGATCCGAGCATCTCGCGGATCACGCTGACCCTCGACGGCGCCGTCCACCCGATCGACCAGGTGACCAAGCAGCTGCACAAGCTGGTCAACGTGCTGAAGATCCGCGACATGGAGCCGGAGGAGACGGTTGCCCGTGAGATGGCGATGTTCAAAGTCTCCGCCGCGGTGGAGAACCGGGCCGAGATCATCCAGTTCGCCGAGATCTTCCGGGCCAAGGTGGTCGATGTCGCCCGCCGCACGATGACGATCGAGGTCACCGGCTCGGCCGACAAGATCGAGGCCTTCGAGCGGATGATCCGCCCCCACGGCCTGATCGAGATGGTTCGCACCGGCGAGATCGCGATTGCTCGAGGCGGCGAGTAGAGACCTCCTAGCTTCGTTCGAGCGACGGCTCGGCGAAGCGGCGGCGCACGAGGGGCGGACGCTCGTCAGCGGCACTGCCGCGGTGGAGGGGATCGACCCCTGTGCGGCGGTCTTCGCTTCACGGCTGGCCTCGGACCGTTGGTTCTGCTGGGAGCAGCCGGACCGCCACTTCGCCCTCGCCGCGCTCGGCACCGCGGCCGAGGTCACCTCGCGGGGGGCCGGGCGCTTTCGAGACGTCGCCCTGGCGTGCCAGGAGGTGGGCTGGGACGCTTTGGTCGACCACCCCGAGGCCCTGCCGGCGGGGGCTGGCCCGGTGTGGCTCGGCGGGTTTGCCTTCGGCGAGGAGGGGGGCGCCACCTCGGCCTGGTCCTCGCTGCCGCCGGCCTCGATGGCCTTGCCGGAGCTCTCCCTCTGCCGCAGCGGCGAGCGGGCCTTCCTCACCCTCAATGCCGTCGTCTCTTCCGGCGATGACACGGGGGAGAAGCTGAGGAGGCTGACGGCTCGCGCGTCAGGCCTGCGCGACCGGTCGTTGCCGCTGCTCGACCCGCACCCGACCTCTCGGGTCGAGATCCGCAGCGTGCTGGCGCCCGAGGAGTTCGAAGGCTCGGTTGCGGCGGCGACCGAGCGAATCGAAGCGAGCGCCCTGCGCAAGGTGGTTCTCGCCCGGGAGGTTCTGGTCAGCGCCGGCGCCGCGCACGACCCGGCGTCCCTCTTCGGCGCGATCCGCGAGCAGTTCTCCTCCTGCTTCTGCTTCTGCTGCGGCACCCCAGAGGCGGCATTCATCGGCGCCAGCCCCGAGCTGCTGCTGCGGCGATCGGGCGCCAGCGTCTCCACCGTCGCCCTGGCCGGCTCCACGCGTCGCAGCTCCGATCCCGCCGTCGACGACCACCTCGGCGAGCAGCTCCTGCGCAGCGACAAGAATCGCCGCGAGCAGGCGATCGTCGCCGAGCGGATCGCCCGGATCTTGCGTCCCCACGCGGTCTGGGTCGAGGCGGCGACCGAGCCGGAGATCGTCAAGGTGGCCAACATCCAACACCTGGCAACGCCGATCGTCGCCCAGCTCGCCGAGCCGCACTCGGCTGTCGAGCTGGCGGGGATCCTGCACCCGACGCCGGCAGTGGGCGGCGAGCCCGCAGCCCTCGCCGCGGCGGCCATCGCCGACCTGGAGCAGATGGACCGCGGCTGGTATGCCGGTCCGGTCGGCTGGATGGACGCGACCGAAGACGGCGAGTTCTGCGTCGCCCTGCGCAGCGCCCTGCTGCGCGACCGCGAGGCCCACCTCTACGCCGGCGTCGGCATCGTCGCCGGCTCAGATCCCGCCGCCGAGCTGGCTGAGACCGAGATCAAGCTTCAGGCGCTGCTGCCGCTGCTCTCGGAGTGATGAGAGCGCCTGACCTTTAGGGACCTTCGGTCATGGCCGGATAGCACGGGACGCTGGTCCCTGCCGGCCTTAAGCATTTGAGCACGTACCTGGTGGTCCAGGTCGCCGTCGTCGGGCAGTTCACGCCCAGGCGTTCAGGCTGCTGACTCATCACGAGATCTATGTTCGAACCTAAAAATTCCACGCTGTATAACCACGCGACCGCCTGGAACAGGCAATTCATAATTTGGTTTTCACATACCACTTTCACCCGGGGCAGTTCGTTGTTCTTTTCCTCGGCGATGAAGTGGTATTTCCCCGAGCCGTTTAATAAAAGTAAGAGTAAATAGCTCAGGCCTTCAACCGTGAAGGTGCAGCTGCGATTGCCGACTCCACACCCTGAGTAGGTTAATGATTCGATGTCGCCGTCCAGCGCCGTGCCGTTGCTTCTTTCTAACGTTTCCCCTAATACGTTTGAGAAAACGCATTCGACTTCACCCGAGCTGGTCTGAAGTTTGACCGGGTTCCCCGCGCCTCCGCCGGCGTGAAACACCGTCCCGGTCGGCAGGGTTTTCCCCGACGGGCAGGCACCTGATCCTTCGGTTCCCACGTTTTCTTCGCACAGGACGATGCCGGACGCGGACCCGGTCCAGGAAGAGGCGGTGACTAGGCAGATGACGAGCGAGGCGAGGGCGAGCCGGCTCAGGTACCGCATACCCGGCAGTGATAGCAGAGCAGGAGAATATAGTCAACTTTTTCTGTCTAAACTACCCCGGTCGTCTGGGGCCGGCCGCGCAGTCGACGTCAACCTGCGGTGGAGATCGACGTTGGCCCCGCGGTCGACCTCGACCTCGACCTCGATCAGGGCGGTGCCGGCGGCGAGTGCCCTCGGAAGCTCGGCGAGGGTCGCCAGGTGACGGTACGGGAGGTCGAACAGGTCGGCCGCCTTGGCGATGTCGACCCCCCGCGGTGTCCCCAGCAGCGCCTCGTACTCGTCCCTTGGCATCGCATCTGCCTGCGGCAGGAAGCCGAAGATCCCCCCGCCGTCGTTGTTGATCACGACGATCCGCACCGGGGTCGCCACATCGCGCAGGGCCGCGAGGCCGCCGATGTCGTGGAGGAGGCCGAGGTCTCCGGTGACGATCGTGGTCGGCCGGCCGCTCGCCCAGGCGGCGCCGATGCCGGAGGAGACGAGGCCGTCGATGCCGTTGGCGCCGCGGTTGCAGAGGAAGAGGGCATCCGTCTCGCTCGGGGGAAGGAAGGCCTCCTGGTCGCGGATCGGCATGCTCGAGGCGGTGTAGATGAGGTCGCCATCGGCGTGGGCGATGCCAAGGACGCGGTGCAGTGCCGGCTCGCTGAGTGCACCCGGGCTCGCCAGCTCCGCATCCAGAGCCCCGCGCGCCGCTCGCTCGGCCGCGATCCAGACCGATGGCGCCTGGCGCTCCTCGTCGAGGCGCGCCGCCCAGCCCGCGGCGAGCTCGGTCGGGTCGGCGCGCAGGATCGCCGCGGCGCGGCGCGTCGGCTCGTTCCAGCCGCAGCTTGGGTCGACGACGATCTGATCGGCACCCGAGCCTTCGAGCCAAGCACGCAGGGGCTTGCTGGTGGGCATCTCGCCGAAGCGGAGGACGAGGTCGGGACGAACGCGCTCGCAGAAGGCCCGGTCGCGAAGGAGATGGTCATACGTGCTCACCACGTACGAGCGGTCGTGCGGGCCGCAGCGAAGCTGCGAGGTCGGCTCGGCGAGAATCGGGAAGCCGGCGGCCCTCGCGAGCGCCGCCAGGGGCTCCCGCAACTCCGGATCGCGCTGGCGGCCGGCGACGATCACCCCGGCGCGGGCATCGGCGATGTGCGCGGCGACCTCGTCGAGCAGGAAGGCGGACGGCTCCATGTCGATCGGCGTCACCGCGGTCAGCGGCCGCTGGTCTCGGCCCTCCAGTGCGAGCGGGTCGGTTGCGGTCACCGCGCCCTCGACTGGGACCGGCGCCAGCGGCTCGCGCCAGGGCAGGTTGAGATGGACCGGGCCGGGGCGCGGCTCTCCCCGGGATGCCGCCAGCGCTCGGCAGGCAACGTAGCGGTGGTGGAGGAGGCCGTCGTCGTCGGCCTCGTGGGTGCCGACTTCGCAGAACCACCGCACCGTAGAGCCGAAGAGCTTGACCTGGTCGATCGTCTGGCCGGCGCCGATCCCGCGCAGCTCCGGGGGCCGGTCGGCGGTGAGGACGATCAGCGGCAGCGCCGACTCGTCGGCCTCGCAGACGGCGGGATGGAAGTTCGCGGCCGCGGTGCCCGAGGTGCTCAGCATCGCCACCGGGGCGCCGGTGGCCTGCGCGGCACCGAGCGCGAGGAAGGCAGCTGAGCGCTCGTCGACGACCACGCTCACCTCGATCTCGGGCTGGCGCCAGAGGGCGACCGCGAGGGGCGTCGAGCGGGAGCCGGGGGAGAGGACGGCATGGCGAACGCCGCCGCGCGCCAGATCCTCGACGAAGGCCGAGGCGAGGCCCGTGTTGGCGTTGGTCGGGTCCACGGTCGGGACCCTAGAGCCGGTGCGCCTCCAGCGCCGCCTCGTCGAGCTCGACGCCGAGGCCTGGGCCTTCTGGCGGGTGGAGCATCGGGCCGCGAAGCTCGCACTCCACGGCTGCGACTGACGACGCAAAGAGGCGCTGGGTCGCCAGGCCCTGCGCCAGCCCGACCGCTTCGCCGCCGGCCGCACGAAGGGTCTGGGCCACCTGCGCCGCGGCCGCGATCCCGACCGGACCGTCGAGGGCGCTTGTCAGGTAGACGGGCAGCACCTCGGCGATCTCGATCGCCGCCTCCGGCCCGCCGACCTTGGAGAGCTTGACGCCGGTCAGTGCGCAGGCTTGCAGAGCGAGGGCTCGCTCGGCGTCGGCGCGGCCCTCGACGCTCTCGTCGGCGGCAATCGGAATCAAGGTCTCGCTCGCGACCTCCGCCATCTCCTCCAGTGTCGCCACGGGCTGCTCCGCCAGCTCGACGTCGAGGGGCTCGAGCGCCGCCAGGGTTCGCTTGGCCACCTCCACCTCCCAGGCGGCGTTGGCGTCGATCCGGATCCGCGCCTCGTCTCCCACCGCCTCGCGCACCGTTCGCACCTGGCCCATGTCGTCGCCGACGCCGAGCTTCAGCTTGAAGCCGCGGAAGCCGTCCGCGGCCCAGCGCTCCGCCTCCGCGGCCACTTCTGCCGGCTCGCCGGCGACGAGGCTCGCGTTGCACTCGATCGGGTCCGCTGCGCCGGCGGTCGACCGGCCTTCAGCCGCGTTGCGTCGCCCGCGCAGGTCGAGCAGGGCCGTCAGCGCCGCGCAGCGGGCCGGGGGAGAGAGGCGCACGGCGCCGCTCCTCAGCCTTGCCTCATCGAGCTCGCTCTGGTTCGCCAGCGCCTTCAGCTCTTCGACCACCTGCGCAAGGCCGGTCCCACCGCGCATCGAGAGCGGAACCGCTTCCCCCAGCCCGACCAGGCCGTCGTCGTCGCGCAGTCGCAGCAAGACCATCTCGCGCCGCAGCAGCGTTCCCCGCGCGGTCACGTACGGCTCGCGGAAGGGAAGCGCGTAGGGGACGACCTCGACCGAGGCGATCTTCATCAGCCGGCGATCAGCAGGCCGGCCGAGACGAGAAGGCTGAAGACGCCGAGCAGGGCGCCCGTGGCGGCAAGGGCGCGGTTGAGGGCAGCGCCGTCGCCGCGGGTGGAGAGGGTCCGCATCGGGCCGACCGCCATCGGCAGGGCGAGCAGGCCGATCAGGGGCCAGGCGCTCGCGTTGCCGGCGAGGAGGGCGAGCGGCAGGACGACAAAGGCGCCGAGGACGAGCATCCGGTAAAGCGCGACCGCGTTGCGGCGGCCCATCCGCACCGCCAGCGTCATCTTGCCGGCCCGGCGGTCTGTCTCGAGGTCGCGCACGTTGTTGACGACGAGGATCGCCGTGGCGAGGAAGCCGATCGCGATCGAGAGGCCGAGCGGCAGCGCGTCCAGCGCCTCGAGCTGGACGTAGTAGGAGCCGTTGACGGCGACGAGGCCGAAGAAGAGGAAGACGAAGACCTCGCCGAGCCCGGCGTACCCGTACGGGCGTGGTCCACCGGTGTAGAGGACGCCGGCCGCGATCGAGACGGCGCCGATCAGGATGATCACGATCCCGGCGACCGCGGCGAGGTAGATGCCGCAGGCGACGGCGACGCCGAAGGCGATCCAGGTCGCGTAGAGGACGCGGCGCGGCGCCACCAGGCCTGACGAGGTGACGCGCACCGGACCGAGGCGGTCGGCCGTGTCGGCGCCGCGGCGGGCGTCGGAGTAGTCGTTGGCGAGGTTGGTCCCGATCTGGATGAAGACAGAGCCGATCAGGGCTGCGGCGAAGGCGCCGAGGCGGGGCAGCCTGCCCGCCCATTCGACCGCTGCCGCGGTGCCGACGAGCACCGGGGCGATCGCCGCCGGCAGCGTGCGCGGGCGTGCCGCCATCAGCCAGATCCTCATCGCTCGCCCCCTGTCACGCCGGCCTTCATGGGCGGCGGGGGAACTGCGAGAAGTCAGGGGGGCGCTTCTGCTTGAACGCCTCGCGGCCCTCCTGCGCCTCGTCGCTGCCGTAGAAGAGCAGGTTGGCGTCGTGGGCGAGCTGCTGGATCCCGGCGTAGCCGTCCTCGTGGGCGTTGAAGCTGGCCTTGACCAGGCGCAGGGCGAAGGGCGAGAGCGCGAGCATCTCGCGACACCAGGCCACCGTCTCCGTCTCGAGCCGGTCGAGCGGGACGACAGCGTTGACGAGGCCCATCTCGAGCGCCTGCGCGGCGTCGTACTGGCGGCAGAGCAGCCAGAACTCCTTCGCCTTCTTGGTGCCGACGAGGTCCCGCAGCAAGGAGGCGCCGAAGCCGCCGTCCCACGAGCCGACGCGGGGCCCCGTCTGTCCGAAGCGGGCGTTGTCGGCGGCGATCGTCAAGTCGCAGCAGACGTGAAGCACGTGGCCGCCGCCCATCGCGTAGCCGGCGACCATCGCCACCACCGGCTTCGGCAGCCGCCGCATCTGCACCTGCAGGTCGGTGACGTGGAAGCGCCCGACCGAGGCCCCCTCGGCGAGGTACCCGGTGTCGCCGCGCACCTGCTGGTCGCCGCCCGAGCAGAAGGCCCGCTCCCCCTCGCCGGTGAGGATGACGACGCCGACGTCGCCGTCCTCGCGCGCCAGCTCCAGGGCGGCGGAGATCTCGACCAGCGTCTGCGGGCGGAAGGCGTTGAGCACCTCCGGCCGCGCGATCGTGATCTTGCCGATCCCGTCGGCCTTCTCGTAGCGGATGTCGGCGTACTCGGCGGCCACCTCCCACGCGATCGGCGCGTAGAGGACGTCCTCGGACGGGGCCAGCTTGTGTCGCTCGGGCATGATGCGGAACGATATCCCGGCTCCGATGAAGCTCGACAACTGGCTGGCCCAGAGATCGCAGAGCTGTCCCGACCGCGTCGCCCTCCTTGCCGACGGCTCCGAGGTCACCTACGCCGAGCTGGAGGCGGAGGCGACCTGGGTCGCGCGCAGGTTGGCCGCCTACGGTGTGCGCCGCGGCACGACGGTGGCGATGACGATGCACGCCCGTCGCGAGCAGGTCGTCCTCGTCCACGCGCTGATGAAGCTGGGTGCCGTCCTGCTGCCCCTGGGCACCCGCCTCTCGGCGGAGGAGCGGGCGGCGATCGTGGCGGTCGAGGAGCCGGCGGTCGACCTAGACGACGCCGGCGAGTTGACGCAGACCGAGGCCGACATGCCGCTGCTCGGCGAGCACGACATGGACGAGCTGGCCTGCCGCGTGCTGACCAGCGGCAGCACCGGCGCGCCCGACCCGGTCGGCCTCACCTACGGCAACTTCCTCTGGAGCTCCGTCGCTTCCGCCTTCAACGTTGGCGTCGAGCCCGACGACCGCTGGCTCTGCTGCCTTCCCCTCAGCCACATCTCCGGCCTCAGTGTCGTGATGCGCTCGGTCATCTACGGCACCGCGGCCGTGGTCCACGACGGCTTCAACGTCGACAGGGTCGCGGCTGCTTTGGAGGAGGAGCGGATCACCGTCGTCTCGCTGGTGGCGACGATGCTGACGCGCCTGCTCGAGGCCGGCGCCGATCTCTCGCGGCCCCGCACGATCCTGGTCGGCGGCGGCCCGGTGCCCGAGGACCCGCTGGAGGAGGCGCTCGGTCGCGGCGCCACCGTTGTCCAGACCTACGGGCTGACCGAGGCCTGCTCGCAGGTGACGACCCTGGCCCCGGCCGACGCCCGCCGCAAGCTCGGCTCCGCCGGCCGGCCGCTGCTGACCACCCACCTGCGCATACAGGAGGGCGAGATCCTGGTCCAGGGACCGACCGTCGCGCCCGGCCGCACCGACGCCGACGGCTGGCTGCACACCGGCGACCTCGGCCACATCGACGAGGAGGGCTTCCTCTACGTCGATGACCGGATGGACGACATGATCGTCAGCGGCGGCGAGAACGTCGTCCCGGCCGAGGTCGAGAAAGTGCTGCTCCGCCACCCGGAGGTCGCCGACGCCGCCGTGGTCGGGCGGGACGACCCCGAGTGGCAGCAGGCGGTGACGGCGATTGTCGTGCTCGAGGACGGCTCCGAGGCGACGCCGGAGGAGCTGCGCCGCCACTGCGCCGAGTCGCTCACGGGCTTCAAGGTGCCGAAGCTGGTCGAGCTGGTCGCCGCGCTGCCGCGCACCCCGTCGGGAAAGCTGATGAGAAGGGCGCTGCGTTAGAGTCGCCCGCCTATGGCACAGGACCCGGGCAAGGACATCTTCTACGACGAGGACGCCGACCTCTCCCTCCTGCAGGGCAAGACGGTTGCGATCCTCGGCTACGGCTCGCAGGGACACGCCCACGCGCTCAACCTGAAGGACTCGGGAGTCGAGGTGGTCGTCGGCCTGCGACCCGACTCCTCCAGTCGCGCCAAGGCCGAAGCCGCCGGCCTCGAGGTGCTCGACATCGCCGAAGCGGCGAGCCGCGGCGACATTGTGATGATCCTGCTGCCCGACGAGAAGCAGGGTGAGGTCTGGGAGGCGGAGATCGCCGACGGGATCGCGCCCGGCAACCTGCTGCTCTTCGCCCACGGCTTCGCGATCCACTTCGAGCAG
>Ga0070683_100005903_pt1 | contig 10246 bp, 10 predicted proteins | sample KBSC713LmetaG_FD_64662 | JGI IMG/M metagenome (GOLD analysis project Ga0070683, IMG submission 64662) | Corn rhizosphere microbial communities from Kellogg Biological Station, Michigan, USA - KBS C7.1-3L metaG | ecosystem: Host-associated > Plants > Roots > Rhizosphere ... | reverse complement strand
GGGGACGGCGTGCGGGACGGGCCGCTCGAACTGGCTCGGAAGAGTGACGACGAGCGAGCGAAGCGTTAGGACAGCGACGGATCGTGCGTGTCGGCGTCGTTGAGGCGGGCGGCGACCTGGGTGCGCGAGTTGACGCCGAGCTTGGCGAGGATGTTGGAGACGTGGACGGCGGCCGTGCGCGGTGAGATGTAGAGCCGCCGGGCCAGCTCGGCGTTGGTCAGCCCCTCGGCGAGGAGCAGGGCGACCTCCCGTTCGCGCGGGGTCAGCCCGACCGGGCTGGCGCTCCCCTCGGCGGCCACCTCCGTCATGCCGAGCCGGCTGCGGACGGCCTTGAGCTCGGCCACCCGCCAGCCGCCCCAGCGGGCGAGCTGGCCGGTCGCGGTCTCGGCGAACCGGCGGGCCTCGTCGGGCAGGCCGATGTGGATCAAGCAGCGGGCGGCGCCGACGTTGGCCGTGCCGCGCGGGGCCGGCATGAGCAGTCCGGTCCCCCGGGCCACGTTGCGGTAGCCGGTCAGCGCCTCGTCGAACCGGCCGGCCGCCTCGGCCACCTGGGCCTCGACCAGCCAGCGCCACTCGTCGTCGGCGTGCGGCTCGTCGAGCTGGTCGACCAGCGGCCGGAGCTGGGCCTCCTCGTAGTCGAGGTAGAGCGCGGCCGAGACGATGTCGTGCACGTAGTCGCGGGCGACGACGCCCGTGGTCTCGACGGCAGCGAGGATCTTGGCGAACCAGCGGTCGGCCTCGACCCGGTCGCCCCGGCGGCAGGCCAGGTGGAAGCCGAGCCCGGGGATGCCGGTCTGCGCGTTGACCGCGTTTTTGTCCGTCCCGGACTGGTCGAGCAGCGCCGCCAGGATCGCCTCGACCCGGTCGAGGTCGCCGGCCTCGAGCAGCAGCCCGGCCAGGAACACCCCGTGGTAGTCGGTGCCGCGGCTGGTGCGCAGCAGCCCGGTGTCGCGGCGCCGGCCGTCTTCGAGCGCGGCGATGGCCTGGTTGAGGTCGCCGTCCTGGACGTTGATGCGGGCACGGCCGGAGAAGTAGGCGGCGGTGGCCAGCGACTCGAACCCGGCCCGCTCGGCGTCGCAGCGCATCCGCTCCAGCAGGGCCAGCCACTCGGTCGGCGCGCCGGAGAGCAGGTTGCCGCTGATCAGGTTGTTGAGCGCGCGGGCGGCCAGCAGCCACTCGCCGGCCTCCTCGGCCTGGTCGGCGACCTCGGTGAGGAGCTTGATGCCCTCCTGGACGCCGTCGGCCACGTCGGCCAGCGCGGAGCCCTTCTCGACCTTCCCGGCCAGCCAGACGTCGGGGAAGCCGAGCGCCTCGCCGGCCGCGATCGCCCGGTCGGACCAGGCGACCGCCTCCTCGGTCTCGCCGCGCAGCATCGCCGACTGGGCGATCGCCGCGAACGCCCGGGCCTGCACGGCGCCGTCGTGCACCAGCTCGATCTCCTCCTCGAGCTGGTTGGTGAGGTCGCGCATGTCGTCGACCCGGCCGGCCTCCCAGGCCAGCCGGATGAGCAGCCGCAGCGCGTCGGACCGGCTCTCGGCCGTGTTGGCCACGTCGAGCCAGCGCCGGCCGACGTCCTCGGCGTCGTCGAGCAGCCCGGCCAGCCAGGCCGAGCGGGCCGCGCCGGCCAGCAGCTCGACGTCGTCGGGCAGCTCGTCGAGGGCCATCTCGGCCAGTTGCAGCGCCTGGAACGGCGAGCCCATCGACAGCGAGCTGATCATCCCGCGGCGGGCGGCGTCGACCATCTCGTCGTAGCGGGAGGCGCCCCGCGCGTGGTGGGCGACCAGCGCATAGTCGCGGCTGCCCGTCTCCAGCAGCGTCTCCAGGGCGAGCTCGTGCAGGCGGCGGCGCTGGCGCCCGAGCATCTCGTCGACCAGCGCCTCGCGGGTCAGCGCGTGCCGGAAGCTGAACTCGTCCTCGCCCAGCTCGACCATGAGTCCCCGCTGCACGAGGTCGCGCAGCACGACGATGAGCTCGTCCTCGTCGGACTTGGTGACGGCGGCGAGGAGGTCGAAGGGCACCTTGCGGCCGAGCACGGCGGACGCCTCGACGATGCGCTTCTCGGCCGGGCCGAGGTCGTCGAGCTGGCGGCGCAGCGCCTCGGCGACGTTCCACGGCAGCGGCCGGTCGCCGAGCTGGTCGATGTCGTCGTCGCCGCGCGCCTTGAGCAGCTCTTCGAGGAAGAACGGGTTGCCGCCGGTGCGGTGGTGCAAGGCAACCGCGGTCCGGTAGGACGGCGTGTGCCCGACCACGGCCTTGAGGAATTCCGACGTGTCGGTGAGGCTCAGCCGGTCGAGGCGCAGGTGGACTACGGTGTGCCGGCGCTCGAGCCGGGGCAGCAGCTCGGCGAGCGGGTGGCGGCGGGTGACCTCGTCGGGCCGGTAGGTGCCGATCAGCAGCCGGCCGCCGGACAGGTCGGCCATCCGCTCGAAGAGCGCGACGCTCTCCGAGTCGGCCCAGTGCAGATCCTCGAAGACCGCGATCGACGGCCCCGGCGTGGTCAGCACCCGGATGATCTCCAGGCCGGCCTGCAGCCGCTCGACCATTCCGCGGTTGACATCGGTGACCGTCTCCATCAGCACCGGCTCGAGCTTGTCGGAGACGCTGGCGCAGGCGTCGACGGCGTCCAGCAACAGCTCGAACGGCCGGGACAGCGCGCCCGGGTCGGCCTGCCCGCTGAGGATCGGCATGTTGACCGGCTGCGCCGCGATCAGCTCCTGGATCAGCCGGGTTTTGCCGATGCCCGGCTCCCCGGCCAGAATCGCGACGGCCGGCGATCCCCCGTCGACGAGCACGCTGAGGCGGCGCAGCTCGTCGGCGCGCCCGACCATCACCTGGCTCATCCCGCTCCGGCTAGGCCGCACAGCACCAGCCTACCGGCGCCAGCGGGCGCCGAAGTGTGACGCGCACCGCGCCCATTACCGTCCTCCCGCCAAGACCATCGTGGCGTCATTCTCCTGCCTCCTCGGGTCGCTTCGCACGCGCTTTTACCAGGCGTTGAGACGCTGAAAACGGGGCAAGCGCCCCCGTCCGCAGGGATTGGGACCGGGGCGCTTCAAGGTGGGAACTCAGGGGTCGCGCTCTACTCGTCGGCGTGACGCTGCCTGGTGCGGCGTGCGCGGAGGGCGCGCGGCCACCGCTTGGCGTCGTCGAGCATCTCGAGCTGGCGCTGACGGAGGATCTCGGACATAACCACGGGGTGGACGTTCATCGCGGGCTCCTTGTCGAAGGTGTGACTCAATGGTGGACCGGTAAGGAGCTCGTTCCATCGGTATCGCTTACGTATTCCCAGCCCGCCAACCTACGTACGGTCTCCTCTCCATCGCCTACGTAGACGTAGGCGATCCGAGGTTTCCTACGGCTCGTGTCCGGGCATCCGCAGATCGTGATCCTCGTCGGTACGTCGGGCTGGCAGTACAAGGACTGGGCCGGCCGGTTCTACCCGGACGGTCTCCCGCAGCGACTGTGGCTCGAGCACTTCGCCAAGGCGTTCGCCACCGTCGAGGTCAACAACGCCTTCTACCGGCTTCCCGAGCGCAGCACGTTCCAAGCGTGGCGGGAGCGCACGCCGAGCGACTTCTGCGTGGCCGTCAAGATGAGCCGTTACCTGACTCACATCAAGCGCCTGCGCGACCCCCAGGAGCCGGTCGCCCGCTTCCTCGACCGCGCCCGTGGCCTCGGTGACCGCCTCGGCCCGGTGCTCGTCCAGCTGCCGCCCAACCTCCGCGCCGACCCCGACCTGCTCGAGACGACGCTCAACCAGTTCCCGAAGTCGGTCAAGATCGCCGTCGAGCCCCGCCACAAGTCGTGGTGGAACGACGAGACACGGGCAGTCCTTGAACGGCACAACGCGGCGCTCGTATGGGCCGACCGGCACAGCCGCCCGACCGGCCCCCTCTGGCGGACCGCCGACTTCGGCTACCTGCGCATGCACGAGGGCCGCGCACACCCGCGGCCAAGGTACGGCCGCGACGCCCTCACCTCCTGGGTCACGCGGCTGGCCGAGGCGTACGGGTCGGGCATCTGCTACGCGTACTTCAACAACGACCCGGGTGGCGCCGCCGTGCTCGACGCAACCCTCTTCGCCCGTATCGCGCAACGGCACGGGCTGCACCCCTCCCGGGTGCCGGAGAACGCAGTACCCTCAAGGCCATGAAGCACCACCTCGAGCAAGGCATCGCCGCCCTGATCGGCATCCTCCTCCTGGTGCTCATCCTCCTGCAGCGCCGGCGTCTCAACCGGCACTACCGCGATGATCGCGACTGATCTGCTCGCGGAGGGCGCCTCCGACGCGCCCGGGATCAAGCTGCTCGCCCTCGTCATGGGCGTCCTCCTGATCGTTGCCGCAATCCGCGCGATGTTCGGCAAGAAGAAGCGCTGACCTCGGATTTCCGTACTCTTCGTAATTGAAGGGTGACAGATTGACGAACATCATCTAGTCTGTACCACGGGTATGGACTGGGGGTGCGGGTCCGAATGGGGAGGAAGTCACTGGCGGTCACGGTTTACCGCCGGAGGGTGACGTGGTGACGAAGACGAGCGGCGAAACCCGCGTCAATGGACGAAGGCGGGCAATTCCCCGCGCCGATGTCGGTGGCACGCTGGTTGAGTTGCACCGCGCCGCTAACGCCGTGAGGCACCACGTCGAGCAGGCCGTGCTGCGCCACAAGAACTTGAGCTGGACCGGGTTCGTCGTGCTGCGCGAGGTCTATAGCGCCGAGCGCATCGAGACCCGGGAGGCGGCGATCCGCGCCGGCATCGCCAAGGCCACGCTGACCGGCGTGGTCAACACCTTGGTGCGGCGCAACCTTCTGCGGCGCATCCAGCACCCGGACGACGGGCGACTGGTGCTGCTGGAGGTGACGGCTCGCGGCAAACGCCTGCTTCGCGACATCCTTCCGGCTTCGCAAGCCGAAGAGATCTTCACGCTTGGCCATTTGGACGACGCTCAGATTACTCATGTCCACGAGTTGATGCGTAAGCTCGTCGTGCACCTCGATGGGGACGAGGCGCACGATCGTCGCAGCTGACCAGCAGCACCAATGACTGACGTGGATGAGCCGAAGGGCTGACGGACATTCGCAGACGTCGTCATTAGTGTCGTGTTGCCGTCGAAAGGGCGTTCGTCGAGCACCACGGGCCAGACCGTCGTCAAAACGTTGCAATTCTGCCTTAGGATCCTGGCCTAGGATCCCCCGCAACAAGGTGGGATGGCGGCGGGGCACGACGCTCTCCCGGCGAGTAAGACCGGCCGAAACTGTAGTTCGCGGGAAGGACCTCGATGACCGAGGCGGGCATGAAGGACGGCGCAGCCGGGCAACCGCATGGCTCGTCGGAGCTGCCGTTGCGCCCGGCCACCCCGGCCCGCTCTCCCATGGTCACCGAGCTGCGATCCGACGATCCGGTGCGCATCGGTGAATATCGGCTCATAGGCCAGCTGGGCATCGGCGGCATGGGCACCGTCTACCTTGGACAAGGCGACGACGGATCCCGGGTCGCCATCAAGCTGGTTCACACCCACCTCGCGCGTGACCCCCGGTTCCGCATGCGGTTCGCCGGCGAGGTCCGCGCTGCTCAGCGCGTTCCCGGCTTCTGCACCGCCCGTGTGCTCAGCTCCGGCGTGTTCGAGGAGCGGCCCTACCTGGTGACCGAATACCTCGAGGGCGTCCCGCTGTCCCGCCTGGTCGCCGACGACGGCCCGCTCGACCCGGCGATGCTGCAGAGCGTCGCGATCGGCGTCGCGGCCGCGCTCGCCGCCATCCACGCCGTCGGCCTGGTCCACCGGGACATGAAGCCCAGTAACCTGATGGTCACACTGGGTGGCGTCCGCATCATCGACTTCGGCATCGCCCGGGCCATGGACGTGGCCAGCGACGTCACCGGCACCGGCAACATCGTCGGCAGCCTCGGCTGGGCCTCGCCCGAGCAGCTGCGCGCCGAGGAGCCCAAGCCGTCCATGGACATCTTCGGCTGGGGCTGCCTGGTCGCCTTCGCCGCGACCGGCCGGCACCCGTTCGGCGGCGAGGAGGCCGCCGCCCGCGCCTGGCGGATCCTCGAGGGCGAGCCCGACCTGTCCGGCATTCCCGACCCGGTGCGCGGCTTCGTCGCCGCCGCGCTCGACCGCGACCCCGAGGCCCGGCCCGACGCCCAGCAGCTGCTCGTGTCGCTGGCCGCCGGCGAAGCGGCCGGCCACCAGTTCACGGCCAACCGGCGCTGGATGCGCGGGGGCGCCGGTCGGCGCCGCGCCACCACGATGGCCGTTGCCGTCCCGCTGGCGCTCGCGCTGGTCTTCGCCGCGGCCGAGACGACCTCGGAGCTGATCGGCGCCCCGGGCGGCGTGGCCGACGCCGGGACGCCAGGCGGCGGCCGGGACAACGCGATGACCAACATCCTGTCCCCGCAGAACGCGGGCGGCCCCAACGCGCCGACCGGCGGCAACACCAATGGGCGCGGTCGGGGCGTCAACGGGCCGGCGGCGATCCCGACGATGGGCACGCCGGGCCCCGGCCACACCTTCGGCGGCGCCGGCGGCGACCCGACCGACCCGGCCAACACCCCGACGCCGACGCCGGTCACCACGACGCCGTCACCGGATCCGACGACCCCATCGCCCGACCCGACCACGCCGTCGCCGGACCCGACCACCCCGGACCCGACCGACACCACGCCAGGAACGCAGACCGGCGCGGGCGGCGATGTCCAGGACACCAACACGCCCGGCCCCGGACCGACGGACACCGGCACGCCGATCACGATCCCGGTCGACGCCCCGGTGACCCAGCCCAACTCGACGCCGTAGCAACAACCGCTACAGGACCGAGCGGGAAAAACCCTCCACGGCACGCGCCAGCACGTCCGCGCCCGGCTGCGCCCACAGGTCCTCGTGAAAGACCTCGACCTCAATCGGCCCGGCGTACCCGGTCGCGTCGACGGCCTCGCGGAACCGCCGCAGCTCCACGCACCCGTCCCCGGGCAGCGCCCGGCCGAGCAGTACGCCGGCCGGCAGTGGGGTGATCCAGTCGGCGACCTGGAAGCAGGCGATGCGCTCGTCCCGTCCGGCCCGTTCGATCTGCGCCCACACCTGGTCGTCCCACCAGAGGTGATATGTGTCGATGCACACCCCGACGGACGCGGACGGATACGGCGCGGCCAAGTCGAGCGCGTTGCCGAGCGTCGCGACGACGCAGCGGTCGGAGGCGAACATGGGGTGCAGCGGCTCGATGGCCAGGCGCACCCGGGCATCGCGCGCGTACGGGACGAGCCGCCCGATCGCCTCCCCGACCCGCCGGCGGGCGCCGTCCAGATCGCGGCTGCCCGGCGGGAGGCCGCCGCTGACGAGCACCAGCACCCCAGTACCAAGGGAAAATGCCTCATCGATGGCGCGGCGGTTGTCGTCGAACCAGTCGTCGGCCGTGAAGAATCCGCCCCGGCACAGCGAGGTCACCGTGAGACCGGCGGCGCGGAGCAGTGCCGCCGTCTTGGCCAGGCCGAACGAAGCCACGTTCTCGCGCCAGAGCCCCACCTGCGACACGCCCTGGGAGACGCAGCCGGCCACCAACTCGTCGATCGGCCAGTGTTTGGCGGTGGCCTGGTTGAACGCAAAGCGCTTCACAGCGCGGGCACCGCGATCCGCCGCCCAGTCCGCGCCGACTCGAGGCCGAGCTCGGCCAGCTGGACACCACGGGCACCGGACGGGAAGTCCCACGGGAACGGCGTGCCCTCCACCACGTGCCGCAGGAACGCCTCCCACTGCACCTTGAAGCCGTTGTCGAAGTCCTCGTTGTCGGGCACGCGCTGCCACTGCTCGCGGAAGCGCTCGGTGGCCGGCAGGTCCGGGTTCCACACCGGCTTCGGGGTGTGCGCGCGGTGCTGCACGTGGCACTCGCGCAGCCCGGCGACCGCGCTGCCGTGCGTGCCGTCGACCTGGAACTCGACGAGCTCGTCCCGGTAGACCCGCACGGTCCAGGAGGAGTTGATCTGGGCGATGATGCCGCCCTCGAGCTCGAAGATGCCGTAGGCGGCGTCGTCGGCGGTGGCCGCGTAGCGCTCGCCGGCCTCGTCGACCCGGGTCGGGATGTGCGTGGCGGTCACCGCGTGCACCGCCTGGACCGGCCCGAAGAGCTGCTCGAGCACGTATTGCCAGTGCGGGAACATGTCCACGACGATCCCGCCGCCGTCGGCCGCCCGGTAGTTCCAGGACGGGCGCTGGGCCGGCTGCCAGTCCCCTTCGAACACCCAGTAGCCGAACTCGCCCCGCACGGACAGGATCCGGCCGAAGAAGCCGCCGTCGATCAGCCGCTTGAGCTTGCGCAGCCCGGGCAGGAACAGCTTGTCCTGCACGACGCCGTGCTTGACCCCGGCCGCGACGGCCGCCCGGCATAGCTCGACCGCGCCACCGAGGGTTTCGGCCAGCGGCTTTTCCGTGTACACGTGCTTGCCGGCCTCCAGGGCCGCTTTGATCGCCTTCTCGCGCTGCTGGGTGACCTGCGCGTCGAAGTACACCTGGATGTCGGAGCGTCGGAGGGCCTCGTCGAGATCGGTGGTCCAGTCCGTCAGGCCGTGCTGGGCGGCGATGTCGGCCAGCTTGGCTTCGCTGCGTCCGACCAGCACCGGCTCCGGCCAGATCGTGTCACCGCCGGTCGTGGGCAGGCCGCCGTGCTCCCGGATGGCGAGCAGCGACCGCACTAAGTGCTGGCGATAGCCCATGCGCCCGGTCACCCCGTTGACGACGATGCCGATCGGAATCCGTGACACGGACGCTCCTTCCCAGGTAAGCGCTTTCCTGCAGACCATACCATTATGCTGGCTCAAGCCCAGACAGCTTCGTTAGCGGAGGGATCACCCGTGGCCACGCTCGCCGATGTTGCCAAGCGCGCAGGCGTGTCGCAGGCGACCGCGTCCCGCATCATCAACGGCAGCAACAAGCTGGTCACCGACGAGCTGCGCGCCCGGGTGCTGCGCGCCGTCGCCGAGCTGCAATACGTGCCCAACGCCCACGCCCAGCTGCTGGCCCGCTCCCAGCGCACAGCGGTCGGGGTAATCGTCCACGACGTCTCCGACCCCTACTTCGCCGAGATCACGCGCGGGCTGCAGCGGGTCGCGACCGAGCACGGCCGCCTCTTGATCATCTGCAACAGCTACCGCGACCCCGAGCGCGAGCTCGAATACGTCGAGTTGCTCCGCGGTCACCAGGTCGCCGCGATCATCCTGGCCGGCTCGGGCTACCACGACGCCGCGTTCACCAAGTCGCTCAACCAGAAGCTCGAGGCCTACGAGCTGACTGGCGGCCGGGTCAGCGTGATCGGCCGGCACGAGTTGCACGGCGACTCGGTCATGCCGGACAACGAGGTCGGCGGCTACCTCATCGGCAACGAGATCTTCGCGCTCGGCCACCGCAAGGTCGGCATCATCGCCGGCCCGCGCGTGCTGACCACGATCACCGACCGCCTCGCCGGCGTCCGGCGCGCGGCCAAGGACCACGGTCGCACGCTGCCGGCCAAGCGGATCGTCTACGCCGACTTCGACCGGGACAGCGGCGCCATCGCGACCGTCGAGATGCTCGACGCCAACCCGGACATCACCGCGATCGTCGCGCTCAACGACCAGATGGCGATCGGCGCGCTGGCCGTCTTGCGCGAGCGCGGCATCCCGTGCCCCGGCGAGATCAGCGTGGTCGGCTTCGACGACATGCCGATCGCGCGGGACGTCACCCCGGCCCTGACCACGGTCCGGCTGCCGCTCGTCGACATGGGCGCCCGCGCGATGGCGCTGGCCCTCGAGCACACCCGCGGCGCCAGCCGCGTCGAGCACGTCGCGGCCGAGCTCATCCGCCGGGAGAGCGCCGCTCCCCCACGAGCCTGATGATTTCCGTGTACCGGGGAAGCCCGGTCGGCCGGTCTCGTTCTGAGCGACCGCGGCCTCTCTTCCACGACCGGAGAACCGATCTCGGCCGTCGCCGGCGGTGCCGGTCAGCGACCATCGAGACCCTCGGCGATGGCCAGCGCGTGCAGCTTGCCCGGACACCGGTGACGGCCGGCCCCGAAGGCGAGGTTCCGGTCCCCCGTGAAGTCAAGAAACACCAGGTCACCGTCGGGGTCGAGGCGACGTGTGCCGGGGACCGGATGGGCCGCCCGCGCGACTAGAGCGGCCGTCGCGGTGTGCCCCTGGACGAGCAGCCCGATGCGGGCGGCCGTCTCCTCGTCGTGGACCCCGCCGAACGCCGTGACCAGGCGCTCCACGGCCGCGTCCG
>Ga0070683_100005901_pt1 | contig 10248 bp, 8 predicted proteins | sample KBSC713LmetaG_FD_64662 | JGI IMG/M metagenome (GOLD analysis project Ga0070683, IMG submission 64662) | Corn rhizosphere microbial communities from Kellogg Biological Station, Michigan, USA - KBS C7.1-3L metaG | ecosystem: Host-associated > Plants > Roots > Rhizosphere ... | reverse complement strand
TGTGCTCCGAGCGCAAGGGACTCGTGCCTGTCGCGGCCGCCCGGGATTTCCTAGAATTAAGGCACATGTCAATCCTTCAAGACATCCGCCTCGCGTTTCGGATCTTCGGGCGCACACCAGTTCCTACCGGAATCGCTCTTCTGTCGATCGCGCTGAGCGTGGGCGCGACGGCCATCGTCTTCGCCGCGATCAAATCCGTGCTGATCGATCCGCTGCCGTACGCGCACGACTCAGAACTGGTTCAGCTGCGCAGCGAGTTTCCTAAGATGCAGGAGCAGGCCAACAGTGACTGGGTTGTATGGAATGACACCCGCGAACTGGATCGCAGGACGCGTACGCTCGACTCGGTAGGTGTGTACAGCAATGCCATTTTCGATCTTGCAGGCGATGCGAATTCGACTCCGGAAGCGCTGTATGGCGTACGGATGAATGCGAACTTGTTCCGAGTTCTGGGTGTCTCCCCGATGCTCGGACGCAACGTCCTTCCGGAAGAGGATCAACGCGGCCACTCAGACGTAATAATCCTGAGCTACGGCCTATGGGCGCGCCGGTTCAACTCGGATCGTTCCATCGTTGGCCGAAGCGTAACGGTCAATGGACACGCTTGCCTAGTGATCGGCGTCATGCCGCCCGATTTCGACTTTCCACTCCGCAGGCAAGCGGCTCATACGCCTTCTCCTTACAGGGATTTCTGGGCAGCGCCGTTCAACACGCCGGCTAATCCGATTGCGGCGCTCGGCGCCGTGGCAAGGTTGCGTCCGGGAGTGACGTTGACCGAGGCGCGCCAGGACCTCGCTTCGATCAGCGCGGCGCTGACTCACGATTTTCCAGAAACCAACCGCGATCGTACTCTTCGGCTGAACCTGATTCGCGACCGGACCGTCGGAATCGCCACCAACGGCTTGCTGCTGCTGATGGCCGGCGCTGTGCTGTTTATGCTGATCGGATGCGCCAACGTGGCCAACCTGCTGCTGGCGCGCGGGCTTGCCCGGCAGCGCGAAATCGACGTGAGGCTCGCGATCGGCGCGGGACAAATGCGCATCATCCGTCAACTGCTTACCGAAAGCTGCCTGCTGGCCGTGCTGGGCGGTATCGGCGGCTATGTTCTCACAGCGGCAGCATGGAGTATCCTGCCAGCCCTGGCTCCGGTAAACATTCCCCGGTTGGCTGCCGCTCGCGCGGATGGGACGATCTTCGGGTTCGCTCTCGCGCTGGCCGTCGTTAACGGGATTCTGTTCGGTATCGCGCCGGCGCTCCGCCTAACCAAGCGCAAAGCGATCACGTTCGGCGGATTCAACGCGCGCGGCGCTGCATCCGGACGCCATGACCGCACCCGGTCCTCGCTCGTAGCCGCTGAGGTGGCCGTTTCGGTGGTCCTGGTGGTGATCGGCGGGGAACTCCTGACCAGCTTTGTGAAATTGATCCGCACCGATCCTGGCTTCCAGGCGGATCGTATTCTGGCGTCTGTGGTGCTGCCCGCGTCCGAACGGTACCCCGACCCCGCTCAGCGCGCACTATTCTACAAACGAATTCTGGACTCCGTGCGTGTTCTTCCCGGAGTCGAAAGCGCCGGCACTGTGGACGCGCTGCCTTTTAGCGGCGAGAATAACGGCGGATACGTGAGTGCCGCAGAAGGAACAAAGATCGAGGGAGAAATAGACCGCGTGGGTGGCGAGTATCTCCAGACCATGGGCGTCCGCCTCCTGGAAGGCCGCTGGTTTCGCGAAGAAGAGACGGCTGAGTCAAATGACGCGGCGATCGTGAACGATTTTATCGCCGCGCACTTGTGGCCAGGCTCCAGCGCCCTTGGACAGCGAGTCTGCGTCTACTGCACACCAGAACATCCGAACAACTGGAAGCACGTCATTGGAGTCGTCTCCAGCGCAAGCCACGCCGCGCTCAACGAAGCAGCAAAAGGAAATGTTTACCTCGCAGCCGGAGCCATGCGGGAATCTGCGTTCGTAGTCGTTCGAACCCAACGGCCCACGGGAGATCTGGAGACAGCCATCCGGCGAACCATCGCGTCGATCGACCCGAATCAGCCGGTGTTCCTCAGCGCGACTATGACGTCCCTCATCGCAGACTCGGTCGCCGACCGGGGATTTATCATGATGCTGCTCGCAGTGACGGCCGGCCTGGCCCTGATCATGTCGGCCGCGGGCGTATACGGAGTCATTTCGTACACTACTTCCAGAAGGACGCAGGAAATCGGAATTCGCGTGGCGGTCGGTGCGATGCCCTGGGACGTGCTTGCCTTAGTATTCCGTCAAGGCTTCCTGACCGTCGCGATTGGACTCGGGATCGGACTCGGGATTGCGTTTTCGGCAATGCAGTCGCTGCGCAGTTTCCTCCCCGGGCTGGAGTCCGGGAATCCGGCTCACATCTGGCTTGCCGCCGGTTTAGTCGCGTTGACCGCGGGAATCGCCTGCTGGATCCCCGCGCGACGCGCTACCAAGGTCGACCCGATGTCCGCTTTGCGGCAAGAATAGATGGCCTGAGCTTCTCTTATGGCTGTAGCGACGCCGCGTACGCCGCGATCGCGATCATGTCGTCTTCCGTCAGCTTTTCCGCGACTTTCTTCATCTGTGCGCCTGCCGTGCTGCTGTTCGCGCCTATCTGAAAGTTGTACAGCTGCCGGACGATATAGATCGGATGAATCCCTGCCAGCCGCGGCACGTCGCCCAGGCCTTTGAGCCCCTCACCGTGGCAGATTTCGCAGGCGATGGTCTTGCCGGAGCCACCCGTTTTCACCAGCGTCTCGCCCTTCTTGATGCTGCCTGGCGGAACATACGCGATGAATCCCGAGTGCGGATCGCGGCTCTCGACCCTGGCCGGGTCCTGCGGCACTGTAACGATGCGATTGCCCAGCAGTTCAGTACCTCCGCCCGGCAACGGCAAGCGCATGCGTCCTCCGTTGACCCACGTTTTCGGCACAGTCTTCGCTTCCTCCACCTTGTACCAGACGGCCGGCTTTAGCGCCGCAAAATACGCCACAGCCTGCCGCATGTCTTCCTCCGGCAGTCCCTTGGCGATTGCATTCATCCGCGCCGCACGCCCGGACGGACCGTAGGCCATGGGATCTTTTCGAGCGCCGCTCTTAAAGTCCGACATCTGCCGCATCATGTACTCGACCGGCAGCCCCGCCAGCGTGGCCGATTCCGGATGGCCATGCCCCGACATCAGATGGCAGGAACCGCAGGCCTGCACTTGGAAACCATGCTGCACGATATCCGGCAGCGCGGCGTGCTCCTGCGGATACCAATCCGGCGGGTTGAGCGAATCGTCGATCTGCGCCTGGGTGTAGGACTTGGTGCTTCCGGGCAGGCGCTTCAATTCTTTCGCATCGCCCGCAGGCGGAGGATTCGTATCCGGCACCGGATACGCCCACGTGAGCTGTCCACCCTGCTGCGGCAGCGCGGTAACCACATAGAACGAAAGCAACGCGATCAGAATCAAAACCAAATGCTTCATGCCAGCCTCCTGACGATTCAAAACTATAGCATTTACGGATCGCAGGAGGCCAACACAAAGCGTCGATCACCGGCCAACAGCGGGCGTGCAGCAGCCGCACTGGCAATTCTTGTCCTGGCAGCGGCACGCGTCCTGGGGGCAGCCGCAGGAGCAGCTTCCGCACTCACAGTACGCTTTCTTGGCGGTCTTCGTAACAGCCTTCTTCACGTTGGACATTGTCTTTCTCCTTTTTTCTTCAAGCGCTCATGCGCTTTCAAAGGGGCTGACGGACGTCCCCTCAAAACATTACAGTTGAGCGTGCGTGGTAGGCTGAGCGTGGTGGCAACCGGTCCTGAATCATCAACTTCGCTCACTCCAGAGGCGATCCAACGCTTGGTCGACCATCACCGGCAATTCCTGGCATTCCTTCAGACTCGCGTCGAATCCAGGGCCGCTGCGGAAGATATCCTGCAATCGGCATTTGTGAAGGGCCTGGAGCGTGGCGCCGAAGTGCGCGATGAGGAAAGCGCCGTTGCTTGGTTTTACCGGGTGCTTCGCAACGCTGTGATCGATCACTACCGTCATCGCGCCTCGACCGAGCGGGCCATGGAGGCTTGGGGCAAGGAATTTGGCGCACATGAAACGCCGGATGAAGAGGTGAAGGACGAGATCTGCCAGTGCATTTCCGGCTTGCTGGAGACGTTGAAACCGGAATATCGCGACGCGCTGCGGACGATCGATATCGAGGAAGGCAGCCTGAACGACTTAGCGGAGCAGGCGGGGATTACTTCGGGAAATGCCGCGGTTCGAGTGCATCGGGCGCGGGAGGCCCTGCGCAAGCAGGTTCGGGTGATCTGCGGAAGCTGTGCTGAGCACGGCTGCCTGGATTGCCGCTGCAAACCCCCGGGTTCGGGTAGTTGCTGAGACTACCTCGCGAAGGTGTCGCAAGTGGAGATCTGACTGGAATTCAGGCCAGTCCGAAACCACTGGGTGCGCTCGCGCGAAGATCCGTGCGTGAAGTTTTCGGGACTGACGTGACCGGTGGCCATTTTCTGAAGCCGATCGTCGCCTACCGCCGCGGCGGCTTGCATGGCGGCTTGCACATCGCTCTGGTCGACGATTTTCCGCTGCTCCGTGGACATGGCCCACATGCCGGCGAAGCAGTCCGCCTGTAGCTCCAGCCGAACGGACAAGGGATTGGCCGCGCTCGGGTTGCTCAACCGCATGCGTTGGACCTGTCCCTCAATGCCCATTATTTTCTGGACGTGATGTCCGATCTCATGTGCGATGACGTACGCCTGCGCGAATTCTCCCGGAGCCCCGAATCGGCTGCGCAGTTCGTCGAAAAAGCCTAAATCCAGGTAAACCTTTTCATCATCGGGGCAGTAGAACGGTCCCGTTGCGCTTTCGGCCTGCCCGCAAGCGGAATCGATGGAATCGCGAAACAGTACCAGCTTGGCGTGCCGATACTGCCTTCCCCCCTGCGCTGGAAGTAATTTCTCCCAGGTGCCTTGTACGTCGTCCAAAACGAACGAGACGAACTGAACTTCGGTATTTTCCGTCGCCGTGGATTGCGGTGCGGACGTCGTCACGGGGCTGGCAGAATCGGAATCGCCTAGAAACAGAGTGAAAAGATTGCGATGAAATACCAAGCTTAGAACCAGAAGTAGCAAAGCTCCCCCAATGCCGATGTGGCGCCCGCCGAAGCCCATCCCGGAGGAGCCGCCTCCGCTTTCATTCCTGCGATCCTCAACGTCGTCACTGATTCCGCCCGGCTTCCATTCCATGCGGCGCTTTATTGCAATCGGAGGCCCAATCCCGCTTACCTAAGGCAAAGAGGTTCGCGGTTAATACTTCCTCAGGACTGCGACGACTTCATCCCCGCCGATTTCCGTCTTGCCGACGGTCAGGCCGAGCAGCACGTATCCTTGCGTGCCCGCTTCCTGTAACTCCTTCTGCATGGTCGAGGTTCTGGTGGTTGCAAGCAGCCTGTAGGTGGGACGCAGCTCTTTCCGGGAGGGGTCGGCTTCCATTATGACCACTACCTCTCGGCCCCCAAAGGCCGACTGGAACACGGTCTGCTCTACGTATTCGTAACCTTCGTCGGCCCAGCGTTGCAGCTCCTTCTCCATCGTGGAGGTCTTGGTAGTGGCCAGAAGTTTGTATTTGAGGGAGGCTTGACCGGCTGCAGCCTCTTTCACCATCGCTACGATGACCTCCTGTCCTCCGTTCGCGGATTTCCCACCCATGGCCTTGGCGAAGCGATAGCCGCCGGCAGCCGCCTCATTGAGCTCCTTTTCCATGGTGGAAGTCTTGGAGGTTGCAAGAATCCGATAATCCAGCGGCCCGTCCGCTGCTGTTGCTGCGATGCTCGCAAAGCCGGCGACCGTCACCAACAGGGCACTTCTCGTGATTTTCGTAAGGCTCGACATTGTTGTTTCCTTTCGAAAAGGCTGACGCACGGCTTCCGCAAACCTTACAGTGCCTACTTGCCGACCAGATGTTTCAGGTCGGCATTATTCTCCTGGCAGATGTACTCGAACGGTTCCATGCCGGGGTGGAACAGGATATTCCAGCTCGTCGTCCATGGCTTGGAGTAGGCTCCGGGATCTTCGAGCGTCGCCTCGTAGTGCAGAATCAGTTCATTCACGCGCGTGAAGCGCTCGACGACGTGGAGCTGTTCAGTGTGCGGATGGCCCGCCGCGTCGATCCAGCTTCGATCGTTCAACCCGGTGACGTCGACCACCAGCGTGTCCCGCTCCCAATGACCGATCCCTTCGCCCAGATACGTGGGGTTGAGCCTGTCCGGCGGCGTGTGTTTTCGCCCATCCGTGTACACGACCCGCCACATATGCGCGCCCCCTTCGAACACAAACAGGATGCGATTGGGCAGTTGATAAATCTGAAACGGGAAGGACGTCGCATACATGCGCGGGATTCCCGAAGGCAGGCAGAAACCCTCTGGATCGTCTTTAGTGACATTGGCATTGCGCTGATCGTAAGCGGCTTTGGCCCAGGGGAGAAAAGGAACGTCGATCTTCTTCTCCGGCTGCGCGGTGCCAGCGAAACCCCCTCCGGTGCCGGCCATGTCACCCACGCCCGGAGGTTCCCAGGACCCTTTATCGTTGCCGAGGTCGGGATGGCCGTCGGGCAGGCGCGGCGCGGGAGGGATATTTTTCCGAGTGAGAGCGGCAGCCACCTTCTTCCCGTCAAAATCCTGCGCCGAGCCAGGCGTATTCGCCCACAGAAGTGCGCCCAGCATCGCCGCCGCGGTGATGTTTGAAGGACCTCTCATCCCGATATAGCTTACTCCAGCGCGAACACCCATACCGACCCGCCTTCCGGCATGGGAGGAACCTCGCCCGGAAATAATCGGCTCATGGTATTCACCTCACCACCGGCGTCCTGGCCCCAGCCTGCCAGCACAGCGATGTATTGCTTCCCGTTCACCGAGAAAGAAGTCGGCGGCGCCTCGGCGCCCGAACTGAGCGGAAACTCCCACAGCAGCTTGCCGGTGACCGCGTCGAAAGCATGGAACTTGCGGTCGGCCGTTCCTCCGCTGAACACCAATCCTCCGCCGGTGGCGAGCATCGATCCCCAGTTCGGCGATCGCGCGTAGTTATGGGTCCAAACCTCCTTGCCAGTGTCGACGTTCCACGCTTGCACTTCGCCGAAGTGATCCGCGCCCGGCACGATCAGCGGGGGAAACCCGCCCACGATGCCGACGAACCCGCGCCCCGGCGTGTAGGCGACATTCGGAGCACCTCCGTTGTGTCCACAAATGTTGTTGTTCGCCGGAATATAGATCATGCGCGTCTTAGGACTATAGGAAATTGGCGGCCAGGTTTTGCCGCCGTGGACGCCGGGGCAAAATTCGGCTGGTGCGTTGGTGCCGGGCTTGTGCGCCGGATCGATATCCGGGCGTCCTGTAACTGGATCGACGCCGCGGATGACATTGTTGAAGACGTAAGGCTTGCCTTCGATGAACTTGATGGGTCCGGCGCTGCGCTCCAGGAACCACAGATAGCCGTCGCGGGCCACATCAATCAATCCCTTGATGGTGCGCCCGTTGCGCTGGTAGTCGACCAGAATGGGCGGCGACACTTCGTCGTAATCCCACGAGTCGTTCGGATGATATTGGTGATAGCCCTTGATTGCGCCGGTGGCGACGTCGAAAGCGATGGTGGAAGCGGTGTAGAGATTGTCACCGGGACGATTGTCGCCGATGGTAGGACCGCCGTTTCCGGTTCCGAAGTACGCCAGGTTCGTCTCGGGATCGTAATTCCCGGTGACCCACACCGGGGCGCCGCCGGTTTTCCACTGATCGCCGCCGGCGGGCCAAGTGTCGCTGCCGGGTTCGCCCGGCGCGGGCACGGTGAACGTGCGCCAGACCTCTTTGCCGGTTTCGGCATCAAACGCCGCTACAAAGCCCCGGATTCCGAATTCGCCTCCCGAGGATCCCACCAGGACCTTCCCATCCGCAATCAGCGGAGCGAGCGTGGTGTAGTAACCGGATTTGTTGTCGGCGATGACACTACTCCAGACTTCGGTGCCGGTCTTGGCATCCAAAGCCACCAGCACGGCTTCACCCGCGCAGACATATACCTTATCGCCGTAGAGCGCGACGCCGCGATTCACTTCGTGGGGAACGTTCGCTCCCTGGGGACGTGGCCTGCGATAGCGCCATAGTATCGTGCCGGTAGTGCCATCGAAGGCGATCACCTGGTTAAAAGGGGTGGTGATGAAGATGACTCCGTTGTTCACTACCGGGGCCGCCTCGTGGGCGCGTCCTTCGCCCGTAGTGGATGACCACACCAGCTTCAGCTTCGCGACATTCTCCGGCGTGATCTGATCGAGCGGGCTGTAGCCCCAGCCGTCGTAGGTCCTCCGGATCATGGGCCAGTTACCGTCTTCCGGCTTCAGGAGCCGTTCGGCCGTTACAGCCTGGTAGTTCCGCAGAATCGCGGGCATGGGCGGCGGAGGCCCTTGTTTCCCCCCTTTCCTTTTGCCGCCTTTCTCCTGGCCGGAGGCCGTGGTTAGAAAGAACGCTGGAATCACTGCGGCCAGCACGGCGGCCAATAACAATGCGCGGGACTTGAGCATGAGCGTAACTCCTGATTTTGAGGCTTCTAGAATAGGCTACCTTGACTCACGCAGGGAAACCGCATATACCTGCTAGAGCGCCTATGAGACCTGTCAAAACAATCGTTGGCCTCGCGGTTGTAATCGCAGCCGCTCTGTGTGCGACGCCACCGCGTTCGATGAGAATGTACGTGTTCGACTGCGCGACGCTCAAGGATCGCGATCCGGCCAACTACGGTCTCACGCGGCAACAGATGGAGTCGCCCACGGAATCAATAGACATGTCCGATCCCTGCTTCCTGATCGTACATCCGCGCGGGACGCTCCTGTGGGAGACCGGACTCAATGATGCCGTCTACGATCACCCGGAAGGAGGCGGCGCCAAGCACGACAAAATCGACAAGTCGCTCAAGAGCCAACTGGCCGCGGTAGGCTATCAACCGAAGGACATCACCTATCTGGCAATTTCCCACCTGCATGGCGATCATTCCGGCAACGCTAACGACTACGCCGGATCGATATGGATCGCCCAAAAAGCAGAACGCGATTATATGTTCAGCGCGGACCTGCCCGAGAATATCCATCCGAACGAGTACGCCGCCCTGAAAAACAGCAAGACCAAGCTGATTACCGGAGATTATGACGTTTTCGGCGACAGCTCCGTGATGCTGATTCTGACGCCAGGCCACACGCCCGGCCATCAGAGTCTGTTGGTGAAACTACCCAAAACAGGAGCCGTCGTACTCACCGGCGATCTCTATCACTTCCCCGGAGAACGAACCTTCCACACGGTGCCGGTGAACGATAAGCCGGAGACCGTAGCCTCGCGAGCAAAGATCGAGGCGCTGATCCAGAAAAACAACGCCCAGCTCTGGATTCAGCACGACATCATCGGGAACCGCAAGCTCAGGAAATCCCCGGCTTTTTATGAATAGAGTCTTGATCGTGGTGATGTCGGTGCTCCCTCTATTCGCGCAGGACTTGCGCCAACCTCCCTCGGCCGATTGGCCATTAGTTGGCGGCGATTGGGGAAACACGCGATATTCAACGCTCGCCCGCATCAATCCATCGAACGTCAAAACGCTGAAGGGCGCATGGATGGCTCGCTTGCAGTCCGGATTCGGCGCGGGGTTTTCGCAGCAAGGCACGCCCGTCGTGAAAGACGGCGTGATGTATATCACCACCGGCGAGCAGGAAATCTTCGCGCTGGATGGGAAGACCGGCAACCTGATCTGGGAATATCGCACGCCCACCGATCCCAAAACCGGCGATAACAAAGCCAAGCGCGGCGTCGCACTGGGCGAAGGAATGGTATTCGGCGTCGAGTCGGATATCCATCAGCCCGCACCGAGGGAAGGTCGTCCGGAACCCTTGACACGCCTCTTCGCGCTGGACCAAAAGACCGGGAAGACCTTGTGGAAAGTGGAGCTCGGTGCGGATGTACCGAAGGAATTGCGTCAGTATGTGGCGGTACCGCCGCTCTATTACAAGGGGCTCGTGTACGTCAGTATTTCGGGTGGCGACGGTGGCTTGCGCGGCCGCCTGACAGCGCACGACGCGAAAACCGGCAAGGAGGTCTGGCGCTGGTGGGCTGTGCCGGGTCCCGGCGAGTTCGGCCACGATACGTGGGAAGGCGATTCCTGGAAGACCGGGGGTGGTGCGATCTGGGTTCAGCCGGCTCTTGATGCAGACCTGGGTTTGCTTTATGTCAATACT
>Ga0070683_100005899_pt1 | contig 10250 bp, 7 predicted proteins | sample KBSC713LmetaG_FD_64662 | JGI IMG/M metagenome (GOLD analysis project Ga0070683, IMG submission 64662) | Corn rhizosphere microbial communities from Kellogg Biological Station, Michigan, USA - KBS C7.1-3L metaG | ecosystem: Host-associated > Plants > Roots > Rhizosphere ... | reverse complement strand
CGAGCAGCGTGTTGACCCGGAGCGGAGCCGGGCCGGTCGCCGCGATGCCGAACGTGCGCGGGGAGGAGGTGACCTTGGGGTCGAGCAGCCGCTGGCAGCCCTCCACATAGACAGCGAGGCCCGACGGCGCCCAGTCGATGCGGTAGTGGTGAAGCTTGTCCGAGTAGGTGAACGGCCAATCGCGCATCTTGCCGTCGTCGCCGTCGACCAGGCGCACAACCTCGACCCCGTTGGCGGTCAGCAGTTGCAGGCTGGAGGCCGACCCCCCGCCGCGGAGTTCGAAGCGGGCCGTCGTTCCCGGCGGGGCCGCCGCGTCGAATTCGTACTTGCCATACCGCTGGGTCGAACCGGGACACTCGACACCGCCGCTTTCGCCCAGCGTCAGAAAGCCCGTGTCGAGTTGCGCGTCGCCGGACTTGCGGCATTGTTCGGCGAACTTCTTCTCGTCGTTGAACGCGAGCGAGAACTTCGGGGACCATCCGGCCGGGTCAGCATTCACCCGACTGGGGTTCGCCCATACGGGGTACGCGACCACGATAAGCGCCGCCACCATGCGCAGCGCACGATGGCGAACAACGCCGGCGGCCTGCGCCAACACTCGTCGCCTCCCCTGTCGGTACCGCGTGCGAACCTACCCGATAGCGTGCGGCCATGACCGACCGCACCGTATTGATCGCCGGCTCTTCCAGCGGGCTCGGCGGAGCCGTGCTCGACCTGTTCCGCGCCGACGGCTGGCGCATCGTCGCTCCCGTCCGCCGGCCGCATCAAGGCCACGACGGCGTCGAGTACGTGCCCGGCGTCGACCTCGCCGACCCGTCGACGGTCGCGGACGCCGTCACGCGCGCCACCGACGATCCCGCCCGTCCGCTCGGCGCGGTGGTCAACCTCGTCGGCGGCTACGCCCAGACCGGCAAGGTCCACGAGACGCCACTGGCCGACTTCGAGGCCCAGTTCGCGATCAACGTGCGCCCTGCCTACGTGCTCGCCCAGGCGACCCTCCCGGCGCTGGTCGCGGCCGGCGGTGGCGCGTTGGTGTTCGTGTCCAGCCGGGCCGCGGTCGCGCCGTTTGCCGGGGCGGCCGGCTACGTCGCGTCCAAGGCGTCGCTCAACGCGCTCAGCCAGGCGATCGCGGTCGAGTACCGCAAGGAGGGCGTGCGCTGCAACGTCGTCCTGCCGAGCGTGATCGATACGCCGAAGAATCGGGCGGCCCAGCCGGACGCCGACTACTCCCGTTGGGTGCCGCCGGCCGAGATCGCCGCCGTGATCCGCTTCCTCGCCGGTCCGGAGTCCACCCCGACCAGCGGCGCCGCGATACCGGTCTATGGCCGGGCTTAGGCGGTGGCTCGTCAGGGCGGGTTTTGTTACGGCGGAGCCACACGTATGCTCGCTACCGCCTGTGTGTGCTGCCCTGCAATTGGCCTGCCACCAGGCGTAATCATGTGGTGACGGATCGAGGGGTTTGTTGGTGGAGCGACCGAGTTGGGCGCCCGAGGATGTCGATCTCGACCGGCCGAGCATCGCGCGGGTCTACGACTACTACCTCGGCGGCACCCACAACTTCGCCGCCGACCGGGCCTTCGCCGAGGCGGTCCTCACCGCGACCCCCGAGGTCCGCACGGCCGCGATCGGCAACCGCGCGTTTCTGAGCCGCGCCGTTCGCTACCTGTCCGAGCGGGGCATCCGTCAGTTCATCGACCTCGGCTCGGGCATACCGACGGCCGGCAACGTGCACGAGGTCCTGCGGGAGACGTCAGCCGGCGGCGGCAAGGTCGTCTACGTCGACCTCGACCCGGTCGCCGTCGCTCACAGCCGGGCCATCCTCGACGGCGTGCCGGACGCTGCGGTCGTCGCCGGTGACCTGCGCAAACCGGCCGAGGTGCTGGCCAACCCGGCGCTGCGCGGGGTCGTCGACTTCCGCGAGCCGGTCGCGATCATGCTCCTCGCCGTCCTGCACTTCGTCACCCCTGAGGAGCACCCCGAAGACATCGTGGCTGGATACGCGGCCGCCTCCGTGCCCGGCAGCTACCTGGTGATCTCGCACGCCGGTCCGGTGACCGGCCGCGCGCTGACCGACGACGAGAAGAAGAGCTACGAGGCCTATCGCAACTCGCCGACCCCGGTCACCCTGCGCAGCGCGTCGGAGGTCGAGGCGCTGTTCGGCGACCTGACCATCATCGAGCCGGGGGTGGTGCCGGCGGCGCGGTGGCGCCCGGACGGCCCGACCGACCGCCTCCCCGAGGCGTCGATGCTGGTCAGTGCTGGAATCGGCAGAAAAGACTAGATGCGCACGATGCCGCCGCCGACCCGGTGGGACCAGCCGCCCCGCGCCGCCGAGCGCGTGGCCCGGGCTTGGGCGCTATCCATCGCGGGCACCAGCTACGTCTCCATGGGCGGCCGCGAGGTCCAGGACTTCCTCACCTCCCTGGCGACGCGGCTGATCAGGGCGCTCACCGCCGAGAAGTTCGAGCCTTCGGACGCGTACGAGGTCGGGGGCACCCTGGTCGCCGCGCACTTCACGCAGCCCGAGACGCTCGAACACACGATCGCCGTCCTCGCCGAGCAGTTCGCCGGCGCGCCGCCCAAACGGGTCGCCGAGATCCAGGGCGCCCTCGCCGCCGGCTATGCCCAGGCCCTGCGCGACCGAGTCCTGGACGAGCAGGAGGAGATCCGCACCGCCGCACTCTGGGCTCGCGCCCGCGCGGAGGAGGCCCGCTGGTCGAGCGAGGCCCGGTTCCGGGCAGTGTTCGTCGGGACCGCGCTCGGCATGGCGATCTCGACCGTCGACGGCAACCTCATCGAGGTCAACCAGGCGATGTGCGACATGCTCGGGTACACCGAGGAGGAGTTGCTCAGCCGCCACGCCGACGACTTCATCCACCCCGAGGACTCGCCGGAACTGCGGGAGCAGTACGCGGCAATCACCGCCGGCCGCCGGGAACACCTGCGGATGGAGAAGCCCTACTTCCACAAGGACGGCCACGCCGTCTGGACCGACATCACCATCTCGCTGATCCGGGACCAGGCCGATCGGCCCCGGTTCGTGGTCGGCATGGTCGAGGACATCACCGACCGCTATCTGCTGCAGACCCGCCTGCGCCACCAGGCCCTGCACGACCCGCTGACCGAGCTGCCCAACCGCACGCTGTTCTTCGAGCGGCTCGGCGACCTGCTGCAGACCGATGCGCCCGACTCCCGCATCGGGGTCTGCTACCTGGACGTCGACGGATTCAAGGTCATCAACGATACGCTCGGCCACGACATCGGTGACCAGCTCCTGCAGACCGTGGCCCGCCGCCTCGACCGCTCCATCTCGGGCCCCGGCCAGCTGGTCGCCCGGATGGGCGGTGACGAGTTCGTGGTCCTGATCGAGCACTCCACCGGCACCGACGACGTGGTGCAGGTGGCTGAGAAGGCTCTCGACACCGTCCGTGCCCCGGTGCACGTGGCCGGGCACGAGATCAGCATCTCGGCGAGCATCGGCGTCGTCGAGCAGTCGGTGCACGGCACCACCCCGGCCGAGCTGATGAAGGCCGCCGACACGACGCTGTACTGGGCGAAGGCCGACGGGCGCAACCGCCTGGCCCTGTTCGACGCGGCCCGGCACGCGCTCGAGGTCACCAAGTACGAGCTGTCCGCGAGCATGCCAGCCGCGCTCGAGCGGGGCGAGTTCTTCGTCGAGTACCAACCGCTGGTCCGGCTCAGCGACGGCGTCACGATCGGCGTCGAGGCGCTGGTCCGCTGGCGCCACCCGCGTTTCGGCGTCCTCGGGCCGGACAACTTCATCGGGATGGCCGAAGAGACCGGGCTGATCGTGCCGCTCGGCCGGTTTGTGCTGCGGGAGGCGTGCAAGCAGGCGGCCGAGTGGCAGCGCACGATCCCCGATCGCGCGCCGCTGATGAGCGTGAACCTGGCCGTCCGGCAGGTCCGGGACCGCTCGGTCGTGGCCGACGTCGCCGCGATCCTGACCGAAACCGGCCTGAACCCGGCCGGGCTGCAGCTCGAGCTGACCGAGAGCGCGGTCATGGGCAATGCCGGCCGGCCGCTCGAGGCGCTCACCGAGCTGTCGGCGCTCGGCCCGCGGATCGCCATCGACGACTTCGGCACCGGGTACTCGAACTTCACGTACCTGCGCGACCTGCCGGTGAGCGGGTTGAAGCTGGCCGGCTCGTTCATCGCCGGCCTGCGCTCGCCGGACGGCCCCGACCCGGTCGACGAGCAGATCGTGGCCGCGGTGATCGGCCTCGCCCACGCTCTCAAGCTGAGCGTGACCGCCGAGGGCGTCGAGACGGCCGAGCAGGCCAGCCGCCTGCGCACGCTCGGCTGCGACACGGCCCAGGGTTGGTACTACGCGAGCTCCCTGTCGGCCGACCAGCTCACCTTCTGAGCCTTCCGCGTGCTGGCCTATTGCCACTACCTTCGCCGGAACGAATCAGCGGTTGCACGTGGCTGGCCGACGACGCCGATTGCGTTGCGGCTGCCAGCGCCGGTTGCCTGTGGTCGGCGGCTGGCAGTGCCGGTTGCCGGCGGTGTCGGTTGCCGGTTGCCGGTTGCCGGTTGCCCGCGGCTGGCAGCCTTGCCAAATGTCGGGTCAGTGGGCCGCTACGCTCGGGTCGTTCTGCGACGGTGGTCGATCTGCCTCCGGCCCCGCCTGACGGTGGCCGATCTGCCGACATTGCCTCGGCGTGTCGCGACGGCACATCGACCACCGTCTGGCGGGCGGTCTCGACGGTGGCCGCTGTGCCACCGCAGGACCCCGACCATACGGGCAGATCGACCACCGTCGACGTGAAGACTCAAACGGCGGTCGATGCGCCGTCGCGACACGCCGGCGAAAGGTCGGCAGATCGACCACCGTCAGGCAGGGGCCCGGGTAGATCGACCACCGTCAGTTGACCACCGCGTCAACGCCAGCGCCCTGGATTCCGCCCCATCTGACCCCGAGCTAGTGGCAACGACGGCCTGGCACGTTTCCGGGAGCCGTCGGCCACCCCGTCGCCCTACCGTTCTAGGTGACCCCCAGACCTGACAGGAGCGATGACGATGACGGACTTCGACTTCGGCGGGTGGCCCGGCGACGAGGTTCACGACGTCGCCGACCTCCCCGAGCCGGGACATTTTGACCTGGTTGGCGCGGACCCCGACGAAAACGGGCTCTGGGACCAACTCCGGGACGATCTCAGCGACGACGGGCACCCATACCTCGGGCATTGATCGATACGCTGACCACCATGGCTTCGACCATCGTGGTCAGCGACCTCCACAAGGCCTACGGCGAGACGCGCGCGGTTGACGGCGTCTCGTTTGCGGTCGAGCCCGGGGAGTTCTTCGGCATCCTCGGGCCCAATGGGGCCGGCAAGACCACCACGCTGGAAATCATCGAGGGGCTGCGCCAGCCGGACCGCGGAACGGTCACGGTGCTCGGTGAGTCGCCGTGGCCGCGCAACCCGCGGCTGGCCCCGCGGATCGGCGTGCAGATGCAGGCCACCGCGTTCTTCGAACGGCTCACCGCCCGTGAACAGATCCGCGCGTTTGCCGAGCTCTACCAAGTACCCGTGAAAAAAGCCGACGAAATGCTGGAAACGGTCGGTATCTCCGGCAAGGACAAGACCCGCACCGACAAGCTCTCCGGCGGGCAAAAACAGCGGCTGTCGATCGCCTGCGCGCTGGTCCACGATCCGGAGCTGGTGTTCCTGGACGAGCCGAGTGCGGCGCTCGATCCGCAGGGCCGGCGCAACCTCTGGGACCTCCTGCGCGGCCTCAACGCGCAGGGCCGCACCGTTGTCCTGACCACGCACTACCTCGACGAGGCCGAGATGCTGTGCGAGCGGGTCGCCATCATGGACGGTGGCCAGATCCTCGAGATGGGGCCGCCGGCGACCCTGGTCCGCGGGCTGGACGCGCCCACGCGCATCAGCGTGGAGACCGGCGTCCTGAGCACCGACGAGGCCGAGCGGCTCTTCCCCGACGCCACGGTCGAGGACGACACCGTGTCGCTGACCATCGCCACCCGCGACCCGGCGACCGTGCTGTCGGCGCTGGCCGAGCGGCGCGCGCTCAAGGGCCTGGCCGTGCGCAGCGCCACCCTCGAGGACGTCTTCCTGCAGATCACCGGACGGGAGTACCGGGCATGATGCACGGCGTTCGCACCCTTGCGCGAGTGATGCTGCTGAGCTTCCTGCGGGACCGGATCTCGCTGTTCTTCGCGATCCTGTTCCCGCTGTTCTTCCTCGTGCTCTTCGGCGGGGTGTTCAAGGACCAGGGCGCGTCGTCGGTGCCCGTCCAGCAGGTCGGCGCCGTGCCGCTCATCGACGGCCTGCCGGCTGACGCGCGCGCCGAGGTCGACAAGGTCCTCAAGATCACCCGAACCGGCGACGACGCGGCCGCGGTCGAGGCGGTCCGCAAGGGCGACGCGGCCGCCGCCGTCCAGCAGCGCGGCGACCAGCTCGTGGTCCGCTACTCGGCAGCCGACCAGGTGCGCAGCGGCATCGTGCAGGGCGTGCTCAACTCGCTCGTCCAGCAGCAGAATCTCGCCGCGAGCGGCCGGCCGGCCCGCTACTCGCTCGTCTCCGAACAGGTCGAGGACAAGTCGCTGAAGGCCATCCAGTACGTGACGCCGGGCATCCTCGGCTGGGCGATCGCCAGCGGCGCCACCGCGGCCGCCGCGTTCACCCTCGTCCAGTGGCGCAAGAACAAGCTGCTGCGCCGCCTCCGGCTGACCCCGGTCGGCACCGGCGCGATCGTGACCGCCCGCGTCGGGGTGAGCATCGGCGTCGCGCTGCTGCAGACGGCCGTGTTCATCGGCCTCGCCCAGCTGCCGTACTTCGGGCTGAAACTCTCCCACTACTGGTGGATGTCGATTCCCGTGGTCATCGCCGGCACGCTCGCGTTCCTGTCGATCGGCCTGCTGGCCGGCGCGATCGCCAAGACCGAGGAGGCGGCCGCGCTCATCACCAACCTGGTGGTGCTGCCGATGGCGTTCCTGTCCGGCGCCTTCGTGCCGCTGGACTTCTCACCCAAGTGGGTGCAGGCGGTCGCCAACATCTTCCCGCTCAAGCACCTGGTGACCGGCACGCAGGACGTGCTCGTCCGGGGCAAGGGCCCGGCCAGCGTGCTGCCCGAGCTCGCCATTCTGCTGGCTTTTGCATTGGTACTGGCAGCCATAGCGGTCAAGGCGTTCCGCTGGGAGGACGACTGATCACTCCTCGGCGGCGTGGCGACTTTGGTAGGTCGTGCCCGTGTTGCGATCGATCGGCACCTTCTTGTCCAGCCAGCCGTCGTGGTTCGTGTCGACGTAGTGGGCGTCCATCGTCCCGTCGTGGTTGAAGTCCATGTAGGACTCGTCGATCAGCCCGTCCCGGTCGTGGTCGACGCCGACGAAGTCGGCCTTGCCGTCGTGGTTGAGGTCGACGTTGATGTCGACCCCGCCGTCGGCGCGGGCCGTGTAGGTGTGTGCGTCCCACTTGCCGTCGCCCTGCACGTCGACGCGCGCGTGGTAATCCCCGACCGGAGCGATCCCCGAGCCGCCACCGCCACCACCTTGCGCGGCCGCGTCCAGGCCGCTCTGCCCATCGGGCGCGGCGGACAGGCCCGACTGGCCCTGCTGCGCGTCGAGGGAGGCGGCGCTGAGCCCGCCCTGCCCGTCCGACCCGTCGAGGTGCACGCCGCCGAGCATCCCGTGGCCGGCCCCACCGGAGCCGACGTCGCCATAAGCCGGGACGGCCCCGCTCGAGTAGGTGGTCGACGACGAGTGGTACGACGTGTAGCTGGTCGACGAGAAGTGGCTGACGTCGGTGCCGGAGCCGCCGCCATGATGGGCCGCGTCGGCGACCGACGAGCCCATGCCGCTCAATGGCGACAGGATGCCGAACAGGCTCGCCTTGCTCGTGCGCTGCTCAACCGCGTGCTGCCCACCGGCATCCGACGCGTACTGCGAGAGCAGCAACTCCCGCTCGTCCGGCGCCAGGTCGTAGCCGGAAAGCGCCGAGGCCGGGTCGGCCGCGAAGGCCGCTTTGAATGGCGGATCGGAAAGGAGCCGCTCGAGAACAGTGTCAAAGTCGCTCATGAGATCTAGTCCAACTCCGGCATCGGTACCGGCTGCGGTCGCGGCCGGCACGTTCCACACTGCACTGCGTCTTCAACCACGAGCCCTTCGGCCCGTCCACGGGCCTCCGACCGGTGCACTTCGAGCAGGTACGGCCCGAAGCGTGCGTGGTCCTCGCACAATCCTCGCGCACAGAACCGGCACGTCCCCCGCGCAGCCTTGGCGCAGAACCAGCACAACAATGTACTTCTCCTAGGTGAGGATGACGCAGCCGTCGAGTGTGACCGAGAGCGTCAACGACGCACTGGCGCCCTTCGGGTCGGTGGCCGTGAGGGTAATCGGCATCTTCCCGCCGGCGTCGGCCGCCTCGCTGCTTGTCGGCGAGGAGAAGCTGCCGGTCCACCGGGTGCCGTTGAGCGTCAGCCTGAAGGCGTGCTTCTTACCGCCGGGCACGGTGTAGGTGCCGGACACCTTGAACTGGTCGGCCGTGTAGCCCGCCTCGGTCACCAGCACGCCGACGGTCACCGTTGTCTGGAAGTCGGAGCACGGCGCGCCGTTGGGGTTGATTTGGGCCACCGTCCCGGGCGACGCCGAGCCGCGCTGCAACACCGGCTTCGTCGGCGGGCTCGGCGGCGAACTCGGCGGCGGGGACGTCGGTGGCCCCGTCGTCGGCCCGCGGGTCGGGGTCCGGGTCGGCGTGGGCGTCGGCGTGGTCCCCCGGGTCCGCGTCGGCGTCGGGGTCGCGCCCGGGGTCTGCGCCGTCGACGGCGAGGGGGCCGGCGACAGCGACGGTGAGGGCAGCACCGACGGGGGCGCCTCGGACGGCGACGGCTCCAGGGTCGGCGACTCCCCCGGCTTGGGCAGCGCCACCCCGTCGCCGCAGCGCAGGTCCGCGTCCGGGTCGGCGAGCAGCGCCTGGCCGGCCAGGCTGACCTTGCCCGAGCGCACCAGCGCGCTCCGGTCGGCCACCATGAACCGCGCCTTCCCGTCGTTGGCCACGTCACCGACGCTCAGCGCGAGCGGCTTGAACGCCTTGGACGTGCCCTGAGTGTCGACCAGCAGCCGGCCGGCCCGCAGGTCGAGCGCGGCCTTCGGCTGGATCGGCTCCCGCTCGTCGCTGACCAGCGTGCCGACGCCGAGTTCGACCCCGGCGCACAGCACCGTCGCGCTGCCGCCGCGGAAGGTCAGGTTGGCGGTCGACTTGTCGCCGACCGTGATGACGTCGCCGTCCCGCACGTAGATCTGTCCGTTGCGGCCAAGGACGTGATCGACGCCGTCGACGCGCGCGACGACCTGCCCGCGGCTGACCGCGAGGAGCGCCCGGTCGGTCGGCATCTCGGCCCACACCGGACCGGAGAAGAGGTTCGAGCCGGTCAGGAACAGCGCGAAGAGCAACAGCAGGATGAGCAGCCACCACAGCTTGCGCTCGAATCGCCGGTCGACCCGGTCGTCCACATCGGACGGTGGTGGGCCGGGTGGCGAGGCCAGCGGCGGGTAGTCGGTCGGCGGGTGGGCGCCGAACGACGGCGCGACCGCGCCCTTGACCACGCGGGTGGTGTCGGCCCCGATCAGCAGCGGTAGCCCGGCCACGGCCGGCAGCACCCAGATGCGCGCCGGCGTCCGGGCGGTCGCCACCACGCCGGGGTCGACGTCGCCGTACGGGCCGATCAGCGCCCCGCGGCGCAGCTCGATACCCTCGGGCAGGACGAGTACGCCGGACGCGATGACGACCGCGTCCAGCGGCCCGGCCAGGTGGATCGGGGCGTCCGGCTGGACCTGGTGCGGCTGCGCGCGCGTCGCCAGCCCGAGCCGGTCCTCTGTGGACAGTGCGGCCAGCGCCGGGGTGGCGGCGAGCAGATCCTCGAGCTCGGCCCGCTCGGCCGGGGGCGGCCCGGGCAGCGGACCGACGGCCCCGGCAACCGCGCTCGACGGCACCGAGAGCAGCGTCGTCCCGGCCGTGTGCCAGGCGAGCGCGGCCGGCGCCCCGGTGAGCGCGTTGCCGAGCCCGACGACGCCGCCGGCCCCGACGCGCTCGCGGACGGTTCCGGTCGGGTCGCCTGGCCGCCGCGCCTCAAGCGCACCGTCGACGACGACGTAGACGTTCGGCTGGGCGCCCCCGGCGAAGACGAGCTGCTCGCCCGTACGCGGATGGGACCAGCGGGCGTGCTTGGCCAGTTCGGTAAGCGCCGGGAGGGGCAGGCGGCCGAGC
>Ga0070683_100005896_pt1 | contig 10252 bp, 13 predicted proteins | sample KBSC713LmetaG_FD_64662 | JGI IMG/M metagenome (GOLD analysis project Ga0070683, IMG submission 64662) | Corn rhizosphere microbial communities from Kellogg Biological Station, Michigan, USA - KBS C7.1-3L metaG | ecosystem: Host-associated > Plants > Roots > Rhizosphere ... | reverse complement strand
GGAGGACTTGAAAAACCGGTTTTATATTTTAAAAATTAATTTCATTTTTTTGTTACCCATTCCCCCTTTAGGGGTTAGGGGCATCAACAATTATCGTTACATGATTACTGCGTTTGCGCACTCTGTAACCACGACCTTGTGGCGCAGGACGCATACGTTTTAAAACTCTTCCGCCATCAACGAAGATTGTTTTTACAACAAGGTTTGCATCTGCTGCACTTGTTCCTTCATTCTTTTGTTCCCAGTTGTTAATAGCGCTCTTCAGCAATTTTGCCAAAGGCACTGCATTGTGTTGCGGATGATGTTCTAAAATAGCCAGCGCTTTTTCTACTCCCATTCCACGAACCACATCAGCCAGCAAACGCATTTTGCGCGGTCCTGTTGGATAATTTCTAAGTTTCGCTACTGCTTCCATGTTTAAATATTTTTAAGTGTCAATGACACACTTATTATTGTTTGCTTCCTGAATGTCCTTTAAAGTTTCTTGTAGGAGCGAATTCGCCAAGCTTATGTCCTACCATAAATTCTGTTACGTAAACAGGAATGAACTTGTTACCATTGTGCACAGCAAATGTGTGTCCTACAAAATCAGGGGTAATGGTAGAGCGTCTGCTCCATGTTTTGATAACAGATTTTTTTGCTTTACCCTCGTTGATGCCCAGAACTTTCCCTTCAAGTTTTGCTTCAACGTAAGGACCTTTTTTAATCGAACGACCCATGTGGATTTACGATTTATTGATTTGTAATTTTACTATTTATCTTTTGTTACCGGCTTTCTGTTCTTTGCTCATCGCCTGTTGTATCATCTTGTTTCATCCCGCTTGCGGGACACTTCATCGTTCTGAACTTTGTTCATCAGAATTGATGCAGTACAAGAGTGCGACGCAACGAAAGTTTAACTCTTATTCTGTTGCCGGGGTTCATAAAAATTTTACTTCGCCAACTTCTTACCATCCTTGCGTTGAATGATAAGAGCATTACTTGGCTTGCCATGCTTACGCGTTTTTTCACCCTTCGCGTACTTACCTGTTCTTGAACGCGGATGACCACCTGAAGCTTTACCTTCACCGCCACCCATCGGGTGATCAACAGGGTTCATTGCCACACCACGGTTGCGTGGACGAATACCGCGCCATCTGTTTCGACCAGCTTTACCCAATGTTTCAAGATTGTGATCGCTGTTTGAAACAACACCAACCGTTGCATAACAATTGATAAGCACTTTGCGCAATTCGCCTGAAGGCATTTTTAAAATTGCATAACGCTCTTCTTTGTTGGTAAGCTGCGCAGAAGCACCGGCGCTTCTTACCAATTTGGCACCTTGATTCGGCTGCATCTCTATGTTATGAATAATAGTACCAAGCGGCATATTTTTCATCTGCAATGCATTACCCAATTCAGGAGCCACACTATCACCAGAGATAACTTTTGCCCCCACCTGTATTCCCTGCGGAGCAAGAATATATCTCTTTTCACCATCTGCATATTCAACCAAAGAAATAAATGCAGAACGGTTTGGATCATATTCAACAGAAACAACTGTTGCTTCTATATTTCTTTTATCGCGTTTAAAATCTACAATACGGTAATGCTTTTTGTGACCACCGCCAATGTAACGCATTGCGCGGCGACCTTGAAAATTACGTCCGCCTGTTTTTTTTGCCGGCTCAAGAAGACTTTTTTCAGGAGTATCAGTGGTAAGCTCAGCATATGCGTTGCCAATCCTCCATCTTGTTCCTGCTGTTACCGGTTTAAATTTTTTTAGTGCCATGTTTAATTTCGGATTTCGGATTTCGGATTTCGGATTTGCATCAATCTGCAATCGTCAATCGTCAATCTGCAATTATATATTAGCGTACAGATCAATTGTATCGCCTTCACCAACTGTTACGTAAGCTTTTTTATAAGACTGTTTCACACCTTTAATAAAACCTGCTTTTGTGTAGCGTGTTTTATTTTTACCCGGAACAACTACAGTGTTTACATCAACAACTGCAACACCATAAAAATTTTCCACAGCTTTTTTTATCTCCAGCTTATTTGCTCTGCGATTCACTTTGAAAGCATATCTCCTCAATTTTTCAGCTTGAGTGTTTGCTTTTTCTGTGATGATCGGTTTTATTAAAACTTCTGTCAAGTTCATTTGACGTTAATTTGAAAATTTGAAATCTATGCTTCAACTGTTGCTTCTTCTTCAGTAAATATTTTTGCTGCATTCTCTGTTAATATGAGTACATCTGCATTTACAATATCATAAGTATTAACATCAGCTAATAAACTGCTTGCAATGTTTGGAACATTCCGAGTGCTTAAATACAAATTATCATTGTATTCAGCCATTACGAGTAATGTTTTCTTTTCGCCAATTTTCAATGCTTTCATTGCATCAGCAATTTGTTTTGTTTTCGGTGCATCAAGTGTAATATCTTCAACAACAACAATTGCATTTTCTTTTGCCTTGTGAGAAAGTGCGCTCATCTTAGCAAGATCTTTTACTTTCTTATTCAGCTTAAAATCGTAACCATGAGGTTTGGGTCCGAAGATCGTACCACCACCTTTGTATAACGGGTTACGAATGTTACCCTTTCTTGAACCACCTGTACCTTTTTGGCGATGTAATTTGCGGCTTGCACCTTTTACTTCAGCACGTGTTTTTACTTTATGTGTGCCTTGTCTTTGCGCAGCCTGGTATTGTTTAACAGCCAAATAAATTACATGGTCATTAGGTTCAATACCGAAAACATCGTCCGGCAATTCTATTGTTCTGCCGGTTTTTTCACCTTTTATATTTAGAACGTCTGCTTGCATTTTTCTTCAGATTAAAAGTTATTTCTGGATATAAACGATAGAACCGTTATGACCGGGAACTGAACCGCTCACAAGGATATAATTATTTTCAGGAAATATTTTTACCACTTTCAAACCTTTTAGTTTTACGCGATCATTTCCCATTCTTCCCGCCATTCTCATTCCTTTGAAAACTCTTGAAGGATAAGATGAACCACCAATAGAACCAGGTGCTCTCTGACGATCATGCTGACCGTGAGATTGCTCACCTACGCCATGAAATCCATGACGTTTAACAACACCTTGGAAACCTTTACCTTTTGTAGTGCCAACTACATCAACTTTTTCACCTTCAGTGAAAATGTCAACTGTAATTGTTTCACCTAAATTTTTATCTTGAAAATAATCGCGGAATTCTTTAACGAAATTCTTGGGAGAGGTTTGGGCTTTCGAGAAGTGATTAATCTCGGGTTTAATGGAGTGTTTTTCGTTTTTGTCGCCAAAAGCCAATTGAAGTGCACTGTAACCATCGGTATCTTTTGATTTTACCTGGGTAACTACGCAAGGACCAGCTTCAATGATTGTGCAAGCTGTTTGCTTACCGTCGGGAGTGAAAATGCTGGTCATCCCAATTTTTTTTCCAATAATTCCTTTCATCGCGTTTTGCTGTTTGCGCCCCAGCAGGTTATCAGGACATTCCGCCGATGTGCGGATTTCAATCCTTGTTTGCCAACGACCTTTTCCTTTGTTTCCGCTTAAAACGGAATCGGAAGTACCGTTAGTAAACAAACCTCGAAGGGCTTGTTTATATTTTAGAACCGCGATTTTTTGATTTAAATGATTTTGATGAAATTCAAATCGCAGTTTATATTTTATTATCAGAGCTGCTTTTTCAGCCTTATGCTAATTGGCAGATGATTTAAAAGAACTTTTTATTTTCCGCATTCACTTAAATCAAGTGAATCGTTTTTTACGCTTTGATCTCAACTTCAACACCAGATGGCAAATCCAGTTTAGATAAGGCATCCACAGTTCTGGAAGAAGAAGTATATATATCTAATAAACGTTTGTGTGTTGCTAACTGAAACTGTTCACGGCTTTTCTTGTTTACGTGTGGCGAGCGAAGTACCGTGAAAACTCTTTTGCGCGTTGGCAAAGGAATTGGACCAGTTACTACGGCGCCTGTGCTGCGTACAGTTTTAACGATCTTCTCTGCAGATTTATCGACAAGGCTGTGATCGTATGATTGTAATTTTATCCTGATTCTCTGAGACATAGCTTAACCCAATTTTCAAATCGGGAGCGCAAAGGTAATGGGTTGAATATTATCACCAAAGTATTTTGAAAAGTTTTTTTGTTAAGGAAAGCAGTCGGGAAGTCAGTAAAGTCCAAAAGAATTTACTTTCCAACTTTCGGACTATTTCTTCTTCCCACTCACAAAAGGATTGTCCTTTATATAAAAACGGTAAGGCAGCAAAGCATCTTCCTGAGCATAATCTACACCGATGCGGGGCGATACAACAATATCACTCTTCTTCAATTTGAATCCATCATCAATAATGAACATTTCGTCTTCGAGCAAATCAACACCTGTATGTTTTGTGGAAATGCCCAACGCCTTTGATACATTGCCCGGACCTTTTGTGATCGTGTGATCCAATTTAGTTTTTCTTGTGCGATGCAACATTGCCTCTGTTCCAAACACCGGCTCCGCTGCACGAATTAAAATTGCATTAGGCGTGTCCTGCTCGTTCGTCACTACATTAAACAAATGATGGATGCCGTAACACAAATACACATACGCCTTGCCCCCTTGTTTGTACATTATCTCTGTTCTATTCGTTCTTCTTCCGTTATATGCATGCGATGCTTTATCAACAACACCATTGTATGCTTCCGTTTCAACGATACGAGCCGCAGTAAGTTCGTTATCAAAATTTGTAACCAAAATTTTTCCTAACAATTCTTTTGCAATCAATATCACATCTTCGCGGCCATAAAAAGCTGCGCTAAGCCGCAACTCAGCATTTAATAAAAGCGCTGCATCAATTTTATTCAGGTTTGTACGTTTCAATTCGAGTAAATTTATTTTCAAATTATCCCTGTGCTAACAGAAATTATCATTTCCATACAAAGCTATTTTAAAGCACACGAGTTTATCCGCAAACATAAACTTTGGAAATGGATAATCATTCCCGGCATCATTTACACAATCCTGTTTTTTATTTCGATGTACTTTTTTTTCAAGACGGCAAACAATTTTAATGAGTGGCTTACTTTAAAAACAGGTCTTAAAACATGGCTTGATAAAGTTGACAGCGGCTTGCTTGGATTTCTTTTTACAATCGCTGCGCTTACTTTGCTTGTCGTTCAACTAATGCTTTATTTTTCGTTGTTCAAATATGTGTGGCTCATTGTTGGCTCGCCGGTGTTTGCGTATCTCAGCGAAAAAACGGATTCTATTTTACAAGGCAAAGAATACCCTTTCAATTTTAAACAACTTTTAAAAGATATGCGCCGCGGCATTCAGATCGCCGTGCGCAATGCATTGTGGCAAACAGTATATATGGTTTCCATTCTCATACTTTCGTTAATTCCTGTTGCAGGACTTGTCACGCCGCTTATCGCGCTGCTTGTCGAGTGTTACTATTATGGTTTTAGTATGCTTGATTACAGTTGCGAACGCAGAAAGATGAATGCATCAGAAAGTATTTATTATATCGGCAATCATCGCGGACTTGCTATCGGTAACGGACTTGTATTTTATATTATTCATCTCTTGCCAATCATCGGCTGGATATTTGCCCCTGCCTATGCAGTGATTGCTGCAACAATGAGTTTACATGAAATAAAAAAACCGGTTGCTGAAAAAGTGTAGAAGAATTTTTATGAGCCAGGCATCATCGCTTTACTGATCATTCCTTGCGTCGCACTCTTGTACATTTGATTCTTGATTCAGCACATATTCCACATTAAATTACATTCTTTATTTTACATTCATGACCGGCAAAGTTTATCTCATCCCAACAGTATTACATGATGACGAAAAAGCTCTTGAAGCATTACCTTCTTATATTCTTGCCGCAATAAAAGATTGTTCCGTGTTTTTTGTAGAGAATGAAAAAACTGCGAGACGTTTTTTTAAAAAGCTTTGGAAAGAAATGGTAATTGATAATTATGAATGGCATGCAATTCATAAAGCAGAAGAAGCAGTAAAAACAAAATTTATTCAACTGCTTAAAGATGGAAAGAACATTGGAATTGTAAGTGAAGCAGGTTGCTCGGGCATTGCAGATCCGGGGCAAATTTTAGTTGAAGCTGCACAACAAAATAATGCTACTATTCATCCTTTGGTTGGACCAAACTCCATTCTTCTTGCACTAATGGCAAGCGGCATGAATGGTCAATGTTTTCAATTTGTTGGATACTTACCGATTGAATCTTCTGCAAGAAAAAAAACAATAAAAGAACTTGAAGAATATTCTTACAAAAAAAATTGCACGCAAATTTTTATTGAAACACCTTATCGGAATAATCAACTTATCAATGATGTTTTAAACATGTGCAAAGCCGAAACAAAATTTTGCATTGCAGTTGATATTACAGCATCAACGGAAAACATCAAAACAAAAACAATTAAAGAATGGAAACAGGAAGTGCCGGAGTTAAATAAAAGACTGGCAATATTTTTATTGTTAGCAAATTAATTATTGGTCAAGCAACCTCACACTATCCACAATAAATTCTGTATCTCCCCGCCAGGGCAACACGCCATTCTTTTGATTATAATGGATCACAACGCGTTTTCCTTCGTAAGCGTGAGACTGCATTACTTGTCCAAGAGAATCATCCGCTACAGAAAAATAAAATTTTTCCGTTGAATATGGACTAAGGCTTCCATTCGCGGTTAAGCTATTCAACACAAGCTCCCCTTCAAAGGTTTTGAAAACATTTCCTCGTCGGGAAAATTTTTGCAAGAGTCCAGAGCGTTCCCCATCACTGTATGTAAAATAAAATTTCCACCAAAACCACCCTGAGAAGATGGCTATGATGGAAACAATCAGTATTACAATAAATTTCTTCATGCAAAAGATTATTACAAACCATATTTGTCAACAAGATACAATAAAGCCGCAATGTTTATTGCACCTAATTTTAATTCTCTTGCATTCACTGCTTCAAACACATCACCTGCTGAATGATGAATATCAAAATATCGTTGGCTATCGGGAATAAATTCTGCAACAGGTGTTCCAAATGTTTTATTCAAAGGTTCTATGTCAGTACCGCCGCCACCTCTTGAAAAATCAGAACCTCCATAAGGTTCAAATAAATTTTTCCATGCAATTATTTTATTCCACGATGAATCACTCACAGTAAAACTGAAACCTCTTGGAGTAAATCCACCCGCATCACTTTCCAAAGCAAAAATTGGTTTTTCATTATTCTGTTTTGCAAGCTCTGCATATTTTTTACCTCCACGTGCACCATTTTCTTCATTCGCGAATAACACAAATCGTATCGTATGTTTTGGTTGAAAACCTAATGCTTTAAATGCTCTTAACACTTCTATTGTTTGCGTAACGCCTGTTCCATCATCATGTGCACCTTCATTTACATCCCAACTATCAAGATGTCCGCCAACGGTAATCACTTCATTTGGAAACTCTGTTCCTTTTAATTCACCAACTACGTTATGACCAATCGTATCCGGCAACATTTTTCCATAAGTAAAAAGCTGTGCTGTTATCTGCATATTGTTATCAAATAAAGTATCCAATTTTTCAACGTCTCTTAATCCAACTGCAGCTGCGGGAATTTTTGGTAAACTTTCATCATATCTCATGGAGCCAGTGTGCGGATTATTATTTGTTGAGTTGCTCATCGAACGAATAAGTACAGCAACTGCTCCATACTTCGCTGCTCTACTTGCGCCTGTTGTACGATACACAACATTTTTTCCATAAGCTTCAAAAGTGCGAATCAATGTATCGTCGAAAGGGCAATTATAAAAAACAATTTTTCCTTTTACTTCATCCTTCTTTTGCTCAAGCTCATCAAAAGAATTTACACGAACCAAAGAAGCTTGCACAGCTTTTGCGCCACTGCCAACAGAGTTACCCAATGCAAGCACATTCAATTGCATTGTTTCTGTTTTTCCATTTGCGTTTTTGTAGGTGACAGATGCTTTATCTTTTCCACCGCGCACCCAATGCGGCACTATACATTCCTGCAGTGTTACATCATCTGCGCCTGCATTACGCAACGCTTGTGCGCCCCATTGTTCGGCTTTCACCATTTGCGGTGAGCCGGCAAGTCTTCCGCCAATAGTTTTTGTAAGTGTGTGCAAATTGTTGTACGATGCACGACTCAATAAAATATTATCCGAGATTCTTTTTATAAAAGCGGAGTCACTCAAATTATTTTGCGCAAATACAGTTAGCGGTGTAATGAATGCGATAAGAAAAATTTTTTTCATGTTGTTATTTCGTGGTTATGTTTTATTATTTTATTTGTAACAACCTGCAGTGCTACTATCAACTTTTCTTGCGTCGCACACTTGTACTGATGTGCATATTGCATCTTTCGTGAAACCTCAAAACCTGAAGCATGAAAAGAGACATCAATTTTCACGTTTGTCGTTTCACGTTTGTCGAATGTTGATGTTTCGATCAGGCTCAGCATTGTTCCGAACGCACAAGTGAGTGACACAACAGGCGATGCCATTGAGACTACAGTTGGTATCAAAATAAAAACCGAGCCGCGAATTTAAGGAAGTTAAATAATCGTGTAGTTTTTCGATTATGGATAAATGGCAAAACCGATTGAAGAAATGATTGTTACTTTGCTCTCTTAAAACACTTGTCATGCGAATCGGAATTGTTTGCTATCCAACATTTGGCGGAAGTGGCGTGCTTGCAACGGAATTGGGAAAAGCACTTGCGGATAAAGGTCACAGCGTGCATTTTATAACTTACCAACAACCCGTGCGTTTGAATGTTTTTAGTGCAAATATTTATTATCATGAAGTGCGTGTTCCTACATATCCTTTGTTTGATTATCCTCCATATGAAATTGCGCTGGCAAGTACAATGGTTGATGTGATCAATCATCACAATCTCGATCTTTTGCATGTACATTACGCCATTCCGCATGCTTCTGCTGCATACATGGCAAAACAAATTGTGCTGAAAAGAGGAAAGAAAATTCCATTCATTACAACATTGCATGGTACTGACATAACACTCGTTGGAAGAGACAAAACTTACGAACCTGTTGTTACATTTTCCATCAATGAAAGTGATGCAATAACTGCCGTATCAAAAAATCTGCGCGAAGAAACTTACAAATCTTTTGAGATAAAAAAAGAGATAGAAGTTATTTACAATTTTGTTGATGTAAAACGTTTCAGCAAAAAACCGATTGACGCATTCAGAAAAGTGATAGCGCCGCAGGGAGAAAAAATTTTGGTGCATGCATCTAATTTCAGAAAAGTAAAACGTGTGGATGATGTGGTGAAAATATTTGCTGATGTAAGAAAAAAAATTCCTGCAAAGCTTTTAATGATCGGCGACGGACCGGAAAGACCTGCGATGGAAGAACTTGTAAAAGATCTGCGTGTTCAGGATGACGTTCGTTTTGTGGGTAAGCAGGAACAAATTGAAGAAATACTTTTAGTGAGCGATTTGTTTCTGCTTCCTTCGGAATATGAAAGTTTTGGTTTAGCTGCACTGGAAGCAATGGCAGCAAGTGTTCCGGTGATCAGCAGTAATGCCGGTGGTTTGCCTGAAATAAATATTCATGGTGAAACCGGTTATACTATCAACGTTGGTGATGTTGCAACGATGAGTGAATGTGCTATTGAATTATTAAGCAATGAACAATTACTTTCACGAATGAAAAACTGCGCGTATAAACAAGCACAACGTTTCGATATTCACAATATCGTTCCTAAATATGAAAACCTCTACAGCAAGTTTTGCAACATGGAATGTATGGCAGGATATGAGATTTAGTTTGTAGTTCCTTCTTATTGACAATTGACAATTCACCAATGATCATTCGCCTTCCTAACTATTAAGAAATATCGCAGCCAATATATAATCCGCAAACAATATCATAATACAACTTACTACTACAGCAGTTGTACTTGCACGACCAATTTCCAAGGCGCCGCCTTTTACATAATATCCATAATATGCAGGGATGCTGCTGATGATAAACGCAAACGTATAAGCTTTATACAAAGCGAAGGTAATGTTGTAGGTGTTGAGGTTTTGACGCAAACCCTGATCAAAAATATCATTACCGATAATGCCGGAAAGAGAACCTGCAACCCGTCCGCCCCAGATAGCAAGCACCGCAGAAATAATAACGAGAAAAGGCACAACAAGCAAAGCACCCAAAACTTTTGGGAGCACAAGATAACTGCGTGTGTTGATGCCCATTATTTCAAGCGCATCTA
>Ga0070683_100005891_pt1 | contig 10254 bp, 9 predicted proteins | sample KBSC713LmetaG_FD_64662 | JGI IMG/M metagenome (GOLD analysis project Ga0070683, IMG submission 64662) | Corn rhizosphere microbial communities from Kellogg Biological Station, Michigan, USA - KBS C7.1-3L metaG | ecosystem: Host-associated > Plants > Roots > Rhizosphere ... | reverse complement strand
CGCTCGAGCAGCGCGCGCACGAGGTTCGAGCCGATGAAGCCGGCGCCGCCGGTGACGAGCACCTTCACGCGACCGCCTCGACGTGGTAGTTCGCGTGCAGCGTCCCCGGCAACGTCGACGCGAGCGCCGGGACGGCGCGGTCGAGTGCCTCGCCGCCCGCGTTCAGCGCGACGACGAACGGCGTCGCGAGCGCGCGCACGTTGGCGCGCTTGCACAGCAGGTCGACGCCGTGCGCTACGAGCATGCCGGTGGTCGCCGCCGTCCCTGCACCTGGCCGCACGGTAACGGACGCCCATTCGGCGTTCGTAAGGAAGAGGCGCTCCAACCCTTGGTGCGTCCAGCGCCACAGGTCGTCCGGGTTGGGGTGGAACGGATACACGCCGTGCGTCGAGAGCAGCACCCGCCCGCCGGGACGGACGACGCGGTGCAGCTCGCGCACCGCCGCGCCCGGGTCCGGCACGTGCTCGAGCACCTGCAGGCAGAGCACGATGTCGAAGCTCGCGTCGTCGACAGGGATCGACTCGAGCGAGCCGTGCAGGTCGGCGTGTGGATTGCCGGGCACGTCGAACCCGACGGCGTCCGGGAAGAGCTCCGCGTACGGCCGGTCGCCGCAGCCGACGTCGAGGGCGCGCGCCCCTGCGAGGTCCTGCGCGCGCAGCCACTCGACGAGCGGCCGGCGTACCGCGTACTGGACGGACGTGCGGCTGGGCTCGAGCCGGGTCATTCCACGTCCAGTGTGACCGCGGCCAGGCCGAAGGCGAGCCACGTCAGCGCGTCGAGCGGGATGCCGGCGACGAAGCCCTGCGAGCTCCAGAGGCCGACGAGCAACCCTGTCCAGCCGAGCGCGAGCGGCACGTGGCGTCGGATCGCGAGCCAGACGGCGCTCGCGAAGATGCCGATCCAGAGCAGGAAGCCGACCACGCCGATGTCGGCGAGCGCCTGCATCCACACGTTCTGGACGCCGTAGTGCCGCTCCGGCGGCGCGGCCGGGAACGCGAGCGGCGCCTCGTTCGGGAAGCGCTCGTGCGCCTCCGCCAGGTACGGCTCGAAGTTCGCCGGCTCCGCCGAGCCCTCCCAGCCGACGCCGAGCACGGGATGGTCGATCCAGATCCGGTAGCCGAACCAGAGCAGCAGCGTGTGGTGCGCGTAGGTCTGCACCTTGTCCGGGTTCGTGTCCTCCTGCCGGGGCGACGCGCCGACGAAGCGCGCGAAGGCGCTCAGGTCCTGTCCCCGGATGACGACGACGCCTGCGGCGGCAACGACCGCGACGGCCGTGACGACGGCGACGCGGCGCGTGTCGAGCTCGCGCCGGACGGCGGCGACGACGGCGACGGCGACGAGACCGATGGCGAGGCCGATCACGGAGGCCACCGCGCCGGCGACGATCGTCCCGAGCACGCCGCTCGCCACCGCCACGAGACCGAGCGCCCGGCCGAGCCGGAGTCGGGGCAGCCCCAGCGCGAGCAGGCCGACGACGAGCGTTCCGGCCGAGAGGGCAGCGAAGTCCGCGGCCGACAGGAAGGACGCCTGCCGGTGGCCGACGGCGCCCTGTGAGCCGATCGACGAGCCGAAGAACTCCGCGATGCCGACGACCGTCGCGCAGCAGCTCCAGACGGCGAGCGACCAGAGCACGACGAGCAGGTCGTTGCGGCGGCGGACGATCAACGTCAGCGCGGGTGCGAGCAGTGCGTACTCGAGGAACTTCAGCGCGGTGACGAGATGCGTCGACGCCGGATAGGACGGGGCGACGTGGCGGCCCCACCCGAGCTCGAACGCGATCCAGACGAAGAACGCCGCCGAGACCGCCCAGAGCGGAAGCCCGGGACGCAGCCGCGCGACGCCGTCGCGCACCGCCAGCGCGAGCGCCGTGAGGACGACCGCGAGGACGGCGAAGTCCGAGAGATACGCGTCGACGCTCGTGCCTCCGAGCCCGATCGAGACGCTCGGCTGGAACTTCGAGTGCAGGAAGAGGAGCGGAATCGCCGCCGCGACGACGAGCGTGCGCGGAGCGACCGGCAGGCGGGCGGCCACGGAGCGGCAACTGTACCGTTGCCGCCTGATGCCCCGGCTCCTCGTACGCCGCTCGACGACGGCGATCGGCATCTACTCCTCGGTCGCGCTCGGCTTCCTCGCGACGATCGTGGCGACGCGCGAGCTCCACTCGACGCAGCTTTTCGGCGACTACGCGACCGTGATCTTCGCGGTCGGCCTCCTGCAGGGCTTCTTCGACGTGACGGTCGAGGAGGCGGTGGTCAAGTACGGCTTCCGCTACGTCACCCGCGAGGACTGGAGCAAGCTGCGCCGCCTCGTCTCCGCGGCCGTCTCGTTCAAGGTGGCCGGCGGCATCCTCGGAGGGATCGGCCTGCTCGTCTTCGCTGCGTTCGGCCCCTCGCGGCTCGCCGGCGCGCTCGCACTCGGTGCGCTGATCCCGATCGTCCAGGCGCTCGACGGCCTGGCCGGGGCGATGCTCTACCTGCGCGGGCGGTACGACATCCGCTCTGCGTTCCTCGTCTGGTCGATGGCGCTGCGGCTCGCAGGGGTCGCCGTGGGCGCGCACTTCGGCGTCACCCAGGCGATCGCAGGGGTGCTCGTCGCGCAGACGGTCGGCACGGCGTCGGTCGTCCTCGTCGGTCTCAACGCGTTCCGCCGCTTCCCGCGCGCGGAGCCCGTGCCGCTCGGGGACGACCGCCGGGAGATCCGCTCCTTCTTCACGCAGTCGACCCTCGCGAGCGGCGTGATGTCGCTCCGCTCGGGGCTCGGGCCGCTCCTGCTCGGTGCGGTCAGCAGCACCGTGCAGGTCGGCCTCTTTCGTGTCGCGCAGGCGCCGCAGTCGGCGTTCCAGGCGCTTTCCGCGCCGGTGCGCATGGTGCTCCTGACCGAGCAGACGCGGGACTGGGAACGCGGCAACCAGCGGGCCGTCCTTCGCGACGTGCGACGGTACAGCGTGGCGGCGTTCGCGCTCTGCGTCGTCGTCGTGCCGCCGGTGTTCGTGTTCGTGCCGACGCTGATCCGCTGGGTGAACGGGTCGGAGTACGTGGGCGCCGCCAATGCCGCGCGGTTCTTCCTCCTCGCCGCGGCGGTCCAGGCCGTGGTCGGCTGGACGAAGTCGTTCCCCGTGACGATCGGGCGTCCCGAGCTTCGGCTGCGCACGCATGGGCTCGAGACGGTGCTCGTGCTGCCGCTCATCCTCGTGTTCGGCGCACTCTGGGGCGCGACCGGCGCCGCGGCGGCCGTGCTCGCGGGCATGTGCGCTTTCGCTGCGGCGTGGTTCGTGCTGCTCTTCCGCATCGAGCCGGAGGACGGCGCGGAACCGGCGACGCGCGGCGAGGAGCTCACCGTCGAGGAGGCCGAGACGGGGGCCCTCTCTCTATGAAGGTGCTCGTCGTCTCGGGGATCTGGCCGCCGGACGTCGGCGGGCCGGCGAGCCACGCGCCGGACGTCGCGGCGTACCTGCACGGCCGCGGCCATGCCGTCGAGGTCGTCGTGACGGCGAGTGCGCGGCCGGCGCCCCAGCCGTATCCGGTGCACTGGGTCGCGCGCGCGATTCCCAAGGGCGCGATCCACGTGCGCACGGGCCTCGAGGTCGCCCGGCGCGCGCGGCGCGCCGACGTCGTCTACACGACCGGGATGTTCGGGCGGAGCGCGGGGGGCGCTGCGCTCGCGCGGCGACCGTACGTGCTCAAGCTGACGGCCGACCCCGCGTTCGAGCGTGCACGCCGCCGCGGGATGGTGCACGGCGACGTGGAGGCGTTCCAACAGGCGTCGGTCGGCCCGGCGATCCGCGCGTTGCGGCTTGCGCGAGATGCGGAGCTGCGCGGAGCGGCGCACGTGTTCACGCCCAGCGCGTGGCTGCGCGACCTCGCGGTCGCCTGGGGCGTCGACGCGACGCGCGTCTCGGTGCTGCCCAACCCTTCGCCGCCCCTGCCCGAGCTCCGGCCGCGGGACGAGCTGCGTGCGTCGTTCGACATGAACGGCCCGACGCTCGCGTTCGCGGGGCGGTTGACGGCGCAGAAGTCGCTCGACGTCGCGCTCGCCGCGGTCGACGCCGTCGACGGCGTGACGCTGCTGATCGCGGGCGACGGCGACGAGCGCGCGCGGCTCGAGGGGCTCGCGGGGCCGCGCGTCCGCTTCCTCGGGGCGCAGCCGCGCGAGCGCGTCGTCGAGCTCTTCCGCGCCGCGGACGCGAGCATCCTCTCCTCGAGCTGGGAGAACTTTCCGCACACCGTCGTCGAGGCGCTCGCCGTCGGGACGCCGGTGCTCGCGACCTCGACCGGCGGTGTCGCCGAGGTCGTCCACGACGGCGAGAACGGCCTGCTCGTGCCGTCCGGCGACGAGCCCGCGCTCGCCGCCGCGATCCGTCGCTATCTGGACGACGCGGCGCTTCGCGAACGGCTGCGCGCGAACGCCGCCTCGTCAGTGGCGGAGTACGCACCGGAGCGGATCTTCGGGACACTGGAGGAGACGTTGGAGCGGGTCGCCCGGTGAAGCGCCGTGCGCTGCTCGTCGGGCGCACGCGATACGCGTGGCCCGTCCCGCCGGCGAAATTCGACGCGCTTCGCGCCGAGCTCGACATCCACGTGCTGGGCACGTCGGCGGACGGAACGGCGCACCACGACGGCACGTTCACGCTCGTCGGGCGCGCGGCGGTGGCGGACGGCGCCGTCTTCTGGCTCGCGCTGCCGTTGCGCGTGGCGCGGCTGCTTCGTGAGCTCAGGCCGAACGCCGTCGTCTGCCAGACCGCGTACGAGGGCGCGGCGGCGCTGCTCGCCCGCCGCCTCGCGCGCGTTCCCGCACGCGTCGTCGTGGAGGTGCACGGCGACTGGCGCACCTCGACGCGGCTGTACGGCTCGGCGGCCCGGCGCCTGCTCAGCGTCGTGGGCGACCGCGTGGCCGCGGGAGCGCTCCGGCGCGCCGACGCGGTCCGCACGGTGTCGCCGTTCACCGCGTCGCTCGTGCGCGAGCTCGGCGTCGAGCCGGCCGCCGACTTTCCCGCGTACATGGACCTGGAGCCGTTCACGCGTGCTCCCGAGCCGCTGCCGGACGCGCCGCTCGCGCTCTTCGTCGGCGTGCTCGAGGCGTACAAGAACGTCGACGGGCTCGCGGCGGCGTGGCGGAACGCCGCGCCGCGCGTCCCGCACGCCTCGCTGCGCATCGTCGGCAAGGGCACCCGTGAGGACGTGGTGCGCGAGCTCGGCGTCCCCTGGGACCGGGAGCTGAGCTCTAAGGAGGTCGCGCGCGCGTTGGACGATGCCTGGGTGCTCGTCCTCCCGTCGCGCTCGGAGGGGATGGGTCGCGTCCTCGTCGAGGCCTTCTGCCGCGGCCGCGGCGTCATCGGCTCGCGCGCCGGCTCGATCCCGAACCTCGTCGAGGAGGGCGTCTCCGGCCTCCTCGCCGACACGGACGAGGAGCTCGCGGACGCGCTCGTCCGCGTGCTCTCCGACCGCGCGCTGGCCGAGCGCCTCGGCGCCGGCGCGCGCGCGGCCGCGGGGCCGTGGCTGCAGACGCCGGCGGAGTACGCGCGGCGCGTGCGGGAACTCGTTGCATGAGGTTGATCTTCGTCACGCAGGCCGCCGACCCGGCACATCCCGTGCTCGGGGCGACGCTGGCGAAGATTCGCGCGCTCGCGGCGCGCTGCGACGAGGTCGTCGTGCTGGCCGACTCGGTCGACGCACGGGCGCTGCCCGAGAACTGTCGCGCGCACAGCTTCGCGGCGCCGTCGCAGGCGGCGCGCGGCGCGCGGTACGTCGCCGCACTCGCGCCGGAGCTGCTGCAGCGACCGGTCGCCGTCGTCGCGCACATGGCACCGGTGTACGCGCTGCTCGCGGCGCCGCTGACGAAGTCGCTCCGGGTGCCGCTGCTGCTCTGGTTCACGCAACAGGCCGCCGGGCCGGCGCTGCGCAACGCGGAGCGCCTCGTCGACGTCGTCCTCACGGTCGACCGCCGCACCGTGCCGCTGCGGTCGGACAAGGTGCGCGCGATCGGCCACGGGATCGAGGTCGGCGCGCTTCCGTGCGTCCCGGAACGGCGCCCACCGCTGCGCCGGCTGCTCGGCCTCGGGCGGTACGCGCCGGTGAAGGGCTGGGACACCGCGCTGCGTGCGCTCTCCGAGCTGCCGGACGCGACCCTGACCGTGCACGGGCCGCAGCTGACCGAGGCCGACCGCGCCTACCGGCCGCAGCTCGAGCGGCTCGCCGCGGACCTCGGGGTCGACGACCGCGTCACGTTCGGCGATGCCGTCCCGTACGCGCAGGTGCCGCAGCTGCTCGGGCTCGCGGACGCGGTCGTGAATCCGACGCACGGGAATGCGGCCGACAAGATCGTCTACGAGGCGGCTGCGGCATGTCTCCCGGTCTTCGCCGCGTCGCCGGTCTTCGACACCCTCCTGCCCGAGTCACTGCGGTTCCACGCCGACCGGCCCGCCTCGCTCGCGCAGAGGGTGCGCGACTACGAGGGGGGCGCCGGGCGCGACCTGCGCGAGCGCGTGGAGCGCGACCATTCGGTCGAACACTGGGCCGAGCGCGTGCTGGAGGCGGCAGGCGCGTGAAGCCGACCGTGCTCTTCGTCTCGCGCGAGCGCTTCCGGCTGCCGCTCGAGGGGGCGCAGAAGCGGAAGTGGGACGCGGTCGCCGGCGTCGTCGACCACCACGTCCTGGCCGCCGCGGCGCCCGGCTCGCCGACGGGCGACGGCCGCTTCCACCTCGTCGGCCGCGCACCCATGCTGGACGGGCCGCTCTTCTACCTGCTGCTCCCCGTCCGGATCGCGCGGCTCCTGCGGACGCTGCGGCCCGACGCGGCGCTCGTCCAGGGCATCCACGAGACGGTCGCGTTCCTGCTCGCGCGCCGGCTGACCGGGGCCCGGACGAAGGCGATCCTCGACGTGCAGGGCGACTGGCACGAGGCGACGCGGCTCTACGGCTCTCCGCTACGGCGCCTGCTCAACCCGCTGAACGACGCGCTCGCCGCGCCCGCCGTGCACGGCGCCGACGCGGTTCGCACCGTCTCGACGCAGACGACGGGGCTCGTGCGCGCGCTCGGCGTCGAGCCCGCGGCGACGTTCCCGTCGTACGTCGACGCGCAGGCCTTTCTCGAGCGTCCGCCCGCGCCGCTGCCAAAGCGCCCGCGCGCCGTCTTCGTCGGCGTGCTCGAGCGCTACAAGGCGCTCGACACGCTCGTCGAGGCCTGGCGGCTCGCGGCGCCACGCGTTCCCGGTGCCGTGCTGCACGTCGTCGGCGACGGCTCGATGCGCGACCGCGCCGAGCAGCTCGTCCACGACCTGCCCCAGCAGGTCGAATGGTCGCGCCGGCTGACCGCGGAGCAGGTCGCGGCGGCGATGGACAACTCGTGGCTCTTCTGCCTGCCGTCGCGGTCCGAGGGCCTGCCGCGCGTCGCGCTCGAGGCCGCCTGCCGCGGTCGCGCGATCGTCGGCGGCGACCGGGCCGGCATCCCCGACGTCGTCGAGGACGGTGTCAACGGGCTGCTCGTCGATCCCGACGACGCCGCCGGCCTTGCCGACGCACTGGTCAGCATCCTCACCGACCGCGCGCTCGCCGAGCGGTTCGGCGCCGCGGCGCGACGGACCGGCGAGGAGTGGGGCGTCACGCCGGCCGACTACGCCGAGCGGGTGCGGCGGCTGGTCGCGGGAACGCTCGAATCGTGAGCGACGTCTTCTTCTTCAACACGTGGTACCGCGGGCACAACAACCCCCGCTACGCCGAGCTGCTGCCGCGGCTCGAGCGCGTCGACACGCGAGTGCTCACGTTCCCGCGGCGGCGAGTCCTGCGCGCCGGGCTCGAGCGGGCGTGGCGGAGGGCGAAGCCGCGGCTCGAGCCGCGGCTCCTGCGCCGGCTGGAGCGTCGCTATCCGTATGCGTTCGTCACCGACGTGCCGCAGCTGTCGCTGCTCTCGCGGCCCGCCGTCGCGGACGTCGACGATCCGTACTTCTCGGAGGCGGAGGTCGAGGGGCTGAAACGCGTCGTGGCCTACGTCGTGACTGCCGAGTCGGCGGCGCGGCGCCTCGAGGCGGCCGGAGTCGACCGCCCGTGGCACGTCGTCCCGCAGGGCGTCGCGCTCGACACGCTCGATCCGGCTCGCACGCGCGAGATCGGCGAGCGGCTCGGGCGGGGCGACTCGGTCGTCGTCGGCTACACGGCCGCGTTCCTGCTGCTCCCCGGCGACCGCGGCGGCGGCAACCCGCTGTACGACGTCTCGCACCTGCTCGAGCTGTGGGAGGAGATCGCGCCGCGTGTCCCACGGGCGCGGCTCTGGCTCGTCGGTACGCCGAGCGCGCAGCTGGCCGAACGGGTTGCCGGCCGCTCCGACGTGCTGCTGACCGGACGCGTCCCGCAGTCCGAGGTCCTCTCCTACGTCTCCAACTTCGACGTCGCGCTCTATCCGCGCGCGGCCGACCAGGGGGTGCGGGCGGTGAAGACGGCGGAGTACCTGGGCGTCGGCGCGCCGGTCGTCTCCTACGACTACGACGTCGTCGCCGACGTCCGCGAGGCAGGCGCCGGGATCCTCGTCGGCGAGCCGCGCGAGTTCGTCGAGGCGGTCGAGCGGCTCGTCGTCGACGACACGCTCCGCACCGAGGTGGCCGCGCGCGCGAAGGCGGCCGGGGCGGCGCGCGACTGGCGCGTGCTCGCCGAGCGCTACAACCGGATCCTGGATCAGCACCTTCCACGCCTAGACTGAGCCGATGCGCGAGCAGGTCAAGCAGCTGCTGAAGAACTCGGTCTATCGCGCCCTCGGCGAGACGGCGCGCGGGCTCGGAGCCGTGAACGGCGACGAGCGCTCGCTGCGCGTGCTCATGTACCACAAGGTCAACGATCTTCCGGGCAACCGGATGTCGATGCCGACGGGACTGTTCGCGGAGCAGATGGCGCAGCTGCGCGAGCTCGGGTACACGGTCGTCGACCTCGATGCGGTGCTCGCCCACTACGTGGACGGCGCGCCGCTGCCGCCGGGCGCGGTGCTGATCACGTTCGACGACGGGTACCGCGACAACCTCGTGAACGCCGCGCCCGTGCTGCACGCGCAGGGTTATCCGGCCGTCCAGTTCGTGCCGATCGGCTACGTCGGCGACCGGCTGCCGCTCCCGCACGAGGAGCACCTCGCCGCGAACGGCGTCCTCAACCCGACGGTCGAGTGGGAGGAGATCCGCGAGCTGGAGCAGCTCGGCGTGCGCATCGAGTCGCACGGGATCAGCCACCGTCCTCTTGCCGACCTCGAGCTGGACGAAGCCGTGCGCGAGATCACGATCTCCAAGCTGCGGCTCGAGGAGCGGCTCGGCCGGCCGGTGCGCGCGTTCTCCTACGTGAAGGGCTCGGAGGCGCACTACAAGCAGGTGCACCTCAGCCTCGTACGGCAGGCCGGCTACGACGTCGCCTTCACGGCGGTTTCTGGCGCGAACTCAGCTGCGAGCGACCCGCTGCAGCTGCGCCGGTACAACGTCGAGCCGTACTCGCCGCGCACGTTCGAGCTCGTGCTCGCGGGCGCCTGCGATCTGATCGCGGTCAAGGACACGGTCACCGGCACCCGCGCGCGGCGCGCCTTCAACGCCGCGCTCGGCACAAGCAGTAAGTGAGCGTAGGCTCGACGGAGCTCACCAGGGAGCGGAGGCGGCGGCTTCGCCGGCGCCGGGAGCGGGCATGATCGTTCGGCCCGCCGAGCGCGAGGACTTCCTCGCGCTGATGGAGGAGACGTACGGGACCTCGATGCCGCCGGCGGAGTTCGACTGGTGGTTCGACCGCAACCCGGCCGGCCCGCGCATCCTCAACGCAGCGGTCGACGACGGCGTAGCGCTCGGCGCGCTCTCCATGCACTTCGCGCGTCTGGACAACGGGCTGCACGCCTTTGCCGTGCACGCGGTCACGACCCCGGCGGCGCGCGGCCGCGGCGTCTTCTCGACGCTCGAGCTGCACAACGAGGAGCAGGCGGCCGAGGCGGGCGCGCGCTGGGCGCTCGGGTTCACGAACCCGATGGCCGGCCCGATCCTCGTCGGCAAGCTCGGGTGGGAGGACGTGACGTCGCTGCGGATCTGGGTGCGGCCGAAGGGCCTGCGCAGGGAGGGTCGCGTTCGCGAGACGGACGTCGAGCCGCGGCCGCGCGCGCTCCCGGCGCACCACATCGTCCGCGACGCGGAGTACCTGCGCTGGCGCTACGCCGACTCGCCGCGCCCGTATGCGCAGGCCGGCGACGCCGTCGTCACGCACGCGACCTGGCACGGCTTCTCGTCGGCGATCGTCTGCGAGCACGGCCG
>Ga0070683_100005888_pt1 | contig 10255 bp, 10 predicted proteins | sample KBSC713LmetaG_FD_64662 | JGI IMG/M metagenome (GOLD analysis project Ga0070683, IMG submission 64662) | Corn rhizosphere microbial communities from Kellogg Biological Station, Michigan, USA - KBS C7.1-3L metaG | ecosystem: Host-associated > Plants > Roots > Rhizosphere ... | reverse complement strand
CAGCGGCTACGAGTACATCGACCCCGGCAAGGTGTGGCAGATCGCGCTGCTCGCCGGCCTCTTCCTGTGGCTGTTCCTGATGGTGCGCGCGATCCTGCCGGCGCTGCGGCGAGACGACGATCAGCGGCCGATCCTGACGCTCTTTCTCATCAGCTCGATGGCCATCGCCGGCTTCTATGGCGCCGCGCTCGGCGCCGGACGGCACACCAGCCTGTCGATGGCGGAGTACTGGCGCTGGTGGGTGGTGCACCTGTGGGTCGAGGGGTTCTTCGAGGTGTTCGCCACGGTCGTCATCGCGTTCCTGTTCGCGAAGCTGGGGCTGGTCGGCCTGAAATCGGCGGCGCGGGCCAGCACGCAGGGGGCGACGATCTATCTCGCCGGCGGCATCATCGGGACGCTGCATCACCTCTACTTCGCCGGCACGCCGGCGGTGGTCATGGCGCTCGGCGCCGTGTTCAGCGCGCTCGAGGTCGTGCCGCTGCTGTTCGTCGGCTTCGAGGCCTGGGAGAACCTGAAGCGGACGTCGCACGCGCCGTGGATGGCGCAGTACAAGTGGCCGATCTACTTCTTCGTGGCGGTCGCGTTCTGGAACCTCGTCGGCGCCGGGTTGTTCGGCTTCATGATCAATCCGCCCATCGCCCTGTACTACATGCAGGGGTTGAACACGACGCCGCTGCACGGTCATGCCGCCCTCTTCGGCGTCTACGGCATGCTCGGCCTCGGCCTGATGCTGTTCACCCTGCGCGCGATGAACCCCGCGGCGGTGTGGCGGGAGGGGCTGATCAAGTTCTCGTTCTGGACGACCAACCTCGGCCTGATGGCGATGGTGGTGCTCAGCCTGCTGCCGGTCGGTCTGGCTCAGACGTGGGCGTCGGTCGAGACCGGCTACTGGTACGCGCGCAGCCCGGAGTTCCTGCAATCGCCGGTGCTGCAGTTCTTCCGCTGGATGCGCGCGCCGGGCGACATGCTGTTCACGGTCGGCATCTTCAGCCTGGTGGTGTTCGTGGCGGGGCTGTCGCTCGGCTTCTCGCTGGCGCCGGACAGGCGCGGCGTGCGCGAGCTGCAGCCGATCAAGCCGTGAAGCGAAACGCGCCCTGAAAGATCACGGGCACGCGTCCCGTCGAGAGCGAGCCGGGGCGGGGAAGATTCAACTCGGTCAGCGGCACGCCGCTGTCTGGGACGAATCCGGCCCGCCCGAGCTCCTCGACGATCTGGGCGGCGGTGAGGAAGCACTGCGGCTGCCCCGAGAACTGGGTGAACACGAACGTCTCGCCGGAAACGGGCGTCGCGGCGGCGGCAATCGTCTGGCGGGAGAAGGTGAACAGGAACAGCGCCGCGCCGGCGCGCGCCACGCGGGCCGCCTCGTCGACGGCGCGGCGGAACTGCGCGCCGCTCGCGGCCAGGTTCCAGATGCCGTGCGCCACGACGAGATCGGCGGTGGCGTCGGCGATGGGCAGCGCCTCCATGGCGGCAATGGCCAGATGCACGCGCGCGGCGACGCCGGCGCCGCCGGCACGCCTGCGCGCGGCCGCGATCATCGGCGCCGACAGGTCGAGGCCGACGACGTCCCATCCCTGTTCGGCGAGCGGCGCGGCGTTGCGCGCGGCGCCGCAGCCGATGTCGAGCACGCGGCGACCGCCGGCGCGGCGCTCGGCACCGGCGAAGGCGAGCAGGGTGTCGTTGGGCGGCGACTCGGCGAACCCGGCAACGGTCTCGGGCGACGTCCAGGGCGACTGCGGTGTGGGGGACATGCCGATCATTATCTTCGTCTTTCTTCGCACGCGACGGCGCTGTGGCTGCCGATCAGCTTTGCCGGCGCGGCGAAGGGCGATAGAGTGACGGCGGAGATGCAACAGGCGGGCGCGTGGCGCAACCTCGTGTTTGCGACGTGTTCCTTCGCGCTGGCGTTTGCGGCGTGGGGGCTGGTCAGCGCGTTCGCGCCGTCCTTCCGCAGCCAGTTTCATCTCAGCGCGCAGGCGACGTCGCTGCTCGTCGCCGTGCCGGTGCTGCTCGGCTCCCTCGCGCGGCTGCCGATGGGCATGCTGACGGATCGGCTGGGCGGGCGCGTGACGTTCGCCGGGCTCTTTGCCTTCGTCGCCGTCGCCGCGGCGATCGTCCCGACCGCGGCCACCTACGAACGGCTGCTCGTCTATGCGTTCCTGATCGGCGTCGCCGGATCGTCGTTCGCGATCGGGGTTGGCTTCTCCTCACGCTGGTTCACGCCGGAATCGCAGGGCACCGCGCTCGGCATCTACGGCCTCGGCAACATGGGGCAGTCGGCGGCGGTGTTTCTCGGGCCCGTGATCGCGGCGCGCTACGGGCGGGAGGTCGTGTTCCAGGCGGTCGCGCTGATGTCGGCGGTGTGGTGCGTCCTGTTTTTCGCCCTGGCCCGGAACGCCCCGGCGGCGGCGCGGCCCGCGTCGGTGAGCGAAATGCTCGCCGTGCTGGCGCGTGAGCGGCTGGCCTGGGTGCTGGCCGCGTTCTATTTCCTCACCTTCGGCGGCTTCGTCGCCTTCTCCGTCTACCTGCCCACGCTGCTGCGCGATCAGTTCGGCCTCTCGGCGGCGGACGCCGGGTTCCGGACGGCGGGTTTCGTGGTCCTGGCGACGTTGCTGCGGCCCGCGGGCGGCGCGCTGTCGGACCGGATCGGCGGCGCGCGGGTCCTCTCCGGCGTCCTGGCCGGGATCGTCCCCTTCGCCGCCCTGCTCATGTGGCCGTCGATGGTGCCGTTCACCGTCGGCGCGCTGGGGTGCGCGGCGCTGCTCGGCATGGGCAACGGCGCCGTGTTCAAGCTCGTGCCGCAGTATTTCCCGCGCAGCGTCGCCACCGTCACCGGCCTCGTCGGCGCCATCGGCGGGCTCGGCGGCTTCTTTCCGCCGCTGCTCCTCGGCTTCTTCCGCGATCGCATCGGCGCGATCTGGCCGGGCTTCGGCCTGCTGGCGCTGACGGCGGCGGGCCTGTGGCTGCTCAACTTCAAGGTCTTCGTCGCCCGCCAGCGGGCGCTGGAGCAGGCGGCGCCCGCGCTCATCTCGTCGCGGCGGGCGGAACAGCTGCGCGCCGGCGCGTGGGCCACGATGGCGACGGCGCTCCTCGTCGCCGCGATTGTCGTCGGATCGCGCAATCTCGAGAACTTCGATCCGGCGCTGGTGATCTACACGTTCGCCGTCATCTTCGCCACCTGGGGGATCGTCTATCACTACGCGATCTGGCTGAACAAGCCGCCGACGCGGCGGTTCTTCGAGCGCAGCTTCGAGCTGCTCGGGCGCCAGGGCATCGCGCGCAGCGCGCGCACGATCCTCGCTGCCGTGGCGACGCACCTCGTCGGCCAGACGTTCATCATCAAGCGCTCGCGCCTGCGCTGGTGGATGCATCAGCTGATTTTCTGGGGCTGCGTGAGCGCGGTGGCGATCACGTTCCCGCTGGTGTTCGGCTGGATCCACTTCCGCACGCGGCCTGACGACCAGTTCACCTACGTCACCTACCTCTTCGGCTTCCCCGCAGGTGCCTTCCGGCTGGGGACGCCGCTCGCGTGGCTGCTGTTCCACGGGCTCGACGTCTCGGCGGTGCTCGTGCTCGGCGGCATCGCGCTGTCGCTGTGGCGCCGGCTGCGCGATCGCGGCGCGCTGGCGCTGCAGGACTGGGCCTCCGACTTCCTGCCGCTCCTGCTGCTGTTCGCCATCTCGGTGACCGGCCTGGCGCTGACCGCGTCGACCGTGTGGCTGCGCGGCTCGTTCTACGGGTTCCTGGCGATCCTGCACGCCATCACCGTCGTCGGCGCGCTCCTGTACCTGCCCTTCGGCAAGTTCTTCCACATCTTCCAGCGTCCGGCGCAGCTCGGCGTCAAGCTGTATCAGGACGCCGGGCATGAGGATGCCGGCGCGGTCTGCGCCAGGTGCGGTGCGCGCTACGCCTCGGCGATGCAGATGGACGATCTCCGCCGGGTGCTGCCGGCGCTCGGCTTCGACTACCGCATCGAGGGCGCTGCCGGCACGTGGCAGGGCCTGTGTCCGCCGTGCAAGCGCGCCACGCTGGCGACGGCGCAATTGCGCATGAAGGAAGAGTCCCGTGGCCATACCGCCGCTGCCCGTTGACCGTCTGGCCGACGCGTTCGGTCCGCACCGCAACTACGCGCCGCCCGGCGGCTGGGGGGATGCGGTGCGACGCCGTCCCGACGCGCTGGTCAAGACGCACTGCTCGTTCTGCGGCATGCAGTGCGGCATCCAGCTCAAGGTTCGCGACGACAAGGTCGTCGGCTTCGAGCCGTGGGAGGAGTTCCCGTTCAATCACGGCATGCTATGCCCGAAGGGAGTCAAACGCTATCTCCAGGGCGCGCATCCCGACCGGCTGCTGTCGTGCCTGCGGCGGACCGACTCCGGCTTCGTGCCGATGGCCTACGAGCAGGCGCTCGACGAGACGGCGCGCCGGCTCGCCGCGATCCGCGACAAGTACGGGCCCGACGCCATCGCCGTCTACGGCGGCGCCTCGATGGTCACCGAGAAGGCCTACGTGCTCGGCAAGTTCGCCCGCGTCGCGCTGGGGACGAAGCACATCGACTACAACGGACGGCTGTGCATGGTCTCGGCGGGCACCGCGTACAAGCTCACGTTCGGGATCGACCGCGCCACCAATCCGTGGCCGGACCTGGCGCAGGCGGCCGTCGTGCTCGTCGCCGGATCCAACACGGCCGAGTGCGCGCCGATCACGACCTATTACCTGTGGCAGTGCCGCGAGCGCGGCGGACGGCTGATCGTCATGGATCCGCGCATGACGCCGATCACGCGCAACGCCGATCTCTACCTGCCGGTGCGCCCTGGCACCGACCTGGCGGTGTTCCTGGCGATGCTGCACGTGATCGTGCGCGACGGGCTCGTCCGCGACGAATTCGTGCGCGACCGCACCACCGGATTCGACGCCGTGCGCGCGTCGGTGGAGGCCTGGACGCCGGCGCGCGCGGCCGAGATCTCCGGCGTCCGTCCCGACGACATCGTCAAGGCGGCGCACTGGATCGGCGAGACCGATCGGGCCATGGGGCTGCACGCCCGCGGCATCGAGCACCACTCGAAGGGGGTCGAGAACTGCCTGGCCATGCTCAACCTGTTCCTCGCCACCGGCAACGTCGGGCGCGAGGGCGCCGGCTGCATGATGATCACCGGGCAGGGCAACGGCCAGGGCGGGCGCGAGCACGGGCAGAAGTGCGATCAGCTGCCCGGCATGCGCGACATCCGCGATCCCGCCGCCCGCCAGTACATCGCCTCGGTGTGGGGCGTGCCCGAAGAGAGCATTCCCGGACCGGGGCTGAGCGCGGTGGAGATCATGGAGGCCATCCATCGCGGCGAGATCAAGGCGCTCTTGTCGATGTGCTTCAATCCGCTGGTGTCGCTGCCCGATGCCGGCTTCACGCGGGAAGCGTTGTCGAAGCTCGAGTTCTTCGGGATCATCGACTTCTTTCTCTGCGAGACCGCGCACCACGCCGACATCGTGTTTGCCGGCAGCATGCAGGAGGAGGACGAGGGCGTGGTGTGCAGCGCGGAAGGGCGGGTGCAGAAGATCAACAAGGCGGTCGATCCGCCGGGTGACGCGCGTTCCGACGCGCTCATCATCTGCGACCTGGCGAAGAAGCTCGGGCGGGGCGAGCATTTCGCCTACCCGCGCGGTACGCGCGACATCTACGAGGAGCTGCGGGTCGCGTCGCGCGGCGGTCTCGCCGATTACTACGGCATTACCTGGGAGCGGATCGAGCGCGAGCTCGGCGTCTTCTGGCCGTGCCCGTCGCTCGAGCATCCCGGGACGCCGCGGCTGTTCCCCGACGGCCGCTTCGCGCACGCGGACGGCAGGGCCCACATGCAGGTGACGGAGTGGCGCGACAACGGCGATCCGATCGACGCGCAGTTTCCCGTGCTCCTCACCACCGGCCGCGTCGTCAGCCACTACCTGTCGGGGACGCAGACGCGGCGGATCGGGCCGCTCGTCGATCAGTACCCCGAGCCGCGCCTCGAGATCCATCCCACGCTGGCGGCTGCGCTCGGCGTCGCCGACGGCGACTGGGTGGCGGTGACGACGCGGCGGGCGTCGATGGTGATCCAGGCGATGGTGGTGCGGACGATCCGCCCCGACACGGTGTTCATCCCCTATCACTGGCCGGGGCAGCGCAGCGCCAACCGGCTGACGCACCGGACCATCGACCCGCGCAGCAAGATCCCCGAGTTCAAGGTGTCGGCCTGCCGGCTCGAAAAGACGACGCCCCCCGCCGATCTGGCGGCGTGGCGGCGCGACGAGACGGGGTGGGGAAGCGCCGCCTACGGCGATCAACGGAGCGATCTGGGACGGAGCGATCGGTGAACGGCTACCAGTTCTTTGTCGACCCGTCGCGCTGCATCGGCTGCAAGTCGTGCATGCAGGCCTGCGCCGAGTGCGACAGCCATCGCGGCGTGTCGATGATCCACGTCGACTTCCTCGATCGCGCCAACAGCATCGCGACCGCGCCGACGGTGTGCATGCACTGCGAGACGCCGACGTGCGCGATGGTCTGTCCGGCCGATGCGATCAAGCGCGGCGAGGACGGCATCGTGCGCAGCGCGCTGAAGCCGCGCTGCATTGCCTGCTCCAACTGCGTGCTGGCCTGTCCGTTCGGCGTGCCGACCGTGCACGCCGGCCTCGAGCTGATGATGAAGTGCGACATGTGCTACGACCGCACGTCGGTCGGCCTGCGGCCGATGTGCGCGACGGTGTGCCCGAGCCAGGCGCTGACCTTCGGCCCGGCCGAGGTCATCGAGCGCCAGCGCGCCAGCCGGCCGGTGCGTGACTTCCAGTTCGGCCAGGAGCACGTGCGCACGAAAGTCTGGATGATGGCGCCGGCCGACGCGCGGCAGATCGCCGTCGACGTCGCCGATTACGTCTTCAAGGGTGAGTCATGAGCGACGACCACGAAAGCCGCCCCGCCTGGCGTGAAGAGTTCTCCATCGACGCCGCTGAAGACGCCTACGTCCTGCGGCGCCAGTTCACGAAGTTCCTCGTGCTGACGAGCGCCGGCATGGCCTGCGGCAACGGCTGGATCTGGCTGCGGTCGCTGGCGGCCGCGCCGGCGACGCCCTATCCCGCGGCGGCGATTGCGCGCGCGGCGGACGTCGCGCCGGGGCAGGTGCGCATGTTCTCGTATCCGGGGGAGCACGACCCCTGCATCCTCGTCCGCCGCACCAACGGCACCCTCGCCGCGTTCAGCCAGAAGTGCACCCACCTGTCATGCGCCGTCTACTACGCGGCCGCGGCCGACCGGCTCGAGTGTCCGTGCCACAACGGCGCCTTCTCGGTCGAGAACGGGCGCGTGCTGCAGGGGCCGCCGCCGCGGCCGCTGCCGCGCATCAAACTGGACCAGCGCGGCGACGACATCTATGCCGTCGGCGTCGAGGAAGGGGACGAGCCGTGAACCCGCTCGAACGGCGCCGCCGCCGCGGGGCGATCGACGCGGCGATGGTCTGCGTGATCCTGCTGCTCGTCGTCCAGATGTGGCTGCTGACGGCGACGCTGGAGTCGTTCCTCGCCGGGCATCGCGGTGTGGCGGGCGCGGCGTTCGCGGTCTCGCTGTGCCTCTTCCTCGTGTGCGGCGCGCTGTACCTGCTCGTCGTCCGGCTCGATCGCAGCGACGCGCCGGAGGAGCCACCGACCTCCAGCGCCGGTCCGTGGCGCATGGGCGAGCCGCCGTCTCATCCCGGGATGTGAGGCGTCACCGGGACGGTCACGACTCGTCCCTGCCCCCAGCTTGCCGGTTGGACCGAATCGCCGCGACCGCGACCCAGCCGAGCGCCGCCAGCACGAATCCCACAACGAACAGATCTCGGATGTCCATGCCCCGGGTCATCGCAAGCGGCGGGCCGGTCCATCGGCCGTAGCCACGCCGACAAACGCGCCGGTGCGCGCGCCGGGCGTTTCGGGCTGAAAGACGTACCTTCAATCCGAAACGCCGCGGCGTGCGTGACGGCGCCATCTCGCGGCATCAACCGCGGACCGCGCGTTGCACGCTGTGACCGCGACGCGCCATGCAGCTCACCGTCCGCGACGTGAACCGCGATTTCGACCAGCAGACCCGCGCCTACGCCGAGTATCGCGCCTTCGCGGCGCTGGCCGGGCGCGGCGAGCCGATCGAGAAGGTGACGGTCACCCTGGCGCGTCGCGGCGGGCCCGCCGGGACGGTGGCCTGCCGCATCGCGGTCCGTTTGTGCTCGGGCGAGCCGATCGACGTCGAGGCGTTCGCGCCGCGCCCGTATGCGGCGATCGAACGGGCCGCCGGGCTGCTCTCCACTCATCACCTCGCGCGACGGTGATCGACCGGCGCGCGTCTTTCCTGAGGAGGGAATGTCCGATGAACCTCTATGCACGCCTTGGAACGCTGGCCGGCACGCCGGAAGCGGCGTCGCTCGGCCTCCGCCTGTCGGCGTGGCACGACGCGATGGTCGCGCACGAGCGGCGGCTGCGCGTGCGCGCCGAGGATGCGTGTGACGATGCCTGCCCGCACGCCGACGCCGACCTGCTGTGGAACGAGGCGCTGGCGACCTTCGGCGCCGAGGCCGGCGAGCTGACGTTCCTGCGCTCGCGTGGCGCCGCTCGACACCACGGTCCCGGTCTACGGCGAGAGCGGCACCGGCACGGAGTTCAGCGCGCGGATGATCCACGAGCAGAGCCCGCGCGCCGGGGCGCCGTTCGTCAGCATCAACTGCGCCGCGCGCACCGAAACGCTGCTCGAGTCCGAGCTCTTCGGCCACGTGCGCGGGCGCAACGTCTCCGCCGATGCGATGTCGGCGCTGATGACGTATCGCTGGCCGGGCAACGTGCGCGATCTCTCGCCGGAGATCCTGGACGGCGGCGGGCCGGCGCCGGCGCGCGAGTCGCGCGATCTCGATCTGCGGGCGCAGGAACGCGCGTCGATCGAACGCGCCCTCGAGCGTTTCGACGGCAACCGCCGCAAGGCGGCCCGGGCCCTCAACATCAGCGCGGTCACGCTGTGGCGGCGGATGAAGGCCTACGGCCTCACCTCTTGACGCCGGGCCGCCAGGCTGCGGGCACTGCCGCGGCGTCGCGCGAGCACGTGTCTAATGCGGGCGGCGGCGCGGCCGACGCTCGCGTAGAAGTCATCCGACGCGGCGGCGGCGACGAGCTGTCCGCCGTGCACCAGCGTCAGCACGACCCGTACGAGCTTGTCGGCCGGCCCGTGCTTGCGGCCGTTCGCGTCCGACAGCCACACCTCGACTCGATCCACGTGCGGCGCGAAGGGCCGGATCGCGCGGGCCAGGGAGCGCTCGATGTGCGTGTGCAGCGGCGAGGAATGGTCCAGGGCGGTATGGATCGTGAGCGGATATGTCATGGTGTCGTGCAACGCATATCCGGTGCCGGCTGCGCGCCGCGGGGCGCGGCCGTCGTGGCGCCCGGCGGTTTCAACCTGAAACGCGAGCGCTTCGTCGTGCAATCCGCGCCAGAAGGGGTCATCCATGAACATGCCGTCACGGCGGACCGGTGATGCGGGATTCGTCGCCGACGCCTGGTTCGTCATCCGCAACCTGATCGAGCTCCTGGTCGTCGTGCTCGCCGCCGGCGCCGCGATCGCGCTCATCACGCACCTGATTGCCCTGCCTCTGAGGCTCCTGCACTGGGTGGCCACTCTCGTCTCCTGAGCGTTATGACAGCCGTCATAGGCGGCGACCGCTGAGCTGTTTAGGCTCTGAGGCAGCAGGAGGCTGCATGAGAGCTGGACGGATCCCCGGGTTCGCGATGGCGATCGCCGTGAGCGCGGCGATGGCGGGTGCAGGATGTGCGCGCAACGGTTCGGACGCGAGCGACGTCGCGCAGGGCAGTGAGGACGCCGTCCTGGTCGACGCGCCCCATGTGCCGCCGCCGATCACCAGGACCCACGCGACGAAAGTGCTCGTGCGGCTCGACGTACGCGAAGTCGTCAAGCGCCTCGCCGACGGCGTGGACTACACGTTCTGGACGTTCGGCGGGTCGGTGCCGGGCAAGTTCATCCGCGTGCGCGAAGGGGACGAGGTCGAGTTTCACCTCAGCAACAACCCCAAGAGCACCATGCCGCACAACATCGACCTGCACGCCGTCACCGGCCCCGGCGGCGGGGCGGCCTCGTCCGTCACCGCGCCGGGCCACACCTCCGTGTTCTCGTTCAAGGCGCTCAATCCGGGGTTGTACGTCTACCACTGCGCCACCGCTCCGGTCGGCATGCACATCGGCAACGGCATGTACGGGCTGATCTACG
>Ga0070683_100005886_pt1 | contig 10255 bp, 8 predicted proteins | sample KBSC713LmetaG_FD_64662 | JGI IMG/M metagenome (GOLD analysis project Ga0070683, IMG submission 64662) | Corn rhizosphere microbial communities from Kellogg Biological Station, Michigan, USA - KBS C7.1-3L metaG | ecosystem: Host-associated > Plants > Roots > Rhizosphere ... | reverse complement strand
ACGCACCCGTGCGCCACTAGACCCGAAGGTCTCGTTCGACTTGCATGTGTTAGGCATGCCGCCAGCGTTCGTTCTGAGCCAGAATCAAACTCTCAAGTTGATGTACGATCGAACCCCCGCAGGAATATGCGAGAGCAAGACCGGCATCTCCGGGAGCCGTTCCTGCACAAAATCACAAACTGGTGTGTTTGCGTTTCGAGACATCTGGAACGGCTTAAGATTTGACCGACCGACCGATACCCAGAGGCTATCGGTGACCGGGCCGCCGCCCACATGTCCCTTCATCTAAACCAACAATGTCAAAGAGCCGACGCGCATCCTCCCCCGGTTCGATTGGTTCCGGGCATCGGTAAGCCGACCTAGAAGAGGCGCGAAACGAACGCGAAACCCTCATGGAAGGCCGCGTCCGCTTGCTGGAGGCGCATATATGTGTGGCCCCCCGACGCGTCAACCGGCTTTTTGCAACTTTGTTGCAGTTCGCCGTTCGACTGGCTCAGGACACCTTCCGGAGCCCTCCGCCTGATCTCAAGATAGGGTGGGTAGCAGCCTGTTCAAGGCTTCTACGCAGCTGTTTTCAAAGGCTTTTGTGTCGCTGGACTCAGGCGCTCTGGATATAGGCGCGCATCGCGTCCGCTTCGGCCTCGATCCGCTCCATCCGGTACTTCACGAGGTCGCCGATGGACACGATGCCGCGAATCTCGCCGCCTTCGACGACTGGCAAATGCCGGATTCGCCGCTGCGTGATCAGCGCCAGCGCTTCGAGGACTCCGGTATCTGGAGAGACGGTGATCGCCGGCGAGCTCATCACCTGCGCGACCGGCCGCCGAAGCACGTCGGGTCCATGATCGCGCAGCGAGTAGATCACGTCGCGTTCCGAAATGATGCCGCTGATTCGCCCGGACTCGACCACCGGCAACGCGCCGATTCGCTTCTCTCCGAGCTTGCGCACCGCGTCGAACAGTGAAGCGTCGGATGCGATGGTCTCGACCGCGCCGCCCTTGTCGTGAAGCACCGATGCGATGGTCATTCCTGTCCTCCCAAGGACTCGTCGCTGGCCTGCCTTGATAGTCCCACTTCGCGCCGCCAAAGGGAAGCCATGCCCGAGCACGACCCGCTGCCAAGCCCGCGCTCGTCGATGAAGCGCCGCTTCTGGCGCATCTTCCGGCTGCTCGTGCTCCTGTCGATCGTCATCGCCGCGATTGCGGTGCTTCTGGTCGCCCGCGGCGACACCACGCTCCACATCAACATGCTGATCGCTACGGCGCTCGGGACGGGCCTCACCGTCCTCCTCGGCACGTCGCTGATGACGCTGGTCTTCCTCAGCGCCGACAGCGGGCACGACGAGGCCGCGACCCAGGTTCACGATGAGAATGGAAAAGAATGACCGATCTTGAACGCACACCGGTGCTTCGGGTGATTCCCGGCCCGACCGACATCAACGCCAACGGCCATATCTTCGGCGGATGGGTGCTTAGCCAGATGGACATTGCGGCCGGCATCGTCGCCTCACGCCGCGCGCGCGGGCCCGTCGCGACCGTCGCCATTGAGGCGATGAAGTTCATCGCACCGATACACCTGCGGGACCTTATCTCCGTCTATGCCCACGTCGAGCGCGTCGGCCGCACTTCGATGGGCGTCAGGATCGAGGTGATCGCGGAACGCGATCTCGGCGCGACCGAGGTCAAGGTGACGGAAGGCCTGTTCACCTTCGTCGCCCTGGACGCGAACAACCGTCCGCGCTCCGTCGATACTCTGGCCTAGGCCGCCGGAGCGATCTCGTCGTCGCCGTCGCCGTCGGCGGCGCGCAGAGCGCGGCTCCGGCGGCGCGGGCGGCGCGGCTCCTCTTCGGCAGAGTCCTCCGCCGGCTCGGCGTCGCGCCCGATCGCGGGCGGAAGCACGTCGAACGGTATCGTCTCGCCGCCGCCGTTGACCTGCGCATTGTCCTGCTCGGCAGGGGCGCGGCTCACGCGCTCATCGCGGTCGTCGCGTCGCGGGCGACGGTCGCGATTGAAGCGCTCGCCGCGATCCTGGCGCTCGGAGCGCTCGGAGCCCTCGGAGCGCTCGTCCTCGCCGCCGTCATCGGCGGTCTCGACGGCCTCTTCATCGTCATCGTCCGCGAATTCATGCTCGCGGCGGGGACGTTGCTCTTCCATGCGCGCCCGATTCTCGCTGAGCACACGGAAATAATGGTCCGCGAACTGCAGATAATATTCGGTCTGGACGCGGTCGCCCGCGAGTTGCGCGTCACGGGCCATGCTCTTGTACTTTTCGAGCAGCTGGGCGGCATTGCCGCGCTGGCGATTGTCCTGCCGGTTGCCCGGCTGGCCGCCACCGAGGTTCTGGCTCCCCCGCTGTCCGCGACCGCGCCGGCGGCCGCCCTGACGATTGTTGATCAAATGCCTACGTCCTTACGCAGAAGTCGCTTGCCCCTTCGCTTAAGGCAGGCAGGGCCGCGCCGGTTAGCAGCGCCGCTCTGACCCTCTCGTTCCGGTCTTACGCGCTAAGCGCGAAGTGAACGGCCGATAGTGTCGGGGTCGGGACGGGACGCGCTCTCAAGCATTCGTGGTGGAGCGGGCCCGGCCCACGCCCCTGATGTAGTGTGGCCGACGGCATATGCCAAGCAAATTTCTCTCAAACCCAGGTTAGCAACACCGCGCGGTCTCGCCCGGCAAGATCGCAGGCCACTCTTGCAGCCAGCCCTTCGCGAGCGAGCAGCGGCGTCACCGCCTTTGCCTGATCATACCCGATCTCGATCGCGGCGAGGCCTCCGGGATTGAGTAGCCGTGGCAGCTGCGGGCCAAGCGCGCGATAGGCTTCCAGGCCGCTTTCCCCGGCGAAAAGCGCCTCATCCGGCTCATATTCGCGCACGCCCGGCCCAAGCTCTGCGCCCTCGGCGACATAGGGCGGGTTGCAGAGGATGAGGTCGAACTGCTCGCCCAAGCCTTCAGCCCAGTTGCCCAACTTGAACTTTGTCCGATCTTCAAAACCGAGCCGCCGCGCATTCGCGGCGAAATAGGAAAGAGCCCGGCGCGAAACATCGATCCCGACGCCACTCGCGCCCGGCCAGATGTCGAGCGCGGCGAGCAGCAACGTACCCGGACCTGTGCCGAGATCGAGGATGCGCTTGGGTCCAGCGGTACCGTCGAAATGCTCGATCGCAGAGCCGATCAGCACCTCCGAATCCGGCCGGGGCACGAGTACGCCGGGGCCGACATGAAGGTCGATGTTCCAGAATGCGCGGCGGCCCGTGATGTAGGCGACCGGCTCACCCTTGGTGCGCCGCTTGACCATCGACCAGAAGCGCTTCGGAACACCGCGGTCGGGCGGCGAGAGGATCAGCCTGTCACGGTCGATGTGGAGCGCCTCGGCCATCAGCAGCTCGGCATCGAGCCGGGGAGTGTCGCTGGTTTCGGAGAGCTGACGCGTGGACTCATCCAGCGCGCGGGCGATTGGCTTCAATGCATGAATCCCGTCCACTCAGGCGGAAGGGATTCATGCATCTTCCAGGCCAGCGAGGCGCTCGGCCTCGTCCTCGGCGACCAGCGCGTCGATGAAGTCGGTGAGTCCGGGGCCCTCGAGCACTTCATCGAGGTTGTGCTTGGTGAGATTGATCCGGTGGTCCGTGATCCGTCCCTGCGGGAAATTGTAGGTGCGGATCCGCTCCGAGCGGTCGCCCGATCCGACCATCGATTTTCGCGCACCGGCGCGTTCGTTCGCGAGGCGCTCGCGTTCCATCTCGAACAGCCGGGTGCGCAGGACCTTCAGCGCCTTCGCCTTGTTCTTGTGCTGCGACTTCTCGTCCTGCTGGATGACGACGAGGCCCGTCGGGAGGTGGGTGATCCGCACCGCGCTGTCGGTCGTATTGACCGACTGGCCGCCAGGACCCGACGATCGATAGACGTCGATCCGCAAGTCCCGGTCGTCGATCTGGACGTCGACGTCTTCGGCTTCGGGAAGCACCGCAACGGTCGCTGCGGACGTGTGGATCCGTCCGCCGCTCTCGGTCACTGGAACGCGCTGGACGCGATGGACTCCGCTTTCGAACTTCAGCCGCGCGAACACTCCGCGGCCGTTGATCGACGCGATCGCTTCCTTGTAGCCGCCGAGCTCGGACGCGCTCGCCGAGATCAGCTCGAAGCGCCAGCCCTGGCTCTCGGCGAAGCGCTGGTACATGCGAAGAAGATCACCGGCGAATAGCGCGGCCTCGTCACCGCCAGTGCCTGCGCGAACCTCGAGCATTGCGGCACGGTCGTCGGCGGCATCGCGCGGAAGCAGCCGGATCGCGAGCGCTCGCTCGGCGTGCGGAAGCTTGTGGCGGATCTCCTCGGCCTCAGTCGCCGCCATCTCCTTGAGCTCGGCCTCGGCGGTGGGATCGGCGACCATGCCGTTCAGAACTTCGAGCTCAGCGCGGAGCCGCCTGACCTCGCGCGCGGCAGCGGCGACCGGCTCGATCGCGGCATAGTCCTTCGACAACCGAACGAATTCGTCAGGCGAGACGTCGGACCGCGACATTGCCTGCTGAAGCTCATGCTTGCGCGCCTCGATCGACGCGATGCGCTCGGACGAGATCGAGCTCATGCGCCAAGCGCTCCGGCGACGTGATCGAAGCCGATGCTGCGTTGCTCACCGGTAGCGAGATTCTTGAGCTGGACCTCGCCGCTGTCGAGCTCGACGTCGCCGATGATCAGAGCATAGGCGGCGCCAGCGTCATTCGCTCGGCTGAGCCGCTTTTTCATGTTCCCGCGATAAGACATATCGGCGCTGACGCCAGCGCGGCGGAGCTCCGCGAGAAGCCGTTGGCCCGCCGTTTCGGCGCGTTCGCCGAGCGGAACGATGACCGCCGTGGGACTCTCCGCGGCAGGTCTTCCAATCATCATCGCCAATCGTTCGATTCCGGCCGCCCAGCCCACTGCCGGCGTATGCGGGCCGCCAAGCGCTTCGACCAGGCCGTCGTAGCGGCCGCCCGCAAGTACTGTGCCCTGTGCGCCCAAGCGGTCCGTGATGAACTCGAACGCGGTGTGGCGATAATAATCGAGGCCCCGCACAAGCCGCGACGCGCGCTCCCATTTGATGCCCGCGGCATCGAGACCAGTCGTCACTTTCTCGAAGAAATCCGCCGCCTCGGACGTGAGGAAATCGTCGATCACTGGCGCGCCGTCGACCACCGGCCAATCCTGGTGCGCCTTGCTGTCGAGAATTCGCAAGGGATTGCGCTCGAGCCGCGCCTGGCTGTCCTCGCTGAGCGTCGAAGCATGTGCGCGAAAGTGCTCGTAGAGCGCGTCGCGCCAGGCGGAACGTGTCTCGGGATCCCCCAGCGTGTTCAGCTTCAGGATCGCACCCTCGATTCCCAGTTCCTTCAGAAGCTGATCGGCAAAGGCGAGCAGCTCGACGTCGGCCTGCGGCTCGGCCGCGCCAATGATCTCCGCATCGAGCTGGTGGAACTCGCGGAAGCGGCCCTTCTGCGGCCGTTCGTACCGGAATGCCGAGCCCGATGCGGCGACCTTCAGCGGCGCAAATTGCTGCCAGCCCTCGCTCAAGTATGCCCGGCAAATTCCGGCGGTGAACTCGGGGCGAAGCGTGATCGATTCCCCACCACGGTCCTCGAACGAATACATTTCCTTGGAGACGACATCGGTCGTCTCGCCGATCGTGCGGGCGAACACGGCGGTGTGCTCGATGGTCGGAACCTCGACACGCTTGAAGCCATAGAGGCGGCGCACGCGATCGAACGCCGCGACCACCGTTGCGAGGCGGTCGGCGTCTTCATGCAAAAGGCTTTGGGTGCCCCGGACGGGCTGAACTTGCGTCATTAGCGCGCGCTAAAGCACAATTTTCGCGAATTCGGAATCAGGGTGTGGGGGCCGATCCTTGCTGCTGCCGAGCGCGCTCTTGCTGGAAGATCCTGCGGAACGTCGCCGGCGACGGCAGGAACAGCTTCCTGAAGCTGATCATGACCGTCCGGCCGAGGGGATCGAGCAGGTCGGGCTGATAGTTCAGCGGCACGTTGCCAGCCACGTCATGCACCTTCGGGCGTGCGTTGAAGATGTTGGTGACCTCGAACCGGACCTGGGTGCCGCGCAGCCACGGGTGCTTCACAACGACCTCCGGGATGTCGCCGGGATTGGCGAACAGGCGCAGGTCGAACGTGCCGTAAGAGGCGAAATGGAGATTGTCGCCGGTCAGCGAGTTGACCGTCGTGCCGCTCCGCCAATTGGCTCCGAGCCGCGCTCCGAGGCCGTTGTTGAACCAGCCGAGCTGCGCCTGGACATTGTGGCGGGGAGTTCCGCCGCCCGAGCCGGTGGGATCGCCATGGACAAAGTCGAGTACCGGCCCCCCCGGCGCGACACGCACCTTGTCGACGAAGGTAATCGTGTCGGTCAGCGAGAAGTTGATCCGGCCGCGGTTCTGGTTGCCTCCCGCGCCACCGAAGAAGCCGCCGCCGCGCCGTCCGCCAAAGCCGCGCCCGCCGCCACCGAAGCCCCCGCCGCTTCCGCCCTGAGGCTGAGCGCCGGTGGCAGGTGCATTCTGGGCGGTCGTGCTGCCGGTCGTGCCGCCTTGGGTTCCCTGCTGTCCGGAGGCTTGAGCGCCGCCTTGCCTGCCGCCCTGGCCACCGCCGCGTCCGCCGAATCCGAACTGAGCGCGCATCTGGTCGATGACGGCCTGCGACGGACGCCTCGATTTGAGCGGCTTGGTGAAGTCGAACCCGATCCGCAGCGAATCGCGCTTCGACTCATCGAAATTGACGGGTCGCAGGTCGACGCTGACCAACTGCCCGGACGCATCGCGCACGAAGCGGCCTGGGAAAGCCGTCTCCAGGCCCGCGGTTACGGAGAGGTTGGAGATCGGCCGCTCGATCGTCTGGTGGACGTAATCGGCACGCAGCCGGAGGTCGGTATTCTCGAACGGCTGCCAATTGCCGCTCAATTTGACCACCGTCCGCCGGTCGGATTTCAAGTTCGGGTTGCCTCCGGTGATCGCCGTGACCAGCACCGTCTGTCCGGTCACGAAGTCGAACACCCGCGAATTCGGCGTCGTCAGCACCGGATCGCCGAGCTGGTTGATCGTCGGTGCACCCTCCTCCCGAGTCCAGCTCGTGATGAAATTCAAGCGCTCGACGGGCGAGAAGTTAACGCCCGCGCCGAGGACGGTCAGCGTGCCGAAATCGGAGAGATGATCGACTTCGGCGTTGCCGTTGACCGTGAGATTGCCGAGCGCGCTGAATGCACGTCCGCGCCGCGAAATCGGAAGGTCGAGATTGACCGACCCTTCCTCAGTCGTTCGCGAGAGAGAATTGGATGAGGTCGCCGCCGGCTGCGTTCGGCTGCTGCTCAGATGCTCGGTGGTGCCGCCGATCTTCACCGTCGTCGTCGCATTGCCGGCGGGAAGCTTGAACAGGGTTCCGTTCGCGGTTCCGGTGAGGTCGCCCGAGAAGGTCGTCTCATGCGTGCGCTCGCGCGGGAACAGAGGATCGTCGCGGTCGGTCCTCGTCGACGTTCCGGCGAGATCGGCATTGCTCGTCACAGTCCAGTGCCACTGCGATTTGGTCTGACCGTTGAGCACGCCGCCAAGGTGCGCCGTATCGGTCGACGTGTTTCGTGCCAGCGGGTCGAGCAGCGTTGGATTGAGCCCGACGAGCGAGCGTCCGTCGGTGTGTTCGAGCTCGGCATTGAGAGTCCCCGAGACATTCGTCGAAAGGTTGCGGTTGAGCGTGGTCGAACCGCGGATGTCGCGCTTGGTCCCAATCAGCGACCGCGCGGCCAGCTCCTGCTCCGTGGTCGCCCCGGCGGGAGGCGTTTCGGTCAGGATGATGTTCCGCTCCGCCTCCGTCAGCATGGTGTTGCCTTCGGCGTGAAGGTTGAACGTCGTCCGGCCGTTCCGCTGGATCATAAGCCGGGTGAGGTCGGCATTGCCGTTGACGTAGTGGCCCTCGGTCGCGCCGCCCAGGCCGACCAGCGCGGTCGTCGAGCGGAAGCGCTGGCGAAGTACGATGTTCACGACCTTCTGGTCGGCGCGATAGCCGTATTTGAGCGCGACTTCCTCCGGCAGGATCTCGACCCGTTCGATCGCTTCAGTCGGAATGTCCCGGAGCTCGCGGAAGCTCGAGATGCGCTGGCCGTTGAGGAGCAGTACCGGCCGCTCGCCGCCTCGGCCCTGAACGCTGCCGATCTGCGGCGCGATGGCGTCGAGGAGCTCGTTGATGTTGGTCGCACCCGTCGCGCGCACGTCCCGAGCGTCGAGCGTGTTCTCGGGCGGAATGTCGCCGACGGCCGAACCGCGGGGCTTCGAGCCTGTGATCACGATCGCGCCTTCGTCATCGCCGAACTCGTCGGGCATCTCGGTCGCGGGCGCAGGCGTGGAGGTTGCGGGAGCAGTGCTCGACTGCGCCTGCTGCGCGGTAGTCGCCGGCGCGGCCTGCTGCGGTGTCGCTGGCGCTGACTGCTGCTGCGCAAGCGCCGGTGTAGCAGGAATCAGCAGGGCGGCGCTGGCGAGCAGCAGTGATCTGTTGGTCATGAAAATCCCCGCTAGTGGCGCGATCTGAATAGCAGCTGACAACGAAATGACCTTCGACAAAGTGCCAACTGCAGCCGACGAAGGGCGGCGTTCCCTACGTTGCACTGGCGAAATTTCCGGCTAGACCTGCCGCTTCAGCCTTATCCTTTGGGGAGTTCGCGTCGATGCGCAAAATCGCGCTGGCATTTGTCCTTTCAACCTGCCTCACCGGCGCAGCGCTTGCGCAGATGCGGCCTCCGCTCAACACGCTTCCTCAGGCGATCGCCAAGGTCGACACGATTCCGGCGGCACGCGACATCGCTTATCCGGGAACCATCCAGCTCACCGTCGACGCGAGCGACGTGACGCGCGGCATCTTCAACGTGCACGAGCATATCCCTGTGGCCGCCGCGGGCGATTTCGTGCTTCTCTATCCCAAGTGGCTTCCGGGCCACCACTCGCCGTCGGGGCAGATCAACAAGATTGCGGGTGTCCGGTTCACGGCCGCCGGTCGCGACCTCCACTGGGTTCGCGACACTCTCGATGTTTATGCTTTCCACGTGAACGTGCCTCAGGGCGTCAAGGCTGTCGACGTCGACTTCCAGTATCTGTCGCCGACCGCCGGCAACCAGGGCCGCGTGGTCATGACTCCCGACATGTCGAGCATCGAGTGGATCGCGAATTCACTCTACCCGGCAGGCTACTACACGCGCGATATCCCGGTGCAGGCTTCCGTCATCGTGCCCGCAGGCTGGCACGTCGCAACCGCGCTTCGGCCGAGCGGCCAGACCGCGACGCGGGTCGACTATCCGGTCACCAACTATCAGATCCTGACCGACTCGCCGCTGATCGCCGGCGCGCATTACCGCGCCTTCCCGCTCAGCCCCGACGTGACTCTCGACGTCATCGCCGACAATGAGGCTGAGCTCGCCGCCAAGCCGGAGATGATCGCGGCGCACCAACGGCTCGTCCAGCAGGCGGTGAAGGCGTTCGGCGCGCAGCATTACGACCATTACAACTTCCTGCTGACGATCTCCGACTATCTCGGCGGACAAGGGCTCGAGCACCACCGCAGCTCCGAGGACGGGACGCGCCGCGGCTACTTCACCGACTGGGACAACCAGCTCAACGCGCGCAACCTGCTCCCGCACGAGTTCAGCCACAGCTGGGACGGCAAGTATCGCCGCGCGGCCGACCTGTGGACGCCCGACTTCCGTACGCCGATGCAGGACACGATGCTGTGGGTCTATGAAGGCCAGACGCAATTCTGGGGCTACGTCCTCGGCGCCCGCTCCGGAATGCTCTCGAAGCAGGATACGCTCGACGCCATTGCGGCCACGGCGGCGACGTACAGCGAAGGCACTCCGGGACGCAAATGGCGCGCGCTGATCGATACCACCAACGACCCGATCATCGCGCAGCGGGCCCCGCAGCCCTGGCGCAGCTGGCAGCGAAGCGAAGATTATTACAGCGAAGGCGAGCTGATGTGGATGGATGTCGATCGCATCATCCGCCAGCAGTCGGGCGGCAAGCGCTCGATCGACGATTTCGCTCATGCCTTCTTCGGCGTTCGCGATCGCGACTGGGGCGAGCTGACCTACACGCTCGACGACATTGTCGCTACGTTGAACAGCGTCCAGCCGTACGACTGGCGCGGCTACCTCCAGCGACGGGTCTATGACATTGCACCGGAAGCGCCGCTCGAGGGCATCACCCAGGGCGGCTACCGCCTGATCTACACGGCGGAGCCGACCAAGTGGATCAA
>Ga0070683_100005884_pt1 | contig 10259 bp, 6 predicted proteins | sample KBSC713LmetaG_FD_64662 | JGI IMG/M metagenome (GOLD analysis project Ga0070683, IMG submission 64662) | Corn rhizosphere microbial communities from Kellogg Biological Station, Michigan, USA - KBS C7.1-3L metaG | ecosystem: Host-associated > Plants > Roots > Rhizosphere ... | reverse complement strand
AGATCTACGACACCACGCTGCGCGACGGCACGCAGGGCGAGGGCATCAGCTTTTCGGTGACGGACAAGCTGCTCATTGCGCAAAAGCTCGACCAATTTGGGGTCGATTACATCGAAGGCGGTTTTCCCGGATCGAACCCGCGCGATATTTCTTTTTTTTCCGAGGCGAAAAAGCTGAAGCTGAAACACGCGAAACTCGCCGCGTTCGGAGCGACGCGGCGCGCGGGTGTAAAACCGCAGGACGATATTCAGCTGCGTACGCTGCTCGAAAGTGAAATGCCCGTGCTCACCGTCGTCGGGAAAACATGGCTGCTTCACGTCAACGAAATCCTGCGCACGACGCCCGAGGAAAATCTCGCGATGATCGAGGACAGCGTTCGTCACCTCGTCGCCCAAGGCCGCGAGGTGATCTACGACGCCGAACATTTTTTCGACGGCTACCTCGATAATTCGGATTACGCGCTGCGCACGCTCGAGGCCGCGGCGCGCGGTGGCGCCAGCAACCTCACGCTGTGCGAGACCAACGGCGGCAAGCTTGTTCCGGAGGTTTCGCGGATTGTCGCGGCGGTGGTGGCGCGATTTGGCGGTGATAAAGTCGGCGTGCATGGTCACAACGACAGCGGACTCGGCGTAGCCGTGTCGCTTGCCGGCGTCGACGCCGGCGCGACGCTCGTGCAAGGCACGATGAACGGTTACGGCGAGCGCGTGGGCAACGCGAACCTCGTCGGCATCCTCCCGAATCTTCTTTTGAAAATGGGCCGGACGGCACATTGCGCGGCGAATCTCGCGGAGTTGCGTGATCTGTCGCTTTTTTTCGACGAGCTCGCGAATCTCCGGCCCGATCCGAAAGCGCCGTTTGTCGGGCAGTCCGCATTCGCGCACAAGGGCGGACTGCACGCGAATGCCGCTCAAAAAGTCGCGCGCAGCTACGAGCACATCGATCCCGCGCTCGTGGGCAATCGGACGCGCGTTCTTGTATCCGATATGGCTGGACGCAGCAGCCTGGCGTTGAAGGCGAGGGAGATGGGTTTGGAGTTCGATGAGCGGCGACCGGAAATGAAAGGGTTGATCGAGGAGCTGAAGGAGCGGGAGTTTCGCGGGTACGAATACGAGGCCGCGGATGCGTCGTTCAAATTGCTGGTCGCGAGACGGCTCGGGCAGCAGAAAACGTTTTTCAACGTCGAAAATTACCGCGTGATCATCGAGCGGCACGACGACGAACTGTGGTCGGAAGCGACGGTGAAACTACGTGTCAACGGAGAACTCGTTCACACCGTCGCCGAAGAGTCCGGCCCGATCGGCGCGCTCGACAAGGCGCTCCGGCTCGCGCTGGAAAAAGCCTACCCGCAGTTGCGCGAGATGTCGTTGCGCGACTACAAAGTTCGCATCCTCGAGAGCAATCAAGGCGCCGGATCGCGCACGCGCGTGTTGATCGAGAGTGGCGACGGCAAGCGGATCTGGGGCACCGTCGGCGTGAGCGAAAATATCATCGATGCGAGTTGGGAAGCGCTGCGCGAATCCGTGGAGTTCAAGTTGACGCAGAGCTGAAAAACGTTCCGCGACACGTGAGCGACTTGCACGAGGAAAAGTTTGAAATTCCTCTCGCGCATCCGATGCCCGACGCCACACTTCAGGTAATCACATGCCGTTTCGTTTACCGTCTGCTCGTATCAACTGGACCAATAGTTCATTCCTAATCGGCACCGCCATCATCACCTGCACAGCGGTGCCCCTTTACCTCTGGCGCTTCGGCGCCGACCCGTTTCAGATCTCGATGTTTCTCGCGTTCGTGATCGCGACCGGTCTCAGCATCACATTGGGATACCATCGATTGTTCGCGCACATGGCGTTTCAGGCGCAGTGGCCGGTGAGATTGCTCACGCTAATTTTCGGAGCAGCGGCATTTGAAAACACCGCGCTCGCCTGGGTTTCCGATCATCGGCGGCATCACAAGCACGTCGATCACCACGATGATCCTTACGATATTTCGCAGGGATTCTGGTATGCGCACATCGGCTGGATCTTGTTCAAGCTCGATCCGGAGCCGCCGCTCGACAATGTCGCCGACCTGCGCAAAGACCGTCTCGTGATGTGGCAGGATCGTTTTTATCTGCCGCTCGCAATCGGGGTCGGATTCATCGTGCCGGCGCTGCTCGGTTATTTGCATGCGGGCTGGCTCGGCGCGCTCGGCGGGTTTCTGCTGGGCGGCGTGGCGCGGATCACGGCGGTGCAGCACATGACGTTTTTCATCAACTCGCTCTGTCACACGATCGGTCGCCAGCCTTATTCGGATCGCTGCAGTGCGCGCGACAGCTGGATCATGGCGCTCTTCACGTTCGGTGAAGGTTATCACAATTATCACCACGAATTTCAGTATGATTATCGCAATGGCGTGAAGTGGTGGCAGTGGGATCCGACAAAATGGACCATTTGGACCCTCGAAAAAATCCGGCTGGTGCGCGGGCTGCGGCGCGTTCCCGAAGAGAAGATTCTGTTGTCCCAGCTCGTCGACACGCGGCGCCGGCTGAGCGTTCGGCTGGCCTGTCGCAAGACTGTGCTCAACGCGCGGCTCCGCGAACTGCTTCAGACTTCCGATGCCAAGCTGCATCAACTCGGTGAACGTTGGACGGCGTTGAAGGCGCAATACGCCGTGAAGGCCGGCGCGCTGAAAGCCGAATATACGGAGCGCGCGATGGCGCAGTATGATGAAGCGCGGGCGGCTCTCGTGGAAATCCGGCGCGAAGTTGAGCAGGCGCTGGCTTTGCTCGAGATGGCGGGCGCGCCTGCTCCGGTCTAGCCGAAGGAGAAGGCTGCGTTCCGAAAAGAACGCGATTCGTTTTCAGGCTGCGGCTGTCGCGATGACGGCCGCTTTTTTTTTGCGCCGGATTGTTGTCAGAGCAGCGGTGCGAGCAGACGGCTGACGTCCTCCAAAATATTCCCAATGATTCGGAATCTACGTTTCACTTCGGGCTTTGGTTCGCGACACTGCGGCAGAATTGCTTCCATCCACTGCTTGATTGCGCGCACGTCGGCTTCGGAATGAACGAGAACGCCGATCTCGAAATTTACGAACAGACTGCGCGGATCGAAATTGGCGGAGCCGAAAAGCGCGATCTGATCATCCGCGATCATCGCTTTGCTATGCATCATTCCGGGCTGAAAAAGCCACACGCGGACGCCCGCCCGTCGTAACTCGCGCACGTAATGTCGCCGCGCCAGATCCGTGACGGGATGATTGGAGCGCGCCGGAAGGATCAAGGTGATGGCGCAGCCGGCGTGCGCCCTGACCATGAGCGAACGCAACAAAACCTCGTCCGGCAGAAAATATGGCGTGACGATCCAGAGGCTGCGCCGCGCTTCCTGGATCATGGCGAGAATGCCTTCGTAAAGCGGATCGCCTGGCACATCGGGGCCGCTCGCGACGACCTGCAACTCGCTCGCGCCGCGAGCGCGCACGGCAGCTTCGACGGCGATTTCCGCGTGCAACGGCTCGGCGGACTGACGGCTCGCAAAACACCAGTCGGCAATGAAAACCTCATTGAGCAACGCTGCTGCCGGACCTTCGACCAACGCGCCAAAATCGCGCCATCGCCGCCGATAAGGATTCGGGCCCATGTATTCGCGAGCCAGATTGTGGCCGCCGACGATCGCGGTGCAGTGGTCGAAAATCGCGAGCTTGCGATGATTGCGAAGATTGGCGGAACCCCTCGAGGTGAACGGCAGGACGGGCATGAACCACACGATTTCGCCGCCCGCTTTCTTGATCGGGATGACAAACCGCCGGCTCAAAAACATGCATCCGATCGAATCGAGCAGCAGACGCACTTTTACGCCCGCGCGGGCACGTTCCGTCAAAAGCCGCACGATGCGGCGGCCGGTATCATCGCGTCCCAGGATGAACGTGGTGATGTGGATCGTGTGTTTTGCTTCCCGGATTCCTTTTTCAAGTTCCGCGTACGCTTGCTCGCCGGTCGTGATCAGGCGCAAACGATTCCCGGCGACGGGTTCCGCTGCGCCGCTGGCCATGACGGCTTGGGCGACCGGCGCGCTTGCGAACAGGGAGGGACTGGGCGCGTTCGCCGGCAGAGTGGGCCGCAGCTGCGATTTTCGTTCGGCGAGGCGGCGCAATTTTCGTCCGCCGAAGAGCAGGTAAAGAGGAACGCCGACGTACGGCAGCAATACGATGATCAACAACCACGCGAACGTGTTGGCCGGCGCACGTTTTTCGCTCATCAGCCGCGCGACGAGAAAAAACGCGAGCAGGAAGCCGGCAATCGCGAAAGCCACGGCAGGCAGTCCACGATCGAGAAACTGATCGAGCAGGTCGCGCGCGGTTTCGAGCATGTAACGCGTCCAGACAAAACCTTGCTGTTGAGGTGGCAAGGTTCGCGTTAGAAAAACCTTGCTGTCGTCGCGGCGAGTCGAGAATTTTCGCGCTCCTCATTTTGGTAGGATACTCAAGTGGCCAACGAGGGGAGACTGTAAATCTCCTGGCTTACGCCTTCCCTGGTTCGAATCCAGGTCCTACCACCATTTTTCCCAAATCGCGAAGTTGAGGACATCCGCAATCGTGGGACCTCGGACTCGCGGAACATCAGTAATCGACTCGTCTTCCGCGGTGCCGCCATGTCGCTCTTGTGCGTCGGCGGTACATCGCCAAATCCGGGTAACACGAGAGTATGCCGCGAATATGCGCCCGATAGGGAGGTGAGCCTGTCCAACCAGTTTCCGGACGGGTCTCGCGCAGGCGGCTTCGGGTCATATGTGAACTACGTCGCAATGGAAGTTGCACCAGTTTGCACGGATCACGAGCGGTGACACTCGTGTTGAGTGGATCGCGCGCTTATTGATACAAGGTTATTTCATTTCGCGCCATGAACTGTGGGTTTGAAGCCATAGGCGGCGACTCCGGAGCCGAGGGCAGCGAGTGCTGGCGCCAGGAATCCGTAACGGAATATCGCCAAGTCGTAGTGCTGACTTGCGTCGCCGACAATCGCTACCAGCACGGCGACGCCCACCGCACTGCCAACTTGACGTGACATATTCAGAATCGCCGAGCCGGTTGAAAGACGTGGCGGTGGCAGCGAGCTCACGCCGGCCGTTGTCGAGCTCGGCAGACTAAGCCCGATACCCAGGCCCACGAGAAGCGATGCCGGCAACACTTGCACCATAAACCCAGGAGTTTCGCGCATGCTGATAATCGTCCAGCCGCACCCGAGCGCAAAAAGAAGGGCGCCCGCGATGGCGATTGGTTTCGCGCCGTAACGAGAGACGAGACGGCCGGCCGGCAAGGCCGCCAGCGCCGCGGTAAATGGACCGGCCGTGAGCTCGAGGCCCAAAAGCCACGACGCCAAGTGCCACACGCGCGAGAGGAACAAGACGTTGACGAGAATCATCCCGGCGAACGCGGTGGAGAAAAGAAAGGCGCTGAGATTGGCAGCGGCGAATCCCGGGAGAGAGAGCATGGGCAGTTCGACGACAGGCGCGGGATGCCAGCGGCTGCGCCGCACGAACCAGCCGAAGAGCCCGATGCTCGCCAAGAAAATACCGATGACGCGATCGCTGGCCCAGTCCCAATCCTGTCCCTTTTCAATGCCGAGCACGAGGCAACCGATGGCGCCGGCGAGCAAGAGCGCTCCAAAAAGATCGGCTGCGCCGGTGGCGGCCGGCCTTTCATGTTCGCGCAGCACGCGGGCTCCGGCGAGGAGCGCGAAAAACCCGACCGGCAGATTAACGAGAAAAATCCAGCGCCAACTTAGCTGTGCGAGGAGTCCGCCAACGGGTGTACCAAAGGCCGCAGCCGCACCTCCGACCGCAACAAAGAGCGCAACCGCGGTGGCGCGCTTGGCGGGAGCAAATTCCATTAGCATCAGCCCCATTGCTGCGGGCGAAATGATTGCCGCGCCCGCCGCCTGAATGATCCGCGCGCCGATCAGCATCGATACCGAAGGAGCCACGGCGCATACGGCGGAGGCTAACGTGAAGATCGCCAGACCAAGCAGGAATCCGCGCTTGCGTCCGGTCTGGTCGGTCCAGCGGCCGGCCGGGACGAGCAACGCCGCAAATACAATCGCGTAGGCGTTGAGCACCCAGGAAAGTCCGGCGGTATTCGTTTCGGCGAAATGCCGCGCAATCGCCGGGAAGGCGACGTTGACGATGAACATATCAAGCAGGGACATGAACACCGCCGACAAAATTATGAAGATGACGGCAGGCCGGGGAGAAGCTGGCGCCTTGGTGAAGGCGGGATGAGTGCCGGCGCGCTTGGCGAGATCTTCGCCGGGCAGATCGTGTTGAGTTGTCGCGTGCATCGGTTGTATCACTCTGATATATATTAATATTAATGACTATATAGTGTGTGCGCCCGAATTGAGAGGTAGGCGCGCCTAGAAATACCGAACAATTTGGAGAACCGCCGTCCTGGACCAGGGAATACTTCCCTTTTCCGTATGTACTCCTCCGAAAGCCGCTGTAGCATAGATTCCAAACGACCAGCGCTTCGACAGGGCGTATTGGGCTGAGAGCTGGGTAAGCGTTGACCGGTCAAACGGGTCGATAAAGGTCACGAGACCAAGATTGAGGTATTGTATAAAGGCATCCGGCCAATCCAGTCGTATGAATATTTGTTGTCGCATCAACGGCTCGCCTTCGTCCATTGCATAGGTCCGCACAAACCATAGTTCTCTGGCCAATGGGCTACTGGAATGTCCCAGCTCAATCCATCGATCGAAATCGTCGCGCGTGAACCCCGATTCGTGATAGTGATATTCGAGATTCACCGTCATCCGGTGGCTGCTGGTCCACGACACCCCGATCGCCGCGTCATTTTGAAATCTTTTCCCGGTGGATGATTGGGGGATCAACGGCGTGTTGGGTGGAAGACTTCCCGTCGCCTGACCAAAAGCGATCGCCCGCTGACTGAGACTTCCGCTGTCAACGCCCGACCACTCGGCATAGGCGACCATGCTGGTGTTTAAAACGCGACTCGAGCTCGCGCCCAAATGCGTGCCGACATCGTCGTGAAACACCAAAATCTGCGGACTCAAGCCGAGGAGTTCAAAGCTGAGCGATCCAAGATAGCGGGTTGAGAAATTGGTCTGGCCCAACAGAGGATCGAAACTGGCCGGAGCGCCCGTGAGCAGCCGAGATTGATGCTGCACTTCGGGCGCGAGCGCAATGGTGACCGCCCCGCCGTCAAATAGTTTTTGGCCCTGAACCATGAAGACTCCGAGACGGTTCTGTCTCGATTCCGAGGGGTCGATTGATGCGAGACTCACCTGTGTCCGTGGCTTGAAAAAATCGGTCGGGTTGTAGCCGAGCGCGGGGCCGTTCTTCAGATTGATCCGGCCGATCTCGAGGAAGGTTTGCGACGCCACTTCGTAAGAAGCGAACGCCTCGCGGAGATCATTTCGGAGACTGCTTGAACTCGACAGCGAGATGTCGTCGCCGGCGAAGGCATTGAGCCGGTCGCTAAAGCTGAATCTGAGCGCGTGCGTTGCCTTCCAGTCATACGCGACATCCAAACTCAGCCGCTCTTGATAGCTGGGTTGCGCATTCGGCGTCGGTACCGGCAGATCGCTTCGTCTCTCCCAGGTCGTCAGCGCGCTTTCCAAAAAAATCCGGGAATCCGAGCTGGTGCCGGGCGTGCTGGATGTCGTCGGCGCAGTTGCGCTGAGCACGCTCTTGGGAATAGCGGCCAAATCCGGGTCGGCTTCGACCTGGTCCACTGCCTCTCCTCGGCATGGGCAGAGGAGCAGCAGCGTACAGATTGTGACGAAGAATCGCATCAGTCGATTTTCAGTCGCGGGAGGTATTCGCGTTGATACCAGCTGTCGGGAATGTCCAAGCCGCGATAGCCGTGAAAGTTCATCGTCGTCACGAGCTTGGCGTTTACGGCATCAATGATGATCGTCTCGCTGGGACGCTCCGCTCCGAGTTGTTTTTCGTAGCGATGGTAGTAGGCGATTTTCAGCACTCGTCCGCTGTCGGAATAGAATTTCCCCTTGATCGGGTGGAATGAATCTCTTTCGACCCAATACTCGGCCTTCGCATAGACCGCCTCGTTGCTTTTCGGCGCGAGTTCGAGATGCCAGCACCTTCGCGCTACTTTGTCGGCGTCTTGAATGGTTTCGCCGTCCGGTGACCCCACTAAACGAGCGGTGTAATCCCGCGCGAGATTGACGGTCACCACATCTCCCTGCGAAGCCTGGCCAACGAGCCGCTGCTCAGGCGAGATACGGACGCTCGTCTTCGACGCAGGATCGTAGAACCACATCATCGTGCCATCCATCAGAACGCTCTTTCCGCGATCGCGCGGTGGCTCGGCGTAGCGCACCAAATTGCGGAATTTTTCCGAGGTGGCGGCGAGCTTCGAATAGACGGTCAAAGCCATCTCATTGCGCGCTGTGCCGGCGATATATTCTGTGAGTTGAATCGTCACCTGGAACGGCTCTTTCGGGTTCCGAACTTCATCCGAGCGAGCAATGATTTCTTGCGCGGTCGGGCCCGATTGTGCGGTGGCGATTCCTCCGAAGAAGAGAGCGCCGGTTACGACGCCGAAGATTATTTTTGTTTTCATGTTCATACGTGTCCCAACGCGTCCACGACTTTCATCCGGCCGGCATTGCGCGCCGGTATCCCAGCCGCCAGCGTCGCGATGGCGGAAAGTCCAAACCCGATGCCAACGAACAGACGCACGGCTCCGTTGGTCATCAACTTGAGCGGAATCGGAAAGGCCGATCCGGGCGGCTGCCACATCAAGCCAGCGTGATTGACAATCTGGCTGATCACCAAGCCGACGAGCAGCCCGACGACCGTGCCGACGAGTCCGAGCAGCGCGCCTTCCAAGATAAACTGCGCCATCACGCCGGTTCTGCCGAGACCGAGCGCTCGCAAGGTGCCGATCTCATGCGTCCGCTCCATGACGCTCATGCTCATCGTATTCACGATGGTGAAGAGCACGATCACGATCATGATGACCGCGACAAACAGGAAGATCGCCGAAAACATCCCGACGGCCTGTTTGTAGAACGGCTGGAGTTCTTTGAGATCTTTGACCTCCAAATTCAGGTTCTTCTCTTTGAAAAGCTGCTCCAGCCGCGTTCGCACGGCGGGAATGTCCCGCGTGTGGTGCAGCTGCAACACGATGCCCACCGCCTGCTTTTCGCCGTGCCCGAAAAGAAGCTGCTGGGCGAGGTCGAAATTCATCAACACGAACGAATCGTCCACTTCTTTCATTCCCTGCGAAATGGCCTTGTCGGCAAAAAAGTTTACCACGTTCGGGGCACCGCCGGCGGTAGCTGCCAGCAGGTCGAGTCGCGCCGTTTCGGCGGTTGCTGCGCTGCCACTCGCACTCGTTTTGGAGGTGTCCTCGAGGCCACTGAAATCGCGTTTAGTTTCCGATTTTTCGCGATGCGCCGGTTCGTCCAAACCCGTCGCCATCGAGCCCGGATCGAGCTTCAGCGGCTTTGAAAGCTTCAGAATTCGGGCGAGACCGACTCCCACATTGCCGTGCGCAGTATCGGAGGTACTGATACTCGCATCGACGGTGAAATCTTTCAGATCATGCTCGTCCCAATGCTGCATCCGGTTGTAATCCGCCGGAACGACTCCGCGTCCGAAAAAAGTCTTGGACGCCTCGTCCTCAAAATTCGCCGCGATGCCGAAAAGATTGATTATGGGCGTCGCGACATTGATTTTGGGCTTCAACACCGGATCGTTGGACACGAGGTTGAGCAGCGACTGGTAATCGCGTATCCCATAGGCCGAAGGATTTCCGGTGCCGTAATCGAAATAGCCGCGGTGATAGATCGCAATGTGGCCGCCGGAAATCACTCCGCGGGTTTCGAGTTGCGCGAAGACCCGTGAGACAAATTCGCCGAACACGACCAGCGAGCTCGCGCCCACCGAGATGGCGAGCACGGTCATGAGACTGCGCCGGACATTTCGCAGAATGCTTCTCGAGGCAATTTTGATGGTGTTCATTTTGCCTCCGCCGGTTGAAGACGTTCCTCCTTCACGCGCTGCTCGATCAATTCGCCGTCGCGAATGACGAACGAGTCTTGCGCGTGTGAGATCAGTTGTGGGTCATGTGTGGAGAAGACGAACGTCGCTCCATACTGCTCTTGAACTTTATACATAAGCTCGATGATCGCGGCGCCCGTCTTCGAGTCCAAGTTGGCCGTCGGCTCGTCCGCGAGCACAAGACTCGGCCCCTTCACGAGCGCGCGGGCGATTGCGACCCGTTGTTTCTGGCCGCCG
>Ga0070683_100005883_pt1 | contig 10264 bp, 10 predicted proteins | sample KBSC713LmetaG_FD_64662 | JGI IMG/M metagenome (GOLD analysis project Ga0070683, IMG submission 64662) | Corn rhizosphere microbial communities from Kellogg Biological Station, Michigan, USA - KBS C7.1-3L metaG | ecosystem: Host-associated > Plants > Roots > Rhizosphere ... | reverse complement strand
TCGTCTACTATTTTATCTTCAGATAAATGTTCTTTTCCAGACGGAATTGTTACTGTGAAAGTTGATCCTTTGTTTAATTCACTGTCAACTGTAATAGAGCCCTGGTGCATGCGCACTAACTCTTTAACCATGGCCAGGCCGATGCCTGTTCCTTCCTGGCTTCTTCCCTGGATATTATCCACCCTGTGAAAACGGTCAAATATTTTGTCAATATGATTTGCAGGAATTCCAACACCGGTGTCGGAAACAGACAACTGAATTTTACTATCAACTTCTTTTATTTTTATTATAATGGCGCCTTCCTTACTGTACTTAAATGCATTAGACATGAGGTTCAATACAATTTTTTCCCACATGTCAACATCTACATAAACTTCATTTTTAATTTTGGAACAATCAAAAACTAATTGCATTCCTGCTTTTTCAATTGCAGATCGGAATGTGCTGGCCAGTTCGTGCGTAAAAGAGCAAATGTCAACCCGGCTGAATTTACCTTCCATTCTTCCAGCTTCAATTCTTGAAAAATCAAGCAGCGTGTTCACCATCTTTTGCATGCGTAAAGCATTGCGATACGCCACATCCATTCGCACTTTATTAGCTTCTATTGTGGAAGGATCATGTAAAGTATCTTCAATGGGACCAAGTAATAAAGTAAGAGGTGTTCTGAATTCGTGGCTGATATTGGAAAAGAAAGTAGTTTTTGCACGATCGATTTCAGCCAATGCTTCTGCTCTTTTTCTCTCTTCCTCCAAAATATGAACATCTGCAAAAGAGGTCGCTATTTGATCGGCCACCAATGAAAAGAAACCGATATATTTTTCGTCCGGCAGCCGATAAGGATTTAGCCCAATAACAAGAATGCCATATTGTTCTTTGGTAGCTGTTTGTGCAATAGGCAAAACAATCGCTTTATCCGGAGAAACCTCCCAGGCGCCTTTTGGTAAATGCCCAATTTTTTTTATAAGATTTTCAAACAGCTGTGGCTTTCGTTCTTTAAATGCTTTTTTTATTGTGAACGAAAGTTCATTATCGGTATCCAGGTTGAATTCTCTTGGTACCAGATTTTCTGAAAGGCCCAGGGGAGTAGAATCAACAAGTACAGCTTTGTTATCTACAATTGTTCTGAGAATAGCAACCGGAAAATCGTATGGATTTTCCTCGAATGTTGCCATTGTTTTTTTATAATTTCTTCACTTGTTTTGCAATCAACTAAACTTTTGCCCAGCTGTGTTAATGTTTTCAATTGCCTTTCACTGGTAATTCTTTCCGTATCATCAGTATTGGCACAAAACATTCCAGCTGTTTTACCATCATCACCCGGAATAGGCGTGTACGAAAAAGTGTAGTACGTTTCTTCAGGATAGCCATTGCGCTCCATAATCAGGAGCTGTGATTCTACATAGGTTCCTTCATCTTTTTCCATCACCTGTTTGAGCATAGGTTCTATGTCTTTCCAAATGTCCTTCCACACAAGAGACGCAGGTTTGCCTAATGCCCATGGATGCTTTCCTCCAACAATGGCTTTGTAAGGATCATTATAAAATTTGATTAAGTCTTTGCCCCATCCGATCCAAATTGGCTGCCGGGATGTGAGCATAATACGTATACAGGTGCGAAGACTTTGAGGCCATGTTTCAACCGGACCAAGTGATGTTTTTGACCAATCATAGTCGCGGATTCTTTGACCCATTTCACCACCACCGGATAAAAATTCCGGCACAGAAATAGCTTGCACAGCCTCGGAAGAAAGCTTCATGGTTACGCGAAAGTTAAGGATGAAATAAAAGCAAATTTAAGAGTGTTACTAACCTGTAATTCTTTTTTGCACATAAATTTCGCAGTATAACTTGCATGCATGAGTAGTTTATCTAAAACCTGGGAAAGTAAAACGTTGATTCGATTTCCCGACTGCGATCCTTTCAACCATTTAAACAATGCCCGCTACATTGACTATTTTATCAATGCAAGAGAAGATCATATCATCGCGAATTTGAATTTCAACATTTATCAGTATGCAGCCGAAAATGGTTTTGGATGGGTAGTCAGCAAAAACCAAATTGCTTATTTGAGAGCTGCTTTCTTAATGGAAACAGTTGTTATTGATTCAAGTTTATTGCGTCTGGCAGAGAGAGAAGTATTTGTTGAAATGAAAATGTGGAATGAACGAAAGGATAAAATTAAATCTGTTTTCTGGAGCAATTTTGTTCACATCAATATGAAAACGCAAAAACCTGAGAACCATTCAAAACATTTGATGGAACTTTTTAAACCATATGAAAATCCATTACCTGAACCATTAAGTTTTGATGAAAGAGTGGAACAATTAAAATCCTCTGTTTGATTGTTTAACTAACAAGATTATTTATACATGATCGTTAAACAAATCATGGCGATGTGTATTGTCATCTAATTTAAATCTAACTTCCTTTTTCTATTACATAAGATTCGATAATTTCTTTTACAGCTTTTTTTAATGTACTCGCAGGAATGGCAAATGAATAACCGGCATATGTACCTGTTGGAGAAATGATTGCTGAATTCATTCCAATTAGTTCACCAATTGTATTGATCAAAGCACCACCGCTGTTGCCACTGTTTACAGCAGCGTCAGTTTGAATAAATGATCGTTGGTTCCCTGCACTGTTTTTAATCTGCCTGCTAAAGCCAATGTTACGTCCGGTAGCTGAAATAATGCCAGCAGTAACTGTGGTTTCCAGGCTTAACGGATAGCCAACTGCCAACACCCATTGCCCGGTTTGTATTAGGTCAGAATTTCCGAAGACCATATAAGGTAAATGATTGCCATTGATCTTAAGCACAGCAACATCTGTGGTCTCGCTCCGGCCAATCACTTTTGCTTTATAAGTTTTACCGTTGTGAAGTGTAACATTGATCTCGCTGGCAATATCGCCATTGGCATCAGTAATCACGTGGTTATTGGTAACGATGTATCCGTCATCACTAATAATTACCCCACTTCCTGATGCTCTTTGTTCCGGAACATAACCTGGACCGAATTCCAATCCAAAAAACTGGCTCAAAAAATCATCGCTTCCATCGTTCCTTGACCTGATGGTTTTTGCTGGAATTTTGGTTTTAATATGCACAACCGCCGGCACCGCAATACTAGCAGCTTTTGTAAAATCCAGGCTTTCCGTAATTCCATTTGTTTGGTCACTGTATTTCGAATAATGAGCCGTTACATCGTCTTTGACGTCAGAAACAAAAATTCTTTTTTCAAAAAGTCTTGAATAAATAACGATACCCATAAATGCGGAGACAATGCTGGTGGCAGCTATTAAAAAGATTTGTTTGAATTTCATATTCATCCGGTTTGAAATTTTACATTCATTTTACTACCGATCAAAATAACGGTAGGCCGTCTTTTTTATGAAGCCACCGGTACAGTTTAACAATAGATTTACGAAGACTTTAGTAGATGTTGAGTTGGACGCTAATCGCCTCAGTCCAATACATTTAACAAATGTGTATAAAACTTTTTTTAGCGATCACACTTACGCATGCTCTTTACCCCTAAATTCGGGAAATGAGATACCAAAACGGAGACAGGGTTTTATTGCTCGAGAATATGTCATTTAAAGGTGGAGGTAAGGGTAATCCGATTGCCTATGCTGAGATTATTGGCTTCAATAAGATCACTGAAAATTATACAATTAAATATGAGGTGATGACTTCTGGCGAAACAGGACAAATTGAAGTGCCAGAAGAGCGACTAACCTCTAACCAGGCTGATTCGAGTAATGTTCGTCTTAATTTTGGTTATCCGGCAAGCGGGGAGTAAAGCTCACCACAGTTCTTCTTTCTTCTTTTAACTTCATTTCAAATCTTTAAGTGCTCGTCATCTTTGAATAATGTCAGTGCCGTCTTATCATTGAGCTTGTCTTTGAATTTCTGATCCTCATAAAATCAATCAGGTAAAATTGTGCCGGACGTGTCTTAAGCAGTACATGCATATCAGTTGGAAAGCACATACTCAATAAAATTTCTGAGGATACAAATTCGTTTTTACCTGCTTGCATTCGCATCTTCGTCGATTGCTACTATTCAATCTGCACATGGCCAACAACAGGATAGCATCCAATACAGCAATCAAATTGTAAGAGATTCTTTTTACATTAAAAGGCTCGATACATTGCTGCACCTTCAATCGTGGATCAGTGCCAACCGGGTAAAGTACACTATTGTGTATAATACAGATTTTAAGCTGGTGCTTGCCCCAAATGAAACCAATAATTTATCCTTTGGTTTTAATTATCGCTATCTGGATCTGGGTATAAGCTTTTCCCCAAATTTTATGAATAGGGCACAGGCGAGCGATACAAAAGGAACATCAGAACAATTCAGTTTCAAAACCGGTTTGAGTATTCACAGGTTCAATCTGAGTTTGGATCTTAGTTCAGTGAAGGGCTTTTACCTGAAAAACAGCAATGATTTCCTGAGGACTGCATTACCAGATTCGCCTTACCGCATTTTTCCGGAGTTAACCATCGGCTATTTCAGTACAATGATCCGGTATAACGCAAACCGAAAATTTTCAACAGCAGCATTAACAGGAGGCAGCCAGGTGCAGCGCCGTTCAGCATTTAGTTTTTTACCAACGATGCAGGTAGCTACTTATAAATTCCATGATGACTCAAAAAGTACAGCAGTACACAATGAAAGTACATACAGCACAGATCTTAACGTGATACTTCCTGCAGCAGGTACATTGGTTCTTAGCCCCAAATTTTCCGCAAGCCTTGTAGCCGGGCCAAGCTTTGGAGTAGATTTTTTTAAATCTGTTTCTATTAATGATTCAAACAAAGTGGAATTGTCCAAAGGAACAAAATTCACTACAGGGTATAACATACAAACTGCATTTAGTTACCATGCCGATAGATTTTTTGCAGGGATCGAATCGAGGCACCGTGGCTACGGACATAAAATCGAAGATATTTCCCGCCTGATCAAACAATATTCTTTTTTCCAGGTTTATGTTGGGTGGCGGCTGAGGGCTCCCGCCTTTGCAAAAAAATCTCTCGATTGGGTGAATAAAATATCTCCTGTTGGTTTCGACTAACATAAACGAATAAAAGCCTGGTCAGTTAAAGGTTATAAAAAGTTTGGGCTTACTAAGGCTTTTGCGTGCCCAGTAACCGTCGTGGTTTCAACCAAAGGTTTTATTGTTTGTTTCCTTTGCATGTACGTACGAATTTTCGTTTTGCTGGCTATTTCTTTTTATAACAGAAGCATTGGGCAAACTGGTAAAGTGATTCTGCAGATAGAAAATATTCAGACAAACAAGGGAGGAGAGATCTCCGCGGCTATTTTCAACAAAACCAATTTTTTAAAAACCGGTAAGCAACTGGCAACTACTTCCCGCGAAGTGACAACTGCGAAAATGGTTTTTGTATTTGATGACGTTGCAGCCGGAGAGTATGCTTTTGTTGCTTACCAGGATATTGACCGCAACAAAAACATGAAGACGAACTTTATTGGCTATCCAAAAGAACCATGGGGTATCTCCAATAATCCGCGAATCCTTTTCGGTCCTCCTTCGTTTGAGGAATCAAAAGTTAAAGTAATTGCCAATCAAATCACTACTGTAAACATTCGTTTGAATTAACAAGCCGGAAGCCTAACGAATGTGGTTTTACAATATCAATGAAAGAAGTTCATTTTATTTCTCCATTTCCTGCAGTTAGGCTTTTCCATTCCGGCATATTGGGTTTTATCAGCCTTGATTAACAATCTCAAAAAAATATATTTTGAATCGGTGTAGGGGTAAACGACTCTTCAATTGTTGTATTAAAAACTACTTTTGACGCAAGCTGTTGCATACAGAGCACAATTTACGGTGATGGACGACAATGATGCCTATTTGATTGATTCGTTAGTTAAACAGGACGAAGCAGCATTTGAACAGGTTTTCAAAACCCATTTTAAAAACCTGCATGCCTATGCCTGCACCATCACCAGAGAAGAAACGGCTGCAGAAGAAGTGGTGCAACAGGTCTTTTTTAAGCTGTGGGAACGGTCGAAAGGTCTGTCCATTTCGGGTTCGGTTGCTGCTTATTTGTATCGTGCAGTTTATAACGAAAGCCTCAATTATTTAAAGCATAAAAAGGTGCAGTCGGAATACGAGCAACATTTTACACATACCATGAAAAATGAAAGCTATAGGACCGGCAAAAAATTTTCAGCGAAAGAACTGGAGGTTCAGTTGACAAGAGCAATAAACGAATTACCCGAACAATGCCGTACTGTTTTTCAATTAAGTCGCTTTGAAGAATTACGCTATCGTGAAATTGCTGACCACCTGGGCATTTCTGTAAAAACAGTCGAAAATCACATGGGAAAGGCTTTAAAAATATTGAGAACAAAATTGATCGAGTTTCTTCCCTTCACTGTATTCTGTTTATTTAAATTTTTAAACGCTGTCAGTTGATTCCGAATTTCGACCATATTAGTGATGACCTCCTTGTGAAGTACCTGTTAGGAGAAGCGAATGAAGAAGAACGGCTGTTCGTAGAAGAATGGATCAATAGAAGCATTGGCAACAAAAAACAGTACGAAGATTTCAAGACGATTTGGGAGGAAAGTAAACAACTGGCTGTCGTAACCACAATAGATGAAAATGCGGCCTGGCAAAAATTTAAATCACGTATATACCAGCCAAAGCAAACAGCCATTGTAAAAAAAATGAACCCGGTAAAATGGTGGAGAGTAGCGGCAGTGTTTGTTATTTTAATAGGAGCCAGTTATCTGGGCTATAAATTATTAAATGAAAAACCAATTCAAAATATAGTAGTAACATCTGGCCAGTCTACTATTACTGACACATTACCCGATGGATCCGTTGTAACTCTAAATAAGAACTCTGAGCTCGATTACCCTTCAGGATTTAAGGGTGAAACACGTACCATTCGCTTAAAAGGTGAAGCTTTTTTTAATGTAACCCCAAACAAGGAGAAGCCCTTCGTTATCAGTGTAAATGACATTACTGTACGGGTAGTTGGAACTTCTTTTAATATTCGGAGTGTTAAAGGCATAACCGAAGTAATTGTAGAGACAGGTGTGGTACAGGTGATTCGGAATAATAAAATGGTTGAACTCCGGCCTAATGAAAAAATGAAACTGACAAGCCAGGATTCAACATTGGTGAAAGAAAAAGTAGAAGACAAACTTTACAATTATTATCGCTCTAAACAATTTGTATGTGATAACACGCCGCTATGGAAGTTTGTTGAAATATTGAATGAGGCTTATAACGCCAATATAGTTATCGAAAATCCAAAGCTGCGTGGTTTACCCCTGACTGCGCCATTTGATAACGAATCACTCGATAGAATTTTAGATGTCATCCATGAAACCTTCGACATTACAGTAATTAAAGAAAAAGACAGAATTATTTTAAGATGAATAAAAGATTGAAAAATTGGCTGGTGAAAACGATTGTTGTTGTTTTCCTGTTATTGGTTTGCCATACTGGTTCGGCGCAAAACATTCTCAATAAAAATTTGACCATAAATGTGTCGCGTCAGCGAATTGATGATGTGTTAGAAATTATTAGCAACAAGGGAAATTTTTATTTTTCTTACAACAGCTCGATAGTAAAAAAAGATAGCCTCGTTTCAATTTCGGCAGCAAATAAAACTGTGAAAGAAATTCTCGACCAGATCTTTTCAACCGGGTACGAGTATAAGGAAAGTGGCAATTATATTATCATCCGAAGGGCACCAATAAAAATTACTGTTGTTACAAATAAAGCAATAACCGAAGATAAATTTTACGTGGTGAGCGGTTATGTCCTGGACAACGAAACAGGTTATATGCTGCCTAATGCAAGTATTTATGAAAAAAGTCTTTTAGCTTCTTCGCTTACGGATCAAAAGGGCTTCTTTGCAGTTCGTTTAAAAAGTAAAGCAAAAACTGCGGCATTAACAGTGAGTAAGGAATTTTATGAAGACACTACTGTAACCATCGAACCAAAATATGATCAGCAAATCAGTATTGCAATCATGCCAATTTCATCTGATGATCGCATTACCATTGTTCGTCCCGAAGATTATTTTCTTCCTGACTCATTAAAAATTACTGTAGAAAATAACCAAACCACAACTACCTATACCTACGTTAGAGTGGACTCTGGCACAGTAGAAAAAACCGGGATGGGCAAATTTTTGCTTTCTTCAAGACAAAGAATTCAAACAATTAACCTGAAAAAGTTTTTTACAGAACGACCGTTTCAGCTATCCGTTACTCCTGGGTTAAGCACTCATGGCAGTTTGAGCCCTCAGGTTATTAATAATTTTTCGTTGAATGTTTTCGGAGGATATAACGGCGGAGTTAATGGAGTTGAATTAGGAGGCTTATTCAATATTGATAAAAAGGATGTGAAGTACTTCCAGGCTGGTGGCATATTTAATATCGTTGGTGGCACAGTACATGGGGTTCAATTGGGTGGTATTAATAACACCGTATTGGATAGTGTGAAGGGCTTCCAGGCAGCCGGCATTAATAATCATGTTGTCGGAAAGTTTTCGGGCTTCCAGGTTGCTGGTATTTACAATCATGTAGCCGATAGTATGAGCGGTTTACAAGTGGGTGGTGTCGGAAATTTTGCCCGGAGAAAAGTGGCGGGAACACAAATAGCTGGTGTGGCCAACTTTGCCAACAAAGGCATAAGAGGGACGCAAATTGCAGGGGTGATCAATTATGCTAAAAAATTGAATGGCTTGCAAATTGGCTTGATCAATATTGCAGATAGCTCGGATGGTTACAGCATTGGTCTATTGAATATTATTGTAAATGGGTACCATAAACTTTCTATTTCCAGTGATGAATACATCAACTTAAATGCATCACTTAAAACCGGAACAAAAAAATTATACAGTATTCTTCATGCAGGAATGAACTGGGGTAATTCAGATGAAAAGGTTTACACCTTCGGATATGGTTTAGGAACAGAATTGCGTTTAAACAAAACTTTCTCTGTTAATCCCGAGCTGGCTTCTCAATATCTTTATCTAGGGTCATGGGACTACCTAAATCTTCTGAGCAAATTCCGTTTGAACTTGGATGTTCACTTGGGTAAAAACATTTCTCTTTTTGCAGGGCCGGTATTTAACGTTTACTACTCACAACAACCTTTATCAGTTCCAGGCTACAAAACGCCTACACCGCCATCCGGATACAATAGCTTTAAGTTGAGTAATGACGTGACGGGTTGGATTGGATGGAATGTGGGAATTAATTTTTTCTAAATTTTCTTTTTCAAGTAGGGGTAAGTCTTTCTTCAGTTGTAATTGAAGAAAGAATTATATGATTCGATGGATAAAAACATCTATACTCTTCGCCGTGCTGTTCCTTGCTATCAATGGTAATGCTCAATGGGAGTTAAGTGCGGGTACTGGAACTGCATTGCCTATTACCGGCTATAATGAAGTTTTTAAAAATGGGTGGCTGGTAAGCACAACCGCTAAATACAGACTTAACAACCAGCATCTTTCCCTTGGTGCCGAAATGCAATTTACACGCCTTCAAAAAGATGGGGAATCTTCGGATGCTTTTCAAAATGCAAGAATGACCATAGCACCTTTGATTTTTTTTGCTGAATATGAAATGGATCCCGATGGACTAATCAGGCCTTTTGTTACCGCAGGCCTGGGAGTTTCTTTTTTTAATATCAACTATGATACATCGCCCACTCAAGGCACTACAATTAACAATGTGAGTTTTACAATGTCACCACAGGCAGGCATAAAGTATGTCCTATCAAAAAGCCTGACTCCTTTTATTAAAGCTGGTGCAGTTTTGATCGCTGACGGGCCGCCAGTGGGTTTTCCCCAGGGAGAAAAATTAACGGGCTATGGTTCAGTTCAAATCGGATTAACCGTTGTGTTGAACAAATAATATTGCAAGCTATATTTTATAGACCTGTTAAAACCTTCATTTAAATTTTTATAAGTGTAGGGGTAAGTGCCGTCCCGATTGTAATTACAGAAAGAATATTAGTATGACTCTTTGCATAAATAATAAAAGGTGGATCTGGATTTTAGGTTTTGTATTCGGCGGACTTCATGCTAACTCGCAATTGACGCAACGTATACGCGGAACGGTTGTAGACCAGATCTTACAAAAGCCAGTGATTGGAGCATCTGTGTTGTTAACATCCGTTAATAAAACAGTAACTACAGACACGCTCGGAAATTTTCGTTTTGTGCAGGTTCCTGTAGGAAACCAGCAAATTATTATCTCACAT
>Ga0070683_100005874_pt1 | contig 10272 bp, 8 predicted proteins | sample KBSC713LmetaG_FD_64662 | JGI IMG/M metagenome (GOLD analysis project Ga0070683, IMG submission 64662) | Corn rhizosphere microbial communities from Kellogg Biological Station, Michigan, USA - KBS C7.1-3L metaG | ecosystem: Host-associated > Plants > Roots > Rhizosphere ... | reverse complement strand
TTCCATGGCTATCTGCCGGTAAAACCCGATGCGCGAAGCGCAGCGCTGCGAACACTCGAGCAGCGCTCGCGCGCCGAAGCCCGAACCGAGCTCTTCATCGAAACACCGTATCGCAACGTCGCGATGCTGGGCGCACTTGCCGACACGCTGCAAACGACGACGCGCGTGTGCGTGGCTGCCGACCTGACGCTCGACACCGAGACGATCGAATGTCGAAGCGCCGGCGACTGGCGGCGGCAGGAGCACGCGCGTTTCGATCGCAGGCCGGCGATCTTCCTGCTGCAGGCCGACAGTGCCTAAACCCATCTCAAAATCGGGCGAGCGGTCCGAAGACCGCGAAGGCCCGCAGCGAGCCACGAGATAGTACTTAGACGTACAGTGAGGGGCGAGCGGGGATACGACAAAGGTATCGGATCGCGCAGCCCATTTTGCGAGGGGTTCTAGTCCTTGATGTAGCTCTTCAGCATCCGGTTTTCGAAGCTCTGCTCCTCGAACACCGCTTTCGCGACGTCGTGGAACGACACCACGCCCTGCAGTGTCGATCCGTCCATTACCGGAACGTAGCGCGCGTGGCGCTCGAGCATCGCGCCGCGCAGTTCCATGACGTCGAGCCCGGGGACGGCCATCAGCGGCTCGCGCTCGTAGATGTCGGCGACCGCGGCGTCGCCGAGCTGCCCGCGGCGCTCGGCTAGGGCACGCAGCACTTCGGCGAACGTCAGCATGCCGGCGAGCTTGCCGTGGTCCATGACGACAAGCGAGCCGATGTCGTGCTGGGCCATGACCTCGACTGCCTCGAGCACCGAGCGCTCCGGCGTCGTCGTGAACAGCGTGTGGCCCTTGATGCGGAGTATTTCGCTGACCAGCATCGGATTTCCTTTCGTCCGCTCGAGTGACAACCCGGCGCGTGACCCGTGAAGGCGAGATTACTCCCGGGCCACCGCGCGGCGCAACGCCGGTTGCCGAGCCTCGAAGCTCGCTGCCGTTTCGCACACCGGGCCGGCTTGCCGGTGCCCAAATGACGGCAGACGCTTGCTCCCGGGCGGGCGTTGAGTGCAAGATGGCGCGCAAACCGGCCCCGTCACATGGCCCCGCCACAAGACCGGAGAATCTTCTAAAAAAGCACTCTACTGGAGGACGCACATGGACAGTCCGAATGGCAATGACGCAGTTCTCGATCTAGCTTCCAAGCCTGTCGAGCAGCCTGCACGGCGACGGCTGCTGAAGACCGTCGGCGCTGCCGCCGGCACGGCCGCAATCGTGGGGGCCCCTTTCATACGGAATGCGGCGGCCGCCGAAACGACGACGTGGAAAGTGCAGACCTCGTGGCCGGCGGGCGTCGGCCTGCAGACGTTCAAGACCTGGGCCGGAACGATCAAGGAGAAGACGGGCGGCGAGCTCGAGATCAAGCCTTTCGCGGCCAAGGAAGTCGTCGGTGACTTCGAGTTGATCGACGGCGTACGCAACGGCGTGCTCGAGGCGATGAACTCGTTCACCGTCTACTGGGTCGGCAAGGTGCCCGCGACGGCATTCCTGTCGTCGTACCTGATGGGCCTGCGCTACCCGCACGAGTGGGACATCTTCTTCTACAGTAAGGGCGGCCTCCAGGCGGCGCGCGATATCTTCGCCAAGCAGGGGCTGTATTACGTCAACCGCATTCACCATGGCCCCAACATCATCCACTCCAAGAAGCCTATCCGTACCGCCGAGGACTTCAAGGATCTGAAGCTTCGCGTTCCGGGCGGGATGATCGCCGAGGGATTCGCCGCGATCGGCGCGAAGACGACGCTGTTGCCTGGCGGCGAAGTGTTCTCCGCTCTGGAGAAGGGCACGGTCGACGCAGCGGACTACACAGGACCCGCCGTCAACTGGGATCTGGGGTTCCAGCAAGTCACCAAGTACATCTGGACCGGCCCTCCGGGACTGGAATCGATCTACCAGCCGGTCGACCTGATGGACTTCGTCGTCCGCATGGACGTCTGGAACAAGCTGTCGCCGAAGATGAAAGTGTGGCTCGACGACGAGATCCAGGTCTATTCGAACGAACACCATGCGGCGATCCAGAAGGCCGACATGGAAGCGTGGGGCAAGTTCGAGAAGGCCGGCACCCAGATCAATCGCCTGCCGGCCGAAGATCTGCCGAAGTTCCAGAAGATCGCGGTACCGATCTGGTTCAAGTGGGCGAACAAGGACAAGGACGCGGCGCGGGTGTTCAAGCTTCAGCTGGATGTCATGGAGTCGCCCACCTGCGGCTATGTGACGCCGGACATGTACAAGGGCTTGAAGCTCGACGTCTGACGCGGTTCGTTTTCCTCCCTTTCGCAACTGCTAAGAAGGCTTGCGGCGGCCGGCTCCGGTCGCCGCAAGCGTATGGACGCGCGCCATGCCCTCACTGACCTTCGTCATGCCGCACTGGCTCTACTGGGCCGGACTGCTGCTCTTTCCGTCGATGGCGCTCTACCTGGTGCGCCGGCAATTGCGCAAGCCGCTGCCGCCCGGTCCCTCGACGTTCATCGCGTATCTGTTCTGGCTGACGTCGGGATTTCTCGGCATCCACCGCTTCTACCTGCGCAGCGCGTACGGAGTTGTCTTCATTCCCGTCTTTCTCTTCATCCTCTATTGCAACGCCGAAGTGCGCGAGGTGCGCGACGACACTTCGCGCACGTTCGCAGCGCTCGAGTCCGCGCAGCACACGGCGCGGATCGCCAAGCCCGACGCAACGAACCCGTCGCCGGAGGCCACCGCCGCATTTGATCGCGCACAGGCCGACGTCAAGAAGTTCCAGACCGAATACGACACGGCGAAGGCGGTCACCGATCACTGGGTGTCGTGGGGACGCTACGGCGCGATCGTGCTGGCGATCCTCCTCCTGGTCGATGCGGTATTGCTGCCGGGCCTCGTCCGAAAGCGTCGCGCGGTGGAAGAAGCGACACCGTACCGCGCAGCCCCGGTCACCGAAGCCCCACCGATCGTCGCCGAGCCCGTGGTTGCGGAAGATCCGACGCTGCACTTCCATTCGCGGGTGACCGATGCCATCGAATGGGTGAACGTGAAAGCGGGAGAGTACGTGGCGTGGTGGTCGCTGATGGCGGTGTTCGTGTACTACTACGAGGTCATCGCCCGCTTCGTCTTCAATTCTCCGACGAACTGGGTGCACGAAAGCATGTTCCTTATGTTCGGCATGCAATACATGCTGTCCGGCGCGTATGCGTACCGCGAGGACCAGCACGTGCGCGTCGACGTCATCTATGCAAAATTCTCGCCGCGCGGCAAGGCGATCGCCGACATCATCACGTCGGTGTTCTTCTTCATCTTCATCGGCACGATGCTCGTCACCGGCTACCGCTTCGCGGGCGATGCCGTGAATTTCGGCGAGCATTCGTTCACCGAATGGGGGATCCAGTACTGGCCGGTCAAGTTGACGATACCGATCGGCGCCGCGTTGCTGTTGCTGCAGGGGATCTCGAAGCTGATCAAGGACATTCTGTTCATTTCGCGCAGGGGAGCGTAAGGCATGGGCATCGAGATCGGCATCGAATGGCTCTCCCTGCTGCTGTTTGGCTCGCTAGGCCTTCTGCTCATGCTGGGACTGCCGATGGCGTTCTGCACCGGCAGCCTTGCAACAATCTTTCTTTACGTGTTCGGCAACAGCGCGGTGCTGAACATGATGCCGTCACGGATCTTTCCGTTCATGACGGATTACCAGCTCTCCGCGGTCCCGCTGTTCATCTTCATGGCGGCGGTGCTGGAAAAGGCCGGCATCATCGAGGAGCTGTTCGACGTCATCTACAAATGGCTGGGATCGGTCAAGGGCGGATTGGCATCCGCGACGGTCGTGGCATGCACGCTGCTCGCGGCGATGGTCGGCGTCGTGGGTGCCACCGAAGTGACGATGGGGATGATCGCGCTGCCCGCGATGCTGCGCCGAAACTACGAGCCCAAGCTCGCGTGCGGATCGCTGCTGGCGGGCGGAACGCTCGGCATCCTGATCCCTCCGTCGGTGATGGCGATCGTCTACGCAGTCGTCGCGCAGCAGTCGCTCGGTGAGCTTCTGATCGGCTCGGTCTTTCCGGGGCTGCTTCTTTCCGGGCTCTACATCGCGTACGTGACGATTCGCTGCTACATCAATCCCGCGCTCGGCCCCGCGCTGCCTGTCGAAGAGCGCGTCGACATGCGCGAAAAGCTGCGCTTGCTGCGCAACACGATCACGCCGGTGCTGCTGATCATCCTGGTGCTGGGCGTGATCTTCGTCGGCATCGCCACGCCCGTGGAGGCGGCCGGCATCGGAACGTTCGGCGCGCTCGCCGTGTGCGCGCTGCACCGCCGGCTCACGTGGGTAGCGCTTCAGGAAGCCGCGATGGCGACGCTGAAGGCAACCGCGATGGTGATGTGGATCTTCTTCGGCGCGACGATGTTCGTCGGCTTCTTCATAATCAAGGGCGGCCAGACGTTCGTCTCGGACATGATCCTCGGCACCGGACTGCCACCGTATGGAATCCTGTTCCTGATGATGTTCATCCTCTTCGTTCTCGGGATGTTCCTCGACTGGGTCGGCATCCTGCTGCTGACGGTGCCGATATTCCTGCCGATCTTGACCGCGCTCACGTTCGGCGGCCTGTTCGGCATCCAGGGCGTCAGCAAGGACGACCTGTCGCTCTGGTACGGCGTCATCTTCATGGTCAACATGCAGATGGCGTTCCTGAGTCCACCGTTCGGTTACTCGCTCTTCTATTTGAAAAGCGTCGCGCCGAAGGAGATCACGATGGCGATGATCTTCAAGTCGGCGATGCCCTTCATCGGGCTGCAGGCGCTCGGGCTCACGCTCTGCATCATCTTTCCGCAGATCATCCTGTGGCTGCCGAGCGTGCTCTACCAGGGTACCAAGTAGCCTAATGGCGAAGCGGCGTCCCCTCGGGCGCCGCTTCATGCCCGAGCCAAAACGCTAGGACGCGATCGCCCGCCGTTCGCGCAACGCCTGCGCGAGCGTCCCGGAGTCGACGTATTCGAGCTCGCCGCCGACGGGCACGCCGCGCGCGAGCCGCGTCACGCGTAGGTCGCGCGCCGACAGCAGCTCACCCAGGTAATGCGCGGTGGCTTCGCCTTCATTGGTGAAGTTCGTCGCGAGGATCACCTCGCGCACGCTGCCGTCGGTGGCACGCTTCAGCAGGCGTTCGAGGCGGATCTCCTTCGGACCGATGCCGTCGAGCGGCGACAGCCGCCCCATCAGCACGAAGTAGAGGCCCGAGTACGCCTGCGTCTGCTCGACCATCAGCAGGTCCGCCGGCGTCTCGACGACGCACAGCTGCGTCGCGTCGCGCTTCGCCGACTGGCACAGCGCGCACAGCGTGGCCTCGGTAAACGTGTTGCAGCGTTCGCAATGCTGGATCGAACGCGTGGCCTCGACCAGCGCATGCGCTAGACGCTGCGCGCCGTCGCGGTCGTGCTGCAACAGATGCAGCGCCATCCGTTGCGCGGCCTTCGGCCCTACACCGGGAAGGCAGCGCAACGCACTTGCGAGCTCGTCGAGGCTCGACAGCGCGCCCGGCCTTGCCCCGCGAAGCGTTGTGTCACGCGCGTTCATCGGACCCGAGTCTAAGCGCTCAGATCGGCAGCTTGAAGCCGGGGGGCAGCGGCATGCCCGCCGTCAGGCCGCCCATCTTTTCCTGCGTCGTCGCCTCGGCGCGGCGTACCGCATCGTTGAATGCGGCGGCGACGAGATCCTCGAGCATGTCCTTGTCTTCGCCGAGCAGCGACGGATCGATCGCCACGCGCTTCACGTCGTGACGGCAAGTCATCACGATCTTGACGAGACCGGCGCCCGACTGGCCCTCGACTTCGGTGCGCGCGAGTTCCTCTTGCGCGCGCTGCATGTTCTCCTGCATCTGTTGCGCCTGCTTCATCAGGCCGGCCAGCTGGTTTTTCATCATGACGGTTCCTGCTTGGTCAATGGGGTGGGAATCGAGAGCGGCGTCACCGAATCGGGACGCACGGTCGCGCTGAAGCGCTCGACGAGCTCGCGGACGAACGGCTCGTTGCGAAATGCGGCGTCGCCCTGCGCTTTGGCCTGCGCGCGCTCACGACGTTCCAGCGCCGCGAGCGAGCCGTCGCCGCTTTCACCGATCTCGAACGCGAGCAACACCTTGCGGCCGGTTGCGGCGTCGAGCGCCGCCTTCAGCTTGTCCGAATAGGCCTTGTCGGCAAGATGCTTGTGGGACGCGGGGATCGCCAGCGACAGCGCGTTCCCCCTCACCGACTTCAACTCGGATTGTGCCGCGAGCTGGGCCGCCATGCCGGTCAGCCGCAGGCTCGCGACGAACGCCGGCCACGCGGCCGTCGTATCGGGTAGCGGCTGCAGGGGTCCAGCGGTGGCGCGAGCACGTTCGGTGACAGGCGGTGCGTCGACCGGACGGGCACTTGGTCGCGGCGCGACGAGCGTGACATCGGCGTCGCCGCGCGCAGGGGCCGGCGCGCGCTGCAACGGCGATTCCATGGCGACTGGTCGCGATGCGGACTCGCGCTGCGCGGGCCGCGCGACGTCCGATGGTTTGACGGCGGCCGAACGCCCGGATCCGCCATGTGCCGCGGCCTCGGGGGCGCCGGCCGGCTCGAACGCCAGCAGGCGCAGCAGCGTCATCGAAAAGCCGGTCGCATCGTCGGGGGCAAGCGCCAGGTCGGCGCGACCCTGTGCGCATATCTGATAAGCGAGCTGCGCCGCTTCCGGGGTGAATCGGGCCGCGTATTCGGCGACGCGATCCGCTTCGTCGCCGACCGGCGCGCCCGGGACGGCCAGCACGACGGCAATCCGATAGAAGATCGTCGCGAGCTCGTCGAGCGCCGCGCTGAATGCCTGTCCGGAGCTCGCCAGCGCGTCGGCCTCGGCGAGCAATGCCGCACCGTCGGACGCGAGCAGTGCATCGACGATTCGGTGCAGGTAGCCGCGGTCGACGACGCCGAGCATCCCCCGTACCGCCGGCTCCCGGACTTCGCCGCCGCCAAATGCGATCGCCTGGTCGAGCAGCGACAGCGCGTCGCGCAAGCTACCCTGTGCCGCCGCCGCAAGTTGAGGCAACGCCGTCGCGTCGAACGGAATCGCCTCCGCCGCGAGGATGTGTGCGAGCCGTTCGCCGATGGCCGCGCGCGGCAGCGGAGTCAGGCTGAACTGCAGGCAGCGCGACAGCACGGTCGGCGGAATCTTCTGCGGGTCGGTCGTGGCGAGCACGAACTTGACGTGCTCGGGCGGCTCCTCGAGCGTCTTCAGCATCGAGTTGAACGCGCCTTTCGACAGCATGTGCACCTCGTCGATCAGGTACACCTTGTAGCGTCCGACCGTGGGTGCGTAGCGCGCGTTGTCCAGGATCTCGCGCATGTTGTCGACGCCCGTGTTCGAGGCGGCGTCGAGCTCGAGCAGGTCCACGAAGCGGCCGGCGTCGATGTCGCGGCAGGCGGCGCACTCGCCGCACGGCGTTGCGGACACGCCGCGCTCGCAGTTCAGGCTCTTCGCAAGGATCCGAGCCAGTGTTGTCTTGCCGACACCACGGGTGCCGGTCAGCAGGTAGGCGTGATGCAGCCGGCCCTGGGTGAGCGCGTTGGTCAGCGCCGTGACCACGTGACCTTGGCCGACCAACTCGCCAAACGCGCGCGGCCGCCATTTGCGGGCAAGGACCTGGTAACTCATCGGAGCGGGGACGGGGCGAGCCGAGTGGAGCGGCGTGATTGCGGGGTTCTACGCCGGCCGAAGATCGAAGCGCCGGCTATTTGTCACCAGATCGGCCTGAGACGCGGCGCGAACCGGCGACAACGCGGAACGTACATGGACGTACGTGAGCGTTGGAGCCGGTGAGCAACAAAGTATCAGGTCGATCTGGACGACAAAGAGCAAAGGAGGCGAGCCGTTCCCCCGGCACTTGCAGTGAATCGCTGTGGCTGCTTCCTTCCGGACCTGACCAGGTTCACGACCTTGCAATGCGGGGCGACCCGCCGTTGATCGGGGCGCAACTTCCGCGAACCGGCAGTATAACCGCTCATCGCTCCGCCGGGCGAACTTGCCGCGGAGACGTTTGCGGCGGCCTCCGGACCGCCGCTGAAGCGGTCCGGGTGCCGCGGGCTGGCTGAAAACGGGGTTTTTGCCGCTCGGCGGGACGGTGGATTGTCCCTCCCCATCCAAGGGTTATAATGGCCACCGTCGCTTGAGACGCGGTGCCGCGTCCGCGACCACCAGTGGAGTTCCTCGCAGCCCGTGGCAAGGCTGCGCCAATGCACGGCGGCATCAAGATCGCCGCAAACCTTCGACGACGCACCCGGAAACGGGGCGGTAGACCATGCGCGATCGAGTGTTTGTACGACGTTTGAGAAGTTGGTGTCGCCGGTCCCTGATTGGGCTCGCCGCACTTTCGCTGCTGGCATTCAGCGGCTGCGAAAGCACGCGCCCCCCGTTGCCGCCCGGCAAGCCGGGGCTGCACGTCGTTGTCCGGCCCGGCCCGTCCACCTGGTTCACGTTGCCCGACGGCACGACGACCGGGTTCGATCACGATCTTCTCACCCGGTTCGCCCGTGAGCGCGGCGTCCCCCTTCACGTCACGTTCGCCGACGGCGCGGCGCCGTTGCTCGACGAGATCGCCCGCGGCGACGCTCAACTCGGCGCCGGTGGGTTGTTGCAGGCGGCCGACGTCGCCAACGACCCCAAGGTGCCTGGCAAGGCGTTGGCGTGGAGCACCGGCTACCACTCGGTCGAGCCCGTGCTGATCTACAACGTCGACGGCTATCGTCCGCGCCGATGGGCGGATCTCGATCACGCGACCGTTGCGTATCCGGCGCACACGGGCCTCGACAGCCCGCTCGCCGCGGTCCGGTACGCGCATCCTGAAGTGAACTGGCAGGCGATCGATATGGCCTCGGCGGACGCGCTGATCGCCGAAGTAGCCGAGGGCACGATCAGCTACGCGGTCGTCGCCTCGAGCGACGCCGCGATGGCGCGCAACATCTACCTTGATTTCGACGTCGCGTTTCCGGCGGGTCCGCGGCGCGAGTTCGCGTGGGCCGTCTCGCCGGGGTATCCCGAGCTGCGTAACGCGCTCGACGCCTACTTCGCGCGGCTGCGCAAGGACGGCACGCTCGCCCGGCTGGCGGACCGCTATTTCGGCGTATCGGCCGACGTCGAGCGCATCGATGCCGGCGTGTTCCAGGAACGAATCCGCAAGACGCTGCCCGAATGGCGGAAGACGTTCGTCGAGGCGCAGGCGAAAAGCGGCATCGAATGGCGCCTGCTCGCCGCGGTCGCGTACCAGGAGTCGCAGTGGGATCCGATCGCGACCAGCGAAACGGGCGTCCGCGGCCTCATGCAGTTGACCGAGGAGACGGCACGCCACCTCGGCGTCGTCGATCGTCTCGACGCCAAGTCGTCGGCGATCGGCGCTGCCCGCTATCTCGCCGACCTCAAGTCCAAGCTGCCGGCCCGCATCGCCGAGCCGGATCGAACGTGGTTCGCGCTCGCGGCGTTCAACATCGGCGTGGCTCATCTCGAGGACGCCCGGATCCTTGCGCAGCGCCAGAAACTGAATCCCGACCTGTGGGCGGACGTGCGCAAAGTGCTACCGCTGCTCGCCGAGCCCGAGTATTACCTTGGCGCCAAGTACGGTTATGCGCGCGGCGGCATGCCGGTGGCCTTCGTCGGCCGCGTGCGTGGCTATTACGACATCCTGCTGCGCAGCGAAAGCCCCGGCAAGCCGCGCCTCGAAGCACGCCTCGCACTGCGCTGACGCGTCGGATCGTTCGATGCTTGAGCCGCGCGGTTTGCAAGCCGGCGTAACGGCAACGTACGCGTCGCCTACCATAGCGGGATGTACGCGCGCGCATTGGCCGCATTCCTGTTGTCGCTCTTCGCTGCCTTCCCGTGCGTCGCCTACGCACAGGACAGCGTGTTCATCGACGACCTGACGTCGCCCGAATTGCAGGCTTTGATCCGCGACGGGCGGACGATCGCCCTGGTGCCGATCGGCGGCACCGAGCAGAACGGTCCGCACATGGCGCTCGGCAAGCACAACGTGCGCGTAAAGGCTCTGGCGGAGAAGATCGCCCGCGCGCTCGGCAACGCACTCGTCGCACCCGTCATTGCGTACGTTCCGGAAGGCGGCGTCAATCCGCCGACGTCGCATATGCGCTTCGCCGGTACGCTGACCATACCCGCGTCCACGTTCGAAAGCGTGCTCGAATATGCAGCGCGCAGCCTCCGTGCAAGCGGCTTCCGCGACATCGTCTTTATCGGCGACCACGGTGGCT
>Ga0070683_100005873_pt1 | contig 10273 bp, 11 predicted proteins | sample KBSC713LmetaG_FD_64662 | JGI IMG/M metagenome (GOLD analysis project Ga0070683, IMG submission 64662) | Corn rhizosphere microbial communities from Kellogg Biological Station, Michigan, USA - KBS C7.1-3L metaG | ecosystem: Host-associated > Plants > Roots > Rhizosphere ... | reverse complement strand
AACGCCAGACCGGTTCGCCGGCCAGCTTCCCGCACAGGTCGTGAAGCGCCGCGTCGATCGCCGAACGGGCGGCGAACTGCTCGTGCGGCAGTCGTCGCATCACGTCCTCGAGCGCGAACGGATCGTCACCGAGATCGGCTCCGACCGACTCCACGTAGCCCAGCGCCGACGCTCCGGACTCGTCGTAGCGGTCGATCGGCGCCGCCTCCCCGAAGCCGGACACGCCGTCGTGGCGGATCTCGACCTCGACCACGTCGGCCGTGTCCTGCGAGCCGCGCGCGATCGTGAAGGTCTCGGCCAGCTCGAGGGCGATGATCCGGGCACTGACGTCCACGCCCGTACTTTGCCGGAGCGAATCGGGCCGCGCCCGCAGAGGTCGGGCGCGGCGGCGAGTCGGCTGCGACACCGTGGCTACACTTCCGTTTCCCCGCGCCTGTAGCTCAGGGGATAGAGCGCGCGCCTCCGGAGCGCGAGGTCGCAGGTTCGATTCCTGCCAGGCGCATCGCGACCCGCGGTGGCTCAGCCCAGCAGCGCCGCGCCACTCGGAGGTCACTGTCTCCTCTCCTACGGCGCGATGAAGCCCTGTGTCGAACAGGCATCGGTCGTGCTCGAAGCGTCGACGATCACGTTCACGTGCTCGATGTAGACCGTGTTCGTCGGCGGCGGGACACCGTCGGCGACCAGTGTCAGCTGGAGCTGTTGCTCCGTCCCCGTCGGCGTCACACACCACGTCTGAGAGAACGAGTTGTTCTCCCACGAGTTCGCGCCCGTGTTCCCGACCCGAACCTTCCCCAGACCATACGAATCGCAGGGGCTTCCGTTCAACGTGCACGCCAGAGCCAGGATGTCACCGTTGGTCTGATGGGCGGTCCCGGTGGCCGTGACGTACAGCGCCTTGTAGGTGGTGCTCTTCACCGGCAGCGTCCGGTCGTAGATCAGCCGCGGCGACCCGATGCTCGCCGAGAAGACGGAGTTCCACGAATTGGCCGCCAGCCGGTAGAGCGGCGCCTTCTTGATGCCGGTGCCGCCGCCTCGGCCCGCTCCGGGAAAGGCCAGCCAGATCAGTACCGCGAATGCGACAAGCATGGCCATCGCCACGACCCAAGGAAGTCGAACTGTCAGAGACCGGTGCACACGAACCTCCCTCGCCGATTGTGGATGCGATCTCCTCTGAGAAGCCGCGGCCGAGCAGAGATGTGGGTTCGGGCAGCCGCAGCTCGACCGCCTGCCTCCCTCTCCCTTGCCTGGACGACAACCTGGCCGCTCGTCGTGAGCGGCCGTTCGCACGGCGAGCATCCTTGTGCAGCACGAGGGGGAAGTCAACAGCCGGCGATCAGGGCTGAGCGGCCGTCAGGCGCTCCAACGTCGTCCCAGCTTGAAAAAACCGCTGGGAGCGGCGGCTTCGTCGGGGGCGGGAGCAATGCCGACGGTCGTCGCGCTACGATGTGGGCAGCTCCGCTCGCCCAGTTGTGTTCCGATGTCGACTCTCTCCCCGTCGGGACCTTTGCTAGTCGTGCGGAGCTTTTCTCTGCCCGGATCCGGCCCGGCGCACCGTCGCCGGGCCGGCCCGCGGCTCCCGCCAGTGCGCGCAGAGGCCTTTCCGGCCGCCGCGAGCTAGAATCCCACAGCCATGCTCCTGATCGACGACCCCCTCAGTCCCCGTGCCGAGCCTGCCCCGCATCAAGCGGCAGCGTGCGCTCGCCGCGACCGAGGCCGCCGGCCCCGCTGAGCCGCGGCTCGCCGAGCTCTCCGCTCACGGCCTGACCTGGGTCCAGCTCGACTCGCCGACGGGGCACGAGGCGGCGCAGCTCGCCGAGCGCTTCGGTTGGCACCCGCTCGACCTGGAGGACGTCCTCTCGAAGCGCCAGCGGCCGAAGGTGGACGAGTACCCGGAGTACCTCTTCTCGGTCCTCCACTTCCCCGCGTACGACAAGGCGATCCAGCGGCTGAACGCGGCCGAGCTCGACGTCTTCCTCGGACCGGACTTCCTGATCACGCTACCGAACGCCGAGCTGCTCCCGGTCACCCGCCTCTTCGCCCGCTGCGAGCAGGACGAGGAGCTCCGCGACTCGCTGTTCTCGAAAGGCTCGGGGTACCTGCTCTACCACGTCCTCGACGACCTCTTCGACTACTGCTTCCCGATCCTCGACAAGATCGGCCACAAGCTCGACTCGGTCGAGGACGAGATGTTCGAGGGCCGGGCCGAGGAGATCGTCCGGGACATCTCCAACGTCAAGCAGGAGATCATCTCGTACCGGAAGATCATCAAGCCCGAGCGCTCCACGCTGCGTGTGCTCGAGGGTCGGGTCCAGCGGTTCCTCCCGCAGGAGCTCGATCTCTACTTCGACGACATCGTCGACGCCGCCGAGCGCATCTGGGACCTGCTCGACAACTACAAGGAGGTCGTCGAGGGCCTCGAGCAGACGAACGAGTCGGTGATCTCCCACCGCCAGAACGACATCCTGCGGATCCTGACCGTCTTCTCGGTCGTGCTGCTACCGCTGACGCTGATCACCGGGATCTTCGGGATGAACGTGAGGTTCCCCGGCTTCGAGACCGCCCACGCCTGGTGGGCGATCGTCGGCGGAATGCTGGTCGTCCTCGGCGGGCTGCTCGGCTTCTTCCGCTACAAGCGTTGGCTTTGACCGCCCGAAGTCCGGATCCGGCTTCGCCGGAACCATGACGACTTCGGGCGGGTATCGGGCCGTGGCGAGCCGCGGCCGCCATGTCGGCCGCGGCGGCGAAAGGCGTTGGGTCTGGTAGAAGCCGAGAGATGACTAGGCAGCTCTGGGCGCCCTGGCGGTTGGAATACATCCGGCGAGCCGACGAGCTGGAGGGCTGCGTCTTCTGCCTCGCAGCTGCCGGCGACGACGAGGAGATGCTCGTCGTCCATCGGGGGGACGCGGCGTTCGTCCTCCTCAACAAGTTCCCGTACGCCTCCGGCCACCTGATGGTCGCCCCCTACAGGCACGCCGGCGACTTCGCCGGGCTCACCGACGCCGAGGCCCTCGAGGCGCACCGGCTCGCAGCCCACGGGATGACCGCCCTCGCCGACGCCTTCGCGCCGGAGGGCTACAACGTCGGCTGGAACCTCGGCCGGATCGCGGGCGCGGGGATCGTCGACCATGTCCACCTGCACCTCGTGCCCCGCTGGTCGGGCGACACGAACTTCATGCCCGTCCTGGCGGACGTGAAGGTGCTGCCCGAGCACCTGGCGGAGACGCGCGCGAAGCTGGCCGCAGCCTGGCCGTCCTGACGCGTTACTTCAGCGTTTTCGAGAGCAGCCCGAACAGCCCGCGGACGACCTCGCGCTGGAGCTGGCGGCCGCTGGTCGACTTGAGGAAGTCGCCGACCGCGCCCGTACCGCCGCCGGCCGCCTTCGCCGCCTTCTTGTGCTCCTCCGTCGGCACCGGCGCCGGCTGCCCCGCCGCCGGCGGCTGCGCGATCCGCGCCGCGAGCAGCTCCCGTGCGCTCTGGGCATCCACCCGCGTGCCGTACTTCGCGAAGAGCGGGGACGCCTTCGCGGCCGCGTCGACGTCGCTCGCGGTCGCCATCTTCGACCGCGGCGCCCGGATCTTCGTCGCCACCACCGGGGTGGGCACGCCGTTCTCGCCGAGGATCGTCACCGCCGCCTCGCCCGTTCCCAGCTGCGTGAGCAGCTCGGCCAGATCGTAGAAGTCCGACCTGGGGAAGGTCGAGACCGTCGCCTTCAACGCCTTCGCGTCGTCGGGCGTGAAGGCGCGGAGCGCGTACTGGATCCGGTTCCCCAGCTGCGCGAGGACGTCGGACGGCACGTCCTTCGGCTGCTGGGTGCAGAAGAACACGCCGACGCCCTTGGAGCGGATCAGCCGCACCGTCTGGACGATCGAGTCGAGGAACGCCTTGGTCGCGCCGTCGAACAGCAGGTGGGCCTCGTCGAAGAAGAACACGAGCTTCGGCTTGTCCCGGTCGCCGATCTCGGGCAGCTCCTCGAACAGCTCGGCGAGCACCCACATCAGCGCGGTCGAGAACAGGGTCGGCTTGTCCTGCACGGCCGGCAGCTCGAGGCACGAGACGATCCCGCGGCCGTCGGGCGCCGTCCGCATCAGGTCGCCGATCTCGAGCTGCGGCTCGCCGAAGAACTCGGTGCCGCCGCCGTCCTCCAGCTGGACGAGCTGGCGCAGGAGGACGCCGATGGTCGAATTCGCGACTCCACCGATCCCGGTCAGCTCCGCCTTGCCGTCCTCCGAGGCGAGGAACGTCAGGAGCGCGCGCAGGTCGGAGAGGTCGAGCAGCGGCAAGCCCTTCTGGTCGGCGTAGCGGAACAGGAGCGACAGACTCTGCTCCTGGGTCTCGTTCGCCTGGAGCACCTTCCCCAGCAGCAGCGGGCCGAAGTCGGAGACGGTCGCCCGCACGGGGACGCCGGGCCCGATCCCGCCGAGCGCGAGGTACTCGACCGGGAAGGCGGTCGGAGTGAATGTCTCGCCGAGCTCCTTCCAGCGGTCGGCGGCGATCCCGCTCGCGCCGCCGGGCTCGGACAATCCCGACAGGTCGCCCTTCATGTCGGCGGCGAACACGGGAACCCCGACCTCCGAGAGCTGCTCGGTGATGCCCTGGAGGCCCTTCGTCTTCCCCGTGCCGGTCGCGCCGGCGATCAGCCCGTGCCTGTTCGTCATCCGCAGCGGCACCTGGACGACGGCGGTGGACGCGACCTTGCCGTCCAGCATCCCTTTGCCCAGCTCGAGCGTCTTGCCCTGCGCCTTGTAGGCCTCGGCGATGGTGGTCTCGAAGTCCTGCTTCGGCGCCTTGGTCTTCGCCATGCGACGGATCCTACGCCAGCGCCTCGAATGCCTTCCGGATGCGCTCGACGTGCCCGTCGACGTCGAGGCCACCGCGCATCGTCACCACCGAGAAGTGGGTCGCGCCCAGCCCGCGCCACTCCTCGACTGCTGCGCGCCACTCGTCCGGTGTGCCGCCGGAGACGTCGATCCGCTGCTCGACCCCGATCGAGGCGGGATCGCGGCCGGCCTCCTCCGCCCAGGCCCGGAACCGGTCCATCGTCGCCGACCAGCCCCCCTCGAGCGGACGCTGCGGGAAGAAACCGTCGGCGAGCCCGGCGGCGCGCCTGATCGCGGCCTCGGCCGAGCCGCCGATCCAGATCGGGATCGGCCGCTGCACGGGCAACGGGTTGATCCCGGCGGCAGGAATCCGGTGCCAGCGGCCGTCGAAGTCGACCACCGACTCCGTCCACAGGCGCCGCAGGACCTCGATCTGCTCCTCCGAGCGCCGGCCACGGTCCCGGAAGTCCTCGCCGAGGGCCTCGAACTCGACGTGGTTCCACCCGAGGCCGACGCCGAGGCGAAACCTCCCGCCCGTGAGCAGGTCGACTTCGGCGGCCTGCTTGGCGGCAAGCGCCGTCTGCCGCTGCGGCAGGACGAGCACGCCGGCGACCAGCTCGAGCCCCGGCGCAACCGCGGCCAGGTAGCCGAAGAGGACGAACAGCTCGTGGAACTGGTGCTCCGACGTGTACGGGCCGGGCCAGTCGGGTCGCTGCGAGACGTCGGCGCCGAGCACATGGTCGTACGCGAGCAGATGCCGATAGCCGATCTCCTCCGCCGCCTGCGCGAACTCGCGCACCGCGCCCGGGTCGGCGCCGATCTCGGTCTGCGGGAAGACTGCGCCGATCTGCATCGCCCAATCATCTCCGAGCGAGAGCCGTCTGTGATCATGGAACCGTGCGGAGCCTCGTGCCGCGCTCTCATCGCGCCCGCCGCCGGCTGCTCTGGACGACCGCTGTCCTCGTGGCCGCCGGCGCGGCCGCGGTAGTCGTCGTCCTGCTCCCCGAGCACCACGGAGGGATCGCCTCCTCGGTCGAGTCGGGACCGGTGCAGACGGTTGCCCGCCCGAAGCAGGTGCGGATCACCCCGCAGGTGCGCCGCCGGATCGACCTGCTCTTCGACCGCTTCGTGCCGGCGGCGATCGCCCGCCGCGACCCGCTCGGCGCACGCGCCTACGTGACGCCGGCGCTCCGCCGACAGGCGACCACGGCCGGGTGGCGCGAGGGCACGATCCCGGTGCCGCCGTACGACCCCGCCGGGACGACCTTCCATGGTTGGACGGCGGTCTACTCGTATCCCCGCAACGTCAGCGTCGAGCTGACCCTGCAGCCGAAGCGGCCGCGCGATCCGGTCGGCTCCTTCGTCGTGAACGTGAAGCAGCTCGGGTCACGCTGGCTCGTCGACGCGATCTACGCGGAGGGCACCCACGGCGGCGAGAGCGCGTCGTCCGGCCCGGCGACGGCCTCCGGGCCGACGACGACCGAGCGCGTGATCGGCGGCTCGCACGGCCGGCTCGGCGCGGTCTGGCTTCTCGTGCCGCTCGGGTTCCTGTCGCTGATCGTGATCGTTCCGCTCGTCATCTTCACCCGCGACGGGCTGGCCCACCGCAGGGTCAGCCGCCGCGATCGCCGGGAGCTCTCGAAGGAGCTGCCGCCGCTTCCCCGTCCGCGCGACCGGCCGTAGCCGACACTAGAGAGCGGCAAGGGCGAGCTCGACCACCTCGGACGGGCTCTGCTCGCCGGTCTCGAGCTCGATCGGGTGCAGCAACCGGAAGAGCTCGTCGCGCTCCTCGGCCTGCTCGGCCAGCAGGTCTCCGGGCGAGCGCCCGAAGCGCGGCCGGTGGCGCTGACGGTCGAAGCGGCCGGCGAGCACGTCGGGGGCGGCCCTCAACCAGATCGTCCTGACGCCGGGCGCGGCCAGCGCCGCCCGGCAAGCCGGGTCGTCGATCGTGCTCGCGGCTGCTGCGATCACGCTCGGCTCCGGCGCCTCGAGCGCGCGGAGGAGGTGCCGGGCCTCGAGCTCGTGCATCTCCTCCACTCCGAGCTCGTCGGCGAGCTCCTGCACGGTCGATCCGCGCTCGCGCTCGATTGCCGCGTCGCTGTCGGAGAACGGCAGGCCGAGGGCCGCGGCCAGCGCTCGGCCCACGGTCGTCTTTCCGCTGCCCATCAGGCCGACCAGCACGACGTGGCGAACCATGGCTCTACTCTTGCGGAAAGCGAGCGACAGGAGGTGCACCGATGGACGACGGGAAGATCCACGGGACGATCGAGCAGCTGGTCGGAGAGGAGCACGAGCTCTGGGAGCGCGAGGCCGCCGGCAACGCGACCGATGACGACCGGCGGCGGCTGGAGGACCTGAAGGTCTCCCTCGACCAGTGCTGGGATCTGCTGCGCCAGCGCCGTGCGCTCCGCGAGGCCGGCCTCGACCCGGAAGCGGCGCAGGCGAGGGCCGAGGAGGTGGTCGAGCGCTACCAGCAGTAGGAGTCCGCACGCTGATCCGCCGTCTACACTGATTCGGGGTTTGGGGGGCTGGGTCGGAACTCGAGGGCGGTTGCTGCGTCTTGCGTCCTTCGGCGCCGGGGCGCTGCTCGCCCCGACGGCCCGCGGCGCTCTCCGGCAACCGCTCCTCTCCGGGGTCAGGCTCTCCACGCAACGGCCGTTCCTCGGCGACGGGGCCTCGCTCGCGACGCTCGGGGTCGCGCCGGGACGCGACAGCGCACAGCTTCAGTTCGTGCTCAGGCGGCGCGCCCGCGTCACGCTCGACACGCTCGTCACAGGACAGGGCGCCGCCGCCGAGCAGCTGGCGACGGATTCGGCCCAGCAGACCGTCGGCACGCGGACCATCTCGCTCGGCGCAGGCCCGCACACGCTCGACTGGGTGCCGGACACGACCCTGAAGCCGCGGACGTACCTGCTCCGGTTGCGGGTCGAGGACCAGACGGGCGTCCAGGCTGCGCAGCGTGCCGTCGTCCGCGTGCTGGGCGTCGACGCCGGCTTCCGGACGCTCGGCGCCGCACCCGGCGACAACGCGGTGCTGTCCGTCCGGACCGACGCGCAGCAGCTCGCGGTCCAGCTCTTCCAGTGCGGCCCCGAGGACGAGCCGACGAACTCGAACGACGTGATGAACGGCGTGCCGGTGACCGGCGAGATCGCGGTGGGCTGGTCGCGGAACGCGGACCGGCCGGGCAAGATCAGGCTCCGGATCGGCGACTGGCCGAGCGGCGTCTACGCGGCCCGGCTCGAGGCCGACGACGGCCGGGTCGGCTTCGCGCCGCTCGTGGTCCGGCCGGTGACGCCGAAGAGCCGCGTCGCCGTCGTGATGCCGACGAGCACCTGGCAGGCATACAACTTCTACGACGCCGACGGCGACGGCTGGGGCGACACGTGGTACGCCCGCTGGAAGACGGTCAACGTGGACCCGACCCGCCCCCAAGCCAACCGCGGCGTCCCGTACCGGTTCCGCAGCTACGACCTGCAGTTCCTGCGCTGGCTCGCCTCCACCGGCCGCGAGGTCGACTTCTACGCCGACGAGGACGTCGAGCGGTTCGCCTCTCCGGCCGCGCTCCGCGCCGCGTACGACCTGGTGATCTTCCCGGGCCACACCGAGTACGTGACCACGCGGCTGTTCGACCTGGTCTCCGGCTATCGAGACGCCGGCGGCAACCTGATGTTCCTCTCGGCGAACAACTTCTTCCGCCGCGTCGACCGCCTCCAGGGAGCGATGCTGCTCGTGGACGAGTGGCGCTCACTCGGCCGCCCGGAGGCGGCGCTGTGCGGGGCGCAGTACCTGGCGAGCGACCGGGGCCAGCGGCACGGCGCATTCGTCGTCGAGGCCGCCGACGCCGCGTCCTGGGCCTTCGCCGGCACCGGATTGGATCAGGGGGACGAGTTCGGCGTCTACGGGATCGAGATCGACGCCCGCGCATGGAGCTCGCCCAAGGAAGTCCAGGTCCTGGCCCGGATTCCCGACCTGTTCGGCATCGGCCGCTCCGCGGAGATGACCTACTACGAGCACGAGAGCGGCGCACGGGTCTTCTCGGCCGGCGCACTGAACTTCGGCGGCCAGATGCTGCTCTGGCCGGAGGCGACCCGGATCGTCGAGAACGTCTGGGTGCGCCTCGGCGGCCCCGCGGCGGCGGCGAACAGCCCCCGGCCTGTTTGAAACGCGGTCTACCGGTTCAGGGCGTCCTTCGCCTTGTCCGAGACCTTGTCGACCGCGCCCTTGACGCTTCCGGCGGCCTTGTCGACCTTGCCCTCGCGCTTGAGCTTCTCGTCGTCCGACAGCTCGCCTGCGGCTCCCTTGATGCGTCCCTTGGCCTCGTCTGTGTTGGTCATGACTCCTCCTCGGTCGAAGTGCAGTGTTGTTCGGTTGCGCTACCCGGGCCGAGAAGCGCGAAACACGGCGCAGGGCGTCGCGCCCGGCCACTGCTCGGCCGGGGAAGAGAAGACGCGTCCCGCCCGTCCGGTAGGAAAGAGCGTGACGGGCTCTGCGGCCCCGTCCGAAAGGGGGAGAGATGAGTAGAAGGCAGACAGCCGCGGTAGGCGACTCCGCCGCGCGCGCGGGGGTGGTCAGGAGGAACCCGAACGCCTCGGTTGCCGTGGGTTCCGGCTCCGGCGTCGGCGCGCTGATCGTGTGGGTCGTCGGCCTCGGCGGAGTGGTCATGCCGGGTCCGATCGGAGCGGTGATCGGCGGCGGCGTCGCCGGCTTCGCGCTCCTGATCGGCCGCCGGGGGATCAAGGGCGTGATCGGCGTCCTCTGGCAAGGCGACCAGGCACCCGCCGGCGCGGGAGGCTGATCGAACCGATCTGGGGCCGGAGACCCGGGAGCCGGCTCCGGTTGGCGCTACCCGGAAGGAACCGGCTGCTTATGCTGGACACCCGACGCGTCCGCGTCGCACGGCGTCAACCAGGAGCAGCCATGACAGACACCGAACGGCGGGCTCGAGCTCGGCGTAGCCCGACGCTCTCGATCGCACCGCTGTTCGCCAGCGAGACGGAGGCTGTTCCCCGGCACGAGTTGCCGGCGGGTGAGATGGCACCCGACGTCGCCTACCAGGTGATCCACGACGAGCTGATGCTCGACGGCAACGCCCGGATGAACGTCGCCACCTTCGTCAGCACCTGGATGGAGCCGCAGGCCGAGAGGCTGATGGCCGAGTGCTCCGACAAGAACATGATCGACAAGGACGAGTACCCGCAGACAGCCGAGATCGAGCGGCGCTGCGTCAACATCCTCGCCAGCCTCTGGCATGCCCCGGCTGCGGCCGGTGATGCCGCGGGCTGCTCGACGACGGGCTCGAGCGAAGCGGCGATGCTCGGCGGCCTGGCGCTCAAGCGCCTGTGGCAGAAGCGACGCGCCGCCGAGGGCAAGCCGACCGATCGGCCCAACCTGGTGATGGGCGTCAACGTCCAGGTCTGCTGGGAGAAGTTCGCGAACTACTGGGACGTGGAGATGCG
>Ga0070683_100005872_pt1 | contig 10273 bp, 7 predicted proteins | sample KBSC713LmetaG_FD_64662 | JGI IMG/M metagenome (GOLD analysis project Ga0070683, IMG submission 64662) | Corn rhizosphere microbial communities from Kellogg Biological Station, Michigan, USA - KBS C7.1-3L metaG | ecosystem: Host-associated > Plants > Roots > Rhizosphere ... | reverse complement strand
ATCAACGTCGAGTCTCGGCAGTCGCGGCTTGTGCCCGTCAGCGCCGAACTGGATATCGATTTCAATCGCGAGAAGCTCGCGGTCTTCCACCAGGCGTGGGGCATCCTCGCGGACAACTTCTTCGATCCGCGCATGCACGGTGTCGACTGGAAGGCGGTCGAAGCGCGCTACGAGCCGTACGCCGCAGGCGCCGAGAATCCCGACGAGCTGCGTCGCGTGATGTCACTCATGGTGGGAGAGCTGAACGCGTCGCATTCGGGCGTGAACGGTCCGCCGCCTCAGCAGACCGTGGGGCGGCTCGGCGTGCGGTTCGATCGCGCCGAGTACGAGCGCAACGGGAGATTCAAGATCTCTGATGTGCTCTCGTTGAGCCCGGCGGCGCTTGCCGGGCTCACGCCGGGCGACTATCTGCTCAGCGTCGACGGCGTTCGCCTGGGCCGGACCACCGACCTCGATTCGCTGCTCACGTTCAAGATCAATCGCCGCGTCGAGCTCTCGGTCGCTCGCACGCCGGACGGCGCGTCGACCCGCGACGTGGCGCTTCGGCCCGTGAATCTCACGACCGAGCGCGGGCTCACCTATCGCGATTGGGTCGAGAGCAAGCGCGCCTATGTGGCAAAGATCAGCAATGGGCGGATCGGCTACGTCCACATGCAGGACATGGGGCAGGGCTCGCTCACGCAGCTCTACACGGATCTCGACGTCGAGAATCGCGCGAAGGCCGGTGTGGTCGTCGACATTCGCAACAACAACGGTGGATTCGTGAACCCATACGCGATCGACGTCTTCGCGCGGCGCGGCTATCTCCAGTTCACGCCGCGCGACTTCGCCACCGTGCCGGGTCGATCGGTTCTCGGGCAGCGCTCCCTCGAGAAGCCCACAGCGCTCGTCACGAACATGCATTCGCTGTCCGATGCCGAGGACTTCACCCAAGGGTATCGCGCGCTGAAGCTCGGCCCTGTCGTTGGCGAGCCGACGGCGGGTTGGATCATCTTCACGTCGAACGTGCCTCTGCTCGACAACGCATCCGTCGTACGCATGCCGTTCGAGCGAATCATCGATGAGAATGGAAATGACATGGAACTGCATCCGCGTCCGGTCGACGTTCGCGTCGACTATCCGATGGGCGAGAGTTACACAGGCCGCGACTCGCAGCTCGATGCCGCGGTGGCCGAGTTGCTGAAGCGCGTTCAACGGGCGAGGGCACAATGATGCGTCGCGCGATTGTGGGTTTCTGCACGGCGACGCTGCTCGCTGCGCCGGCGGCGAGATCGTTTGGCCAGGCCAAACGCATACCACCGCCCGCGACGCAGCACTACCTGGATCTCATCCGTGCACGCTTCTCCGGCCAGCGCGCGTACGATCAGGTCGCGTTCATGGATCAGTATTTCCGGTGGCCGGGGAATACCGGATTCAACGCGAGCATCCGCCGGGTTGAGGGAATTCTCAAGGACGCCGGCTACGTCGAGCAGTCGTCCGCGAAGCCAGGCGATGTGTTGACGTATCGCATCGAGCATCGGCCGATGAAATCGCCGGCGTGGGACCCCGTGGCCGCACGCGTGGAGATCGTCGGCGATTCGCGCTCCGTGCTCGACTTCGCGACGAATCGCAACATGCTCGCGATCAATTCATTCTCGACCCCCGACACTGGCGTGGTGGCGCAACTTGTCGACGTGGGGAAGGGAACCGCCGCCGACTATGACCGCGCAAACGTGGCGGGGAAGATCGTGCTCGCCGATGGCAACGTCGGCCGCGTCTTCAGTGAAGCCGTGCAGCGCCGTGGTGCGCTTGGCGTGCTCGCCTACAACATGCCGGCGTACACGCAGCCGGAGACGCACACGCACTCGATCCAGTTCGGCTCCGTCCCCTACGACAGCGCGAAGCGGAGCTGGGGCATGCCGATCTCGCGCGACGCCCTCGATCGCCTTCGCGGCGCACTCGCGCACGGGCCTGTCACCCTGCGAGTGCACACCACGAGCAAGATGTATCCGTCCGACGAGATGACGCTCGTCGCGGAAGTCCATGGATCCACCCTCCCGGACGAGCGCTACGTGCTGAGCGCACACGTGCAGGAACCCGGCACGAACGACAATGCGTCCGGCGTCGGCGATCTGAGTGAGATGGCGCGCGTGCTCGCGACGCTGGTGAAGGATGGATCCGTTCGTCCGAAGCGCACGATCACCATGTTGTTCGGGCTCGAGATCGCGCAGACGCGCAACTTCCTCGCCGACGACTCCGTGCGCACGCGCGGCGTGAAGTGGGGCTTGAGTCTCGACATGACCGGCGAGGACACGAAGAAGACCGGAGGCACGTTCCTCATCGAGAAGATGCCGGATCCATCGGCGATCTGGACGCGCGGCGACGATCACCATACCGATTGGGGCGGCCGGCCGATCACGAAGGCCCAGCTCGTACCGAGCTACTACAACGACTACCTGCTCGCGCGGTGTCTCGATCAAGCCGCGGTCACCGGTTGGGTCGTCCGGACGAATCCGTTCGAGGGTGGCAGCGATCACACACCATTTCTCGAATTCAAGAAACCAGGTGCGCTGTTCTGGCATTTCACGGACGTCTACTATCACACCGACGGCGACCGCCTCGACAAGGTTTCGAAGGACGAGCTGACGAACGTCGGCATCGCGGCGTTGTCGTCGGTACTGACGCTCGCGTCGGCGGACGGCGCCACGGCCCGCGCGCTCGTGGGCGAGGTCGAGCGCGCGGCGATCGCGCGACTCGACGCCGAGACGAAGTTGAGCCGCGCGGCGATCGAGGCGCATGGGTCGCGCGCACAGGAGGAGGACATCCTCCGCACGTGGACCGACTACTACGTCGCGGCACTGCACACGATGACGGACATCGAGGCCGGCGGATCGTCGCCCGAGACCCGCGCTGCCATCGACGCCGCGGCGAAGCGCGTGGCACAGGCCGGCACCGAGCGACTCGCGTCGCTCCCGCGCTGACGTGACGGTCTTCTGCGCGTGGCTCACCGCGCACGGCACGACCTGCCTCGAGTTCGTGGCGGTGCTGTTTGGTATCGCCGGCGTGTACTTGAGCATTCCCGAAAGCATCTGGAACTGGCCGGTCGGGATGATCAACGTCGCGCTGTTCGCCCTTGTGTTCTGGCGCCAGCATCTGTATGCCAACAGCGGGCTCCAGGTCGTCTACTTCGCACTGTCCGTGTACGGCTGGTATCAGTGGCTGCACGGCGGGCCGGAGAAGACGGAGCTCACGGTTGCCCGAACACCGCGTCGCATCGGCGTCGGTGCGGTCCTCGCGACGATTGCGGCGTGGGCCGTGCTGTACTTCGTCGTTCGTCGAATGCCGGGCCCGACGATGCCGTTCATGGATACCGCGACGACCGCCGTGAGCCTCGTCGCCGAGTGGATGCTCGCGAAGAAGTTGCTCGAGAACTGGGCGGTGTGGATCGTGATCGACGCGATCTCCGTCGGGATGTTCGTCGCGGACGGCCTGTATCTCACCGCGATCAACTACGCGATCTATTTCGCGCTCGCCGTGATGGGCCTCGTCGCCTGGCGACGGACGCTCGCGACGCAGACCGCGATGGCATGATCCGCGTCGTCCTCACCGGCTCCGAGTCGACCGGCAAGAGCACGCTCGGCGCACGGCTCGCGGCGCGCTACGGCGCGGAGCTCGTCCCCGAGTTCGTGCGTGAGTTCGCCCAGCGCAAAGGCGCTTCGATCGACTTCAGCGATCATGGTCCGATCGCGAAAGGACAGATGGCGCTCGAGGACGAGTACGCATCGCGCGCGAATCGACTGCTGTTCCAGGATACGGATCTCCTGAGCACGGTCGTCTACTGCCGCCATTACTTCGGGCGCTCCCCGGCGTGGATCGAGGAGGCTGCACGTGAACGGCGTCCCTCGCTGTATCTCCTGTGTGAGATCGACGTACCGTGGGTGCCCGACGGCGTGCGCGATCGCGGTGAGCGACGCGAAGAGATGCAGCAGTTGTTTCGCGACGCCGTGGCCGAGTCGGGTGCGCCGTACATCGCGCTCGAGGGAGACGTGATGAGCCGAGAGGCGAAGGCGGTCGAAGCAATCGATGTGATCCTCGCGAGGGCGGCGAGCGGAGCATCTATTGTCCCGGCTTCGCGGCCGGACGGTTGAGCGAAAACAAACTGCAACTTCTCTGGCACACGGGCACAGACGGGTTTGAACGGACTTTTGACGGGACTGCATTCTTGGCTGGACAGATGCGTTCTCGCCGGGCCGTGATTGTTTTGTGAAACCGCTCGGGATGCGCTCGCTGGCATCCCGAGCGGTTGTCATTCATCAATCACACGTCGCCGCCAACGACAAACGGCGTATCCGTGTCCTTCGGTGCGTTATTCGGTGCCCTCCCGTGGTCAAGCCGTTGGAGCTCTTCCAAACACGGAGCTCGGCCTACCCAACATGGAGCTCGACGCGCGAACCGAACGCTACTCCAGCACCACCCGCTCCACCTTCCTCGAGAATACCACGCGAATTCTCAAATACAAGAACACTGCTACCCCGCCCAGCGACAGCACGAACCCCCACCACAACCCCGCTGGTCCCATTCCCGACTTGAACGCGAGATAGGCGCTCACCGGCACGCCGAGCAGCCAGTAGGCCGCGAGCATCACGACCAGCGGGGCGGTCGTATCCCCGGCGCCGCGCAGCACGCCGGCACCCACGGCCTGACCGCCGTCGAACACCTGAAACACACCCGCGATCGGGATGAGCACCGCCGCGAGGCCGACCACCTGCTCGTTCGGCGTGAACGCATGCGCCAGCACGCGCGGAAAGAACAGAAACGCCATCGCCGTGAGCGTCATGAATCCCACACCGCACAGGTACGCCGCGCGGATCGCCGCGCGTGCTCGCACCTCGTCGCGCGCACCGATCGCTCGCCCAACGCGAACCGCCGCCGCCGAACCGACGCCCAGCGGCACCATGAACGTGAACGCCGCGAGTGTGATCGCGATCTGGTGTGCCGCCATCGGAATCGTGCCGAGGACGCCCATCAACAATCCGATCGCGCCGAACGCACCCGCCTCCAGCGCTTGCTGCGCACCGATCGGCGCTCCGATGCGAAGCAGCATCAACAGCGGTGCCCGCGCGATCGCGCCCGCCCGCACCGGCGTGAGGTGCGGCCGCAGCTCGCGCCACGACATCGCGAGCAGTAACAGCAGCATGATCCAGCGGCTGATCGCCGTTGCGATCGCGCTGCCTGCGACGCCGAGCGCCGGGCTGCCGAGATGTCCGTAGACGAAGACCCAGTTGAAGCCCGCGTTCGTCAGGTTCGCCACGACGACCGTTACCACGATCGGCGCCACGCGATGCATCGCTTGCAGCGTTTGTCGCAGCACGACGAACGCGAGGAACGGCGCGGTCCCGATGATCGAGATCCGCAGATACGCCGCCGCATCGGGAACGATCTCCGTCGGCTGATGCAGCGCCCGCAGGATCGGCTCGGCCGGTGCGAGCAGGGCGGCGCTGAAGAGCGTCAGCACGAGCGAGAGCACCAGGCCGCCCTGCATCGAACGAGCGACGGACTCCTCGTCGTTCGCGCCCAGCGCCTGCGCAACCAGCGGATCGAGCGCCATCAAAGTGCCCGACCCGAAGATCGTCACGTTGAAGAAATACAGATTCCCTAACGCCACCGCGGCGAGCACCGCGGCCGACACGCGCCCGACCATGAGCGTGTCGACCACGCCCATCAGCATGAATCCGAGCTGCACCGCGACGACGGGGATCGCGAGCCCGATCGTCGCCCGCAATTCGTCGCGCGCAACAGTAGCTTTGGTGATGGTCTCCCTCCGCATCTGGTTGACGGTCACTGTAGCGGCGCTCGGCCTCGCGCGCGACGCGGTGCGCGCGCAGACCGTGTCCGTGATGGTGCAGGCCATACCGCTCGTCACGCGGGCCGATCCGACTGCCACGCGTTCGGCGCTCACCGAAGGCTATCTGACGCAGCCGGTGGTGATGGCGCATGCATGGTACGGCCCCCTGCAAGCCATTGGCACCCTGAATCTCGAAGGACTCACCCTCCAGCGCGGCGAGCTCACGACCGGTGGGTACGGCGAGGGCTACGTGGACCGACGCCACCCGCACGCGTACGTCCACGAGCTGCTCGTCGGCGCCGCCGGCACCGCGGCCGGTTTCGGTGCCTCGATCTTCGCGGGTCGCGGATTCGCGCCGTTCGGCAGCGACGACCCGATGGTGCGGCCATTCGAGAAGTACCCCGTCAACCATCATCTCGCCCAAGTGCTCGAGCGCGTGGTCGTCGTCGGCGCCGTGCGGCGTGGGCCCGTGATCGCCGAAGTCGGCACGTTCAACGGCGACGAGCCCACCGGGCCGGGCTCCGTCCCGAAGTTCAGTCGCGTCGGCGACTCCTGGGCGTCGCGTCTCACGCTGCTGCCGCTTGCGGGAATCGAGCTGAGTGCGAGTCTCGCGCACGTGACGTCGCCCGAGATCCCGCAGGGGCACGGGCTCGATCAGCGAAAGGGGAGCGTCGTCGCACGGTACGCGCACGCGTCCCGGACGTCGTCGCGCTACGCGCTCGTCGAGTGGGAGCAGACGGGCGAACGCGATCGTGGAGTGCTCATTACGAAACTCCAAAGCGTGCTCGCCGAGGGCGCGTACTGCCGCGCGGGCGCCTCGCTCGCGGCGCGCATCGAGCGGACGGATCGGCCCGAAGAGGAGCCGCTGCTCGATCCGTTTCGGACGCCGCGGCCGCCGCCGGATCTCTCGAACCTTGGCGAGTCGCGCTGGACCACGCTCACCGTGTCGCTCGCGGCACCGCCGACTCGGGCGTGGTTCGTCACGGGCCAGCCGTTCGTCGAGGTTGCGCGCCTCGCGGTCGCGCCCGGCGATCCGGCAGGCATCTTCAATTCCGGGCTCCGGTACGGCACCGATCGCATGTGGATGTTCTCGGCGGGTGTTCGGCTCTGGGCTGGGATGATGCACGGCCGCATGGGCCGGTACGGGGTTGCTGAGACCGATGCACCCATGCAGATGGCGATGGGAACTCCGAGTCACGCCGCCGAGTCTGATACGATGCCTGACATGCCCGGAATGACGCACGACGTCCAGATGGCCACCTCTCCTCGAATCTCCCTCATCAGTTCATGCGGACCCTGAAGCCACTCTTCGTCGCGCCGCTCGCGGCGACGTTCGTCCTGCTCGCGGCCTGCGGCGATTCGACCGGTCCGCGCGCGGCCGATACGACGAGTCTCAAGCCCGCGTCGTGCTCCGGAATCAACCTCGGGCCGAAGCCTGCGCCGCTCACGCTCTCGCAAACCACGCCGGCAGCCATGCGCGTCCTCGGCTCGGGCGCCGAGACGGCTCGCTACACGGCGGAAATCGCCGTCCGTTCGCCGACGGCCTACACCACCACTTGGGGCGTCCGGAGTGTACAGGGCAACAAGGTCAACATCTGGGACGTGAGTGGAAACACGCCCACGCTGGTCGACTCGGTGATCGTGGCGGCATCGACGACGACGGGCGACGTCGCCGTGAGCGATGACGGAAAGTTGCTCGTGGTGGCCACCGAGTTCTCTCCGGGCTCCATCGTCCTGTACGATCTCACCGATCCACGAAAGCCCGCGCTCGTCCGTCGATTCTCGAACGACGAGACTGCGCCAGGTGTGCACACGGCCGAGATCGCCCGTATCAACGGTAAGCTCTACGCGTTTCTTGCGATCGACCCCGGCGCGGGACGGCTGTCGCGACTCGTGACCGTCGACATCACCGATCCGAGAAACCCGCAGCAGGTCTACGAGACCGTGACGGGCAATCCGTACGTGCACGACACCTACGCACGCGACGGATTGCTCTTCGTCGCGCTCTGGAACGACGGCATGCAGATCTGGGACATCGGCGGCTGCGGGACCGGCGCATCCCCAGAAGCGCCCAAGGTCCTCGGCACCGTGAAGACCGCGAATGGCGAGGTGCACAACATCTGGTGGTACCACGACGCGTCGGGCTCCAAGCGCTACGCGTTCGTGGGAGAGGAAGGCGCCGGCACCATCGGCAACAGCTCGCGTGGCGACATCCATGTGGTCGACATCACCGACCCGACGCAGCCAAAGGAGATAGCCTTCTACCACGTGGACGGCGCCGGCACCCACAATTTCTCGGTCGACGAGGCGAACGGCGTGCTCTACGCCGCGTACTACAACGGCGGCGTCCGCGCGATCGACGTCCGCGGCGACCTCGGGACATGCACCGCCGCGCAGCAGGACGTGAACGCCGTGCTGAATCTCACGCGGTGCAATCTGCGTCTTATGGGACGAGAGCTGGCCGTCGGATTGCTCGATCAGAACCGCCAGGTCTACGTGTGGGGCGTGCAGTACCTGGGCGGAAACGTCTATGCCTCGGACATGCTGAACGGCATCTGGAAGCTCGCGGCGGCGAAGTGACGAATCGAGTCGTTCAAAGAATTGTACGCATTTCGTAAAATTCACTGCCACAACGTTTTAGTTCGTGACTAATCGCGGGCGAGCATGCAGTATACGGTAACAGGATCAGCGCCCAGTCTCGGCTGGAGATTCGTGCAGGGCCTCTTTCCGGAGCGTTGCTCATGAGCGGGACGATCGAGCACATCTGGCGGCGAGTGTCGCGGGTCGAATTCGTACCCGTGATTGTGCTTGCCATCGCGATTCATGCTCCCGATCCAACGCGTCGCGACTCTGGCTACGCGGGTGTGCTTCCGCTCCCGACGCCGCCGGCGTCCGCCACCGTTGCCGCCGCCAAGCCGGATCCGCTCCTCGAACGGCCTCGCGAAGCGCGCGTCAGTCGCGGCCGCGTGCTCTACGCCGCGGGACACGAGCCGCGCACGTCCGAATCGCCCCGAGTCGCACGAAAGACCTCGACGCCATGCGCCGAGCAGCGCGTCGTGCAAGGCCGCAGCCCGCGAAACGCGCCCAACTCCTGAGCGCTTCTCTCCCTTGGACTAAGACATGCCTCGTTTTCGGACCGCGGCGGTAGCTGCGCTTCTCGTCGTCCCAGTCGTCGCGGGCGGTTTCCTGCTTCAGGAGCCGCCCGTTCGCGCGAGCACGCTGCTCTTCGATCAGGTGTTCTCGCTCGTGCGGAATCAGTACGTCGACTCGCTGCCCACCGCGGCGACGTACGAGAAGGCCGCCCGCGGTTTGGTGAAGGAGCTCAATGATCCGTACAGCGAGCTGCTCTCCCCGAAAGAATCAGAGGACTTCAATCGGACGACCGGCGGACGCTACGGGGGCACCGGGATGCTCCTCGGCGAAGAGCGGCCAGGCGTGATCGTCGTCGATCGCGTGTTTCCCAACACGCCGGCGGAAGAAGCCGGTGTGCGTGAAGGCGATCACGTGGTGTCGGTCGACGGCACGCAGACCTCGAACGTCGCGTTCAATCAAGTCTCCGAATTGCTGCGCGGCGTGCCGGGCTCGCAGGTGAGTGTCGTCTACGCGCGCCCCGGCGTCGCCGAGCCGATCAAGCTGCATTTCACGCGTCGTGTGATTCATATCCCGGCCGTCGCCTACACGGCGATGATCGGCGATCACGTCGGCTACATCCCGCTGCAGACGTTCAACGAGAACGCCGCCGAGGAAGTCCAGGCCGCCGTCGACTCGTTGAGCAAGCACGGCGCTCGGGGCCTCGTGCTCGACATGCGCGACAATCCGGGCGGCATCGTCGAGCAGGCGCTCGCGACGTCGAGCCTGTTCCTCAAGGAAGGGCAGGAGATCGTCAGCGTCCGGTCGCGCAACCAACCGCCCGAGGTAGCGCGCTCGAGCGGCAAGCACCTCGCACTCTCCATCCCGCTCGTCGTCCTGGTGGACGGCGGCTCGGCGTCGGCGACGGAGATCGTCGCCGGCTCACTCCAGGATCATGATCGCGCGCTCGTGCTCGGGACCACGTCCTTCGGCAAGGGGCTGGTGCAGTCCGTGTATCAGCTTGCCGGTGGATATCATCTCAAGATGACCACGGGCAAGTGGTATACACCCAGTGGCCGCTCGATCCATCGCGAGCGCAAGCTGCTGCCGAACGGCGATTTCGTGGAAGTGCATCCGGATTCGCTGAACGACAGCACGCCCAAGCCCGCATTCAAGTCTGACGGCGGCCGTGTGGTTTATGGCGGTGGCGGGATTCATCCCGACGTCCTCGTGGCGGACGATACGCTCACGTCGAGCGAGCGTGGGTTTCTGCTGTCGATCGCGGCCAAGCGCCAGGCGATCAACAACGTGCTCCAGGATTACGCGCTCTCGATCAAGACTTCCGTCGCGCGCGACTTCACAGTGCCGTCGGAGTGGACA
>Ga0070683_100005858_pt1 | contig 10287 bp, 11 predicted proteins | sample KBSC713LmetaG_FD_64662 | JGI IMG/M metagenome (GOLD analysis project Ga0070683, IMG submission 64662) | Corn rhizosphere microbial communities from Kellogg Biological Station, Michigan, USA - KBS C7.1-3L metaG | ecosystem: Host-associated > Plants > Roots > Rhizosphere ... | reverse complement strand
GAGTCTTGGCATTTAAGCCACCCTTTCCTCGAGGGTTGTCATGGCTGGCCGGGGACAGGTCTCCTGGCTTCCGGGGTGGTCGGCCGCGCCTTCCCGGGAGCTCCGTCTCGCTCCCAGTGGCTGACGCTCTCGCGCCCGCGGCTTCCTTGACCCGGTCACAGTGGCGGGACCGCGCCGGTCTTGCACCGGACTTCCCTTGACCACCGACCGATTTACGCGAGCGAGTCTATCTGTTCGCCCGGCGGGCGTTTATTATCAGATCTGATATTATAACTACATGGCGCAAAAGCCGGCCGAGCTCGACGACCGGGATCCTCGCTTTCTCGCCCTGCTCGAGTCGGCCGCGCATCTGCAACGGCTCGTCCCGGACGCTGTGATGGTCGGAGGTGCGGCGGCGATCCTCTACGCCGACCATCGCGAATCGAGCGATCACGACCACGTCGTCGCCGACCTCAGCGACCGCTTCGAGATCGTCCTGGAGGCGATCGAGCAGGACGACGGCTGGGCGACGAACCGGGTCACGCCGGGGAAGGTGATTTTGGGCAACCTGGATGGGATCGAAGCGGGCGTCAGGCAGATGATCCGGAAAACGCCGCTCGAGGTAACGCAGGTGACCGTGCCGTCCGGTGGCAAGGTGACCGTGCCGACGATCGAGGAGGCGATTCGCATCAAGGCGTTCTTGGTGGTGCGGCGCAATCAGACTCGCGACTACCTCGACCTGGCTGCCCTCTGCGATCTCCTCGGCGCCGATTCGGCCGCCGCGGTGCTGTCCGCGATCGACGACTTCTACGCTGACCAGCGAGAAAGCCTGGACGGAATCGCCTCTCAACTCGCCCGACAGCTCTCCGATCCCCAGCCGGCGGACCGTTCAGTAATCGGCCAACTGGGCTCTTACCGTCGCCTGAACCGGCGCTGGGGCGACTGGAGCGCGGTGAAAGACGTGCTCGCCGATGTCGCGAGTCGCATGTCAAGCCCATGAGCTCGCTCACCTTCCGCAATCTCGACGTCTCGCCCGACCAGCCGGTATCGGAGTGGCCGCTCGAGGCGATCCAGACGGCCCTCGAGCGCGGCAGCCTCTCGGACTGGCGGCGACTGGCGAGCGAGATCTGGGACCAGCCCTGGGGCCCAGTCGCACGGGGCATCGAGGAGGTGCTCACCTACAGCAGGCCCTATGGCGTCGCCCCGCTGATGGAACGGGTGACCGTCACCGCCCGCCACGCGGCCGAGGCGGCCGAGCGCCAGGCCGTGTCGAAAGAAGTCGCACGGCTTATCCACACGTCCGGCCTCTCCCAAGCTGAGTTCGCCTCGCGAATCGGCACCTCCGCCTCCCGACTCTCCACCTACGCCACTGGGAGAGTGACACCGTCGGCGGCGCTGCTGGTGCGGATGCGGCGGGTGCCGACGCTCACTCGTGACACCGGTCCGGCAGAGGCCTAGGGTCTCGCCATGAACGACGATTGGCGCATCCAGGTCGATCCCCGTGAGCCGGAGCACGCAGGCGTGCTGGTCGACCACCTGGAGGCCCGAGAGCTGGAGCACGATCTCAGCAGCGCCTTCCACGACCGCGTCGTCGTCACTCGCGATGACGCCCGGGTCTTTCTCTACGCCGGCTCGAGGGAGCAGGCCGAAGGCGCCCGCGACCTCGTGCTCCTCTTGGCCGAGCAGCACGGCTGGAATCTCGACCTGGAGCTCAAGCGATGGCATTCGACGGTTGAGGACTGGAAGGACCCGGACAAGCCGCTTCCCGATGGCGACGCCGCCAAGCTGGCCGAGCACGAAGCGCTGATCGAGGCCGAACGGCAAGAGACGGAGGAACGGGGCTATCCCGAGCTCGAGGTCCGAATCGACCTTCCCTCCCACCACGAAGCGCGCCGCTTCGCCGAGCAGCTCCGGAGCGAGGGGCTACCGGTGGTCCATCGCTGGCGCTTCGTCCTGCTCGGAGCCGCCGACGAGGACCAGGCCAAGGCCCTGGCCGAGCGGATTCGGGCGGAGGCACCGCCGGACTCCCGGGTCAGCGTCGAGGGAACCTGGCAGGCGGCCTATGCAGAGTCGCCACGGAGCCCGTTCGCGGTGCTCGGCGGTCTCGGGGTCTAGATGCGCTGAGCAGGACCTGCTCAACTTCACCCAGGGTGCCGGGTTTTCACTCGACGGAGACGACGATCTCAGTCGATGCCATTGCCGAGGTCGGGCTCAGCTCCTTGCGGTTTGCCTTGGCCATCCCGCGTGGCAACTCGAACCGTACCGCTTCTATAACCGATAGATTCCCGACCGAGAGGCAGGATGACACCGACTCCCCCATCGGCAGGCGACGCCAACTCCGGCCATAGCTGGAAGCAGGCTGCATCCGACGAAGATCGAGCACCGGCGGCTCCCACAGCGGCATCCGCTGGTGGGCGCAGCTCTTCCTCTCGTCGCCTCCTCCAGTTGGCCGGCGTGCTTGCGACGCTGCTCGTAGCCGCGCTCGCATTCGCTTGGACGGAGGGTGGAAATGAGGGCTCATTCAATCCGATCGCGCAAGCCGCGATCCGAACGGAGGAATCGCCAGGAGCGCGGATCTCGTTCCACGGAACCGTCCGAAAGGACTCGCAGACTCATTCGGTCACGATGAGCGGCGAAGGCGCATTTAACGGCCAGACGAGACGCAGCAGAATCACCATGACCATCGATACTCGGACTGGTGACGTCAAGATGCAAACAGTGGGAAGCGGAACTCAGCTGTACCTCAAGTCGAAGCTACTGCGGCGCGGGCTTCCCGAAGGCGACGACTGGCTGGGGTTCGACGCGGCGCTGGGCAGTGATTCGGAAATACCTGTCAGCGCCAATTCCGATCCAGGAGCGCAGCTCGATCTGCTGAGGGCCGCGAGCGACGAGTTCGAAAGGATCGGCAAGAAGAAGGTCGCAGACATAGAGACGACCGGCTACCGCAGCACGTTCGACCCCGACAGCTACGCCCAATACCTGCGAAACGAAGGCTCGGAGAAAGCCGCCCAGCAGTACGAACGCATTGGCGAAGTTTCTCGCTCCAGGATCGAAGCGGTGACCTGGATCGATGCCAAAGGGCTCGTTAGGCAGCTGAGGATGACCGGACACTCACAAGACCCGAGTTCCAAAGACACGACCACTACAGATATCACCGCCAACTACTACGACTTCGGCATCTCGCCCGACATACAGCTCCCGGACCCCAACACAATCTACGACGTAACGCCGATCATTCGGCAAAAGCTGGGCCTGGGCAGCCCGGGGTAGCCGAAGGATTCTTAGTGGGATATTTCCGCGATGAACCCGGGCCCTGCAAGGCTCACTTCGCCGCGACCCAGGAAGGTGCCGGCGAGCGTTCCCGTCCAGGTGGCCGGCGAGCCGTTCTGCTTTTCGTAGGTCGCCGAACCGGTGAATGGGCTGGGTGGCGTGATTGTCGCCAACGTCACTTCCCCACCCGATTCAGACGTCGTGAACGCGCTGACGTCGGCGCTCGCTTCAATCGACCGAATGATCGCCAGGCGGCCAACTGATTCGAAGAGAGTGCCGCCGAAAGCGGAGAACCCAGACCCCTGCGTCACCCGAAGCGCAACAAACGCGATCCCGTCGCGCGAAGCCGCGGTAAGCGCCGTCAGGCGAAATGGCGGGCCGGCTTCACCTTCCTTCTGGCATACCTGTTTCCGGGCAACGATCTCCTTGCCCTTGGCCTTTGAAGCATGCACGGTCGTGTACGCCTGCTCGCCTTCGAATTCAACCCTGCCGATGAACCGCCCTGGTTGAACGAGGCCGTCTTCTCCCTTGCAGGTTCGCGCCACAGCCAGCCGGTGGGCGTGACCCGAAGGCTGAAACCGAACCGATATGAGGCCGAGGCTCGCGAACCTGGCCTTGATGCGTTTCGACGAGGCAATGCCGCTCACGGAATAGGTGGCCGACGAGCTGCCTTTTTTTGCCGTCAGCGACACTCGGCGGCCGCTCGCGGACACCGAGACCGAGAATCCACCCGAGCCCTTGAGCGCGAATTCCCCGGTCTGGCTCGCGGGGACGACGAAGTGGCCACCCCTGGCCAGTGCCACGCTCGGCCCCACAGCCAGCACCGAGCTCGATCCGAGCAGTGACTATCGCACCCAGCGCTCCCACAGCACACCGCATTCCTCGCATTCAGGCCCCTCCCCTTCCCGCCTGTTTGGAATTCGGCGGATCGCTATTCGGTACGACCCCATCGCATCCTATACAGAAGAACGTCCACAGCTCCGAAGCGTCTCGAAACTCCTAATAGTTCGCACACGTCGCGATGGAGGGCGCACAAAGCGTGAGCGGTGCGGCGGGTGCCCGATGAACGTTCGTCCAACTGGCTTGGCCGGGCCGCATGGGTGAGATTAGGCTCGGCGCCGCAACGCTCGTCCGACTTTGGGAGGGGAGAAGATGAGACAGGGGATGCGGCTGCCGTCGCCAGGATTGGTGATCTCGTCGCTGGCTTTATTCGTCGCGCTGGGCGGCACTGTGTACGCGGCGGCGAAGCTCGACGGCAAGGCGATCAGGGTGAAGTCGCTGCCAGGCAACCGGCTCAAGGTGCACTCGGTCGCCGCCAACCGGTTGAAGCCGGGAGCGCTGCGCGCCGCTGTGCCCGGCGCCCCTGGCAACCTGATCGTCGGCAGCGAAATCGACCTGCTCACGCTCGGCCAGGTGCCGGAGGCCGCGCACTCGGAAACCGCCGGCTACGCGCAGACGGCGGGCGAAGCGCAGACAGCAGTCAACGCCGTGAATGCTGTCAACGCGCAGACCGTCAACGGCCACAGCGCCGGCTGCACACCCGGCACGCAGCAGTTCGCCGGAGCCTGCTGGCAGCTCGCCTACAGCGAAGCGGCGCTGAGCGCGCCAGCCGCGGCCTCCTCCTGCGCCGCCCAGGGCGGCACGTTGCCGGAGGCGCTGCAGCTGGCGGCGTTCTCACAGCAGCCGGGCGTGACCTTGGCGAGCGGGGATGAGTGGTCGAGTGACATCACGAATTACTCAGACGTAAACATCTACGGTGTGACACTCGTTTCCTCGGCAGGCGAAGTGGCATCCGACGCCTCGAGCAAACCCCATAAATTCCGCTGCGTGATCCCGCTCCTCACCTGAGTCAAGTGCGCTGCCGCCTTTTTCCTCCCTATGGCGAGGAAAATGATGCTTGCGCGGACTCCGGATGCGCGAAAGCTCAGGTCTCGACGAGACCGCGCTCGAGCGCGTAGCGGACCAGCTCGGCGCGGCTGGAGAGGCGCAGCTTCTGCTGGATGTGGGCGCGGTGGCTCTCCACCGTGCGAATGCTGATGTAGAGCTGTTCGGCGACCTCGGCGTTGGTGTGGCCGAGGGCTATCAGGCGCAGCACGTCGCGCTCGCGCTCGCTCAGCTCGTCGGCTTCGCCGTTGCTGGCGCCGGCCGCCAGCCGCGCGCCGAGCGCCGGCTGCAGGTAAGTGTTGCCGGCGGCCGCCGCGCGCACCGCCTGCACGAGCTCGGAGTCGGCTGCCTCCTTCAACACGTAGCCACGCACCCCCGCCTGCAGCGCGCGGCGGGCGAAGGCGGGCTCGTTCTGCATCGTCAGCACGACGACCTCAGTCTGCGGCGAGGCCTCCTGGATGTCGGGGATCGCGTCGAGGCTGGAGCGTCCCGGCATGTTGAGGTCGAGGATCAGCACCGCCGGTTTGTGGCCGCGGACGAAGCGCACGGCCGTATCGGCGTCGCCTGCCTCGGCCACCACCTCGAAGTCGGCCTCCGCGTCGAGCAGCAGCCGCAGCGCGTTGCGCATCACGGTGTGGTCGTCGGCGAGGACGATCGTCGTCGTCGCTGTCTCCGGCGTGCCGTCGGGCGCTTCGGACTGCACGGCGACGAGACTACCGCCAGCCGCCGTCCCGTGGAAAGAGGTCATGCCCCCATCTAACCCGCCACCTGAGGCAGCCACATCGGTGTTTTTCCGCGAATCTCCCCCGTGGTCCACCGACTTTGAGCATATGTCCGTCCCCGGTAGGATGGCCGCACAGCCGTTCGGAGGGAGTTGAGGTGGCAAAGGGGTACGACAGCGGCGCGTTGGACGAGCCCCGCCTGCGCGAGCTGATCGAGGTCGGCCGCAGCCTCGTGACCGAGCTCGACCCCGAGGAGGTCTTCCGCAAGGTGCTCGAGGTCGCCTGCGAGCTGACCGGGGCCCGCTACGCCGCGCTCGGCGTGCTCGACGAAGACCGCCACGAGCTGGAGCGCTTCATCACCCACGGCATCGACGAGGAGGGACGGCGGGCGATCGGCAACCTGCCCCGCGGCCGCGGCGTCCTCGGCCTGCTGATCGACCAGCCCCGCCCGCTGCGGCTCAGCGACGTCGGCACCCATCCCCGCTCCTACGGCTTCCCCCCCGGCCACCCGCCGATGTCGACCTTCCTCGGCGTGCCGGTGCTGATCCGTGGCCGCGCCTGGGGCAACCTCTACCTGACCGAGAAGAACGACGGCGAGTTCGACGAGGCCGACGAGCAGTCGGCGCTGATCCTCGCCGAGTGGACTGCGATCGCGGTCGAGAACGCGCGCCTCTACCGCAGCGTCGCAAGCCGGCGCGACGAAATGGAGCGTGCCCTGCACCGGCTGGAAGCGACGACCGAGATCGCCCGCGCGGTCGGCGGCGAGACCGACCTCGACCCCATCCTCGAAATCGTCGTCAAGCGCGGCCGGGCGCTGGTCGAGGCGCGCTCGCTGCTGATCCTGCTGCGCAACGGCAAGGACCTCTCAACCGTCGCCTGCGCCGGAGAGCGCGATCCGGGGACGTTCGAGGACTGCCTGCCGATCGCCGGCTCGATCCCCGGGCAGGTGCTGGAAGCGCGCGTGCCGCGCCGCGTCCCCAACCTCGACCCCAGCCTGATGGCACGGCCGGGGAGCGACGAGTCCGTGACCGCGCTGCTCGTCCCGCTCCTCTACCGCGGACAGGCGCTGGGAGTGCTGGTCGCGCTCGACCCGCTCGGCCGCGACACCGGCTTCAGCGACGAGGACGAGCAGGTGCTGCTCTCCTTCTCGGCCAGCGCCGCCACCGCGGTCGCCACCGCGCAGACGGTGGCCGAGGGGCGCACCCGCGAGAGCATCGCCGCCACCGAGCGCGAGCGCGGCCGCTGGGCGCGCGAGCTGCACGACGAGTCGCTGCAGAGCCTCGCCGGCCTGCGCGTGCTGCTCTCGGCGGCGCGGCGCAGCACACCGGAGGAGGGCGACAAGCTGCTCGCCCAGGGGATCGAGCAGGTGGACAGCGCGATCGCCGAGATGCGGCGGCTGATCGCCGACCTGCGCCCGACCACGCTCGACGAACTCGGCCTCGGCGCGGCGCTGGAAGCGCTCTCCGAACGCCTCGCGAGCGGCAGCGTGATCGAGGTCGACCTCAGCATCGACCTCGACTTCCACTCGGGCCGCACCGAACGCCGCCTCGTCAGCGAGATCGAGGACGCGGCCTTCCGCCTCGTGCAGGAGGGACTCAACAACGCAGCCCGGCACGGCGGCGTCGAGCGCGCCCGGGTCGAGGTCAGCGAGAACGAGGACAACCTGCGGGTGCGGATCATCGACACCGGGTCCGGCTTCGATCCCCACGCCAGGTCGGAAGGGTTCGGCCTGATCGGCATGCGGGAACGGGTCACCCTCGCCGGCGGCAGCCTCGACCTGGACAGCGCGCCGGGCGAGGGGACGACGATCACCGCCGTTCTCCCGGCCGTCCGTCGCGACGAGCCGAGCCCGCGCCAAAGCGCCGCCGAGCCGCCCGGGCTCGAAGAGGCGGAGTCGCCGGCCGCCGAAAGCGGCTGAGCGACAGTCAGGTGCCGAGCATGGCGCGGTAGAAGCTGTAGTCGCGGCGATCGGGCCGCAGGTTCGAGGCCAGCGCCAGGTGGTGCCGGGCACGCTCGGTCTCCCCGGTCTTCGCCAGCGCCCGGCCGAGGCAGAAGTGGGCGTAGTCGTTCACCTGGTGCTTCTCGACCACGGCTTTGAACTCGACCGCGGCGGCGGCGAAGCGGCCGGAGCGGAAGTAGGCACGCCCCAATGCCTCGCGCACCGAGGCCTTCTCCGGCGCCCGCCGTGCCGCCTCCTCCAGCGGCGCCGCCGCGTGCTCGAAGTCCGACTCCTCGAGCAGCTCGATCCCGCGCCGGTAGAGGGTGAAGGTGGAGTCCGTCTGTCGCTCGGAGGACATCCAAAAAGTGTAGGGCGGCCGGCAGGCCTTGCGGTCAGGTCGGCCGGGGGACGACCTCGCCGCGGCGGTCGAAGGAGCCGGTCGGCAGGCCCGCCGGCCACATCGCCAGGGTCGCGAAGAGGCCGGCGACGAGCAGGGCGTAGGCCCCCGCCTGCAGGGTGTGTTCGCCGCTGAGCCCGGCCAGGTGGCCGAGCAGGAGACCCAGGCCGACCGCCCAGAGCAGGGCCGCCGCCAGGCGCAGGCGGTAGCGGCCCGCGCGTAGGCGACGTGCGGCTCGCGGCGGCGCACCAGCGGCAGCAGGATCAGGATCAGCGCCGGGCCGAAGAGGTAGCCGAGCTCCGGCTTGGAGTGCCGTGCGGGCCGTTGGCGAGGTCGAAGAGCGCGGAGCGCTCGCCCCAGGTGAAGATCGACCCGAGCACGCCGCTCTTCATCCGGCCGCCACCGCGTCGCCGGCGGCTTCGGCCTTGCCGTGGCGGATCAGGTCGGCGGCGCGCTCGGCGATCGCGATCGTCGGGGCGTTGGTGTTGCCGCGCGGCACCGCCGGCATCACCGAGGCGTCGACCACGCGCAGCGCCTCGACCCCGAGCACGCGCAGCTCGGGGTCGACCACCGAGCCGATCGCGCAGGTGCCGACCGGGTGGTAGATGGCGAAGGTCGTCGCCGCGATGTGCTCACGCAGCGCCCCCTCGCCCTCGCCGTCGGGGACCGTGGACGGCTCGGCGCAGTAGGGCTTGAAGGTCGGGCGGGCGCAGATCTCTTCCGCCAGGCGGAGACCGGCGACCTGGCGCGCCAGGTCGGACTCGTCGGCGTAGAACCCGTTGCGGACGATCGGCTTCGCCGTCGGGTCGGCGGAGGCGAGCCGCACCGAGCCGCGGCTGCGCGGCGTCAGCAGGCAGGTCGAGACCCAGACGCCGTGCGCCTGCGGGTCCCCCATCCCCTCTTCGACGATGTGGATGGGGGCGACGTGGAACTGCACGTCGGGCGCCTCGGCGGCGGCGCCGACCGTGGCGAAGCCGCCCGCCTCGGCCAGGTTGGAGGCGAACGGGCCCGTCTGGGACGCCTCGAACTCCTCCATCGCCGCCGGCTCGAGCGCCGCCAGCAGGCTCTCCGGCCGCGGCGTCGTCCAGACCGTGTAGGTGGCGGCGTGGTCGCTGAGGTTCTCGCCGACCGCGGGCTGGTCGAGCAGCAGCTCGATCTCGCGCATCGCCAGGTGCTCGGCCGGGCCGACGCCGGAGAGCATCAGCAGCTGCGGCGAGTTGTAGGTGCCGCCGCAGAGGATCGTCTCGCGCTCGGCGCGCAGCTCCTGCGGCTCGCCGAGCCGACTGGCCTCGACCCCGACCGCGCGCTCGCCCTCGAAGAGCACGCGGTTGACGTGCATGTAGGGCATCACGGTCAGGTTCGGCCGCTCCATCGCCGGGTGCAGGTAGGCGACGGCGGCGCTCGCCCGCATGCCGCCGCGCTGGGTCACCTGGTAGAGGCCGACGCCCTCCTGCTCGGCGCCGTTGAAGTCCTCGTTGCGCGCCAGGCCCGCTTCCACACCGGCCTCGACGAAGGCGGGCGAGATCGTGTTGCCCGAGCGCTGGTCGGAGACCGGCAGCGGACCGCCGGCCCCGTGCCACTCCGAGGCGCCGCGCTCGTTGTCCTCGGCCCGCAGGAAGTAGGGGAAGAGATCCTCCCAGCCCCAGCCGGGAACCCCCCACTCCTCGTAGTCGCGCCGGTTGCCGCGGATGTAGATCATCGCGTTGACCGAGGAGGAGCCGCCGAGCACCTTGCCGCGGGGTAGGCCGATGCGGCGGCCGCGGCAGTTCGGTTCGGGCGCGGTGTCGTAGTCCCAATCGACCTCGGTGCGGGCCAGCTGCAGGTAGCCGAGCGGGACGTGGATGTTCTGGTTCGTGTCGGGCGGGCCGGCCTCGAGCAGCAGCACGCTCGTCTCCGGGTCCTCCGAGAGCCGGGCCGCGAGCACGCACCCGGCAGAGCCCGCCCCGACGATCACGTAGTCGTACATCGACCGCTCCTTCCGTTGGTTGCCGGCACCCAAACCGGCCGCTTCGAGTCTACGTGCCGGGCACTGCTGCTACCGTGGTCGGGTCGGGTTTGGCGCAAACGCCACCCGAGAGGTTCCGTTCCCTCCGTGC